>JAEEGF012454658.1_pt1 | contig 26039 bp, 23 predicted proteins | sample 9134171 | NCBI WGS metagenome assembly JAEEGF01 (sample SAMN16246542, study PRJNA631951) | gut metagenome | biome: gut microbiome; feature: rumen; material: AP-attached | host: Bos | place: Iran: Karaj | collected 2018-10 | reverse complement strand
GTGTCGCGTCCTGCGTGGGCCATCGAAAGCACTCCGCGGTCGTGGTATTGGTTGTCGCCATCGAGCTCGCATTTGATGGTATATCCCGGACCACCAGTGCCGTCGCCGCGCGGACAGCCGCCTTGTATCACAAAGTCGAGGATGACACGGTGGAATGTGAGCCCGTCGTAAAAACCGCTTTTGGCAAGTTTTACAAAATTTGCTACAGTGTTGGGGGCGTCTTTCTCGTAAAAACGCACTTTCATAGTTCCCTTTACGGTTTCTATCAAAGCTTCCATTATATTTGTTTTCGTTATGTTATTTTTTCGTTGTCTATGGTTTTAACGACAATATTAATTTTTTATTGTATTTTAAGATAAAAAATTTTACAAACATGATGCCGACTTGAACATCCTGTTCCAGCGAATCTTCTTGAAGAACGACTTTTGGTCTTTGTCCCACGAGAAAATAATACGTGAGGCCTTGCCTACGATATGGTCTTCGGGGACAAAACCCCAGTAACGGCTGTCGGCGGAGTTGTGACGGTTGTCACCCATCATCCAAAAATAGTTCATCTTAAAAGTATAGGAATCTGTTTCACTGTCGTTTATATATATTTTACCATTCTTTATTTCGAGTTTGTTGTTTTCAAACACCTCGATAGCACGACGATAGATAGGCAGATTGTCGGCGGTAAGTTTTATCGTCTCACCTGCTTTTGGAATCCACACGGGGCCATAGTTGTCCACGTTCCAGTTCTTGCCTTCCATGTATGGGAATATCTCGTACTCGCGGTAGCCGGGGAATGTCTCGGATGGGATCACGCGCAGAACTCCCGTGCGGGCTTTCAGTTTCTCCACTTTTTCGGTGGTGAGCGGTAGAGTATAATAGCTGTAGCGAGCTTGGTTTACAGCTTCTTCGGCAATGCCCAAGTCTGTCAGTACTTTGGCAATGTCGTTCCAGCGTGTGTAGTCCACATAAATCCTTACCAGAAAATTGGTGGTATCGCTAAGCTCGTCCAACGATTGGGCATTAAGATCCTCGGTAAGAAGCGGTTCCCAACCGCCTATCAAACCCGACTTGGAAAGTTTGTCGAGCTGTGTCTTATTCAAAGTGAGATAGGTGCATTGCGCATCACCCACATACTGCATTGTCGAGGCATCCTCCACAGAGACACCAATGTTCATCAGTTCTTCGGTGGTTAGCGGTGTGGCGCCCTGTTTCATTTCTATGATATGACGGAACTGCAGTTCCGACGGGTTGTCTATCTGCTTACCGTTGATATACACCATACGATGTTTTATCTCCAACGTCTCGCCGGGCAATCCGATGGTGCGTTTGATGAAATTCTCGCGTTTGTCCACCGGACGTGTAATTATCTTGCCTTGAGGCTCCTGCGGGCTGTTCACATATTCGCGGCCGAATTCCCGAACAAGGGAGTAGTAACTGCGGTTGCTCTGGTAATACAGCGAAACGGTGTCGCCGTCGGGAAAGTTGAACACCGTGGCGTCGAAACGCTCCACATTGCACTTGCCGTAACGGTGGTATGGCAGTTGGATAAGGTCGGAGAACGACTTCACTTGGCTGTTGGTGAAAGGTAACGAGTGGTGAATCAGCGGCACTGCCAGCGGCGTCATTGGGAAGCGCGGACCGTAGGCTGTCTTGCTCACGTAAAGGAAGTCACCCACCATCAGGGATTTCTCCATCGACGACGAGGGTATGTTGTACAGCTCAAAAACGAAAGTACGTATTATCGTGGCAGCCACAAGGGCGAAGATAAAGGCGTCGAGCCACTCGCGGGCCGAGCTGAGCTTGTGCGGAGGCAGATCCTTGGGATGGGTATATACCATCTTCTTCGAAAGACCGAGATACGGCAGGTATATCGAGGGGAATATCACCGCAAGTGTCTGTTCCAGAAGTCCGTAGCGACGGAATGCCTTGGCCGTCTCAACCACCAGCAAAAGATATGTGAAGATGTTGATGGCAGGTATCAGCATATAGATGTACCATTTCCAGCTCTTGTCGAGTACGTCCTTTATCCAAACCACAATGTTGTAAATGGGTATCAGCGCTTTCCAGCGTGCCACTCCGGCCTTGCCGAAAACAAACCATAATCCGTAAAACGGGGTGAGAATATACACCCAAAGCAATATGTCGAAAATCATAAATTTTGTTTTTAATCCTTTTTATTGTAGATTATCTATTAACGCTCTTTTCCTTTTATTATTGCGTGTTTCCGCAAAAAATGTTCATTTTACATCATCCTGCCGCGCTTGAAAAGGTACGGCTGCAGCACTTGGTCGAAGCCCTTGCCGACGTCAACTTCCACGTAGTCAATATTATGCGCCAACGCCATATCTTTTATCTCGGCCACCCGTTTCCGCATGGCGGCGTTGTATTTTTCCGCCAAAGCAGCGGGCGAGAGTTTCAGCTTGCGACCGCTTTCCATATCGATGAACAGGTGGGGACGGTTGTCGAAATCGAGCTGCACCTCCTGACTGTAGTCGAGTACATGGAAAAGTATCACCTCGTGCTTGCAGTGGCGCAGATGACGTATGGCGTCGAACAGACGTGCCTGCTCCTGCCCGTCAACCAAGGCGTCGGTGAAAATGACCACCAGCGAACGGCGGTGCAGCTGTTCGGCAAGCAGGTGCAAAGGCTCCGAAATACGTGTGGTGTGCGGTGTGCCATTGTCGGGCTGGTAAGGTGCCAGCAGACGGTCCAACTGTCTGTAAATCAGCGTCTGGTTGGCGGCACGCGACTGCACTGGCGTCTGCACGTCGATTTTGTCGGAGAGCAACGCCAGCCCGAAGGCGTCGCGCTGACGGCGCAGCATCTCCACCAACACGGCGGCGGCATACACGGCAAAGGTGATTTTGTTGGGCCTCCCGGCATCGCCATGACGCTCCACGGGGAAATACATCGAGGCGGAGGTGTCCACAACAATCTGGCAACGCAGGTTGGTCTCCTCCTCGAAAGTCTTTACAAACATCTTGTCGGTGCGGCCGTACAGCTTCCAGTCGATGTGTTTGGTGGACTCTCCGGTGTTGTAAAGCCGATGTTCCGAAAACTCCACCGAAAAGCCGTGGAACGGACTTTTGTGCAGACCTACAATATATCCCTCAACCACCTGTCGTGCAAGCAGTTCCAAATTGCGATAACGCTCTACCCTGCCCTTTTCTATGCGGCTGTCCAAAGTTTTGTGATTACGTCGAACAAATAAAAATCATTCCGGCAGCCTGAACGACTCCCGAAATGACTTTGTTTCGGAGTTTCAACTCGTTAGAAGAGTTTTTCCAGTTTTTCGGTCAGTATATCTGGGGGTACATTACCCACACTTTTATCCACTGCCTCGCCGTTTTTGAAAAACAGCACGGTGGGTACATTGCGGATACGGAACTGGGCCGATGCCTCGGGGCATTCTTCAACGTCGGCTTTGGCTATAACAGCTCTGCCGGCGTATTTCTCGGCCATCTGTTCAACAACGGGGGCCAACGCTTTGCAAGGTCCGCACCAAGTGGCGCCGAAATCAACCATAACGGGTTTATCCGATTTTAATACCAATTCCTCGAAATTGGCGTCTGTAACATGTTCTGCCATAATATGTTTTTGTTTTTACGTTTATATTTCTTTTTGCAAAGTTACGAAAAAAAATTGTTCAACGAGAGGGATTTTCCAAAGTTTTTTAAGTTTTGATAAACAGCCAATTTTTAATAACCACGCATCGTACTGATTTCAAAGTATTTCCATAATGGATTTCAGTTCAAAAACGGTGTGCGTGGGCTCGAAATCGGGTTTGGCTCCGGCAAAGTTGCAGAAAATCTGGTCGATGCCTGAGTCGCGCGCGCCTGCAATGTCCACGGTGATGTCGTCACCTATCATCAGGCACTGTCGTGGCTCGGCGTTCAGACTTTCGAGCACCCAGTCGAAAAAGCGGCGGTCGGGTTTCTGGTAGCCGATATCCTCCGAAAGGAACACATGGTCGAAATAGCCATCGATGCCCGAAGTGCGCATCTTTTCGAACTGCACCTCTTTGAAACCGTTGCTCACTATGCTCAGCGTGTAGCCTTTTTCTTTAAGGTACGGCAGAAGGACCTCGGCTCCGGGGAGAAGGGCTGTCTTTTTCGGACTCTCGAAAACGTAGTAGTCGCCCAGCTGCTTGCCGAGGGCGTAGGTGTCGGAAAGGCCGAAATGGTCGAGAGTTAGCGAAAAACGAGCCACATACAGATATTCTTTCGTCAAGGTGCCGTTGTTGTAGGCCTGCCACAATCCGTAGTTAATGACGTGGTAGGTGTCCAGAAAGGTCTGGAAATCGGTGTGGCAAAGCTTCGCCAGCTCGTATTTGTCGAACATCTCGCGCATAGTCTGCAGACTGTTGCGTTCGAAATCCCACAAGGTGCGGTCGAGGTCGATTAGCAGGTGACGGTATTTCATGGCTTTAAAAAAGGGCCGTGATGGATGCCATCACAGCCCGATAAAAACTTGTCAAACAAACAATTATTCTGCGGCAGGAGCAGCTTCCTCACCACCTTCTTCGGTAGCGGTAGCGCTCGAGCGGGTCGATTTAACTGTTACAACAACGCTTGACTTAACGTCGAGAAGCTCGAAATTGTTGGTGGGAACCTCCTGAACTTTGATGCCTTGCAGAACATCGAGGTCGGTAACGTCAAGGACAATCTTGTTGGGCATATCCTTCGGTAAAGCTTTCACTTTCAGACGTTTGATTTTGGTAACAAGTTTACCGCCTTTCATAACGCCCTTGGAGCTGCCGGTTGTGTAAACAGGGATTGACATAACAACGGGTTTGTCGTCGCTCAGTTCGTAGAAATCGGCGTGATAAACGATTTCTGTAACAGGGTGATACTGAATGTCTTTCAGCATTGTGAGATGTTTGGTGCCGTTGAGTTCGATTTCAATAAAACAGGCGTCTGGGGTGAATATCACCGGATGGAAGGCTGTTTGAGGAACGGAGAACATTTTCTGTTCGTCCTTACCGTACATAACACATGGCACTTTGTCTTCGCGACGCAATGCTTTAGCATCCTTTTTCCCTACGTTCTCGCGGAGAGAACCGCTCATCGATACTATTTTCATTGTTTTTGTAATTTAAATTAATGTATAAAGTGAATTAAAATGTTATTCCAAAGTTTCAATCACACCGCGGTGGTGTATTGTTGTCTCGTACAAATCATTGATAGATTGATTGTTGACTATGCGCTGAATGGCACTTGCAAACAGCCAGTCGGTGGAGAGCACGTGGATCTTGGGCGACTGACGTTTCAGCGGTATGGTGTCGCTAACCACAAGTTCCTCGAGCTGCGAGTCCTCGATTTTCTCAATGGCGCTGCCGCTGAGCACAGGGTGGGTAATCATGGCGCGAACCGATTTGGCACCGTGGTCCTTGATAATGCCTGCAGCCTTGCAGATGGTGGAACCGGTGTCGATAATGTCGTCGAGCAGTATCACGTGTTTGTCCTTAACATCGCCGATAAGACGCATCTCGCCTATCTCGTTGGGTTTGTTGCGGTGTTTGTAGCAAATCACAAAGCTGTTGTTCATCGTCTTGGCGTACATGCCGGCACGACGCGAGCCGCCGAGGTCGGGCGAGGCGAAAAGCAGGTCGCCGTCGGGGATGTCGAGACTGCGGATGTAAGGCATGAACAGCGACGAGCCGAACAGGTGGTCCACAGTGATGTGGAAGAAACCCTGAATCTGGTCGGCATGGAGGTCCATAACCACCACACGGTCCACACCTGCCACCTCGAGCATGTCGGCCACAAGGCGCGATGTGATGGGCACGTGGGGTTTGTCCTTACGGTCCTGACGGGCGAAGCCATAATAAGGTATGACGGCTATCACCTGACCGGCAGAAGCACGGCGGGCGGCGTCAACCATCATAAGAAGTTCGAAAAGATTGTCGGCGGGAGGTATTGTGGACTGCACAATAAAAACCTTTTTTCCGCGCACCGATTCCTCAAAAGAGGGTTGAAATTCGCCGTCGGCATACTGAAAAACCACAGATTTTGCCAGACTTGTACCTAATTTTTCAACAATTTTGCGGGTGAGGTTTTCCGTTACTCTGCCCGTAAATATACATACTTGATTTGTTCCGTCTAACTGCATTTTTGTTCGTTTTTTGGATTTGCAAAATTACGATTTTTTTTCGGTATTTTTACCAAAATGAGAAAAAAAATTTTGCCATGTCAAAAAAAGTTCGTAATTTTGCAGTCGCAAATGGGACGAGAGAATGTCCCCTACTGAGTTGCCCAGGTGGCGGAATTGGTAGACGCGTTGGTCTCAAAAACCAATGAGGTAACACTCGTGCCGGTTCGATCCCGGCCCCGGGTACAAAGAAAGGCTGAAAACTGTTAGATTTTCAGCCTTATTTCTTTTATCGGGTAGACAAAGAATAGCAAAAATCCCCTATTAGGCTCTCCTGACAACAGGCCACTAATTGTCAATTATTTCAGCACCAGTCTGAATCCAATGGCGGAGCTTTTAAAGTCGGGAGTTTCTGAACTACGGGCTGTGTTACGACAACCGGTTTCCGAACTGTTCCAGCTGCCGCCACGTACCACACGTTTTGTGCCGGAATGATGTCCTAATGGATTTTCCTGAAATGTGCTGCTGTACAATCCATACCAGTCGCTACACCATTCGGCCACATTGCCCGACATATCATATATGCCCAGAGTATTAGGTTCTTTAGTTTTAATCTGACGAGACATCGGGGTGTTCTCTGAAAACCAACACACCTTTTGGACATTGTTGCTTCCACTATATGTGTAATCGTTCTTGTTTACACCACCACGTGCCGCATACTCCCATTGGGCTTCGGTAGGCAATCCGAAGACACGTCCGGTAATGCTGTTCAAAGTAGCGATAAATGTCTGACAGTCGTCCCAACTGACATTGTCAACGGGATATTGTGATCTGTCCTCGAAACTCTGTGCGCTCGGATTGTAGCCCATCACAGCTTCCCAAAGTTCTTGTGTGACTTCAGTTTCTCCAATATAGAAAGTTGACAGGGACACATTATGGCTCGGCATTTCATCTTCTACCACTTCAAAAAGATAACCGTCGTTGCCCATGCGGAAAATTCCACCTTCAACCTTTATCATCTCGAATTTCACTCCGTTGACATTGAAAACATTGTCGTTGGGAGCCTCTGTTGCAGTCAACTCTTGTTTTTCTGTGCATGACACTGATGCCAGAAATACCGCAATAATTGCGAAAACTCCAACCGATCGTTTGATTTTCATTTTTATTTTGTTGTTATTGTATTTTTTATCCTATATTGCTGCCGCAGGCCACCAGCTGACTCGGTGTTACAAGCACCAGACGGCCGTCCTTGTCCTCGGCGGAGAGTATCATGCCCTGACTTTCGACGCCTTTCAGCTTGCGCGGCTCGAAATTGGCTATGAAACACACCTGCATGCCGACAAGTTTCTCGGGCTCGGGGTAGTATTTGGCAATGCCAGACACGATGGTGCGGCCGCCCATGCCGTCGTCGATTTTGAACTGCAACAGTTTGTCGGCCTTAGGCACTTTGGTGCATTCCAAAACGGTGCCCACGCGGATGTCCACCTTGCCGAAATCGTCGAAGGCCACCTTTTCCTTCACAGGAGCGGGGGCCCATGCGTTGAGCTCGTTCTGTTTCTTGGTTTCGAGCAGTTTGTTCACCTGTGCCTCGATAACGGAGTCCTCTATCTTCTCGAAAAGGAATTCGGGCTGTGCCAGCTCGGTGCCGTCGGCCAGAAGGTCGAGGGTGCCAGCTTGCTGCCACTGCAATTTGCCGAGGTTCAGCAACTTACGCATCATTTCGGCAGTAAAAGGCATAAACGGCTCGCAAAGCACCGCGAGGTTGGCGCATATCTGCAAAGCGGTGTTGAGAATGGTCTGCGTGTATTCGAGGTTGGTCTTTATCTGTTTCCACGGCTCGGTTTCGGTGAGATATTTGTTGCCCACGCGGGCGAGGTTCATAAATTCGGCCAGAGCCTCACGGAAACGATAGGTCTCGATGGATGTGCCTATGCTTTCGGGAAATTTGGCAAGCTCGTCGGCCACCTGTTTTTCCAAATCGGTGGTGGTGGTTACGGCAGGCACCTTGCCGCCGAAGAATTTGTGCGTGAGCACGAGGGTACGGTTCACAAAATTGCCGAAAATGGCCACCAGCTCGTTGTTGTTCTTGTCTTGGAAGTCCTTCCAAGTGAAGTTGTTGTCCTTGGTCTCGGGGGCGTTGGAGCAGAGGGTGTAGCGCAGCACGTCCTGACGGCCTGGGAAATCGGCGAGGTATTCGTGGAGCCACACCGCCCAGTTGCGCGAGGTGGAGATTTTGTCGTTCTCGAGGTTGAGGAACTCGTTGGCGGGCACGTTGGCGGGCAGTATGTAACTGCCGTCGGCCTTGAGCATGGAGGGGAAAATGATGCAGTGGAACACTATGTTGTCCTTGCCGATGAAATGCACCAGCTTGGTGTCCTGCGATTTCCACCACTTCTCCCAGTCGTCGCCTTTGAGCTGTTTGGTGAACGAGATATATCCGATAGGTGCGTCGAACCACACGTAAAGCACTTTGCCATCGGCGCCTTCCACGGGGACTTTCACGCCCCAGTCGAGGTCGCGGGTTACGGCGCGGGGCTGCAGTCCGGCGTCAATCCACGACTTGCACTGTCCATAAACATTTGTCTTCCAGTCGTTTTTATGACTCTCAAGGATCCATTGGCGGAGCCACGGCTCGTCTTTGTCGAGTGGCAAGAACCAGTGTTTGGTGGGTTTCAGCACCGGCTTGGCACCGCTGAGCATGGATGTGGGGTTGATAAGGTCGGTGGCGTTGAGCGAGGTGCCGCAGGCTTCGCACTGGTCGCCGTAGGCGTGGTCGTTGCCGCAATGCGGACAGGTGCCAACGATATAGCGGTCGGCGAGGAACTGGTGTGCCTCCTCGTCGTAGTACTGCATCGACTCTTTTTCGATGAAACAGCCTTTTTCGTAAAGGTTGCGGAAATACTCCGAAGCCGTACGGTGGTGCTCTTCGCACGAGGTGCGGGAGTAGATATCGAAAGAGATGCCCAGCTCGGCGAAGGATTTCTTGATTATCTCGTGGTAGCGGTCCACAATGTCCTGAGGCGTTACGCCCTCCTTGCGGGCCTTTATGGTGATGGGGACGCCGTGCTCGTCGCTTCCGCCGATGAAAAGCACATCCTCGCCCTGCGAACGCAGGTAGCGGGCGTAGATGTCGGCAGGCACGTAAACCCCTGCAAGATGTCCTATATGTACGGGACCGTTGGCGTATGGCAGCGCCGAAGTAACGGTGTAGCGTTTGTTTTTTCCTTCCTTGTCTGTGTAAGTCATTGTGCGATATAGTTTTGGTTACGACAATTGCTAATATTCAAACTTGCAAATATACGATTTTTTTCGAAATAGTGAAACGTGATCAGTGAACAGTGATAAAGAATGGGGAAAATAACTATAGAGACGATGTGTACATCGTTTATATAGTAGGGAAATTGGTGCAAAAATGCACAGTTGTTGGCAATTATTTTTTCTTCACAAGTCGCACGGACTGTTGGTAAGCCCATGCGTTGTGTTTCATTTCCAACGAGGTGGAATAGAAAAAGAGGTACCACGAACTTTTTAGCTCATCGACATCGGTAGCCGACCAGTAGTGTCCCGAATTGCCTTTATCCACAACGATGGAAGTACGTTCTCCGACATAAGGGAAATAACCCTCAGCTGGTATTGTGATGGACTTGCCATTAGGTCCTACTACTTTATAAGCGTCGCCCTGCCATGTCCAGTTGCACTCTTTCACGAGCTCCTCCCACTGGGCTTTGGTAGGCATTTCGTCGCCAAAAAGGTTCATAGCCTTATAATAAGTGTAATACCCTTTTTCGTTCTGGTCCTTCCATTGTGTACCGCTGGCAAGACCCAAATCGACATAATTCTGTGCGCTGATAGCGAGTGCAACGAGGCACATCAAGCTGAAAATGAATGCTTTTTTCATAACATTATCGTTTTTGTGTTTGAAATGCAAATATACGATTTTTTTTGTGATTCGGATTCCGAAAATTTGTAGAGACGTACCATGGCGCGTCTCTACGGCAAAAAAAAGACAACATTTTTTCGCAAAAAAAACGCCATATTGTAAAAAAAGTGTATATTTGCAATGTGATTCATTCACCAATAAATTTGATAACTAACTAAAAATCATTAAAAAAGATGAAAAAAGCATTTAAATTTATGGTAGTGGCTGCCGTTTTGGTATTTGCCACAAGTTCAAGCCTGATGGCTCAAGTAAAATTTGGCGTTAAAGCCAGCGGTACAATGAACAACATGTTCCTTGATTCTGACACCATTAAAGACATTAAACGTTCTCCCGTTTTCGGTTTCAACGTTGGTGTTATGGGTGAGTATTTCCTCAACGACAACATGAGTGTCGGCGCTGAACTCCTCTTCGCTCAGCAAGGTTATAAAAGAACCATTGAAACTGGTGACGAAAACAATGGTTTTAAAAGTGAGACTACCTACCGCACCAACCACATCAACCTGCCCATCTTATTCAGATACTACATCGGCGGTTTGGCAATAGAGGCCGGTCCTCAGGTAAGTTTCTGTTTCGGTGGAAAGATAAAAGGTCATTCAGAAGAAACAATTCTTGGTCATACTGCTACCCAAGACACCACCATTTCTTTGGGAGATGTTGAAGCTGACTACCAGAAAGGAATGTCGGATTTCAAACTGTGGAACCGCATCAACATTGGCGGCACCATCGGTCTGAGCTACAACATGGCCAGCGGTCTGTTCTTCGGTGCTCGTTATACCTACGATTTCACCAACGCTTTCAACGATATGAAACTTGGCGACGATCTGAAACCGAAACAAGAAGCTTCTAAATCCCACCATAGCGTTATCTCCGTTAGCGTAGGATTCAAGTTCTAAGTATTTAGAATCAACACAAAAAAAACAGACAGACGCTCCAAGCCAAGGGGCGTCTGTTTTTCGATATACAAGTAGCAAACAAGGCTTTTCAAGTGTCGTTATAAAAAAGTAACAATATGGCAAGGATATTAAGAATATTGATTGTGGCGCTTTTTCTCACACTGGCATCTGGCTCCGGCCTAATGGCACAGTTCAAGTTCGGCGGCAAAGCCAGCGCTTCGGTAAACAACATGTTCCTTGCCCAAGACACCATAACTTACATGAGACGGTTGCCGGCTTTCGGCTACAACGTGGGCCTGATGGCGGAATATTTCATCAACGAAAAGATGAGCGTGGGTGCGGAGGTGATGTTTGCCCGCCAAGGCTACCGCCGCACGTGGACGGAGCATTTCGACCATCCGCTCACCGTCCCCGACAACGAGAAAGCCACCTGCAGAACATACCACCTCAACATCCCCATCCTTTACAGATATTATTTCGACAACATCGCCTTCGAAGTCGGACCGCAGATAAGCCTCTGTTTCGGCGGCAAATGGAAATACACCCTCGAACAGACCATACACGCCGACGAGGTAGCCACCTTCGACACCGTTTACTATTTCATCGACTGGGAAGAGCAGACGGCTAAGGGAAAGGAAATCCCGGAGTTCAAAGCATGGAACCGCATAAGCATAGGCATTACGGGAGGCGTGAGTTTCAATCTGGAGAACGGTTTGTTCTTGGGAATTCGTTACACCTACGACTTCACCCACTCTTTCAACGAGGCTGTTCTGGTGGAACCAACACCCGTGGAGAAATGGGAACAGGCTACTTTCAAGTCGCACCACAGTGTGCTATCATTCAGTGTGGGGATAAAAATCTGATTTTTTGAAAAAAAGTGTTGCAAAAAAAAAAAAAAAACTGTCTATATAGGTGTAAAAACACATTAATACAGAATACAAATGAAAAAGATTTCAAAAATTATGGTAGTGGCCGCCATTTTGGCATTTGCCACAAGTTCAAGCCTTATGGCACAGTTTAAAATTGGTGTCAAAGCCGGTGTTTCGATGAACGGGATGTTCGGAAAAGATAATTATTACGACAAATACGAGCTTAAGCCCGTGTATGGTTTCAATGCCGGTGTAGCGGGCGAATACATGATAAACAACAAGATGAGCATAGCTGCCGAAGTGCTTTACGCACGACAGGGATATTCGCTATACTTGGAAAAGAATGATGTTGCTGAACATCCAGGAAACCCTTCGATTTATTTTGAAGGTGATGTAGAAACTTTTTCAAACCATATCAACGTTCCATTAATGTTTAGATATTACTTTGGTAGTTTTTCGGTTGAGGCAGGTCCTCTGGTCGGTTTCTGCCTTGGCGGCAAAGAGAAAACTCATTTCGAATCCGACGTTACTGATCCCGGTGATTTCATACCCCCCACTACAGAACATCAGACTTTCGACTACAACTACACTTTCAAAGAACTCGAATCCAATGGCAAAGAAAGACTTGGCGACTACAGAATGTACAACCGTGTAAACGCCGGTTTCGTTGTGGGAGTGGGCTACGAATTTTCTTTCGGCATGTTCCTCAACGCACGCTACGCCATGGATTTCACCAATTCTTACAACAAGATAATCAACGACAATGTTTCCGGAAATGCAGTCAGCTGGGAGAGCTATCCGAGCAAACAATGGGGAGTGGCATTGTCCGTCGGTTACAAATTCAAGATTAAGTGAATTAAAGACTGACTTTTTCAATAAAAATACGCCCGCAATAACGGGCGTTTTTTTTGTGCATTTTTTTCGCGTTGCTTTATCCTTTGTGTAGTTGGAGTATCTGCTGTGCGGCGTTTTTGGTATCTACCTTGGCTATTACGTGTTCCACAATGCCGTTTTCGTCTATCACGAAAGTGGAACGGATAACGCCCTCGGTCGTCTTGCCGTACATCTTTTTCTCGCCCCACGCGCCGAGCTGTTTTATCAGTGTCAGCTCGGTGTCGGCAATGAGGTGGAAATTGAGGTTCTGCTTGGCAATGAAGTTGAGATGCGATTTGGCGGAGTCTTTGCTAACGCCAATAACCTCGTAGCCGATGGCACGTAGCTCCTCCATGCCGTCGCGAAGCGAGCAGGCCTCGGCGGTGCAGCCGGGAGTACTGTCCTTGGGGTAAACGTATATGACCACTTTCCGGCCTTTGAACTGACTGATACGCAGTTCATTGCCATTTTCGTCGAGTCCCAGCAGTTCGGGACATTTGTCACCAATATTCATATAGTTTGCAGTTTTGAGTTTGCAGTTTATCTTACTATTTTTCTGGCCGGGGGTTGCACCCCCGTTTGTATTCTGTCGCCCCTTCGGGGTTACAGGGGCTTACGCCCCTGCCTATATTATATCGCCCCTTCGGGGCTCTCAATTTCCGAGTTCCGAGTTCCGAAATCCTAATTCCGAATTATTCTTTTTCTTATCCATTTGTTGCGGCAGGCGAGGCGGAACAGTGCGGGTTGCAGACAGTAGCTGAGCAGTATGGTGGAAATCATACCTATCAAGGTGCTCACTCCCACAGACTGTATTGCGGGATGCTGTGCGAAAAGCAGCGAGCACACCACCACTATCAGCGTGAAGGCCGAGAAGAAAATGGCGGTCTTGTGGTATTTCAGAAGCACGTCGTCGCTGCCCCGCTCTTTGTTTATTAGTCCATCCATTATGAAAATGCTGTAGTCCACCCCCACCCCGAAGATGAACGACGAGATGATGATGTTTATAAGGTTGAAAGGTATTCCGAACAATGCCATCACGCCCTGCACTATGTACCAGCTGAGGAACATAGGCGAAAAGGCTATCAGCGCCGAAATCAAGCTCCGGAGCGATATTATCAGCACCAGCAGCACAAAGAGCGACGAGATAATCAAAACGATGTTGAAGTCGTTGTGGAGTATCTCCACCATATCGCCGGTGTAGAAGAAGGGATCCACCACCACAGCGTTGGGATTGGAGGCAACGGTACGGTTGACGGCTGCGACGTTTTCCTGCGGCATCACCACCGAGGTAAACAGTATCACGGCGCTGTCCTCGGCGTATTCCATATAGTTGCACAGCAGCTCTTCGGGCATCACGTCGGCGTCGAGTATCGACTCGGGGTAATACAGCTCGGTGAGCATGTCGTAGAACGGCTGGAATGTTTCGGGGTTGAGTCCGTTTTTGCGGGCGGCAGAGGCTATCCTTGTCCGCACAGCGTTGATTTTTTCGGTGTTCCAATAGCTGTACCACACATCGATGCGCTCGGTCTGCTCCTGCTCGGTGAGGAAAAGGTTAGTGATCTTGGAATAACGGGTAATCTTGCCTTCGGCCTTCAAAGAGTCGAGAACTCGCAGTATGTCGCGGTTGTAGAGCAATGCCGAATCGAGGGTGTTGGCACGTATGGCGTAATATTGCGAGAATTGGCCAGGGTTGTTCTTCTGTTCGTACAACGCCCTCGATTTCATCACCACAGGCTCGTAATAGCCAATGTTTTTGAGGTTGTTGTCGAAAGTGATTCTGTTGGAGAGGAAGAAACAGGCCACCGATACCACCACCAGCACACCTATAAGCCAGTATTTGCGGTCGATGGGATAGGTGTTTATTTTATCCAACAACTTGAAAGCCTTTTCGTTGCGGGTGTTTTTGCTATATTTGAAGAAATGCGGCAGGAACACCAATGCCGAGAAGGTGGTGCCTATCAGCGTAAGCGAGGCAAAGATGCCGAAGTCGCGCAGAAGGTCGCTGTTGGTAAGGATAAGCCCCACAAAAGCGCCGATGGTTGTAAGGCATCCCAGACACACGGGACGCGCCTGCTCGCGGATAACACGCTCGGGGTCGGTAACATACTTATAATGTGTGAGAACGTGCAGACAGTAGCTCAACGCCACGCCAAGTATCAAAGCTCCTATTCCCAAGGCCATCAGCGACATACGTCCTTTCAGCCAGAACATACAGGCAAGGGCGAAAAACGTGCCGTAAAGCACGGGGAACAGAAGGAACGGCAGCGAAGTCTTGTTGCGGAAACACCAAGTGATGACGACGCCTATAATCAACAGCGAGATGCCGAGGGTAAGGGCGAGGTCTTTCTTCATCTGACGCGAGTTGAAGACGCTCTGCACCGGCGCTCCGTGAAATAGTATCTCCACATCGGGATAGAGTTCTTCGAAATGCTTGATATTCTCTTCGAGCAGATCGACCATGGCGATACAATGCTTTGAGTCGAAGGATTTTACGTTGGGCGAGAGGAACACCAGCTCCACGCTGCTGTCGGGACAGAAGAAATGGTTGTCGATGATGGCGTAGCCGCCGAGGTCTTCGATAAGGCGACGTCCGTCCTCACGGATAGCGTAACGCAGTCCCGCAGGGTCCTGACTTATTATCGAGGCGGCGTTGCCGGTCTCGTCCTCGGCCAAAATTTGGGCGTTCTCCTTCATCTTGGCGTTGATGACCTCCGTGGTAAGCATGGAGTCGAAGGTGGCGTAGCGTTGCTCGTCGACGAACTCCGGCACGTGCTGCACGGCATAGTCGATGAGGTTGAGCAGCAGGTCGTCCTCGATACGGTATAGGGCGTTGGCGTAATAGCCTGTGGCAGAGTCGCTTTGCATTAGACGATCCACAAATTCGTCGCAGATTGCGGCAAGGTCTTCGTTCGACGTCTTGCCACTGCGGGAGAGCATCTGCACAAAAATTTTGTCTTTCACCTTGAGGTTTTCGAAAACGATGCCTTCCTTCACCGAATCGAAAACCACGTTATTGTCGGCGGATTCGGACCCCAACGTCGATTTGGCGTGCGGCAACAGTTTCGACATATCCTCCTCGTAGGTGAGCTGAAAACCGAACACGGCAAACACCACCGTGGAGGCAATCAGCAAAATCCACATCAAAATGTTGTGTCTGTCGAAAAAGTGATATATCGAAAGAAATATTTTTTCAATCATATATATTGTTATATATCAATATTTTAAATCAACAATCAACATGCCTGACATACCTGTCAAAGCAATTTGCAAATATAAGAAAAATAATTATAATTTGGAAATCCAAATAAAAAAGCATATCTTTGTAGGACGATAAAAACAACGAAAATTTCAGTAATAACACGATTTTAAAACAATTAGATATGATAAGTTACAAAGAATTGGGATTAGTAAACACCCGTAAGATGTTTGCCAAAGCCGTTGACGGCGGTTACGCCATACCGGCATTCAATTTCAACAATATGGAACAGCTGCAGGCCATCATCATGGCTGCTGTGGAGACCAAATCGCCTGTGATACTGCAGGTTTCGAAAGGCGCACGCAACTACGCCAACCAGACTTTGCTGCGCTACATGGCCGAAGGCGCTGTGGAATACGCCAAAGAACTTGGCTGCAAAGCCCCGGAGATTGTCCTCCACCTCGACCACGGCGACAGTTTCGAGCTGTGCAAATCGTGTATCGACATGGGCTTTTCGTCGGTGATGATCGACGGCTCCGCCCTGCCCTACGACGAAAACGTGGCACTCACCCGCAAAGTGGTTGACTACGCTCATCAGTACGATGTTACCGTTGAAGGAGAGCTCGGCGTGCTGGCCGGCGTGGAAGAAGAAGTGTCGTCGGCCGAGAGCCATTACACCAAACCCGAAGAGGTTATCGACTTTGTAACCAAGACCGGCGTGGACTCGCTGGCAATCTCGATAGGCACCTCGCACGGCGCTTACAAGTTCACCCCCGAACAGTGCACCGTTGACCCCAAAACCGGCCGCCTGCTGCCCCCGCCGCTGGCTTTCGACGTGCTTGAGGCCATCGAAAAGAAACTCCCCGGATTCCCCATCGTGTTGCACGGCTCGTCGTCGGTACCGCAGGAAGAGGTGGACACCATCAACCAATACGGCGGCAACATGAAAGCCGCTGTGGGCATACCCGAAGAACAGCTGCGCAAGGCCGCCAAGAGCGCCGTCTGCAAGATAAACATCGACAGCGACAGCCGTCTGGCCATGACAGCCGCCATACGCAAAGCCCTTGCCGAGAAACCCGCCGAGTTCGACCCGCGCAAATACCTCACCCCCGCACGCGACAGCATGAAAAAACTGTATATGCACAAAATAGTCAACGTGCTGGGAAGCAACGACAAACTGCAAGACGCATAACATAAAAAACGTATTGCTCCGAACGGCACGGACTTGCTCGAAACGACAAGTGAGTCCGTGTTGTTTCCATTTTTTATAAGGATTTAGTATAAAACAAAAAAATACCAAAAAGCCCCGAAGGGGCGACAGAACACAAACGGGGGGTGCAACCCCCGGCACTGCAAACTATTAACTATAAATTATAAACTGTAAACTAACAATGTCCGACATCATACAACTGCTGCCCGACTCCATAGCCAACCAGATTGCCGCCGGCGAAGTGGTACAGCGTCCGGCATCCGCCGTGAAAGAGCTGCTCGAAAACGCCATCGACTCCGGTGCCACCAACATACAGCTTATCATCAAAGACGGTGGACGCACTCTGATTCAGGTTATCGACAACGGCTGCGGTATGTCCGACACCGACGCACGACTCTGTTTCGAACGCCACGCCACCTCCAAAATACGCAAAGCCGAAGACCTTTTCGCCATCCGCACCATGGGATTCCGTGGCGAGGCTCTGGCATCCATAGCCGCCGTTGCACGTGTGGAGCTGAAAACCAAGACTTTCGACAACGAGCTGGGCTCCTGCGTGATTATAGAAGGCTCCGACGTGAAAGAGCAACAGCCCTGCCAAGCGCCCAACGGCACCTCCATGAGCGTTAAAGACCTGTTTTTCAACATCCCGGCACGACGCAACTTCCTGAAAAGCGACAACGTGGAGATGGGGCACATCGAAGAGGAGTTCCGGCGCGTGGCTTTGGTGAACACCAACATCGGATTCACCCTCTACAACAACGGCAAACTGCTGTACAAGATGGACCCCTCCACCCTGCACGAACGCATCGCGGCGCTGTTCGGCAACAACTACCGCCAACGCCTTTACCCCGTGGAGGAGAACACCGACATAGTGAAACTGAAAGGCTATATCTGCAAAGCCGAATTTGCCAAGAAAACCCGCGGAGAGCAGTATCTGTTTGTAAACAAACGTTTTATAAAGAACTACTACCTTAACAACGCCATCGAAAAGGCTTACGCCGACATGCTTCCGGAAAAGAACTTCCCTTCCTATTTCATTGATCTTGAGGTGGATCCGTCGCGAATTGACATCAACATACACCCCACCAAAACCGAGGTAAAATTCCTCGACGAACACGCCATCTACTCCATTCTGAAAGCCGCCGCCAAGAAGTCGCTCGGACAGTTCACCTTCGGACACGAGCTGGACTTCGACCCCATCGACGGACTCAACGAAATACCCGTAAACAAAGACAATTACACGCCGAAAGCTCCCAATATTTCGATCAACCCGAATTTCAACCCCTTCGAGAGCCAACACCGTCCGGAAGGCAGCAGCAAAGGCTCTTCGGGAAACACCTCGCACTCCACATCGAAGAACAACGACTGGCAACGATTCTTCGAAATTACTAATGAAAATAACACTTTAAATAACCCGTCTCAAAATATTGAAATAGAAACTACTGAGACTGTAGAAAGCAAGCTATTCGACGACATCCCACAGAACGACAACCCCGCCGAAACAACGACAAACACCATCCAGATTGGCCGACGTTTCATCGTCTGCGAAGTGCAGGCCGGACTGCTGCTGATAAACCAGCAACGCGCCACGGAACGCATCATCTACGACCGCCTTATGGCCAACGATATGAAAAACCACGCCTCGCAGACGCTCCTCTTCCCCATCAACTGCAACTTCTCCCCCTCCGACAGCGAAATTCTGAGCGAGATCGACGACGAGATAAAACATTTCGGATTCAGGATAGACAAGCTCGGGGCCAACAACTTTGTGGTTAGCGCGGCACCTGCCGACCTTGGCGACGAAAACGTGCAAGAAACTCTGGAACAGATTATTAGCGACTACAAAAGCAACCTGCTGCAACAGTCGTACACCCGTCCGCAGTCCGTTGCTCTGTCGCTGGCACGACGCCTCTCCACCAAGGAAGGCACCGTCCTGCAGCCACAGGAGATGCAAAGCATTGTGAAACAACTGTTTGAGTGCGCCATCCCCGACCAGTCGCCTTCGGGCAAACGCACAATGAACATCATCAATATCAACGAGTTATCCGAAAAACTGAAATAGACCGCAATTTATGGAACAATACTCACCACAAGGCTTCAGGTTTCTCCCCACCGTTGTAAAGCACCTGCTGATTATCAACGTGTTGGTATTTTTTGCCACCATCGCGCTGCAGCGGTATGTGGACATGGACTCGCTGTTTGCCCTGTATTTCTTCAAAAGCGAGAAGTTCCGCGTGTGGCAGTACATAACATATATGTTTATGCACGCCAATTTGGAGCATCTGTTTTTCAACATGTTCGCGCTGTGGATGTTCGGCTACATCCTCGAAAACTACTGGGGCAGCAAGCGGTTCCTGCTGTTCTATATCGTTTGCGGACTGGGAGCAGCCTTTGTACACACCTGTGTTACAGGCTTTTCGTACTATGGCGCAGCATCGGCCATAAGCGTCTATGCTCAGGACCCCAATCCCGACGCCTTTGTAACCCTTTTCCAAAGCAAGTTTGAGGGACATTACAGGGTTGATGTCTTCAACAGTTTCCTGAGCCAGTGGCGCGCCAACCCGTCCGAAGCAATCTTTGCAATGCAGTCGGTGGACATGGCCAACCAGATGCTGCAAGCCTCGGCCAGCATCCCCACCGTGGGCGCCTCCGGAGCCATCTACGGCATACTTCTGGCTTTCGGAATGATGTTCCCCAACCAATACATCTACGTCTATTTCCTGCTTCCGCTCAAAGCCAAATGGTTTGTGGTAATATACATCGGCATCGAACTGCTGTCTGGAATCTTCGGCACCGCCGACGGAGTGGCGCACTTCGCGCACCTTGGCGGGATGCTGTTCGGATACATACTTATCAAATATTGGAAGAAACGAGAATTCCAGCAATTTACTTAAAGTAAAGAATTAAATAAAATAGTAAAACGATTTAAAAATCAATAATATGATTTCCCAAAGTCAAGAGATGAGAATGCGGCAGAGGCTGACCAGACAGCAGGTCTTGGTCTCGCGTCTGCTTGGACTTTCGTCGGAAAATCTTGAACAGGAAATCAAAAAAGAGGTTGAGGAGAACCCCTTTCTGGAAGAGGTTATAGAAGACACCAACCCCACTTCACCATCCGACAACGACAGCGACTCCTACCCCGACGAACTTATCGACCCCAACGACGAAAACTACACACGCAGCATCTACGACTACGACGACTACCGCTCGGCCCGCAACCGCTCCGACGACAGCGACGGCAGTACCTTCCAACAAGCAGACGAAACGTCGTTCCAGACCTCGCTGCTCGAACAGCTGCGGCTCAGGCCGCTCACAGAGCGTCAGATGACCATCGGCACCGAACTGATAGGAAACATCGACGAATCGGGATACATAGCACGCAGCATCGGGGTTATCGTCGACGACCTTGCCATACGCCGCAACCTCGAAACCACCGAGGAAGAGGTGGAAGAAGTCCTGCAGATAATACAGACCTTCGAACCCGCAGGCGTGGGCGCGCGAAACCTGCAGGAATGCCTTTCGATACAGCTGCACCGAAAAGACGACAGCGACACCGACGCCGACACCCTTGCCAATGCCATAACCGTGGTGGACAAGTATTTCGATGACTTAACCAACAGACGTTTCGAAAAGATTTGCCGTCAGATGGAAATTAGCGAGGATGACTTGCAAAAAGCCGTGGAATTGATACGCTCCCTCAACCCGCGTCCCTGCGACGGCAGCGACAGCACGGCGCAGACCATCATCCCCGACTTCTACATCACCCGTCAAGGCGACCACCTGTCGTTCTCGATAAACGAACGGAACCTGCCCAAACTGCGCAAGGACACCGCTTTTATCGAGCGTCTGCAAAACGAGGCCTCGCGACAAAACGCTACACAACAACGCGAGACACAGAAATTCATCGACAAACACACCGACGATGCCGATATTTTCATCTCCGCCGTGGAGCAACGCTATCACACGCTGCACCAAGTCATGGCGGCCATCCTCAAGCGTCAGCACGACTATTTCATCTCTGGCGACATCGCCGACCTGAAACCCATGCTACAAAAGGACATCGCCGAAGACACAGGACTCGACATCTCCACTGTCTCACGTGTGGTGAACCAAAAATACGCACACACCGAACACGGGGTAATTCTACTTAAAGAACTGTTTTCCAACGCAATGGCAAAAGACGACGGCTCCGACGTTACGACAAAGGCCATCAAAGAGGAACTGAAAAAAATAGTGGAAAACGAGGACAAAACCAACCCTCTCTCCGACGAGGAATTGCGGACATTGCTACAGCAGAAAGGCTTCACGATGGCACGCCGCACCGTGGCCAAATACCGCGAACAGCTTGAAATACCAACCGCACGACTGCGCAAAGAACTCTGAACGACAATGAAAAAAGTGCTCTGCAACATATTAGGACTTATCACCCACCCACTGCTGCTGTTGGCTTATCTCTCTGTGACACTGCTATTTACACGCAATTTTCAATATTTTTCGGCAGCCATCACGGTACAGTTCGTCAAATACCTTTTCCTGTCCGTCATTGTCATACCTATAATAATATACTTTGTCACCCGATTGTTGCAAAACACCCTGTTCAAAAGTTCCGGCAGAATGACGATGCTTGTCGCCTTTGCCGTTTATTTTGCCATACTGTCGTTTTTTGGCCGCACGCCCTTCGCCGCCATCTCCATAATGCAGCAGCTACCACTTGTCATCCTGCTTGTTGCGATGATACTCGAAAACCGCAAAATCCTACAAATCAATACCCTGTGCCTTTCGGGACTGGCCATGACAATCATTTTTACCTCCATATTTTTGAAAGCCAATTATTTAGCGCTTCTAATAGCTGTAATTCTTGCAACAGGCCTATACAACTTCCTCCTACTCGAATGTAAAAAATCATCCGTCAAGACATTATCAATCAACTGTTTGCTTGGGACAGCCGCATCAGTCATATTTTTTCTACTTATACTCAAATAATACGATATGAAAATCCGCACCTCCACCCTGCTCGTAGCTACATTACTGATGGTACTTGCCATCGGCACCACCGATAATACATACGCTCAGAAGAAAAACACCAAGAACAAAAAGAAAACCGAGCAGAAGGACAAAGCCAAGACCGACAACATACCCGACAGCATAGCCACAGCCAAGAAAGACTCCGCCGAAGCGGTGTTCGAAAACGACGTGATAGACAAGGTGGTGCGCGAGGAGGCGCAGGCGCCCAAAGGTCCCGTCATGCTCACCGACCCCAAACGCAACTTGCCGTCGAAGATGTGGTACGGCGTGCATTTCTCCGACGCTTACGTCAAAAAGCCGTCAGTCACTCTCGACTCCATCCCCGACGAGATAAAGATCACCCTTGTGAAAGACTATTCGGAGTTCTGTTTCCCGATGAAAAACGTCATCACTTCGCCCTACGGCTGGCGCGAACGATGGGACCGCCCGCACCGCGGGGTGGACATAGCACTCAACACTGGCGACCCGGTGAAATGCGCCTTCAACGGCGTGGTACGTATTGCCAAATCGTTCGGCGGATACGGCAACCTCGTCGTGGTGCGGCACTACAACGGGCTGGAGACCGTTTACGGACATCTTTCGAGAATCAACGTGAAACAGATGCAGGTTGTGAAAGCCGGCGACGTGATAGGATACGGCGGCAGCACAGGCCATTCCACGGGTCCCCACCTCCATTTCGAAGTGCGTTTCCAATACGAGCCCTTCGACCCCGAATGGATTCTCGATTTCAAGAACTACTCCCTGCGCACACGCGTGCTGTACCTCAACAAGACTTATTTCGGCATCTCCAAGCCTCGCAACAAAAAGGACATCGCCTACAAGGCCGACAAAAGCATCGTGAAAGAGCGGCCTATTACTCCCGCCACTAACGCACCGAAAAAGAAAACGGAATACTATACCGTGAAACGCGGCGACACGTGGGAGAAAGTGGCGAAGAAATACAAAGTTTCGGAAACACAGCTTAAAAGCATGAATCCTTCAATCACCGGCAAACTGCCTGTGGGCGAAGATATTAGAGTACACTAAAATATTTACCATAATGGAAAGAAAGAAAACCAACCTCTCCGACTACAATCCCGACACCGTTCCGTCGGGCAAAGGGATGAAAATAGGCATAGTGGTGGCCGAATGGAACCCGCAGATTACCAACGCCTTGTGCAAAGGGGCATACGACACCCTTGTTGCCAACAAAGTGGCTAAAAAGGACATCACCGTGGTACACGTCCCCGGCAGTTTCGAATTGCCCACAGGCGCCGACACACTGCTAAGCAGCGACACCGACTATGATGCCGTGATATGCCTCGGATGTGTTATTCAGGGCGAGACACGCCATTTCGACTTCATCTGCAACGCCGTTTCCAACGGACTAATAAACCTGTCGTTGCAGGACGGCCGTCCCGTCATTTTCGGCGTGCTCACCACAAACAACATGGAGCAGGCCATCGACCGCTCGGGCGGAAAACATGGCAACAAAGGTGTGGAAGCCGCCGTTACAGCCATCAAAATGGTGGCCATGCAGAAAAAGATTTGGGGATAAACGAAAGTGATTTACCGAATGAACAAAAAACCTTCGATAATATTTATGGGCACACCCGATTTTGCTGTGGCATCGCTCGATGCAATACACCAAGCGGGCTACGACATAAAAGCAGTAGTTACCGTCCCCGACCGCCAGTCGGGACGAGGACAGAAGATCACCTTCTCGCCCGTTAAAGAGTACGCCCTGCAACACGATCTGCCACTGCTGCAGCCCGAAAAGCTCCGCGACGAGGCTTTCCTCGAAGCCCTGCGCCAGCTCAACGCCGACCTGTTTATCGTAGTGGCTTTCAGGATGTTGCCAAAAGTAGTTTGGAATATGCCGAAGATGGGCACTTTCAATCTGCATGCCTCGCTCCTGCCCGACTATCGCGGCGCGGCACCCATCAACTGGGCGGTGATTAACGGAGAGACCGAGAGCGGAGTAACAACCTTTATGCTCAACGAACGCATCGACGAGGGCGGAATTCTGCTTCAGGAAAAAACGCCAATCTCCCCCGACGACAACGCCGGCACACTGCACGACAGACTGATGGAAATAGGCAAAGAACTTGTGGTAAAAACCATCAAAGGACTTGCCGACGGCACTCTGAAGCCCCAACCTCAGACATCGGTAGAAAACCCAAAAAACGCCCCGAAAATCTTCAAGGATGACTGCCGCATCGACTGGCAAAAACCGGGAACGGATATTGTTAATTTTGTTAGAGGAATGTCGCCATACCCCGCCGCTTTTATGGAACTGAAATATCCAAATGGCGAAGTTGTCCCCTTCAAAATATTCGACGTGACTTTTGAGAAAGGCACAAGTAATGCCGATTTTGCCATAATCACCGATCAAAAAAAGTATCTAAAAATCGCCATAAATGATGGATATATTGCAATAAACGCTCTCCAAATGGGCGGAAAACGCCGAAATTCGGCAGAAAATTTTTTAATTGGCAATAATGTAATTAATTGCAAATTAATAGTTTAAAAAATATATTAAAAAAAAAATGCATTTTTATCATTTTTTTTTTGGAGATAATAATTTTTTTACATAACTTTGCACAACAATTTGATAACTAATTAAATGTTTAATATTTAAAACAGTTTTATTATGAACAAAAATGATTTAGTAAAAGCAATGGCCGCTAAAGCCGGTTTGACAAACGTTGATGCTCGCAAAGCTCTGGACGCTTTCGTAAACGTTACCGAAGAAACCCTGAAAAAAGGTGAGCACATCAGCCTCGTAGGTTTTGGTACTTTTGGTGTAACCAAAAGAAACGCTAGAACTGGTATCAACCCCCAGACTAAAGCCAAAATCAAAATCCCCGCTAAAAAAGTTGTTAAATTCAAACCCGGTTCCGGCCTCGCTTTGTAAGAACACACTGCTAAACCAAAAAAGAGTCGCCTAAAGCGACTCTTTTTTTTTATGCCTCGACTCCATCCCTACTGCTGTAGATAGAAGTCGTAAAGTGTTTGTAGATAAGCTTTTGCCTTGCGCAGTTCCGACTCCATGGCCGTGCTGTCGGCAAAGGTGTTGTCGGTAATCTTGCCCACCTCGGCATCGTAGAGCAATGTACCTTCGGGAGTTATCCAACCCATACCCATATTGGTCTCGTAATAGGCAAAACCTTTGTTCGAAGTGTTTAAAATATCCACGCCGCGATAGGTGGCGGTGTTTGTGTCGCCCATCTGACACATCAAAGTGCGGTACAAATCCACGTGCGTGCCTATGGTCTCAAACTGATGTCCTTTGTATTCTTCCTTCAACGCACCGCCGAGCCAAAGCATCGGCACATGCATATATGCAGGCGAGTTGATGTAATGCCCGCGGTAGGTGGCGTGGCTGTGGTCGCCGACAAGGATGAACAGCGTGTTTTTGTACCACGGCATACGCTGCGCCTTCTTGATATAGTCGTAAATGCATGAGTCGGAGTATTTTACCGAGTTGAGATATGGCAGCTGCTCCACATTCCACTCCAACTGTCTTACCACCTTGGGCTCGTCGTAGGGAGAGTGCGAGCTGCCGGTGAAAATCATGTGGAAAAAAGGCTCTTTCACCTTTTTCTGGTCGTTCAATGCCTGCGCAAAAAGGTATTGGTCCGGGACGGAGAGTTTGCCCTTGGGAGTGCCTTTCGGGAAGTCCTTGCCCTCGAAAATCTTCTGGAACTCGTGCCACAGCACAAAAGCGCGGATGTTGCCGTAATTGAGGTCGCCACCGAAATAAAACGCTGTGCCATAGCCTTTTGACATAAGGTATTTGGGCATGCTCTGCAGGTAACGGTAAAGCGGGAAATTGTCGGTGATGTCGTTGCTCTGGAGTGGCGGAAAATCGCTCAGTATTCCCGAAATGGCCTGCTGCGAGCGGTGCCCGTTGCTGTAGAAACGGGTGAACAGCAAACCCTCCTCCTCCAGCTTGGCAAAGCCGGGCGTC
>JAEEGF011328567.1_pt1 | contig 26051 bp, 15 predicted proteins | sample 9134171 | NCBI WGS metagenome assembly JAEEGF01 (sample SAMN16246542, study PRJNA631951) | gut metagenome | biome: gut microbiome; feature: rumen; material: AP-attached | host: Bos | place: Iran: Karaj | collected 2018-10 | reverse complement strand
TTGTAGTCGATGCCATCGGGACTGACAGTAAGTTCGGCCTCTGCACCCAGTCGGGGTCCGATGCCCAGTTCCGGTCCTGCCACGTCGTAGATCTTTGCGGCGGCCGCTATGAAGATGGCGACGCCAGCCTCTGCCTTGAAATCTATTTGGGGAAGGATGAAGTTGAACTTGTTCTCTTTTACATCATATTCTGATATGTTTTTCCATCCTTTGCCGTAGTCATAACGGATACCAGCCTTGAATGAATTGGCGTAATTGTATTCGAATCCGAACTGCAAAGCTCCGGAGACGCTTGCATCGAGTTGCAGGTAGATGCCTGGCTCAACTACGACAGTCACTGGGACTGGGCCTACCATGAAACTGAAGGAGAAACTGCTGAATGATGCCAGTTTGACCTTACCCTTGTCTTCTGGCAGTTTTATCTGTTTCTTAAAACCGATGGTGGCTTTGGGATGGAATCCGAACTCACCTTCAAGGCCTGTCTCAAACTTCCTCACGATAAGATCGGGAACCAGAGTCCACCAGTGCTCCCAGTACAATTCTGGATCGAAGGTTAGGAAATAGTTTAACTCGAAGTCGATGGGGATCTCACCAGCGATGTTGATGGAGTCCTTGGAGTCTTTGCCCAGTGGAATATCATGGTCGAACTCAATCTTGTTGTGCATGGAGATGATGCGCTTTCTCCATGAGCCGTTGGGCCTTTTATTAAAGAGCTCCTCGGCCGTCATGTACTCATACTCACCTTTCTGGATGGCATCGAGTTGCTGGAGGGAGTGCATGTCGCCTTCCAAGTGGTATTCTTTGTCGTAGCCGTAGGGGTCAGTTTTCTGCACAACGGCGGGGTGGATTATGCCATCCTCGTCGGTATACTTGGCACTGAGATTAGTGCCATTGGCGGCCTTTTCGTTCACATAGATATCTGTGCATAACTGACTGGCCTTGTTGCCGATGAGCTCTGCGACGGTGGCTTTTGTGACCTTGAGGATATATGTGTCGCCTTCCAATCGCTCTTCCAGGGCTTTGCGTCCGTAGGCCAGATGCGAGGGAGCGTCCCAGATGCCGAGGGGGTGATTGACGAATGACTGGATGCCCAGTTTGTCGGCCAGCGTCTTCTTCACGGCAATCATCGTGGTGTCGGCATTGAGAATCTTTACATCGTCGGCGTCATCGAAATTGTGATAAGTCAGGCCATAAGCCTCATACGCTGAGTAGTCATGTTGTACCTCTGGTGGGGTAGGGCTGTCCTCGTTGGCAGTACAGGCACTGAATCCGAAACCGATAAAGACAGTGGTAACGATGCCCATAAGCATCGACTTTGCAATTGTTCTGTTTGTTGCCATCATCTTAAGTTTAAATTTTATGTTTTAATATTGAGTTATTCAGAAACGGGCGGTGATGCTACCCATGAACCATCGGCCCTGCTGCGGGATGACGTTAGTGTTCATGCCGCTACGGTGATAATGGGTGCCAAGAAGGTTGTGGATGTTGAGTGCGATAGTGACGGGACCGAAGGTATAATCACCGCCAATGCTGAATATGCAACGGGCGGGTATCTCCTCGCGACTGATAATCTTTCCGGTAGAAGCGACTGCATCCTCCCAGGCTGCTGCAGCCTTCTCTTCTCTGCCTGGGAAAAGGTTGTAGAAGGCATAGTCGAGGTAACTGGTGCGGCTCAAGGCATATTGTTCAAGGTCGATGTTATAGGATGTCTGACGACTTTCGAAGAGCACATGCGTATGAAGCCTGCACCGTGATGTAGCCTGCCAGCTGAGCACAAGATTCGACATGATGACCGGTGTGTTGTTGTTGTCGTCGATGTCGTTCAGATAGTAAGGTGTCAATTTCTCAAACAGACTGAGTTCGGAAAGATTCGACTTGAAGGTATGGGTCCAAGTGAGGTTCCAGTCGGCGGTAAACCGAGATTGTTTGTAGGCCGCCATCAGTTCCATGCCACCGGTCTTGTTCTGACCAGCGTTACTGTAAGCGAGAATGTTGGTCATAATGAGGTCGTCGGCGCGGTTGTAGAAGCCGTTGACCTCGAAATTCAGTCCCTTGACCCAGTTGTTGCCGGCAAATGAGAGTTGGAAGGAGTGAGCGCGCTCAGGCAGGAGGTTGGCGGAGCTGTTGTCATCGCGTATGAGATTTGCCAGCACATTGGCCTGGCGGTAGATGTAGGGGGCATCGACAAAGGACTTAGAATAGCTCAGTCGGACGCTCCATCTGGGGCGCTGCAAGATGAGGGCTACTCGTGGTGACAGTTCACGCACCTGTGTGTCGTCGTAGCGGTTCTTATAGTCGAAGCGCAGGCCTGCATTGATAATAAGTTGAGAGTTGAGAGTGGACAAATGATAGATGTGCTTCAGTTGGAGATAGGCGTTAGCCCTGTTCTCGCTGCCCTGCCCCGTTTCGCGTATCCGGGTGTCCTCAGGAAAGGTCTCTGTGAAGTTGTAGCCTATCTGATAGCGGATGTCATCGAGTTGGAAGTGCCCATACTCTGCTCCGAAGTTGATGTTGCCTTTATGGTTGTCGCCGAGTGTGTAGGCATGGTTGCCCTTCAGTAGGAATCCATAGTTTTGCTCCTGACCGTTGATGTAGCGGGAGAGGCCTCCGCAACTGTCGAACGTCTGTATCATGTAGTTGGGCAACGGGAGTGCCAGCGTCAGTATATCCGTGGGCTCGTCGCTGAGGACCTGATAGCGTGTGAGGTCTGCCTTGTCGTAGGTGGCACTGATTCTGAACTGTGTCTTCTGAACAGCAAACTGATAGCTGAGGTCAACATGTTGTGAATTGGTGCTGAAACATGGCGACAGACCGTTGTAGGTGCGGTAGCGGTCATGGTCGTATGACATGGCGAGTGAGCTCATGGTGAAGGGAGAAACCACCTGTGAGAAATGAGTATTGTAGATGAATTGCAGACCCTTGTAGCCCAGTTGTAAGCCTAGGTCGTAAGTCGTGCGGGGGCCTATGCGTCCGATGCGGACAGAACCGTCCTCGTGATTCTGCCTTTCACCGGTGTTGCGGTATGCGCTGCCCCAAACGAGCAGATCGACGTCGAAATAGCGCTTGCCGAAGACGGCATCAGCCTTGATCTGCCCGTAATTGCCCGCTCCCACCTTCATCTGAAGGCCATCGACATCGGCCCCTTGCTTTGTGATGATGTTCACCACACCAGTCAGAGCCACGTCGCCGTAAAGCGAAGAGGCCGGTCCGCGCAGAATTTCTATCTGCTTCACTTTCTCTAAGGATATGCTGAAGTCGGGAGCAGCGGTGTTGGTGGCGTAACTATTCAGGCGGTGACCATTAAGCATGATGAGTATCTTTTCCTGAGTTTCACTATAGATGCCGCGCATAGCGATGTTGATGTCGTCATTGCAGTCAATCATATTCATGCCGGGCACATAGGCCGCCAGCACTTCCTGCAGGTTACGGGCACCACTGTCGTGAATCATCTCGGTGGTGATGAGCGTAGTGGGTACAGGCACCTCAGCCAGACTCTCCGCCTGACTGGAGGCTGTGGTAATGGTGGCGGTCATACCGGCCTTGATACGGTTCACTATATCGGCAAAGGTCGCCGGATCGCCAGGCGACGGTGTGTAGTAGGGATTCTCCTGCAACATCAGCGAGGCGTATTGCCCGGTCTGGTCCATGTCGAAGCGAGCCAGATAGCAGAGTGCAATGAGACGGAGGGCGCTCTGTCGGAGATTGCCATGGAGGGTGCTGAGATTCTGCAACAAGGCATCGCGGGCCTGTTCGATGCGGCCTATTTGGTAGTCGCTCTCGGCCTGAGTGTATATATCGCGCATCTTCGTGTCAATTTGGGCACTGATGGTTGAAGGCAAAAAAAAGTAAAGAAGTAAAACGGTAAAAAGATAAAAAAGTATCCGCCCTTTTACCATATCGATGATTCTATGTCGTTTTTTTTGTTTCATTGTTTACTTTTTACTGTGGGTAATGTGATGGTAAACTCTGTATATTCGTCCTTGACACTCGCCACATGGATATCGCCTTTGTGATTCTGTATGATTTCGCGACTCAGGTAGAGACCTGTGCCTGCAGCCTCGCTGGTAGTCTTGGTAGTGAAGAAGGGGTAGAATATCTTGTCGAGCAGTTTCTCGTCTATACCGATGCCGTTGTCGCGAATCTTCAGGACGTACTGTTCTTCGGCAACCGTAACGCTTAGCGAGACTTCCGGGGCATACCCCTTCTCACGCTGTGCTTTCCTGACGACGGCATAGACCGCGTTGCCCAACAGACTCATGATCGTCTTGCTGAGCATGGCGGGATTGCCGTGCAGAGGCATTGGATTGTCGGGCAGGGTAAATGTCGTATGGATATGATGCTGCTCTTTCTCTTGGGCGTAATACTTGTCGAACATCTCCTCATTTTGCTGGAGTACAGGCAGCAGGTCCATGTCGACATAGCCCCCGGTACGATCTTTCAGCATCTCCTCCATCGCTTTCAATATACGGCTAGTGTTCTGACCGTACTGGTCTACACTTTGCAGGTTCTCGGTCAGCATGTCAACGATGTCTAATGTGTCTTCATAGTCGTCTTCGCTGATACTCGATTCCTCCGAGAGGGGGCGGCTTACGCGGGGGTTGAGCCTTGAAATGTTCTCCTTGAGGTCTTTCAAAAGGTCGTTTGACATTTTAGAGAAATTGATAATATAGTTCATCGGGTTTAGGATGCGGTCGATGAGTCCCTCAGTCAGTTTACCTACCGTGGCCATCTTCTCCTGACGTATCAGTTCGTTCTGGGCATTATGGAGGTCGGCAGTACGCTGCTCGACAATCTGTTCCAGTTTTATCTTCTCTTTTTCCAGCCGCTTCAGACGGTAGCGGAATAGCAGCCAGACGATATAGGCGATGATGAGCAGGTAGAGCAGCACCATATACCAACGCATAAACAGCGGATAAGCAACGTTGAAGTTGACGAAAGCCACATCGGATAGTTCGCCGTTGGCCAGTCGGGCCTGTACGCTGAGGGTGAACGAGCCGTAGGGCAAGTTAAGTAATTCGACATCCTGCTTATCGGTCCAGCCACTCCACTGGCCGCCAGTGCCGCCGATGCGCCCGTTGTTCAACTTATAGCGATACAAGGTCTTGCCCGAAAGCGGTGCATAGTCGAGGGCATATAAAAAGTGCAATCGACCCTCGTCGCTGCCTATCTTAAAAGTTTCTGGCAGATCACCATAGCCTCCCCAGAGCACGCTGTCGCTACCCATGACGATAGAACGGAAACGGATGTGGCGACTGTCGGTGAGCGCGCCAAGGGCTTTCTTATCGGTGTCGACGATGGCCAGTATCTCGTCACCTCCTAACCACACCTGATTGCCGTGACGATACTGGGCTATCACCTCGATGTCGCTGACAGGCATGAACAGATGACGGGACAAGTCGGCCACAGGATCGCGGGGTTTGCCGGGATCCGTACCTTTGGTCTTACCGTGAACATTCCGGAACCAGAAGCCGCCATGAACGTCCTTGCGGATTTCCGTCACCAACGGGAGATTGTCTATTTTCCGTCCACTGCCCATGGCGTCTATCTGATAGCGGTAGACACCGTCGGGTTCTCCGACATACACCTTATCGCCATCCACCAACATGGCGGTGGTGGCATTAGAGGTCAGCCTGCTGACACTGCCGCCTTGCGCAATCTGATAGATGCCGCTGGAAGTAGCGGCAAGCAGATGGTTACTACTTTGGCACAATGCCCAGCAGATGTTATTGATGTCGGCTACATGATGACACTGATGCGAATCGATATAATAAAGACCGTCGGTGCCGCCCACGTAGATTTTTCCATCGAAGTAGGTGATGGCATGTACTTCACCCGAGAGCCCGTCCTTGGCCAGGAAATAGCTGTAGACCGACGGTATCTCAACAGAGAAGATGCCATGCAACGTGGCGCCCCATAGCATGCCGTGACCATCGTAGACCACAAAGGCCACCTGATCGGAGCACAGACCGTTAGCCTCGGTGAGGGTATAGAAGTCATGACCATGGTCATCGCCCATCACCAGACCACAGTTTCTCTTGACCTTCACCTGAAGTCCGTCGTCTAGTTCTATCGTCTGGGTGATATCGTTCAGAATGACATCTTCCTCACCCTCTCCCAGAGCCTCTATCGATATGATTTCGGATCCGATACTAGGATTGAATCTGGCTTTCGTGTGCTTCTTCTGCGATACGGTGTTACCATTGACTTCATAAATATGATTGTCGCTGGCCACAAACATCAATGATCCACCGCTCTCAAAGATTTCTACCACCTCGCCTTCGAACAGACCGTCCCCCCCTATCTGCTGCATAAACAATTCACCATTGGCTCGAATCTGCAGACGGGCAAAGAAGTTGTAGCCGCCCACCCAGATGGTGTTCTTGCTGTCGCGATAGACCACCGTGACGCGACTGATGTCGGGTGAGTGGATGATGCGCCACTGGACACGATCGTAATAAAGCAGTCCTTCGAAGTTAGCCACGAATACCGTGCCATCCTCACCGATCTCAATATCGTAGCAACGGTTATGCCCGCCATATTCCGCTGCCGTATAGTTGCGGATCAGCGGAAGACCTTGGGCGTGCAGAAGGGAAAAGTGAACAGTGAGAAGTGAAAAATTTGCTACCGCACTGAGTTGCAAAAGCACCGTCAGCGCGATACGCTTCAACATGTTTGTTTCTGTCCTATTTCGTTGCATATACATATCTGTCAGCGGTAGCAAATTTTTCACTGTTCACTTTTCCCTTTTATCTTTCGATATGGTATTCCCTTGCCCACATAGTAGTCCCATTCCTCTTGGGTGAAATTGCGCTTCACGTTCTGACGGAGGCGCTGGGCTATCTTGGGCACTGAAATGAGATATTCGGTGACGGTGCCGTTGTGCTCCCCCGTCCAGATGTAATCCATGTCTCGGCTGAAACAGAAGTCGCTGAGCCAACTGCCCGACTGGAACAGCGTAATGGGCTTTATCTGAGGATCACTGGTCGTCCAAAAGAGCAGTTTGCCATCGTAACTGGACGAGTAGAGCCGGTATGCGTCAAACGCCAGCTTCGTCACTTGCGAGAGATGTCCCACGAGTTTGTATGTCTTGCCCTTTCCGTCAATCAGCCAAATGGTGCCGTCGAGCATGCCGTAGGCTGTGAGTCGAGGACGGTCGTTCTTGGCAAAGGCAGTGACCTGACCAGAAACGGGAATTTTCTCATGTCTGATGTCGTCAAAGCTGTTAACAAGATGCATGCCTCCGCGATCATCGAAAAGCAGAGGTTTGTTGTCGCGCCTGCCAGTACTGACAACACGGAAGCCGAGGTGGCGCGAGCTGATGACCTTCTCGGTTGCGATATCGAACAGGGCAGCACTATTCTCACCGACAACCAGCAGTTGGCGACCGTCATGGATGTCTTGCAGACTGAAAGGACGGTCGACATGCTCTAAATAGACAACGCGTATCTGATTGCCGTCGGCAACTACTAGATGGCCGGTATGACTGATGGCGAAATCTTTGCCACTCTTGGCCGCGAAGCCGTCGCGGAAACAGTAGTTCCTATCGCTCATCAACCGCTTAGTTTGCATCTGAGTGCCGTGCATGCTGTGGCTGAACATCTCGCCATATGTGCTCGTTGTCAGCAGGTGATTGTCACGGGGAGAAATCCTAGTGCACGTCACACTGCCGTTGTGGACTCCGAAATTGCGACGGCCTCCAGCCGACTGTGTGAGGGCCTGGAATACAGAGGGATTGAAGAGATCGCCGCCGTAATCGCTTGTAAAGAGGTACGAGGCATAAGCCAGCATATTGCCCAGTTCCCTGTCATCGGCTTGATAGATGGCGTAAGCCTGTGAACCAAGCGTTCGCCCCAACGAAATGTAGTTTAGCGTGTCAGTCACCATTTTTGCATACTCAGCCTGTCGGCGCTGCTCGTCGGCAACAGCTCGTTGATGTTCAGCAATCTGGTAGGCTTCCTTCGCTTCTTGGGCAGACGTTTCCGCGATACCCTGTGCAATGATGGCCTTTTGCCGTTCTGACTCCGAGCGGCGTGTCATCTCCTGGGCAATCTCCGATTGGCGGATGGCTTCATCGCTGCGTTCCTCGGCGAGCACTTGCTGACCGTAGGCTATCTCCTCCATTTGTTTGCTCACGCGGCGATCTACCTCCGACTGTTTCTCCTGTTTGCGCAGTTCGCCGATTTTCGACTCCAACTCACCGATGCGCTTGTCATCGATATGGCGTGTGTAGAGCATGGCCGCCACCGATAACAACAGCAGGACTCCCATAGACCCTATGATGATGCGATGCCTATTCAATTTTCAATATTCACTTCTTCTTGACTACTAACATTGTGATGTCGTCACTCTGTTCGGCACCATCGGCAAAGGCCTTGATGGAATCCCTCACCGTTTCGATGATCTGTTGACTGCTCTTGCCAGCCAGTCCGCGAAGGGTCTCCATCAGTTGTCCGGTGCCAAACTCCTGTCTGTTCGGATTCATCGCCTCGGTCACTCCGTCGGTAAATATTACTAGTGAGTCGCCGCGTTCCAGTTGCAGCGAGGCCTCCTCGTAGTTTATCTCATTAAATATGCCTAGTATGGTATTGTTCGTCAGGGGCAATTCTTCTACGGTGCCGTCGCTCCGCAACAAGTGAGGCGGATTGTGACCAGCGTTGCAATAGGTGACGAGTCCCGTCTTTGTATTGTAAATAGCATAGAACACGGTGACGAACATGCAGTCTACTGAGTAGGCCGTCAGCAGACGGTTCGATTCCGTCATACAGGCTTGGGCAGAGCTGCACTCCACCCCTTTCGACCGGATGATGGTACGACAGACGGCCATGAACAGGGCTGCGGGGATGCCTTTACCGCAGACATCGCCAATCACGAAAGCGATGTGATCATCGTCGATGCGGAAGAAGTCGTAAAAGTCACCACCGATATCCTTAGCGGCCTTCATTGAAGCATATATATCCAGTTTGTCGCTTTCTTCAGGGAATGGCGGGAATGTCTGCGGCAGGAAGTACTGCTGAATATCTTTGGCCGTCGTCAGATCTGTTTTCAGCGACTCCAATTGCGAGTGCTCCTTCTGCGACTCGTGTACATAGTTGATCTGTTCAATGGCTTTCTGGATGGTCAGACTCAAGTCGTCCATGTCGATCGGTTTCATCACGAAGTCGAAGGCGCCATCGTTCATGGCCTGACGGATGTTCGCCATGTCGCCGTATGCACTGACCATGATCACGCGCAGGGCAGGGTTATGCATTTCGTCTACCTTGGCCAGCAGCGTCAGACCGTCCATCTCGGGCATATTGATGTCCAGAAGAATGATCTCGATGTCGGGGGTGTCTTTCATTATTTCAAGTGCTTCTACACCGTTTCGTGCGAAGTAGAACTCATACTCACCACTGCGGATCTGGCGCCTGAAGTACTGTTTCATCAGCGACTCCATCGGCGCCTCATCGTCAACACTCAATATCTTTATTGCCGTCATAATAACTTTGTTTTAAGTTCCTGTTTTCTTTAATTGCTTCACAACGGTCAGTACATTCTCACCGCCAGTGTACTCATACGTCACGGCGTCCATCTTCCTGACTACGATGAGCAAGCCTATCCCGCCGATCCTACGCTGCTCCATCGGCAGCGAGATGTCGGGAAGAGATTGTTCAAGTGGGTTGAACGCCACACCGCCGTCGCGGAAGCACAGCGTGATGCGCTTCTCGTCGCGCCCGATCTCTACGTCAAGGTAGTCGCCACCACTGTCGGGATAAGCATACTCGGCGATGTTCATTACCAGTTCCTCTACCACCAGACGAATATCACCATACACCTCACCCACCTCGGCTACCTCCTCAGTGTGGAGAATGGCATCGATTATGTCCAATGCCTTGCTACGGACGGGATGGAAATGCAATCGGACTTGTTTCACCGCGTCTCAAATGTGATGAAAGGACGGAGACCGACAATGTCCAGCACGTCGAGAACCTCCCTACTACAATTCACGAACACAATTTCTGGGCTGTTACTCAGCTTCTGCTTGCAATAGATCACGACACGCACCCCACTACTGGATAGGAGGGTCAGATTCGTTGCATCGAACACCACCTTCTCCACACCCTGATCCTTATAGGGTATCAACGCCTCCATCAGCGCCGGTGCATTAGCCGCAGCCAACTCATCGCCAAGCACCACAGTCAGCACAGGACCCTCTTTTTTCAATTCAAATTCTTTTTCCATAATTTTCTATTCAGTTTTTTATAATTTCATTTTATATCTTAACAAGCGGATATGCCAGGATGACAGCGGCAACGCCAGTGACGGTGACAATGAGAGTCAGCGGAATGCCGATGCGCATGTAGTCGGTAAAGCGGTAGCCTCCAGGACCATAGACCAGCATGTTGGGTGATGCCGCAATGGGGGTGGAGTACGAGGCGTTGGCTGCAATCATCAGTGCAAGGAGGAATGGTGCGGGTTCGTAGCCCACCTGCATAGCTGCTTGGAACATGATGGGGAAGAACATCGCGGTGACAGCCACATTCTCAACCAACTGCGTAATCAGCATGGCCGCCAGGCATACGCCTAGCATAATCAAGATGGGCTGCGTGCCAACGACGCTGACGACGGCGGTGGCTATCATCTGCGCTATCCCCGTCTTCGCTATTGCCATGCCGAGCACAATGGATCCTGCCAGGCTCATCAGTGCCCGCCAGTTGACAGAGTCCATAGCCTGATTGATGCTACAGCAACGGAAGAGCAGCATGGCCAGGGCAGCCAGCACCGTGCCTTGCAACAGAGAAACCACGTTCATGGCTGTGAGAATCATCATTGCCGTCATGATCAGCGATGAGACAATGGTATTAGGACCGACTTTGATGACCTCTTGGAAGTCGGAGAACTGCAACAGCTGCGCAAGGTGTGTGGCATAGGTGTTTGTCTTGCGCGGACACTCGAAGAGCAAGGTGTCACCCGCCTGCAATTCCACTTCGCGAGGAGCCGCCTCGATGCGCCTGCCACGCCGTGCTACTGCCACCAATATCAGATTGTTGTCGCGTTCAATCGTGCTGCCGCCGATGGTTTTCCCGATGAGTCTGCTGCCGAAATTGACAAAGGCGATGCGCAGTTCGTAATTCTTGTTGATTTCGTTCATAGAACGGATGTGGTGGTTGGAAGCAACCAGATGGTGAGTTTCCTTCAACTCGAGGATTTCGTCAATCTGACCGGTATAGACCAACCGGTCGCCGCCCATCACGAACTCATCTTCGCTAAGGAATGACGGATCATGGTCGAAATGGCGGATGTCTATCAGGTTACCGCCTTTCACGTGGAATAGTCCGGCCTCGCTCAGTGTCTTGCAGATATTCGGGTTGTCAGAGGGTACCATCAACTCCACAGTATAGTCGTACGCCGCCTCGAAAGCCTCTTCCGGAGCCTTCCGCTCGGGCAGCCATCGTCGCATGGCAACGATGAAAAGGATACCGACAGCCAGACAAATCGCTCCGGGCAGGAGGATAGAGAACATGTTCATGGTCTTGCCGGTAGCATTTTCGTAGAGATCAGCGACGACGATGTTCGTCGACGTTCCGATCAGCGTACAGACACCACCCATCTGTACCGCATACACCATCGGAAGGTACAACCTGGATGGAGCTGTGTTGAGTTTCCTCGCCCACCGCTTCAACACGTTACCGAAGAGAACGGTCAACATCGTATTGCTGACGAAAGCACTTAACACAGAAACCGGCACCATCATGCGCAGGAGAGCTGTCGGATAACGGTCGGGCAGTCCGAATACATGCTTCAACATCCATTGCAGCACGCCAGTATAGCGCAGTCCTGCCATCACAACGGCCAGAACGCCTGTGACAACGACGGTACCTGCGCTGAAACCCGAGCATGTTTCCTTGGCATCGAGCACGCCTGTAACGAACAGCACACCGATGGCGATAAGCATGACGGCATCGGTGCGCACCTTCGTCAACAACATCACAACAATGACACCCACCACTGTAGCGATGGTAATCCAAGCATCTATACCGAGGCCCCACAACAGGATGATGTCATTGTGCAATCCCATTTTCAATCTGACAGATTAATCATAGACGAGCTCGAAGCCGCCCAGGATGAGCTTGTCGTCACCGTTCACGGCCGATACCTCGTAACGGTAATACTGATACTTGGCGGGATTGCTGATGGGATAGTACTGGCCAGTGTAGAATTTGTGCGGCAGGTCCTGACCGGTCTGCTCGTCTATCAGCGTCCATTCGTCAGTCTGATTCAGCTTGCCATAGAGTTTCCAGTCCTTCGGGTGGCGAGCATAGTCGTGTTCAGAGAGCGAAGACGTGTAGAGATTATAGCCCTTGGGCGTGTCTGGCTTTTCAGTCTTGAACTCTACGAACCACAGATTGTTCTGCTTGAACTGGCTGGGGCAGTACCAGTAGTTATCACCATTGGTGTTGAAGAGGTTGGCGCACTGGTCTTCGCCATCTTCGCGCTGGGTGCCGGCGGTGACGGTGATCACATGGCCCAATTCATAGGTGTTCTGGATGGAGAGACTCAGCTCAGAGAACATCAGCACATCGCTATTCACGGCAGAACTGATCTCCAGACGGTAGTACATATAGGAGCGGTATTTCGCTTCCTCGTTCTCGCTCTTTTTCACCTTGTTGATGGGGTAGGTATAGGTTCGGCAGTTGATTTCGGCCATCCTGCCGTCTTGTATATCGGAGATCAGCATCCATTCGTCGTCGGGGTTAGCCTTGCCGAAAAGTTTCCAACTCTTCGGGTTGCGACCCTTGTTATAGTCCTTTTCGATGGTGTTAACCGTGGTCATCTTATAGGCCGTGGGGATGACGGGGGCGTTGGTCATGAACTCCACGAACCACACGCCGTCGGTCTGCTGACTCTTAGTCGAGCAAAACTTGTCATCGAAACTACCGTTGAAGAGGTTGGGGTATTCCTCATTGCGATCTTCGTATGTTAGGCCGGGGCTGCCTGCTGTGGGGACGAGTTCTGTGCTGATGGCATCGTCGTCGAGCCAGTCGATGATGATGAGGTAAGGCTTATATTCATTCTCTAAAAATACGAAATGCTGGGCTCCGTAGATGTCGCCTGACTTCAAAAGGATGTAGTCAAAATATTCGGCCCAAAACGTTTTATGAGTATCTGCAGTCCAAAGGCCTGGATTGCCAGCGAGTCTACCACAGCCGGCTCTGTCGAATGCCTCGACATAGAGGTCCCACGCACCCCTCACTATATCGCTAATGGTCTTGGCCTTGGAATTACGAGGGCCGTAAGAGGTAAGACAGACCCATACATATACATTACTCCAATTACTTGCATGATAATCTCTTCTGGTAATTGCTGCGAAAAGGGGATTCTTACCATTGCCTCCTTGGCGGATACACACGAAACTTAGGGTTTTGTCTTCTGGATATAAGTCATCACCATTATTCCCTACCGTATCTGTAAGATACAGTGGAATTTCGAGGTGTCGGGTGATGATGTCGCCCTCGGTGTATTTGTGGTAGATGGATGCCTGCAAAGGCCATGCGGCGTTGAGCAGGAAGGTAATCTTCTTGAAGTGCTTCAACTGGGTGTCGCTGCTGGCGGTGACCTCGGCCACAATCTTCTTTTCTGTTCCGGGGGTGAAATAGAGGGTGCCCTGCGGCTTGCCGTTGGCATCGGTCAGCGGACAAGTGAGCCCACTGGTGGTGGGGATCGTGGTGGACAGCGCCACGTCGGGGGCTATCCAACTGCGGAACAGAGTCTCAGCCTCAGTGAGGTCTTTCACACCGATGTAGAGGTTGTCCGGCTCTTTCTCATAGAGTACCGCACCTAAGCTGCGGCAGATCATCTCGCCTGTGGAATCAACTGGTATAATAGCGCTTTGGAAATAGGCCAGGTCGTCATAGTCGGTGATGGGGATATCTTGGGCATCCTTGTTTTCGCCGCCATTGTCGACGGGATTGTCAAATGCACTCTCTCTACAAGCCGTGAACGACACGGCTAATACCATGCATAATGCAAAATATATCTGTTTCATACGTTTTTACTTTTTTGCCTTTTTACTTTTCCACCTATTCTATACACGCCTCAAGTACGTCGAGGGTCTTGGCAAGCATATTGCGGCCAAGGTTGTGATAGACCACTATGTGGTCGTCGTTGTAGAGGGTGCCGACGGGTTGCATCTTTTCAGACTTGTCGGAGTATTCCTTCAGGTCCTTGTAAAAACCGGCGAGGTCGGCGTGCTTGATGAGTTTGACCTTTGGAACGTAGATTTGGTTGAATCCGACGCCTTTAGGACACTCATCACACTTGAACAAGACGGAAACGGAGACCACGAAGTCGGGTATTGTCACGGGATAGACGGTGTTACTATTTTCTTTTGGATCGAATGGTATGAACACTTGCGGATCCGTGACATACTGTTTGCCGAATCCACGATCATAATGTCCGTACATGGGAATGCCGCCCTGATAGTCGTATTTTACGCTGTCGGGAAAGAGCTGGGTGTAGAGGTCGTTCTTGATAACGGACGACTTTGACATGACGGTCAGCTTGGGTATTGTCGCCGTGGTGAGTTTGCTGCCAGAGGTTGGCATGATGGAGAACGTGGGGCGTTGGTCCAGCATCAGCATCGCACGGTAGTCGTCGGTATTGCCGACAGGGCGATTGATGTTGACACCGTAGTTGATGATAAGCTGCAAACTGTCGATGTTGTGATAGACATCGGTGTTGATACAGACCTTGACAGTTCTGGGATCGAGGAACGAAACCAGACGGACGCTGTCTTTGCGGAACGAGGGGGCTGTGTAGTTGTTGCCATTCTTTGAAATCATAATATTGGGGCTGATGCTCAGCAGATCTTCCTCCGATACATAGACAACGGGGTCTTCAGCCAGTCCGATACATCCTGAGCCAAACCATTGGGTTTTCGTGTAATTTTTGGTTTCCTGCAGCAATTTGGGGGTGATGCGCACACCGGCATCGCTGACGGTATTCCATTTACTGATGGTTCCGCTGAGGTCTACCCTGGCATCAAGATTCATACTGATGGTGCCTGGATTTTTTAGTGTCACGGAATCTACGTGTTCCCCAGCCCAAACGTCGATCATGTTTAGAATACCGGAGATGCCGGTGAAGGTACCGGCGATGCCGTAAAACCACTGGATCGCTTTTGGGCCAGCAGCCTCATTGGGCATATTTTCGTTTGCGTTAAAGGTTGCTGCTTGATTGCACGTGGCCCATGCACCCGCTACGTTGCCTAAGATGCCGCTGCCCGTGGAGGTAAAGGCTGAAACGGTCTTGGCTATTTTAGAGAAGGTCGCACTGCCGGAGGTATGTTGCGTGTATTCGGGGTCCTTGAAATCACCTTTGATGTCGCCAACAATAGAACCCGTCAGCAACACTTGGGCTTCTTGCGTGGAATAAGGGGTGATGGAGAGAATATTTTCCTGATTATTATTACCTTGTCCCTGTGTCCAGTTGACACCCTCCGGGACGTATCCCGACATATCGTAGTCGACACAGTGCCAGCCAGCCATCGTGGACTGAGGTTTTGTGGCACGCGTAAAGGCAGTGTACATGGACTCGAAGGCGCGGTGCTCAATGTTAGTGGGCGATATCACGGTGGCCTTGCGGTTAAAGGTTTGAGCATCATTGTAGTTGTGGCAGACGGGGATGGCGTATTCCATCGAGTTGTAGAATGGATAGCGGGGCCGTGTTTCATTGCCATCGGCCATGAAAGTGTAGCCGACCTCATTGCCATAGTTCTGATTACCGGGTTTGTACACATAGTGGAACACGCGCAGCGTACCGGTAAAGCGGTTGTAGAGTCCGAAGAAACGGGTATCGGTAGCGTTATTGTCGTTGAGCACGCAGAAAGCCATTTCCCATCCGGCTGCTTTCTGTATGTCGAAACGGATTTCATCGGGAATGTCATTGTTGCTCGTGCCTGCCCAGGGGAGGTATTGCGGGCCTATATCTTTTAAGCCACAGATATCAATCGTATCGTAGTCTTCCCAGTGGGTTAGGAAAGTTGTATCCGTCATGTTGGCTTGGAATCCTGTGCGATACCTCTTCAAGTATTCTCCCTCCAGACGGGCGATATAATTCTTCCAGCCTTCAGTAACGCTGACCATCTCATAGTCGGAGGTGCCGTCGGTGCCTTTCAAACCGTTGGCTCCGAAGGTGAGTTTCCAGGTCTTGGGATTGCTGGCGTCGCCATCGCCGTCGCGCGTGATGGTGATAACGCTGTCCTTACCAACGGTGTAGTGGAAACGGCCGTTGGCGGGATTGCCTGTACCGCCGAAGCAGCTGAAGGCCTCGCCACCGGCGTCGCAGATAAACTTCTTGCAAGTACCCGTGCCGTCGGCATTGAAAGTCAGTGTTTGAACGGCATTGATGCCATATCTTTGACGGCCAGCGGCTACGGTCACCATGCCCTTCTGGCTGTATTCAGCAATCCATGAACCGACGAGGTCTTGTTTCATTTGACTCTCGGGCGTGACGACCGCCGGCAGATCTTTTTCTGCACAGGCCGTGAGACCCGTTAAAACTGTTGTTGCTGCAAACAGAGCCATTGCGGCCCATGTACAGCGGGGAATAAAAGTTTTCATATTCATATTTGTTTTTATTATGTTTGTTGCAAACGAATGTTTTGATTCTATTCTTCTGTGACCGTCCAGCCGCTGGGGATGCCGCCGGAACCAGTCCACCATGTTGTTACGCCAGACTTTTTCACGAATGTTCCCGATAATGATACACCAGACAGCCATTCCGATGTGTAATTCATATTACTGTTAATTGGATTTCCTATGCATTTCACATAATTCAGGCTGGAGCAACCTCGGAACATATTTGCATAGCAATATTTAACCAATGTGGCTGCGGGCAATACTGGCGCTTTGGTGAGATGGGTACAACCGTAGAACATATAGTAATAGCAGCCTTCTAAAAGTGTTGTTGCAGGCAGCTCAAGAGCTTTGGCTGGGTGACTATAAAGATGAGTATTATCATAGAAGAGGAATGCGAAAGTATAAGTATCCGTAGATGTCGAAAAATCCGTGTTCGTGGCAAAGCCATCCTCATCCAGCAGACTCATTATATTACCATAAGCGTAAAAATCGGCAGTGCCTTCAATTTTGGTTGAGGCACCATCCGTCGTACCGCCATAGCCCGTAATGCCGTTGCCATAGAACTGTAATATATCGCCCGCGGCCACTGAAATAGCATCGCTGGTGACTGCAGTCTTGGTGCCGCCATTTTTGGTATACTTCATGCCGCTTTTGGGTTTGGCAATTTTTATGGTTCCTGCAGTTTTAGCCTCAATGGTGAACGGGGTTCCTGTCGGGCTGAATGCTTCCATCGTCACATTGATGGGATAGAGCTTGCTGGCGTTCAGCGTCTGTCCCGTAACGGTCTTGGAATAACTATTCCCACCAGCGGTTGCATTTAAAGTAATGGTCTGACTGCTGGCGACGGGCTTCATGGCCACGTATATGGGACCTTCGGTAGCCGTTCGGGTGACCACATAGAGATCGGTGCCATCGCTAATCGTCAGGTTGGTAATGCTGCTGGTAATGTCCGTTCCTCCGGAATTCTTGATGGTGAACTTGCAGATGGCCAGTTGGTTCTTTAGATTCGCAGTAGCAGGCAACTTGGCATCAGCTGTCAGATTGCCATCATAGGTACAGAGGTCGCAGTTTGAAGCGAGTGTAGCCAGCGTGCCATCCTGTGTAGAGAGTGCAGCGTAGTTGACAGTATTAGCGTCATCAATAGCCGCATCGGTATCTATGCCTGTCTTTGCCATTGCGGCGGGATAGATGTAACGCAGAGTACCATTGTTTGCAGGGCTTTCAAGCGTCACAGTAAAGGTAGCCGTTTTTTTATCACTACTAATGTTCGCGCCCTCAATGGCCGCGCTCTCGGCCTTTACGGTATTACCACTTGTATTCTTATAAAACACGGCAATCTGGTCACCAGCGGCAAAGGTCTTTACACCGCCTTCTGTCAGCGCACGGGTCTCTGCCCCGTTATCGAGGCTGATGGTGGTGGTCAGCGTGACGGTCTGAACTTTTGGTTGGCCGTCATCTGGCATATCGTCGTTATTGGAACAACTCATGAAGATGGTTCCCACTACTAAGAGTGCTGCAGCAATCAGATGTTTCATTGTCAAAATTGTTTTTTAGCGTCTATTTTCGTGGCAAATTTACAAAAAAATGCCCAAACTCCAACAATTCAGGCATTTTTTTTTAATTATCAGACAAAATTGATAGGCTTTCAGACAAAAACTAAATAGGGCTTACCAGTTTGTTTCAGTTTCTACGCCGTAATCCTCTATAGAGCCACCTGTCGTTGGGAGTGTTACCGTCAGCGAATAGGCGACGCTCTTCGTGGCATAGGTGTAGTTGGTGCCATCGGTGACCGTAGCGGTAATGGTAGCAGTACCTGCACCCTTGATGGTTACTTCGCCTGTTGATGTGTTGACTTCGGCGACACTCGTTTTATCGGATGAGTAGCTCACGCTGCCGTCGCCTGTATTCGTCAGGGTGATGGTGAAGGGGGCATCGGTGGTCAGCTTGCTTTCGGAGTCTTTTGCAAAACTAATGGTGCCTTCGGCCTTGTTGATGGTCAGGGTGTAAGTGGCGGTGTTCGAGGCATAGGTGTAGGTCTCGCTGTCGGCAACGGTGGCGGTGACGGTCACGGTGCCAACCTTGGTAAAGGTCAGCGCGCCTGTAGAGGCATTGATGGTGGCGCCGCAGGTGTTGTCGGCGTTGACGCTATAGGTGACTGTGCCATCGCCAGTGACGGTGGCTGCCAGCTGATAGGTGTTGTCAGCGGCCGTTGCGCTCCAGGTCTGACTGTCGGCAGTCTTGCTGAACTCAATAGTGCCCGCATGCTTGTTGGACGTCATCTTGATGGACGACTGATAATAGGAACCTGCTGCGAGGGTGACGCCCGCCTTGGTGTAGGTATAGGCCTCGGTACCGACGGTGGCCGCGAAGTTGAAGGTGGCGGCGCTGGCGGGAGCCATCGCTACACACAGGTCGCTGGCGGCGGGCGATGACGTCACGGTGGTGATCACGTTATCGGAGCCATCCTTTATAGTGAACTCTGTAGCGTTGATAGCGTTGGTGCCATCGGTAAGCGTGAATTTCACGATGGCCAGTTGGTTGGCGAGCGACACATTGCCTTGGAGTGAGGCTGTTTCACCTACGTTGAGTTTGCCGGTGCCTTTACGGACATCGTATTTCTCGGCGATGGTAGCCAGCTTTCCATCCTGCACTGCCAGCAGATTGGCCTTTATATCCTTCGTTGTCTCATCGACTGCCGACGAGGGATAGATGATTGTCACGTCATCGCCGTTGACAGGGTCGCCGTTGATAGTGCCGGTGATGGTGGCTATGCCATTGTAGACACTCTGAACCTCCATTTCGTCGTTCACGCCGTTGTGAATCAGCGCCACTTTATCGCCTTTTTCCCATGAGGGTACGAGGGTTGAGCCACTCTCGGAAAGTGCTCGTGTGGTTGCACTTTCGCCGATGCTGATGGTGGCGGTAAAGGGGATGCCCTCAGTCTTGTTGTTTGGCTGCAGGCCGATCTGTTCGATTTCATTGCTGCTGCATGCTGATAACATCAGAGCCCAAGCAGCTATCGTGAATATCTTCGTTGTTTTCATTGTCTTCTATAGTTTAAATGATGTACATTAGAACGGATCGCCACCGTCGTTATAGGTAGATGGGACTTTCAGTCCACCGGGCTTCACGGTCAGTGTGTAAGTGGCTGAGTTCGGAGAGTACGTATAGTTCGTGCCATCAGCTACCGTAGCGGTAATAATGGCAGTGCCTGTGCTCACAATGGTCACTCTGCCATTCTTATCCACTGTGGCAACGTTAATATTCGAAGAGCTATAGCCCGTTATGGTGCCATCGCCCGTTATTGTAGCCGGATAGTCGAAAGCATTGTCGTCGTTCACGTGCTCACTTGTAGCTGCTGGGAAACTGATGCTGCCAGCGGCCTTGTTGATGGTAACGGTAGCTGAGCCGGTAGCGGGGGTATAGTTATCCATCGTTACCTTGTAATAGACGGTATAAGTGCCGGCGTCGGTATAGGTCAGCGAGGTCAGCGTGCAGTTGTCAGCAGTCGTGCCGTATTTCACCGTAGCCCCAGTGGGAGCGTTGACGGTAATGCCGTGAGCATTCGTATCGTAAGTGCCAGAATAGTCGTTGGCTGTTACCGTCATCGTTGCTGGGTTGATGGTCAGCGTATAGCTGGCGGTGTTCGAGGCATAGGTGTAGGTCTCGCTGTCGGCAACGGTGGCGGTGACGGTCACGGTACCTACCTTGGTGAAGGTCAGCGCGCCTGTAGAAGCATTGATGCTGGCGCCGCAGGTGTTGTCGGCGTTGATGCTATAAGTGACTGTACCATCGCCGGTGACAGTGGCAGCCAACTGATAGGTGTTGTCAGCCGATGTTGCGCTCCAGGTCTGGCTGTCGGATTCCTTGCTGAACTCAATCGTGCCCGAATGTTTGGTGAACGTCATCTTGATAGGTGACTGATAATAAGTGCCTGCGGCGAGGGTGACGCCCGTCTTGGCATAAGTATAAGCCTCGGTGCCGACGGTGGCTGCGAAGTTGAAGTCGGCGGCGCTGGCAGGAGCCATCGCTACATAGAGGTCGCTGGCGGCGGGCGATGGCGTCACGGTGGTAATCACGTTGTCGGAGCCATCCTTTATCACGAAGCTAGAGGCGTTGATGGCGGTGCCCCCAGCATCCTGCAACGAGAACTTCACAATAGCCAGTTGGTTGGCTAACACCACAATGCCGTTGAGCGAGGCATGTCCTGCGTTTACGCTTAGTTTGGCGCCACTTGACTGACAGAGGTCGAGGTCGGTGGCGATGGTAGCCAGTGTGCCGTCTTGTGCCGCCAGCAGATCGGTCTTCACAGCCTTTGTCGTTGCATCGACGGCTGAGGCGGGATAGATGACAGTGACATCGTCGCCATCGGCAGGACTACCGGAGATGGTGCCTGAGATGGTGGCTGTACCATCGGTATTCTTGGTGACGGTCATCTCTTCGACGATATTATTGTGGATGAGTGCCACTTTTTCGCCCTCGGCAAAGGCGGTCTCCAGGGTCTTGGCGGTGGTATTCTCCGTGATGGCTCTTGTCTGTGAGCCTGTTGTGATGGTGGCGCTGAAGGGAATGCCCTCGCCGCCGGAAGCGGGCTGTGAGTTTGGCGCCTCTTCGCTGGTGCAGGCGGCCATCATGATGGCCATCGCTGCTATGCTGTATATAATCGCTTTTTTCATAACTGATATAAATCTATGTTATCTGTGAGATCTGTATGACATCAGAAAGGATTCTCGCCATGTCCGTAGCCCTCTCTGTCGATGATTGACGGTAGAGCGCTGACGATAAGCGTGTAAGTAGCGGTCTTCGTGGCGTAGGTGTAGTTGGTGCCGTCGGTAACGGTCGCGGTAATCGTGGCTGTACCTTCGCCCATGATGGTCACTTCGCCTGTTGATGCGTCGACTTTGGCCACACTCTCCTTGTCTGAAGCATAGCTGACTGAGCCATCGCCCGTATTCGTCAGCGCATTCGTGAATTTCGCTTCGTCAATCTTCTTACTCACCTCCGATGCGGCAAAACTGATGCTGCCAGCGGCCTTGTTGATGGTAACGGTAGCTGAGCCGGTAGCCGGGGTGTAGTTATCCATCGTTACCTTGTAATAGACGGTGTAAGTACCGGCATCGGTATAGGTCAGCGAGGCCTGCGTGCAGTCGTCAGCAGACGTGCCGTATTTCACCGTAGCCCCAGTGGGAGCGTTGACGGTAATGCCGTGAGCATTCGTGTCGTAGGTGCCAGAATAGTCGTTGGCTGTCACCGTCATCGTGGCTGGGTTGATGGTCAGCGTATAGCTGGCGGTGTTTGTGGCGTAGGTGTAAGTCTCGCTGTCGACAATGGTAGCGGTGACGGTCACGGTACCTACCTTGGTGAAGGTCAACGCGCCAGTAGAGGCGTTGATGCTGGCACCACAGGTGTTGTCGGCGTTGACGCTATAGGTGACTGCACCATCGCCGGTAACGGTGGCTGCCAGCTGATAGGTATTTTCAGTAGCCGTTGCGCTCCAGGTCTGGCTGTCGGATTCCTTGCTGAATTCAATCGTGCCCGAATGTTTGGTGAACGTCATCTTGATGGGCGACTGGTAATAGGTGCCTGCTGCAAGGGTGACACCCGTCTTGGCATAAGTATAAGCCTCGGTGCCGACGGTGGCCGAGAAGTTGAAGTCGGCGGCGCTGGCAGGAGCCATCGCTACATACAGGTCGCTGGTGGCGGGCGATGACGTCACGGTGGTAATCACGTTGTCGGAGCCGTCCTTTATCACGAAGGATGAGGCGCTGATGGCGGTGCCCCCAGCATCCTGTAACGAGAACTTGACGATGGCATTCTGTGCAGCGAGTTTAGTGGCTCCGGAGAGGCTGGCCGTGGTGCCGTCGTTCAGGATGGTAGCTGTGCCTCGGCGTACATCGAGAGCGTCGCTGAGAGCGCCCGTCTGCGTGGCGAAGAGTTCTGCATAGGTCTTTACGTTGGTATTGGCGGTATTGGCGGCGGTGGCTGGATAGACCAGCGTGGCTGCGGTATTATTCGCTAATGTTGAGGGGATCGTAAACTCGATGGTAGCCTGGCCATCGGTCACGTTCTTCACCGTGGCGGTACGGTTGAGGTTGGTCGAGCCGTCGCTGAACAGCACGGCTATCTGCTCGTCGGCTGTCAGGCTGGAGATGATGGTAGATCCACTCTCAGTAACGGTGCGGGTCAGAGTGCTACCGCCGGCATCGACGGTAGCGGTAACGGTTATCTCATAGCCGTCGCTGTGCAGGAGCGCGGCTTCGTTATAGTCATTGCTGCAGGCGGTCATCATCAGTACCAGTGCAGCCATCGTAAGATTCTTCTTTGTCATAATCGTCTTGTTGTTTAATGTTCTACACTGTGGATGATCAGAACGGATTGCCACCATCGCCGTAATCATCGTTGTCGGGAATGCCTCCGTTCGTATCGGTAGTATCTTTGACGGTCAGGGTGTAGCTGACGGTCTTGGTGGCATAGGTGTAGTTTTGTGAGTTTGCCACTGTTGCCGTTACCGTGACGCTGCCTGCCTGAGTGAAGGTCACTTTGCCTGTCGATGCCTCGACCGAGGCGCCGCAGGTGTTGTTGCTGATGCTATAGGTCACAGTGCCGTCGCCCGTATTCGTCACTCCCTGGGTGTAGGTGTTATTGGCAGCCGTTGCACTCAAGGCCAGACTGACAGCGTCATTGGCGAACGAGATGCTGCCGGCGGCTTGCGAGATGATGACGGTGGCAGAACCGGTGACGGTGGTAAAGCCTGGCTTCGTCACTTGATAATAAACAATGTATGTGCCTGCGTCGGTGTAAGACGGATTGGTAGAGAGGTTGTAGGTGCCTGAGGCGGTACCATACATGACTGTAGCTCCTGAGGGTGCCGTCACGGTGATGCTATGGGGCTGATTGTCGTAGGTGCCGCTATAGCCAGAGGCGGTGACGGTCATGGTGGCGGTGCCCACGCCGAGGGCGTAACTGGCAGTCTTGGTGGCGTAGGTGTAATTGTCGCCGTCGGTGACTGTGGCCTTGATGGTGGTCGAGCCATCGCTCTTGATGGTCACTTTGCCTGATTTGCTGTCGACCTCGGCCACAGCGGTATTCGACGATTCATAGGTCACCGCGCCGTCGCCCGTGTTCGTCAGCTCGTTGGTGAAGTCCTGATCGCCGTAAGTCTTGCTGATGCTGGCCACAGTATAACTAATCTGTGCTTCGGCCTTTGAGATGGATACCGTAGCATAACCGGTGACGGTGGTGTATTTCTCCTTGGTCACCTGGTAATAGACGGTGTAATTACCGGCATTGGTGTATTCGGGACTGGCGTCGAGGTTGTACTCGTCCATCGTCGTGCCGTACATCACTACTGCGCCTGAGGGGGCGGTCACGGTGATGCCGTGGGCAGATTTGTCGTAGATGCCGGAATATCCGCTCGCAGTGACCTCCATGGTACCAGCGACAACAGCCATCGTGATGGGCGACTGGTAGTAAGTGGCAGCGGCGAGGGTGACACCAGACTTCTCATAAGTATAGGTGAAGTCGCCGTCCGAGGCCTCGAAGTGGAATTCGGCGGCGCTGGCGGGAGCCATTGCCACGTAGAACTCGCTGGCGGCGGGCGATGGCGTCACGGTGGTGATCACGTCGTCGGAGCCGTCCTTGATGACGAACGACTTGGCAGCTATCGCGTTGGTACCATCGGTGAGCGAGAACTTGACGATGGCCAGTTGGGTGGCGAGGGCTACGGTGCCGTTGAGCGAGGCGTGGTTTGCGCCTACTATAAATGTGGCGCCGGAGGATTGTCGCAGATCAAGGTTGGCGGCGATGGTGGCAAACAGTCCGTCCTGTGCCGTCAACAAGTCGGTCTTTACGGCCTTTGTGGTGGCGTCGACGGCTGAGGCGGGATAGATGACGGTAACGGCGCTGCCTTCAGTAGGACTACCGGTAAGGGTGCCGCTGATGGTGGCGGTGCCGTCGTCGTTCTTGGTCACTTCCATCACGTCGACCTTGTCGCCATAAACGAGTGCCACTTTCTCCCCAGTGGCCCAAGCGGCATCGATGGTTGTTCCTGAGGCGTTCTCGGTGAGGGCACGCGTGGGGGCATCGGTGGTGATGGTGGCGCTGAAGGGGATGCCTTGGTCGCGGTCAGCGTCGTGCGGCGTAGATGGTTCGTCGCTGGTGCAGGCGGCCATCATCATGGCCAGCGCTGCTATACTGTATATAATCGCTTTTTTCATAACGGATAAATATCTGTGTTATCTGTGAAATCTGTGTGACATCAGAATGGGTTCTCGCCTTGACCGTAGCCCGTGGGCTTGTCGAGGATTGAGGGGTTCGCGCTGATGTTGAGCGTGTAGATGACGGACTTCTTGGGGTAGGTGTAGTTGGTGCCATCTTCGACCGTAGCGGTGATGATAGCGGTGCCTACGCCCATGATGGTCACTTTGCCTGTTGATGCATCGACATCGGCGACACTCGTTTTATCGGATGAGTAGGTCACCTTGCCGTCGCCCGTGTTCGTCAGGGTGTTGGTGAAGGCGGCATCGGTATTGGTCTTGTTTATCTCCGTTTTTTCGAAGCTGATGGCGCCATCGATCTGGTAGACGATGAGGATGTAGGAGGCTGTGGCATCATCGCCCTCATATGTGTATGTATTAGTGGAAGAGGTTGTAGCTATTATCGTTGCTCTGCCGGCTTTCGTGAATGTCACTTTGCCTGTCTCAGGGTCAACGATGGCACCGCAAGTGTTTGATCCATCTTGGACTGAATAGGTCACGACACCATCGCCTGTGTTCGTGACGAGATATGTAACGGTGTTATCGTCAGGAGTAGGACTCCAATATTTGTTATATTCGGGATCGAGATACGAAATCGAGGCGGGTGTCACAGGATCCGTTTCCTCAACAGGGTCGTCGAAAATGTCACAGCTCGTGATGTTTGTGCTGAGTGCCAGCACCAGTAGCATCTTTAAGATTTTTGTATACTTCATATTCATATATTATTGTTCTATTATTGATGCATTGCAGTAATACGGTGCAAATTTATATGAAATTTCTGAGATTAATTCCAATCCCCACAAATTTATTTTATAAGAAATTAGTTTTAGAACTCATACAACGCGACAAAGATACAAAAAAAATGCCTAAACTCCAACATTTCAGGCTTTTTTTTTCAATTTAAGACAAGATTGATAGGTTTTCAGACAAGATTGATACCAGATTGCTGACATGTTGGACAACTTTTTGGCCAATTTCCTCGATTTGTCCAAAGATCGGGCGTTTGTCCATACAAGTTGGAGAAGAATTTGAGATTTTTCTTGGAATCGGAAGAAAATCGCCGTAACTTTGCATCGTCGAAAAGAAACAAACGACATAGTTAATGACAAAGTATAAACATTAAATTATAACAATTATGACAACAAAGAATTTCAATGCAAAGAAGATGCTCATGAGCGCA
>JAEEGF012510886.1_pt1 | contig 26062 bp, 24 predicted proteins | sample 9134171 | NCBI WGS metagenome assembly JAEEGF01 (sample SAMN16246542, study PRJNA631951) | gut metagenome | biome: gut microbiome; feature: rumen; material: AP-attached | host: Bos | place: Iran: Karaj | collected 2018-10 | reverse complement strand
GATGTCGGTACCCCAGGAAGCCAGATCCTGGCTAACCAGGTTTATCTCGAAGAAACCTTTTTTAACAAAGTACTTTATCTCTTTTATGATGATGTCTGCAGGAATGCTCCGCAGCTGCCCCCGGATAAGGGGAATAGCGCAGTAGGTGCAGTTGTTGTTGCACCCTTCGGCAATCTTTATGTATGTGCTGTGGGGGAAGGTGAAAAGCGTGCTTCGTTCCACAAAGCAGTCTGGCGATGGAACTGCCGGACTTACCAATCGGGTTCTGCCCCGCACTATCTTTTCCACCGCATCAGGAATCGCATACAAGTCACGGTTTCCCACAAAGCCGTCGGCCTCGGTCATCTCGTCAGAGAGTTCCTTCCCATACCGCTGGGCAAGGCACCCCGCCGCTATCACAATCTTGTCGGGATAGCTGCTCTTGCAGTTCAGGATTGTGTTTATGGATTCCTCTTTCGCATCATTTATAAAGCCACAGGTGTTGATGATGACCACATCGGCGTTCTCAAGGTCGGTATATTTCCAGCCCCTCTGCTCCATCAGGGCAAGTATAGTTTCCCCATCCACCTGGTTTTTGGAACACCCCAGGTTCACGATATAAAAGCTCTTTTCCAAGGTTCACCTCAGTGCATTGAAACAATTGTAAGGTTATAGGATTTGTCGGCAGTATCTTCCCAGCCGATCTTCTCAGATGTCACATCGCCCTTCCGGCCCAGTGTGATCTCGGCATTGCCGATGAGGATCTTCGCATTGCCAGCATTGGAAAGCCATACCTTGACCTCTTCTGTCACCTCAAGACGCACCTGGTCGCCCGCTTTAAAGTAGTTTTCCACGCTGTTGTTGCTGTCGGCCTGATATCTGAAGTTGCAGGGTCCGCCGAAATTCACTTCGAAGGCAAATTTCCTCTTAACCGGGGATGAAAGGACTGTCACACTACCCTTGTCGTGCATGATGATTGACTCCGGCTTCGGCGCTATGGCAACAGACGGAAGCGGTGGCGGCACAGGAGCCTCGATAGCCCGGTCAATCCTGATGATTGCAGTCCGGAATCCAGGATTCACATCCTTAAGAGAGACCTTCACATCCTTCTTGGTATCGCCATCCAAGTCCAGAATAAGCTCTTCGGATGGGGCCAGTGTCACATTGCCCTTTCTGTAGCCCAGAACCACAGAATTGCCCACCGACTTGCAGACAATATCATAGGAGCTGTCTCCCAGCTGTACCTGCACCACATCGTTTTCTGCGAAGGAACGCTCAAAAAGCACCTCGTTCATCACATATACATTTGTCTTGGGCTCTTCCTGAGCAACCGGCTCAGGTGCGGGCGCCTGCTCATTGTGACCAGCGAAGATGAATAAAACTGCGGCGGCAAGCACTGCCAGAACCACGACAACAATTATAATCGGGGCATAATTCTTCCGTTCTGTCCGTATTATCAGCTTCTTTGGCTTAGCCTCATGCTCGGATATCTCCTCTATGGGGATACCCCGGAACATGGCAACCAGGCGGCTGCCGTCAAGTCCATAGTAACGGGCAAGAGTCCCTATAAAACCGGCGCAGTAAGCCTCACCGGGCAGATCCTGGAAACGGTTCTCCTCTATGGCCTGGATATAACTGGGCAGTATATGGGTTTCAGATGAGACTTGATTGACAGGGAGCTTTTTTTCTTCCCTGGCAGCCTTAAGAATTGCACCTACAGAATCCATAGGTCACTCCGCTTCAAACAGGAAGTTCTCAAAAACGTTGGCACTGGCGGGAGTATCGTAGTCAAACCGGGTATCAGGAATACCCTCATTGGTCACTATATCGGTAAAGTCAAACTGCATCTCGGTATAGTCGGCAGTGACGCATACCATGCGCCGTATAAGGTTGTCCTCGCCTACCGACATGATAAGCTGGCGGAAGCCCTCATCTGCGGTTCTCCACACAAACTTCAGCTTCTTGACCATCTCTTCGCTGCCATCGTCCAGAGGGACAAAATCGGGGCTCTCCAGGTATGCCACAGTATAGTTCTGCTTAAGGAGCTTAAGCCCTTCCTTGCTTGCCATGCCAGCCCCTGACACACCGCCCTTCTTCTTCAGCTTCTGCTGCATGATGACGCGGTATTTAGGGATATAGATGACCAGTTTCTCCTTGTCCACAACAAGCACCTGTTCCTTGGGATTGTCAAAGTTTATGCGCAGGAGAGACGGAGTCTTGTAATATATGGTTCCTGTCATCTTCTCCTTGCCTTTGGTGATGGCTATTTTTGCCTCGTAATCCTCGATGGAGCCGTACTGGGCAGAAACATAGTTGAGATATTCGTTTGCGGTGATGATGCGCCCCTGCTCCTGGGCATAAGAGAAAAGGATCGGGAATATAATCAAAAATATAAAAATAAAATACTTTTTCACATATATTAGTTTATTCATAGAATAGCGTTTGTCAAGGTTAGAACCGAAAGTTCCTGCTCCGTAAGCTTACGATATTTTCCTGATGCCAGGGCAGTATCAAGCTCAAGATGATTCAAGCTGACCCGCTTAAGATAGGAGACCTGGTTCCCCAGCGCCGCGAATATCCGCTTAACCTCATGATAGAGCCCCTCGTATATGGTCAGATGGCAGGTATTCCCGCCTTCCCATGCAAGCTCGCCTCCTCGGCAAAGGGCCCCGGGCTCGTGGTCTTCAGGGGCAATCTCTACACCAGCAGCTACTGCCTCTGTGTACTGTTTCTGCTCGGGCTCGGAAACAGCATTCTCAAGCTGCACAAAATAGGTTTTGGGAATATGATATTTTGGAGATGTGAGCCTATGGTTCAGGTCGCCGTCGGTGGTCAGGATTAAAAGCCCCTCTGTGTCCACATCCAGGCGCCCAACAATGCTCAGCTCGCCACCAAGACGCTTGCTCCTGTCACTTTCTTCCAGAAGATCAAACACGGTAGAGTGGGCACCCCCTTTGGCAGAACACACATAACCGGCCGGCTTGTTCATCATGTAATAGGCGTGAATAGCCACATCAAGCAGCTGGCCATCAACCTCTATTTTGTCTTTTGAAAGATGGACATGAGCATCCACCCGGTCAGCCAGCACCCCGTTCACAGTCACGGCACCAGCATGTATCATAGCCTTCACATCGGCCCTGGAGCCGTACCCGCTGTTTGCCAGAAGTTTATCAAGCCGAACAATTTCCTTAATTTGTCCCATATTTTTATTATAACATATTGCGCCGGCAGTTGACAGTTCCCTTTTTTAAACCTACAATTTTTGAATGGCCATGTCAGAAGATAAACCGATCATAGTCCAGAGCGACGGCACAATACTGCTGGATGTACACTCCCCTAATTTCGAGTCAGCCCGGGATGATATCTCTGTGTTCGCAGAGCTCATAAAGTCCCCGGAGCATATACACACCTATTCTATTTCGCCTATTTCCTTGTGGAACGCCGCATCGGCAGGCATCCCCACAGACCAGGTGATAAAGCGGCTCAAGAAGTGGTCCCGCTTTGAGATACCCGAGAACGTCCTGTTCCAGATTGAGGACAGCGGTTCCCTCTTCGGAAAGCTGGTTCTGGTGGAGACCGACAATCCTGACACCCTGATGCTCAAGGTGGAGAACATTGTTCTGTACAAATCGCTTCTTTCGGTGAAGAAGCTGGAGAAGCTGCTCTTCCCTGCTCCCGAGGAGAACGCATTCTTGGTGAGTGTGCTTGACCGGGGCACTGTGAAACAGGAGCTTATAACCCTGGGTTATCCCGTAAAGGACAACATCCCGCTGAAGGCTGGCGACCCAATGCCATTCAAGCTCCGGAAGACCACAGCAGGAGAAAAGAAACTGGTGATCCGGGACTACCAGGTGGAGGCGGCCAACGCGTTCTATGGCAAAGGTGCCCCGGGCAATGGGTACGGCACCGTGGTTATGGCATGTGGTTCAGGCAAGACTATGGTGGGAATGAAGATTATGGAGCTTATGCAGACCCAGACCCTGATTCTCACCACAAACATCGCTGCAGTGCATCAGTGGGTCGAGGAGCTTCTGGACAAGTCCTTCGCAAAGCCAGAGGATATCGGGGAATACAGCGGAGAGAAGAAGGAGATAAAGCCCATCACTGTGGCCACCTATCAGATTCTGACCTGGCGGCCCGACAAGAGGGAACACTTCCCCCATTTCGAGATTTTCAAGAAGAATAATTGGGGGCTTATCATTTATGATGAAGTGCACCTGCTACCAGCTCCTGTTTTCAGGATTACCGCAGAGATACAGGCTATAAGCCGTGTGGGCCTTACCGCCACATTGATAAGAGAAGATGGCCGAGAAAAGGATCTGTTCTCGCTAGTTGGTCCGAAGAAATACGATAGTCCATGGAAAGACCTTCAGGCAAAAGGGTGGATTGCAGATGCCTCATGCCACGAGATAAGGGTGGAGCTGCCGGAAGAGATGAAGGTGCCTTACTCCATCGCCGGTAAGAGAGAGAAGTTCCGGCTGGCATCGGAGAATCCTCGGAAACTTCCGATTATCAAGGAGCTCATAGACAACCATCCTGACGACTTTATCCTCATAATCGGACAGTATCTTTCTCAGCTGCAAGAGGTGAAGAAGCTGCTGGATGTCCCCATCATCACAGGGCAGACACCCAACAAGACAAGAGAGGAAATCTATAACCGATTCCGACGGGGAGAAGAACGGGTCATCATTGTATCAAAGGTGGCAAACTTTGCCATAGACCTGCCCGACGCATCCATGGCAATACAGATATCAGGAAGCTTCGGATCACGGCAGGAAGAGGCACAGCGGCTTGGACGGATACTTAGACCAAAGGACAGAAACTCCACATTCTATACCCTTACATCAAGGTTCACAGTGGAGGAGGAATTCTCTGCAAACAGGCAGAAGTTCCTTACAGAACAGGGATATCGTTATCTTATTGAAAGCCGTTAGTTATTCGGGCAGACGCTCTATCTTGGCGCCCAGGTTCTGGAGCTTGCCCGCCAGATTCTCGTAACCCCGCTCAATCTGGTAGATGTTGTGGATAGTGCTCTTGCCTTCTGCACACAGCGCCGCAATAACCATAGCCATACCAGCCCGGACATCAGGTGATACCATATCGCTTCCCTTAAGGGCAGCAGGACCGCTGACAACAGCCCGATGCGGGTCGCAGAGCACAATCTTGGCCCCCATGCTCACCAGCTTATCCACAAAGAACATCCTGGACTCGAACATCTTCTCGTGAATTAGTACAGTGCCGCTGACCTGGGTGGCAACTACGGTGATGATACTGGTAAGGTCTGGCGGGAATCCTGGCCATGGAGCGTCGTCAATCTGAGGAATCTGGTCTCCCATATCAGGCTTAACACGCAGTTCCTGGCGAGGCCGGACAAGGATATTGTTTCCGCTGGTCTCCCAGCTTATGCCAAGCTTGCCGAAGGCTATCTTGGCCATGCGCAGGTTCTTAGGCTCTGCATCGATAATTTCCAGCTTGCTGTGAGTTACAGCGGCAAGGCCTATGTAGGAGCCCACCTCCATAAAGTCAGAGCCTATGCGGAATGTGGTGCCGTGGAGTTTGGGCACACCCTTTATGCGGAGTATGTTGGAGCCGATGCCGTCGATTTTAGCACCCATGGAGACCAGCATGTTGCACAGGTCCTGCACATGGGGCTCGGAGGCGGCGTTCTGGATAACGGTGACGCCCTCGGCAAGCACCGCGGTCATAATTGCGTTCTCGGTTGCTGTTACAGAGGCCTCGTCCAGGAACAGGTCGACACCCACCAGCTTGTTGGCTGTAACTTTGTATACGCCGTCGGCAGAGACACGGGCACCCAGCTCGGTGAATGCAAGGAAGTGGGTGTCGAGCCTGCGGTGGCCTATGACATCGCCGCCCGGGGGTGGGAATGTGACGCTGCCGGTGCGGGCCAGGAGCGGGCCTGCAAACAGGATTGAGGCCCGGACAGCCTTAGCCTCGGCCGCCGGAATCTCGGCTTTCTTTATATCAGTTGTCTTGATGGAATATTTATTGGTTCCCAACCAGGTCACCTTGGAACCCAGCTGCTTGAGGATCCGGGTCATCACAGCGACATCCTCGATCTCCGGGATATTCTCTAAGATGACTTCCTCGTCGGTAAGCAATGCCGCGGCAAGGCATGGCAGCGCCGCATTCTTGTTTCCACTGGCCCTGATCTTGCCCTTAAGCGGATAAGAACCCTCAATAACATATTTATCCATATTTCCACCTTACAATGGTAAAAACAGGCTGTCAAGCCAGTAAAATCTGGCCGTACTGCCCATCAAATCCATATTTTATCTTAAACCTGTTCTCCTTAACAGCCTTAATTCCCTCAATAACCGCTGCTGGGACGCCCTGCAGGGCCACCTCGCCGTCCTGGAACCATAGATTGCTCTCGGTTCCCACCTGGCCCGCTATCTTTATATACAAGTCGGCTGCCTTTTTGGAACCGGCACCGCAGCCCAGGCTGGTGGCGATGATCTCGATAAGCGGCATCTGGTATACAAACTCCTGCTTCCGCGCCGCAAGCCCGGCCGAAATCCGCGCTATGCGCTGGCGGACGCCCTCCACAAAGGGCTTGCCGCACAGGGGGCAGACCGTGGGCGGGTTATCCAAGTACCACACCTCCTGCCCGTTGTGCCCCGGCCTGTCCCCTCGGTGTCCTGTCAGGTAGTAGCGCCCCTCAAAGGGCGGAAACTCCGCAGTCTTCAGCACCGCTTTTGCCTGCAATGCAGACAGGACACCGGAAGCAGACTCCTCCTGCATATCCAGCAGCGTAAACTCTCGACCCAACCTGTTGAAGGCGGCCGAGTGGGCATCGCTTGAAGATATAAGCGGCACATTCAGGCCACCGGCCACAGCCGCCAGCATCTTCGGGTCGGCGGAGAGGCCGGTCTCCAGCGCGTCTATGCAGGAGGAGGCGCTACCCCACACCTCGGTAACGGAATCCACCGGGTTCTTGCCCCCCAGTATCCCCTCGGGGGTCACCACATGGGCTGGCACAATTGCCACCCTTGCCTTTCTCTTCATCTCTATAAAAAAGTCCTGCATCTCTGCATAGCTTTCAAACTTCACAAAGGGCCGTCCGATACCCAGTTTGGAGCCCTTTTTCTCCATCATGGCCCGCACTGTGTATACGCTCTCCATATCGCCGAAGAGTATCACCACATGAAACAGCTTCCGCTTGGCCGGGTTGGGTTCATAAGGCACCGTAACAATAATCTCGGTCTGGGGCATCAGGTACTGACCCTCTTTGATCACCCACATCGACTTATTCTTATCAAAGGGGAACTCTCCGCAAAGCTCATCCTCCCACTTCTTCAGGAGTATATCGCCGCTGCCATAGATGTTGATTCCTTTTATCCCCATAACATAGGAAAGTCGCTTGAAGTCCGATTTTCCAGAGGCTCCTGCATAAGGCGAATGGGAATGAAGATCTACTACAAAGTTCATGACTGTACCTACCTGAAGAGATATCCCTTGCCCGCATCCTTATAGAGCTGGGATGCCAGGTATTTGTTTCCAGGCAGCTTCTTGGCCTTGCTGTCCCTGAGCGCCGCATTGTAGGCTGGCTCGTTGGGGTGAAGCAGGTTCATCTTCTCAAAGATTATTCCTTTCTTCTCGTGATGATGGATATAGATTATCTCGCCTGTCTTCTTGTTGGAGGAGACCACCATGCCGATATGGCTCAGGACATCGTCGGCTCTGCCGTTATGGTTGGCATCGTAGGTGTTGTCCCAGAAGATCAGGTCACCGGGAACCGGTATAGTAGGCCTGTAGATAAGCCCCTTGGAGCGCAATGTCTCGTGGATACGCTGTACCCCGCCCCCCTTGTATTTATTGAAGTCTCTGGCCAGGTCTATCCCCGCTTTCTGGTAAATAGCCCGCACCACGCCGGAGCAGTCCATCTTAAATTTTTTCCCGTTCACGGTAAGGGATGTCCTTCCCTTTGCCCAATAGGCCGCATCCACCAGCTGCTTCTGCTTTTGGGTCAGCCCGACTGTATCTTTTGGAACCGATTTCGGGGCAGCCTCGGCTATACCCTTGGCCGCACCTTTGTCCTGCTTCTGCTTCACTGCAGGGCAGTCAAAGATCTGGAGGCTTGTACATCCCGAGAAAAGCATCACGGTAAACAGGATCAGGACAGGAAGGAATCGTCTCAATCAGAACTCCGTACCTATGGCGAACTTGGTGAAAATCTTCTTCTGGTCAAAGTCCCAGCCGCCATAACAGAGGAACTTGACCGGCATTACGCCGATGAAGACTATGTTGAAATCAAATGAAATACCTGCGGTGAAGATCGGGTCGTCAAATAGGTAGAAGTCGCAGAAGGCACCCAGCCGTACATCGCTGAAGATAAAGGCCTCGGCAAGGCTTGGGGTAAAGTCGGGCTTTAGATAGAAGGTGGTCTGAGCCATAAGCACCTGGTCAAAGTCGCCCTTGATAGTCTTGCCCCGCACTCCGTCATTCTTGTACAGGCAGATGGTGTCGTTGCCAGGGAGCGGCATCCTGTAGGTGGCTTTCTCCTGCAGATGCAGCAGCCATACCAGCCTGTGGTCAAAGGTCACAGATGCACCCCAGCCGTCGGTATCCCGGTTCTCCTTGAAGCCGAAGGCAGAGAATTTTATGAACTTATCCTGCCCGATATATCCCTTTAGACCGGACCTGTGGAAGGAATCAAGCTCCCTCATATCCTCGTCATGCCTTCCCTCGAAGGTACAGAAGGGGTCAATGCCGAACTTGTCGCCAGAGAAATAGATGATCTCGTTGTTGGAATAGTAGTACAGGTTATGAAGCTCGTTGTCCTTGAAGTCTATAAGGCCTCTTGTCTTGGACTTGAAGAAATCGCCAAGAGCAAAGGTGAGGGCCGAGTCAAGGCCGTAGTTGTCGGGAAACCAGTATTCACGCAGGTTTATCCGCATGGTCTTGTATCCCAGTTCCTCGCCCAGGTAAACATAGTTGTAGTTGTTCAGATAGTAGTCGTTAGGAATCTCACCCATCATGGAGACACCTATTGTAAAGAGTGGTGTCAGCTCCCGGAGAGGTATCATCTCTGTCTTGCGGAAACGCCGGCAGTAGTCCTCTATCTTGTCGTGGCTCTTCTCCCGCTTGGAGAGGAATTTAGCCTTCTCGGACTCGGTCTTGTCCGAAAGCTCCGCCAGATTTTTGAGTTCTTCGGTATGCTCTGTGGCGCACTCATATCCTTTCTGGATAATCTCTGCGCTCTTGTCAAAGCCCATGAAGGAGTACTTCTCCACCGGGTTCCGGAGCCATACCAGATTCTCGTGCTTCTTTATCTCCTCCACACCCTTACGGGTCTTGCTCACATCCTGCATGCGGTTTACTACAGTCACAAAGTTACGCAGGTTCTGCTTGAATGTATAAAGTGTGGATGAGACCGCCACCTTGTCGGTGTAGCGGTAGGCGTGATCCACCGGTACTATGTTGGTGCAGCCGCCGTCCATAAGAAGGTAGCCCATATACTCCTTGGGGGCAAAGTCCACAGGGATTACAATGCTTCCCTCGATAATGTCATACATATCCCCGGCCTCGAAGATAATCTGACGGCGGGTTATAAGATCCTCGCAGATGACAGCCACGGGGATGTCCAGATCCTCAATACGCTTGTCCCCCAAGATTCCGTGAATCACAGAGATAAAGCGGGAAGTGTCCAGGACGCCGCCCTTCAGTGGCAGCTGAGGCCTGAAGAATTCTCCCAAGGTGAACTCGGTCATAACGTTGTAGATATCGTCGCAGGAGATGCCGGCGCTGTAAAGAAGAGCGATGATGGATCCCATGGAGTTTGTCACCATGAAGTCGGGGACAATCCCCTCCTCCTCCATCTTCTTAAGTACACCAAGATGGGCCATGGCCCGGGCTGCACCGCCTGAAAGAACCACTCCCAATGGCTGGGAACGCCCTGCTGCAGCCGCTCTCTCGTTGGCCTTTTTTATAAAGGCCTCTTCGCCGATATAGACCGGAACATCGATAAGCATAACCTCATCATCCGGGTCATAGTTGACCTCTGCGGCGCAGAAAAAAGGGAGAACAAACAGGAGCAGCAAGATGATGGAGATCAGCTTTTTCAAGGGTAATCCTTAATCCTCAATAACGGTATAGATAAGGGGAAGCTCATCGGGCTGAGTCTTTGAGATTGTATATGCATTCTTGAATTTAGCCACTGCTTCCTCAAAATTCTTTTTATCGTTCACATGGAAGATAGCGAGCTCCTCGCCTTTCTTCACATAATCGCCAAGCCGCTTCTTTATCACAATGCCAACGGCAGGATCAATCACATCCTCCTTGGTCATGCGGCCTGCACCCAAAAGCGATGCGGCAGAGCCAACATCACGTGTGATGATCTCTGACACATAGCCAGTGGAATCGGCGCATACAGGAATCTGCTCCTTGGCATGAGGCAGGATGGAGGTATCATCCACCACATTTGGGTCGCCGCCCTGGGTCTTGATCATCTGCGCCAACTTCACCAGCGCCTGCCCCGAGGAAAGCTTCTCCTCCAGCAGCATCATAGCCTCGCTGTCCGTCTCGCAGACACCGCCTAAGATAATCATCTTAGCAGCCAGGGTCAGGGATATGGTCTTGATGTCGCACTCGATGTTGTCCCTGAGCACATGGATAGCCTCCTCCACGGACAGCGCGTTTCCGATGCAGTTGCCCAGAGGCTGGTTCATGTCGGTTACCACAGCCACAGTCTTAAGTCCTGTCGCTTTACCGATTCTTACCATTATATCGGCCAATTTTATGGAATCCTTTAAGTTGGGCATCAGTGCGCCGTTTCCAGTCTTCACATCCAGTACAACTGCATCGGTCCCCATAGCAATCTTCTTGCTCATGATGCTGGAGGCTATGAGGGGCAGGCTCTGGACCGTGCCGGTGACGTCACGGAGGGCGTAGAGCTTCTTGTCGGCAGGCACCAGGTCGGCGGTCTGGCCCATTATGGAAAGGCCCACCTTGGAAACATTCTTCATAAAAGTCTCGTTGTCCAAGAAAACGTTAAAGCCGGGAATAGACTCAAGCTTGTCCAGAGTGCCACCGGTAAAGCCCAGACCGCGCCCTGACATCTTGGCCACCTTGCAGCCGCAGGCCGCAACCAGAGGGGCAACCAGCAGTGTAGTGTCGTCCCCCACTCCGCCGGTGGAATGCTTGTCCACCTTGAACCCCTTGATGGCCGACAGATCCATCCGCGGGCCAGAGTTGAGCATTGCAGTGGTAAGGGAAGCGGTCTCCTGGTCATCCATCCCCTTAAGGACAATAGCCATCAGGAGGGCCGACACCTGATAATCAGGAATCTCCCCCGACACATAATTGTCTATGAAAAAATTGAGTTCCTCCTGAGTAAGCTTCAGGCCGTTCTTTTTCTTTTCAATAATATCAGTGAATACCATTTATAAACTCCACAAGTTTCTCTATCTCAACAGGCTGGTGCAGGAACAGACTGGCCTTCTTGCTCTCCCGTACCTGGGAATTCTCCTCTGCAATGAAGATGATGGCAGGCTTCTCGTAGTCCCGCCGGCTCGATATTGTATCGTACAGGTTCTCCACAGTAAGCTCTGCAAAGGACTCACTCAGTATGATGATCTCAGGCTTCTCGGCCATCAAAAGGCGTCCTGCATCAAAGCTGGTAGCGGCGGAAATAAAGGAATACCCGGACAAAACCTCGGAAAGACCGTCCCGCAACTCCTTTATGGCCACACGGTCGGTGTCGATTATAAGAATCTTCTTCTCGTTCACAAAGCCGTCGTTAAGGCTCTCAAGCACTGCAGCAGGCACCTTCATGCCCCTCTCCTTGAGGAAGTCCACAAGGTGCTCGGCATAGACGCGGTACTGGCCGCCAGGTGTGGTGAAGGCCTTGAGGGAACCGTTCTTTATCCAGTTAATGGCAGTCTGGTTGACCACTCCGCAGATATTGGCCACCTCAAGCGCAGAATAAATCTTAATCCTCTTCCGTTTCTTGTCCATCCAAGGCCTCCTTGGTTATCATTCTTATGACAGAGAGGGAATACCCCTTCTGCATCATAGCCGCCTTAATCTTGTCGGGTGTGCAGTTCTTCTTCCGGGCTGCCTTTGCATACACCTTCCGAGCCCCCTCCAAGAGGGCATCCTCATCCAGAAGCTCAGAAACAGCCTCCTCCGCATCCCGGGCACTCACACCCTTTGCCCGGAGCCCCGATATCAGCACGCTCTTTCCCGCCGGATTCCGCTTAAGCCGGGACTGCACCCACAGCTGGGCAAACCGTCTGTCATCAAGATAGTTCTTTTCCTTAAGCTGTGCAATAACAGTCTCCACCACAGGGGGCTCAAAACCACGCTGCCGCAGCTTGGTACGCAGCATGAAGGCCGAGTGCTCGGCCAAATCCAGAAGCGACAGCGCCTTGGAACGGCACAGTATCAGCTTGTGACCCTTCTCCAGCTGCTCCACCACCTCGGGGGTAATCTCATCCCCCTTGCGGAACGGGAATTTGAGGTAATCGGAATCGGAGATAAAAAAAGAGGCACCAGTCGAGATTGACACCTCGGTGAATGCCTCCTTTGTATGAATTCCTGTAATAATGATATTAACGTTTTGAGAACTGGAATCTTCTTCTCGCACCGCGTCTACCATATTTCTTTCTCTCTACCATTCTTGAGTCTCTGGTGAGGAATCCGTTTGCATGGAGTACACTGATGTTTGACTCGTCATTTGCTGCAAGAGCTCTTGCGATTCCATGTCTGCAGGCACCAGCCTGTCCTCTGACTCCGCCGCCCTTAACATTGATAAGGATATCAAACTTGCCCTCGGAAGCTGTAGCTACCAGAGGCTGCTTTACAGTGAACACATGCTCAGGGTTTGCAAAATATGCCTCAACGCTCTTGCCGTTGACTGTGATGGCACCATTTCCGCTTCTCAGATAAACACGTGCAACAGAAGTTTTTCTTCTACCTGTTCCTAATGAAAGATTACTTATTTTTGCCACTTCTAAATCTCCTTATCCTCAGATTTCCAGCTTTTCAGGATTCTGTGCAGCATGTGGATGATCAGGTCCTGCGTAAATCTTTACGTTAGCGAAAAGCTTGTTTCCTAAAGCGCCGTGTGGGAGCATTCCCTTTACAGCTCTTTCCATAGGATAAGTAGGCTTCTTCTCGAGAACTGCCTTGTAGGTCTCTGCTCTCATTCCGCCTGGATATCCAGAGTAGTTGTAGTAAATCTTTTTATTCTCTTTGCCGCCAGTCACAATTGCTTTCTCAGCATTGATGATGATAACGAAGTCGCCGATCTCCTGATGAGGAACATAGCATGCCTTGTGCTTACCTCTTGCAAGGTTAGCAGCCTTTACAGCAACGCGTCCCAGAGGAACTCCCTCAGCGTCCAGCACGTACCACTTTCTGACAACATCTTTTGGTTTAACAAAGATAGTTTTCATTTCATAGTCCTTTATAAAATTTTCACTGCATCGGTCTGTTAGAAGCAGGCAGGTATGAAGGTAACGGACTCATAACTGCACAGATCCGGGCAGATTATTACACAAGTATTATAAATTTAATGATTTTACAAAAATTGTCAATAGGGATAATATAATGCGTGATGAAGGATCAGACCCGTAAGTTGATACGCTACACACTCCCCTCTATTCTCAGCATGATGAGCATATTCCTCTTCGGCATTGTGGACGGCATATTTGTGGGGCACGGAGTGGGTATAAATGCGGTGGGGGCTGTCAACATCTCCTTCCCCTTCGTCATGTTCTTCATGGCCTTGACCATGCTGACCACCATCGGAGCCCTGACCATAACCGCAATCCGCATAGGGCGCAAGGATTTTGAGGGAGCAAACCAGGTCTTCTCCCTGGCCATAGTGCTGAACATAGCTATCGGAGCAGTGCTCTGTATCCTCGGAACCATCTTCATCGGCCCCCTAGCTCGGATGCTGGGAGCCACCGACACCTTCTACCCGCTGGTGAAGGAATACCTGTTCTGGTACTCCATCTTCATCATCCCCTGCTGCCTGAACAACGCCTTCCTTGGCTTTGCCAGGAATGATGGCGTGCCGGAGCTGGTCAGCATCCTAACCATCGGATCTTCCGTGTTCAACATAATCGGGGATTATGTCCTGATTTTTCCGCTCCAGATGGGGCTTAAAGGGGCATCCATAGCCACCGGCCTTGCCCAGACCCTGTCGCTCCTCTGCGTTTATTGCCATTTTCTCTTCAAGCGGGGAAAGCTCAGACTAGGCAGGCTGCACATAGACCCTCACCTGGTCTTCAATATGTTCCGACGTGGAATGCCGGAGTGCGTGGCACAGTTCGGGACACCGGTCACCATGGTGCTGACCAATGTGATGCTGGCCAAGTATCTGGGGGATGATGCCCTGAATGCCTACTCCCTGCTGATGTACATCGCAACCTTGGGAGCCTCTATCTTCATCGGATCCAGCCAGGGACTCCAGCCCCTTTTCGGCAACAGCTACGGCGAGGGAAACGAGAGCGACCTCCGATACTATCTGCGGGCTGGAATCTTCATAAGCGTGGGCGGCGGGATGCTGGTCAACTTCTGCCTGCTGTTCTCGGGTCCTGCGGTCTCCCTGCTCTTCAACTCCAACGAGGCGGCCCAGTCTCTCTTTGCCCAACACATGCCCAAGTACCTGGTCTCCATACTTCTTGAGGCGGTGACAGTGACTATCTCGGCCTTTCTCTACTCCACCACCCGGAGCAAGGCCGCCCTCACCATCCATGTGCTCAGAGCCTTCGTGGTCGATACCATCGTCATCCTGTCGATTCCTTATGTGCTGGGGTCCCAGAACCTATGGTTCGCACCGCTTATTATCGAGACTATCATCATGACCACAGCTATCGCACTGCTCAAATACAACACCAGGAACGGCCTTATCGGGGCAGAGCGGGAATAAGTTTGACACCTGACCTTCTTCATGTTATCCTTTAAATTTGAGGAGAATAATATGAGAATCAAACATGCAACAGACAGTGAACTCAAGCAGATGGACGCCTGGTGGCGGGCCAGCAACTACCTTACAGCCTGCCAGCTGTACTTGCTGGACAACCCCCTGCTGGAGACTCCTTTAAAGCCTGAACATATCAAGAAAAAAATAGTGGGCCACTGGGGCACCTGCCCGGGCCAGAACTTCATCTATACACACCTGAACAGGGTGATCAAGGAGAAGGAGCTGGACATGATCTACCTCTCCGGCCCGGGGCACGGCGGAAACGCCATGGTTGCCCAGGACTGGCTGGACGGCAGCTATCAGGAGGTCTACCCGAATATCACAAGGGACAAGGAGGGCATGAAACGCCTCTTCAAGCAGTTCAGCTTCCCGGGCGGAATCCCGTCCCATGTGGCACCGGAGACACCGGGCTCCATCAATGAGGGAGGTGAGCTGGGTTATTCACTGGCCCACGCATTTGGCGCAGTCCTGGACAACCCTACCCTCATCGCAGCCTGCGTTGTAGGCGATGGCGAGGCAGAGACCGGCCCATTGGCCACCAGCTGGCAGTTGAACAAGTTCCTTTCAGCTAAAAACGATGGCGCCGTGCTCCCGATCCTGCACCTTAACGGCTACAAGATCGCAAACCCAACAGTGCTGGCCCGCATACCCCACGCCGAGCTTGAGGCCTTCTTCAAGGGCTGCGGCTGGACACCGTACTTCGTGGAAGGCAGCGACCCGGCCAAGATGCACCGGAAGTTTGCCGACACCCTGGATATCTGCATCCAGCAGATCAAGTCCTACCAGAAGGCAGCCCGAGAAAAGGGCGAGACAAAGCGGCCACACTGGCCAATGATAGTGCTCCGCGCACCAAAGGGCTGGACAGGCCCTAAAGAGGTGGACGGCCTCAAGGTGGAGGACTACTGGCGGGCACATCAGGTGCCGGTTCAGCCCGACAGCCCGGAACATATCAAGATAATCGAGAAATGGCTCAAGAGTTATAAGCCCCAGGAGCTGTTCGATAAGAACGGCGTTCCTGTAAAGACACTGCTTGAGTTCCCTCCTAAGGGCAACCTGAGAATGGGCTGCAACCCCCACGCCAACGGCGGTAAATTGCTTAAAGACCTTAGAATGCCAGACTACCGTGAGTACGGCGTGGAACTGCCATTCCCTGGCAGCGTGGAGGCCCAGGACATGAAGGTGCTAGGTACCTTTGTCCGCGACATATACAAGCTCAACAAAGAGGCCAAGAACTTCCGCTCCTTCGGCCCAGACGAGACATCCTCCAACCGGCTTAACCCTCTCTTCGATGTGGACAACCGCACCTGGAGCGGCGAGATTCTGCCCGAGGACGATCACTTATCACCGGAAGGAAGGGTCATGGACTCAATGCTCTCAGAGCACGTCTGCCAGGGAATGCTGGAAGGCTACCTGCTCACGGGCCGCCACGGCTTCTTCACCAGCTATGAGGCCTTCATACGTATCGTGGACTCCATGTTCTCGCAGCATGCCAAGTGGCTCAAGGTGTGCAACCAGCTGCCGTGGCGGGAGAAGATATCGTCTCTCACCTACATTTTGGCATCCAACGTATGGCAGCAGGACCACAACGGCTTTACCCATCAGGACCCAGGCTTCTTAGACCATGTGGCCAACAAGAAGGCCGACGTAGTGCGACTCTACCTGCCGCCAGACGCCAACTGCCTCCTCTCCTGCTACGACCACTGCATCCGGAGCCGCAACTACGTCAACGTTATTGTGGCATCCAAGCATCCGCGGCCCCAGTGGCTCACCATGGAGCAGGCAGTAAAGCATACAATGCAGGGAATCGGAATCTGGCAGTGGGCATCCACCGACCAGGGTGCAGAACCTGATGTGGTAATGGCCTGCGCAGGAGACACTCCTACACTGGAGACCCTGGCGGCAGTCACCATACTCCGGGATGCATTCCCCGAGCTCAAGATCAGGGTCATCAACGTGGTTGACCTGATGCGGCTCCAGTCCGACTCACAGCATCCACACGGTCTCTCCCAGAGAGAGTACGACACCCTCTTCACAACAGACAAGCCGATCATCTTCGCATTCCACGGCTATCCATCCCTGATCCACCAGCTCACCTACAAGCGGACCAACAAGAATCTGCATGTGCGGGGCTATATCGAGGAAGGAACCATCACCACACCGTTTGATATGAGAGTGCTTAACGGCCTTGACCGCTTCAATCTGGTGCAGAGCGTCATCTACAACCTGCCTCAGCTGGGCAACCGGGGCGCATACCTCATCCAGCAGATGAAAGACAAACTGGTTGAGCATAAGCAGTACATCGCCAAGTACGGCGTGGATCTGCCAGAGGTTGCAGACTGGAAGTGGAGCTGATTTAAATTATTGTGCCGGCACTACGGCAAAGAAGACCAAGTCCTTGGTGCCGGTATTTATAAGCTGGTGGGAATGTCCCTTGGGGCAGTACTGGCAGCAGCCAGGTCCCACCTTGGTCTCCTCGTCATCGACATAGGAAATCCCGTGTCCCTCAAGAATGTAGATAATCTCGCATGATGTATCGTGGGTGTGCTTTCCTATGGTCGCGCCGGGAATCAGACGGCTCACCATAATCTTGTTTGTACCGTCGTCCATCATCTTTGCCATCATATACTTGTCCCCGCCTTTGAAGTGGTGGAGAATCTCTTCTTTCATGTGATTGAAATCTATAATCATATCAACACCCGCACGCCTCGTGCTCTGTCCTCATTGCCAGGATACAGTCCTGGATCACGTCGTTAAGTTCCTTGCCCATCATTGCGGCACCCTCTTTGATCACCTCGCGGTTACAGCCTGCGGCGAAAGCCAGTGTCTTGAACTTCTTGGTCACCGACTTCACCTCCATGTCCATCACGCTCTTGGAAGGACGGGCCATTGCGCAGGCGAAGATAAGACCGGTCAGCTCGTCCACGGTATAGAGCACTTTCTCCATGTAGCAAGTGGGCTCCACATCGCAGCACAGCTTCCAGCCGTGGCTCTGTACCGCATGCACAAGCTCATTGGTGATGCCCGGAAAATTGGCCTTCTCTGCCTCGAAGATATCCTTGCATTTGATGCAGTGCTGGTCAGGGTATTTCTCAAAGTCGATGTCGTGGAGAAGACCAACACACTCCCAGAACTCGGGATCAGCCTCCCCTGCCTTCTCTGCAAAGTACTTCATAGCCACCGACACAGTCTTAGAGTGGCGGAGCAGTGTCTCGCCGCTCACATATTTCTTAAGTAATGTTTCCGCATCAGTATATTTCATAGTGTGTGTTCTCCTTACCCTACCACTTTCCAGGTGCCCGCTTTCTTGGAACCGACACGCTCTATAGTTCCAGCCTTCTTCAGGTTAGCCAGACGACGCTTTATGGTTGCAGGGGATACGCCCAATTTTGCAGACAACTCATCATATGTGGCCGCTGGTTTATCTGTGACTGCATTTAAAAGGTCATTTATAAGGTCAGACTTTATAGGGTCAGTTATCGAGTCACCAGTTGCCACCGCCCCTTTAACCTTGGCAGGCTTTGCCCCCTTGCACTTTTCCAGCGCTGCCAGTATCAGGTGCAGCATAAAGGTGATGAACACACCGGCATCCCCGGAATCCCCAGCAGTACGGAGGGCATAACGGTACTGGCTCTGGTTGGCAGCTAACTCTGCATCCAGCGGAAGACCAAGGAATACAGTGTTCCATGTACCCAGGAGAGCAAGTAAGCAATTCCGGCCTATCACGCCGTTGTCCTCGTCGAAGGGCTGGTTTGACTCAATCTCGTAGAGGAGCTCGCACCCTTTTATCAGAATGTGGTCCGGAGAGGTGTCCAGCCAGCCCAAGAGATCCTGCATAAGGAACGGAAGGCGGCCGGTGCCGTAGCCCTGTCTGAACTTTTCGGGCAGATATTTTCTGAGAAGCGACCTATAAGAGGCCGGCCTCTCCCCTTTGCTGCCACAGATAGCCTGCAGCTCTGCAATGTCCGAGACAAGCTGGATAGCTTCAGCTTTAATTTTGAATGGAGTCTGATACATTTGACCTTATTATATCACACTCTGACCCAAAAGCAACCAACAAATGAGAAAAATGACCTTTTAAATCAACGCCAGGGTGTCGGACGGGTTTTCGGCGGCGTTCACTTTCTCCGCAGCTTTTACTATAACGCCCTTCTCGTCGATAAGGTAGGTGGTGCGCACTACACCGAAGCTCTTCTTGCCGTACATGTTCTTCTCTTTCCACACATCGTAGGCCTTGATTGCCGAAAGCTCGGTGTCTGAAAGAAGTGTGAACTTCAGGTTGAACTTGGCCTGAAACTTCTTGTGGCTCTCCACGCTGTCCTTGCTCACGCCCAGAACTACAGCCCCTTTCTCCCGGAACTGCGGGTACAGATCAGAGAAACCGCAGGCCTGCTTGGTGCACCCTGAGGTGTTGTCCTTGGGATAGAAATAGAGGATAACCTTCTGCCCCTTGTATTCTGATAATGAATGAAGTTTTCCATCCTGATCCGGCAGCTTGAACTCCGGTGCCTTTGTATTTATCTCTAGCATATTTATCTCCTTATTCCAAAAGATAAGCCATATAATATGGTACTGTGACCTTTTTGCCATTCACTCCCAAATTGTTTTCAGAAAGTTTATAGCAGATATCCACATCATATTTAGGATTTTTAAGTATGGAGTCTGCAGATTTTGTATTGCCGGTGGTGGCCATCACCTCGACCAGAGCAATCTTGCCATCCACCTTGGTGACGAAATCAACCTCAAGGCCTGAATCCTTATGAAAATAGTAAAGCTTTCTATCCTGTTTCGAGAAGCTATCTGCTATTATGTTTTCGAAAATCGCACCTTTGTAGATGCCAAGGTCACCGCTCAGAATCTTTGCTGCACTGCCTTTATCAAGCATGGCGGTGAAAAGGCCTGAATCCTGCATGTAGAGCTTAAATACAGAATCAATCTTATTTCCCTCTAGTGGTTCTGAAATACCCGAAAGGTTATAGCAGATATTGACCAATCCGCAATCATAAAGCCATTGTATTGCGGCCTGATATTTTTCAGATCTTCCCTTTTTCTCAAGTGCAGAATAAACAAACTTCTTATTCTCTTTTGCCAGTTGAGCGGGAATAGAATCAAACACCCGGTTTATCCGACCAAGCAGTGCCAGGTCTATTTCTTCATTTTCATCTTCATCAAGGTGCTTGCCGAAATCATCTTTATATTCTTCAATAATATCCCGTTGTTCCCGGTAAACCACATTCATATCGCTGGTGCTGACAAATCGGTCTACCACATAAGGGAGTCCACCGACACAAATATATTCCTTGAAATATCGGAGCATAGATGCATGGACAGCCTCGCTTACAGGAGCCTTTTTCTCAAAGCATTCCCTCAGATAATCGGTGACACTTTCGTCAACTCCTTTTGCCCAAAGGAACTCCTCAAAATCCATCGGCTTCATATAAAGGATCCGCTCAAAACCGGTGGGCACCCCCTTCCCCTTCTTTTTGTTATAACCCTTTATTCCCAGAAGCGACCCAGTACAGATGATATCGAAGCGACCATCCTCCATAAAAGGTTTTATGCTGGCCCTTGCGTTGGCACACTCCTGTACCTCATCGAAGATAAGCACAGTATCGCCTTCCTTGAAGCGGGCTCTAGGAATCAGTGCCGAGAGGTCGATAATAATCCTATTTACATCAAGATTACCGTCAAATACTTTCTTTGCATCGTCGGATTCTTTGAAGTTGATATAGACAACATTTTTATAGTTCTTGCGGGCAAATTCCTGCACGCTGCTTGTCTTGCCGATCTGCCGCAGCCCCTTGACCACCAAGGCCTTTTTTTTGCCCCCGGAAATTTTCCACTCTTCGAACTGTTTTATGATTTTCCTCTTAAACACTTGCAACTCCAACTATAAAATACACTTTTTCAAGGGAGTTTTCAAGCACTTTATACACTTTTTCAAGGGAGTTTTTTATAAATTAATACACTTTTCCTAGTGAGTTTTTGCTTTAGACATACACTTTTTCAAGGGAGTTTACGCCTTTCAGTCCGATACATCCACATCTGCAACAACCTGTACAGCATAGTCCGGGTAGAGTTTGCCCACTTCATCATAGATGATCTTGAGCCCCTCCTTCGGGGTTATGTCAAAGCTCATAACAACATCAAACCGCATAGTCTTGGCCTTGGTATCCACATAGAAGCCATGGAACTGCAGCGCCCAATCATGGGACATGACAGTCTCAAGTATGGTATTGCGGATCTTCGCCGCCTCCTCATCCTTTGTATTGAAGGAATAAACCCCAACCCCAGTCAGAATAATTCCAGTCTCCTTGTAAACCTTGATCTGCACGCGCCGGGTCAGCTCATCAACCTGATCCACAGTCATAGTGTCAGGCAGCTCAAGATGGACAGAGGCATAATTTTTATTTGGCCCATAGTTGTTGATTATCAGGTCAAAGGCTCCCCTCACTTCGGGTTCCTCCACCAGAAGCTTCTTTACCTGGATACTGATCTCCTGGTCAGTCCGCTTTCCCAAGATATCATCAATTGTTTCAGTGATCATCTCGTAGCCAGCCTTCAGAATCATGATTGAGATCAGAACTCCCACATAGGCTTCCAGAGAAATTCCAGTGATAAGGAAGAATACAGCAGAGGCAAGGACTGATGCAGAGAGAATCGCATCAAACAGGGCATCGGAACCGGAGGCAACCAGAGCGCTGGAATTGACAGCCTTTCCTTTAGCTTTCACATAACGGCCCAGAGTCAGCTTAACAACAACAGCAGATGCAATGATTATCAAAGCCACAGCAGAATAGTCGGCCTTCTCAGGATGGATAATCTTCTTTATAGATTCCACCAGAGCAGTGATACCGGCGTAGAGTACGATAGCCGAGACAATCATGGCACTCAAATACTCAATACGGCCATAGCCCAAGGGGTGCTTCTTGTCCGGCAGCTTTCCCGCCAGCTTAGTTCCCACGATTGTGATGACGGACGACAGGGCATCCGACAGGTTGTTAACCGCATCCAGCACCACCGCGATGGAGTTGGAGATGATTCCCACAACAGCCTTGAAAGCTGCAAGGAAAATGTTTGCCACAATACCTACAATACTTGTCCGGACAATCACTTTGTCACGGTTTTCAATATCTTTTGCAATATCTGCCATAGGGAAATTATAAACCATGATTTCATTTTTTTAAAGAAGTTTTATAAAACAAGCTTTTTCATCCGTGGTATAATCGCAGTATGAGGATAACAGTCATACCGGATGTGCACGGGACTCACCACTGGGAGGAGGCGGTCAAAGAGAGCGCAGACCGCATCGTTTTCCTGGGGGATTATGTGGACTCTTGGGACAACCGGCAGCCCGACCAGATGAAGAACCTGCAGAACATCTTCGAATTCAAGAAAGCCAACCCTGACAAGGTGACTGTGCTGATGGGGAACCACGACTTGTCGTATATCTCGGATCCCTGGGTATCTGGACACCAGTGGGACTACGCAACCGAAATATGGTCCATCATCAACTACAATCTGGAACTTTTTGACATGGTTGCCGAGTTTGATGGCTGGCTCTTTGCCCACGCGGGAATCACCAAGACCTGGCTTTCCATTTATGGCATTAATAAAGAGACAGATATGGACGCTCCATATTCCCTGCCCAACTGGAACAACATGAGCATACTGGATCGCATCAACGGCATCTTCCACGCGGGGCACTATAAGATCTTCGACTTCGGCCCATATTGCACCAACTCATACGGCAAAAGCCCCTACAGCCCGCCCACCTGGGTGCGTCCCCGGAGCCTCCTTTCCGACATGTGGACCGCCGACGGCAAATACAAGGGCCAGGTGGTAGGCCATACCGAGATAAGGCCCAACCCAAGCTTCCTCACCCAAAACGGCAATCACGCAATCTTCGTGGACTCTCCAGAGCATGACTCCATCTTCTACTTCGACACTGAAGCCGACTACGACTGGAAAGAGATGTGAAAGTGAGTGGATGGTATAAAGCCCCTAATAGCCAGAGAAGAATGAAGATTAAGTAGCTACAGCTCCAGACTGTTCTCGTTCTGCAGGAAGTCGAAGAGGCCTATTGTGACAATTCCATTCTCATCCCGGCGGACATTCAGTACATCTTTTACAACTATGATTTTCTTGAAGCTGTCGTCAATTGCCCTGAGGGAAATCTTTTCCTGCAGCTCCTTTTCTGAAGTCGGAAGAGAAAGAGCCGACTGGATATAATATTTTTTACTTGCCTGGGTAGCGACAAAATCAACCTCATGCTGTTTTCTGATTTCTTTTCCAGCAGTATCTCTGGTCCTTATTTCCACGATTCCCACATCAACATTGAAGCCTCGGTAGCGGAGTTCATTATAGATGACATTTTCCATCAGATGATTTTCCTCAATCTGGCGGAAGTTGAGCCGTGCATTTCTCAGCCCCACATCCTCAAAATAATACTTGTTAGGCGAGCCGATATATCTCCTTCCCTTGACATCAAAACGGTTCACTTCGTTGATTAAAAATGCATCTTTAAGGTAGTCAATAAATTTGATAACAGTATTTGTGCTTATCTTTGAGTGTAGAACGCTTTCAAAGGTCTGGACAATCCTTGTGGGATTGGTCATGGACCCCGTACTTGATGCCAGTATATTGATCAAATCCTCAAATTCCTGGGTTTTCTCTATCTTGTTCCGGGCAATGATATCCTTCAGATAAGTTTCTGAGAACAGATTCAACAGATATTTTGACTTCTGCTCCTCGGTCTTCATTGAGAGGATGAGAGGAAGTCCTCCATAAACAATGTAATCAGCCCATGCATGATACACATCCCCCTGATAGCCCTGCAGATACTCGCTGAAAGAAAGAGGGAGGATATGAATCTCATCGCCACGACCACGGAATTCGGTAAGGACATCCTTTGAGAGGAACTTTGAGTTTGAGCCAGTCACATAGACATCCACATTCTTAAGCCGCAGAAGACCGTTCAGAACGGTATAAATCTTTATCGAGCGTTCGGGGTGCTTGAACTCCTCTTCTGTTATCGCAAGCTGCACTTCATCAAGGAAGATATAATATTGCTTTTTCGAATCCTTAATCTGAGAACGGATATAGATTGAGAGCTCCTTATAATCCCGCAGGTTTTCGTTCTGGTCGTCATCAAGGGCAATCCTGATGATGCAATCCTCTGGAACCCCGGTTTCCCGGAGATAATTATAGAAAAGATTGAAGAGAAGGTATGATTTTCCGCATCTTCGGATTCCGGTGATTACCTTTATGAGGCCGTTATTCATGCGGTTTTGCAATGCTTTTATATCTTTTTCCCTTACAATATTCATAAAATCTCCTATACTGAATAAAACTGCCGTTTGTGGCATTTTTATTCAGTATACTTTATCACTGTAGGTATTTCAAGCCATTTATTGAACAAATTTGCCTTTTGTGGCATTTTTGTTCAATAAAAAACTATTGACATATACCCCCCTAGGGTATATTATAACATTTGGAGTATACCTCCAGGGGGTATCTATGAAAGCATGTCCACATTGCTCAGAACGCCATAAGAAGCGTACACCAGAAGAACAGAAAGCCCTGATCACACGGCTCAAACGGGCCGAGGGACAGATCCGGGGAATAGAAAAGATGGTGGAAAGCGACGCCTACTGCCCTGATATCCTGATTCAGGTGTCGGCGGTGACAAAGGCGCTGAACAGCTTCAACAAGGAGCTTTTGGCCTGTCATATCAAAAGCTGTGTAAAAGAAGATATCCAGAACGAGAAGGACGGCGCTGTTGAAGAACTTGTCACCGTGCTTCAGAAGCTGATGAAATAAGGAATTATATGGATCAGTACGTTGTTACAGGGATGAGCTGCGCTGCATGCCAGACCCGGGTGGAGAAGGCTGTCTCCAAGGTGCCGGGGGTGCAGAGCTGCGCCGTGAGCCTCCTGACCAACTCCATGGGAGTTGAGGGGAGCGCCGCCCCTGCGGAGATAATAAAGGCGGTGGAGTACGCCGGATATGGCGCAAGGTTGAAGGGCGGTGGCGCTAATGCTGCTGGCTCGGATAAAGGGTCAAGGCGTGACCTAATAAATGCCCCGATAAATAACGAGGAGGCTCTAAGGGACTCTGAAACCCCGGCTCTCAAGCGCCGGCTTGTGCTGTCGGCCTTCTTCCTGCTGGTGCTGATGTATATCACTATGGGGCACCATATGCTGCACCTGCCGCTGCCGAAGGGGTTGGAGCATAACTACATAGCCCTGGGTATAGTGCAGATGCTGCTGGCCCTGGTGGTTATGAACATAAATAGAAAGTTCTTCACCAGCGGCTTCAGCTCGCTGGTTCACGGAGCGCCCAATATGGATACGCTGGTGGCAATGGGCTCGGCTGTTTCGTTCGGGTGGAGTCTGGCTGTTCTGTTTAAGATGACTTCGGCAAGCGGCAGTGGCGCTCTCGTCCACCTGTATCACCAGCTTTATTTCGAGTCTGCAGCCATGATACCGGCCCTAATCACGATAGGCAAAATGCTGGAGGCCATATCCAAGGGGCGCACCACAAACGCGCTAAAGAGCCTTATGAAGCTGGCCCCCAAGACCGCAGTAGTGCTCCGTGATGGAGCCGAGGTCGAGGTAGGTATTGAAGAAGTAAGGATTGGGGATATCTTTGTGGTGCGGCCGGGGATGAGCATCCCAGTTGACGGCGCGGTGCTGGAGGGCGAGAGCGCCGTAAACGAAGCCGCGCTTACAGGTGAGTCCATACCGGTGGACAAAACCGCCGGAAGCCGCGTCAGCGCAGCCACAATAAACCAGTCGGGTTATATAAAGTGCAAGGCGACACGGGTGGGCGAAGACACAACCCTGAGCCAGATAATAAAGATGGTGTCTGACGCGGCGGCGACGAAGGCGCCCATAGCCCGGATCGCAGACCGGGTTTCCGGCGTGTTTGTCCCGGCCGTAATCGCGATTGCGGCCGCGGTCACCGCCGGCTGGGTACTGGCAGGAGAAACCTGGAGCTTCGCGCTGGCGCGCGGTATATCGGTCCTGGTGATCTCCTGCCCCTGCGCCCTGGGCCTCGCAACCCCTGTGGCAATAATGGTGGGCAACGGCATCGGGGCCAAGCACGGCATCCTGTTCAAAACCAGCGAGG
>JAEEGF011702932.1_pt1 | contig 26063 bp, 21 predicted proteins | sample 9134171 | NCBI WGS metagenome assembly JAEEGF01 (sample SAMN16246542, study PRJNA631951) | gut metagenome | biome: gut microbiome; feature: rumen; material: AP-attached | host: Bos | place: Iran: Karaj | collected 2018-10 | reverse complement strand
TGGATCATATAATTAGTTTGTTCTTCCGTTCGATTTTCGTCGACAATATGATCTTTGCCTTCTTCCTCGGCATGTGTTCTTACCTTGCCGTGTCGAAGACCGTGAAGACCTCGTTGGGACTGGGTCTGGCCGTGACCTTCGTGCTCACTGTGACCGTCCCCGTGAACTATCTGTTGCAGACCAAGGTCTTGGGTCCGAACTGCCTCGTGGAAGGTGTCGATCTGAGCTATCTCTCGTTTATCCTCTTCATCGCTGTGATTGCCGGTATGGTGCAACTGGTGGAGATGACGGTCGAGAAGTATTCGCCCTCGCTCTATGCTGCGCTGGGTATCTTCCTGCCGCTGATTGCCGTGAACTGCGCCATCATGGGTGCCTCGCTCTTCATGCAGCAGCGCATCCTGATGGATCCTGAGAATTCGCAGGCTATCACCTCGATCGTCGATGCCATCGTCTATGGCTTCGGTTCGGGTCTCGGTTGGACGCTGGCGATTGTGGCCATGGGTGCCATCCGCGAAAAGATGCAGTACAGCGACGTTCCCAAGCCGCTTCAGGGTCTCGGTATTGTTTTTATCACCGTCGGTCTGATGGCTATGGCGATGATGTGTTTCTCTGGACTTAATATTTAATAGAAGGTATGGCACAGTTTATTGCATATAGTATCGGAGTATTCTTGATCGTAATACTCTTGCTTGTGATTATCCTGTTGGTGGCAAAGAAGTATTTGAGCCCCAGCGGTAATGTTGATATCGTGATTAATGGCGACCGTACCATCTCTGTTGCTCAGGGTTCATCGCTGATGGCGACCCTTAATGAGAACGGCGTGTTCCTGCCCAGTGCCTGTGGCGGTAAAGCTTCTTGCGGTCAGTGTAAGGTGCAGGTGCTCGAAGGAGGAGGGGAGATCCTCGACTCTGAGAAGCCTCACTTCTCACGTAAGGAGATCAAGGCCGGCTGGCGCTTGGGTTGTCAGTGTAAGGTGAAGGGCGATCTGAAGATTCATGTCGATGAGTCGATCCTCGGTGTGAAGGAGTACGAGTGTACCGTTATCTCTAATAAGAACGTGGCTACGTTTATCAAGGAGTTTAAGGTGCAGCTGCCTGCAGGCGCTCATATGGACTTCCTGCCTGGCTCTTACGCTCAGATCAAGATTCCTGCCTTCGATTGCATCGATTATGACAAGGACTTCGACAAGAGTCTGATCGGCGATGAGTATCTGCCATCTTGGGAGAAGTTCGGACTGTTCCCGCTGAAGTGTAAGAACCCCGAGCCCACTATCCGTGCTTACTCGATGGCGAACTATCCGGCAGAGGGTGATGTGTTCATGCTGACGGTGCGTATCGCCACGCCGCCGTTCAAGCCCGATAAGAGCGGTTTCATGGAGGTGAATCCGGGTATCGCTTCGTCGTATATCTTCTCATTGAAGCCCGGCGACAAGGTGATCATGTCTGGCCCTTACGGCGATTTCCACCCGCACTTCGACTCGAAGAAGGAGATGATCTGGGTTGGTGGTGGAGCCGGTATGGCCCCGCTGCGTGCGCAGATCATGCACATGACGAAGACGCTGCATACCACCGATCGCGAGATGCATTACTTCTATGGCGCCCGCGCGCTGAACGAGGTGTTCTATCTCGACGACTTCCTGGGTCTGGAAAAGGAGTATCCCAACTTCCACTTCCATCTGGCCCTCGACCGTCCGGATCCCGCAGCAGATGCTGCTGGTGTGAAGTATACGCCAGGCTTCGTGCATCAGGTGATGTTGAACACTTATCTGAAGGACCACGAGGCTCCCGAGGATGTGGAATACTACATGTGCGGTCCTGGACCGATGTCGGCAGCCGTCGTCTCGATGCTCGACTCTCTCGGCGTAGAGCCCGAGTCGATTATGTACGATAACTTCGGAGGTTAATTCATTCTCTATGAGAATTCAGATGATATTTGCTGTCCTCTTGACTGTCTGCGTCCATGCGGCGCAGACAGCAGAGGCACAGACATCGGCAAAGGGTGAGACCTTGGTGTTTACGCCCCAGTGGACGGCCCAGGCACAGTTCGCTGGCTATTATGTAGCAGAGGCGAAGGGTTTCTATCGTGAGGCTGGCGTGAATGTGCGCATTGAACATCCGTCGTCTACTCAGCCCGCTATGAGCCGACTGCGTAATAATGCGTGTCAAGCGACTACGCTGCAACTCTGTCAGGCAATGGAGATCATTGATGATGGTGTGCCCTTGGTCAACATCCTGCAAACGTCGATGAACAACGCAATGGTCATTGTCTCGGCGCGTGGTAAGGACCCGCTGACGCAGAAGGGAGCCCGTGTGGGCATCTGGAGCGTCGGTTTCGGACAACTGGCCATCTGTATGAGTCTTAAGGATCATCTGAATTATGAATGGATTCGTTTTGCACAGAACGTCAATCTCTTTGTGGCCGGTGCCCTCGATGCAACACTGGCCATGAGTTATAATGAATATTATCAGCTGGTGCAGGCTGGTATGGAGGTCAGCGATAAGAACGTTTACCGTTTCTGCGATCATGGCTATAACGTTCAGGAAGACGGTGTCTATATGACACGCGACTACTATCTGAAGCACAAGGACCAGGCACAGCGCTTTGCCCAAGCCAGCCGGAAAGGATGGGAATGGGCTGCTCAGCATCCTGACGAAGCGCTGGATATCGTCATGCAATATGTGGATAAGGAGCATATCGCTACCAACCGCGTGATGCAGCGACTGATGCTCAAAGAGGTGCTGCGTCTGCAGGTCGACCGTGAGTCGAAGAAGCGTGAGTTCCGTTTGCGTCCGGATATGGTTCGCCAGGCAAGTCATCTGATGTTCGACTGTCAGATGCTGAGCCGCGAGGTGACGTATGAGGAATTGATACCGCAAAAGTAAGGAGGACGGTACATGAATAAATTCTTAGCATATATCCGTCGCAAACTCTCCGTCAGAGTGAGTCTCTGGGTCGTTATGTTTGCTGCCGTCATCTTCATCGCTGCACTCAGTTTCTTGTTCTATCAGTCGCGTGAAGCAGTGCGCCAGGAGGCCATCAGTCATGCGACGCAGATACTCGACAAGACTTCGCTGCGGGTGGAGGGAATCCTGAATCGCGTAGAGGTGGCCATGAACATGACCGAATGGCTCGTAATGCGTCATCCGACCAAGGCTGACTCGATGTTTGTATATAGTCGAGGAATGCTGACGAATAATCCCGACTTCTACAACTGCTCCATCGCCTTCGAACCTTATTACTTCCAGAATTACGGACGCTATTTCTCTGCTTATTCGAAGCATTCCGGCGATAGTATCCGAACGATTCAGGGCGGTAGCGATAACTACCAGTATTTCTTTATGGACTGGTATCTGATGCCTCAACTGCTCGATCATCCGTGCTGGACGGAACCTTATGTCGATCTCGATGTGGCAACGAATACGAGCGAGATGGTGACCTCTTATTGTCAGGCCATCAAGAACAATGAAGGAAAGCTGATTGGTGTCATCAATACCAGCCTTTCGCTGAACTGGCTCTCGCAAACCATTTCTGCTGTCAAGCCCTATCCCAATTCCTATAGTATTATGATAGGTCGAGGCGGTACGTATTTTGTGCATCCGGACTCTACGAAGATCACCCGTCAGTCGATTTTCACCCAAACCATCGAGGACAACGATACCGCAATGGCTAATCTTGGTCACGCTATGCAGCGCGGTGAGGAGGGCATTAAACGCATGAACATTGGAGGTAAAGACAGTTATGTGTTCTACAAACCCCTCGGCAAAACGGGTTGTTCGATGGCTATTGTCTGTCCTGAGAGTGACATCTTTGGCGGGTTCGACCGTCTGCGCCGAACCGTTATGAGTATTGTGACCGTAGGTCTGCTGCTCATGCTCTATTTCTTCATCCGCATCATTACCCGTGAGCTGCAACCGCTGCGTCGTCTGGCTAAGGAAGCAGAGACGATTGCCTCGGGAAATTTCGACACGAAATTGCCGGAATTACAACGTACCGACGAGATTGGTCAGTTGAGTAATTCGTTTGCGGGAATGCAGAAATCACTCGTGCGTTATATCGACGAACTGAAAGATACGACTGCCGAGAAGGCGTCGATAGAGAGTGAACTCCAGGTGGCAAGCGGCATTCAGATGGGTATGTTGCCAAAGGACTTTCCTACAAGTCAGGAACGCGACGATGTGCAGCTCTATGCCTCGCTGACGCCCGCGAAAGATGTCGGTGGCGACCTGTTTGACTTCTACATCCGAGATGAAAAGCTGTTCTTCTGTATCGGTGATGTTTCAGGTAAGGGTGTACCTGCGTCGCTCTTCATGGCTGTCACCCGTTCGGTATTCCGTACGGTCTCTGCCCATGAGTCGATGCCCGATCGTATTGTTGCCACACTGAATGCCACGATGGCCGACATGAACGAGACGAATATGTTCGTCACGCTCTTCGTTGGTGTACTCGACCTGCCAACAGGACGTATGCGCTATTGTAATGCTGGTCACGATGCTCCGTTGCTCGTTGGACAGGGCGTTGGCATGCTGCCCTGCGATCCCAATATTCCCGCAGGTTTCATGCCTTCATGGAAATATACGCTGCAGGAGACGCAGATATTCACAGGTACCACGATTTTCCTCTTTACCGATGGTCTGACCGAAGCTGAGGATTCCACTCATGCCCTGTTCAAGATGGAACGCGTGAACGAGGTGGCAAAACAGGCTCTCGCCAATCATCAGGAGGAACCTCGTCAACTGATTGCTGTGATGACGGATGCTGTCCACCAGTTTGTGGGCGATGCTGAGCAGAGCGACGACCTGACGATGATGGCTATTCAGTATATCAAGAAACCACGTGATGTACGTTTCTCCAAGCGCATCATCCTGCCTAACGATACGAAAGAGGTTCCAACGTTGGCGGCTTTCGTCGACGAGGTGTGTGAGGCCGTAGGTTTCGATGCAGCTCTCACCATGAAAATGAACCTCGCCATCGAGGAAGCGGTAGTCAATGTGATGGAGTATGCTTATCCCCGTGGCACACATGGCGATATCACTGTTGAGGCACAAGCGAACGATGTACGTCTGAAATTCACGATCATTGACAGCGGTACACATTTCGATCCAACGGCACAGGCTGATGTCGATACGACGCTCTCTGCCGAAGATCGTCCAATTGGAGGATTAGGCATTCATATCGTTCGCCAGTATATGGATTCCATCAACTACGAACGTATCTCAGGGCGCAACGTCCTTACTCTTAGAAAGAAGCTTCTTCCTTCTTAGTGGCTTCGCCATTAGGAGCATCAATGGGTTCTGGCTTTGTTTCGTCAGGCTCAGTGGGCTCAATGGGTTTCTGAATAGGATTGCCGTCCGCATCAAGTTCTTGGTATTCTTCAATGCCTTCGAAGTCGAGGGAATCGAGACCGATAGAATCAGAGTCGGCTACATGGTAGACATACTGACAGTTCTGATACATGTCAGGTGTGATATTCTCGTCCTTCGGCTTGGCGAACTTCCCGTGATAATGCTTAAAGTTGGGGTCGGAAAGGACACTCTGGAAGAAATAACCGCAGATGGGCAGAGCTGTGCGAGAGCCCTGGCCAAGCTGTCCTGTTCGGAAGTGGATGCTGCGATATTCTCCGCCCACCCAGGCTCCTGCTACGAGTTTTGGAGAAACGCCCACAAACCAGGCATCGGAATGATTGTTTGATGTGCCGGTCTTACCACCGAATTCGGTGTCGCGATCGAACTGACCGACGTAGCCCCAAAGGCTCATAGACGTACCACCACGCTCACGGAGTCCACCTAAGAGCATCTGCTGCATGAGATAAGCACTCTTATAAGGAATAGCCTGACGCTGTTCTGTAGGTCCGGTATAGATCTCATTACCATCGCGGTCGAGGATGCGCACAACGAGTACGGGCTCATGAGCCTTTCCGTCGTTGGCCACCGTGCAATAGCTGTTGACGAGCTCCAATAGATTGACATCAGAAGAGCCGAGAGCCAAAGCTGGAGTGGGGTCGAGTTTCGACTTGATACCCATATTATGCGCGGTGTTAGCGATGTTACGGATGCCAACTTCCTGACCAACCTTCACGGCAACAGAATTGATACTCTGAGCGAAAGCTACTTTCAAAGGCATAGAGTCACCGGTGAAATAGCCGTTGGCATTGGTAGGCGCCCAAGTCACTTCCTTACCTTTATCCATCACCTTCATAGCAAAGTAACTGTCGCGGCGACGATCGCAAGGCGTAAGTCCCTGGTTCATAGCTTCGGTATAAACGAATAGTTTGAAGGTAGATCCTGGCTGGCGCATGGCCGTCACCTTGTCGTATTTCCAAGATTTGAAATCAATATCGCCCACCCAGGCCTTTACATGACCGGTTTCTGCTTCAAGACAGACAAAACCGCAATGCATGAAATGGACCATATAGCGGATGGAGTCCATCGTAGAGAGTTGTTTCTCAATCTGTCCACCGTCATAGTCGAAGACTTTTACAGTGTGCGGAAGGTTGAGATAATAATCGATGGAATCTTGATTTCCGTTGAATTTCTTCGTGAGATATTTGTAGACCGGCTGGCGCTTAGCAATATCCTCGATGAAGTTCTTGATTTCCTGATGATGCTCGTCCTGCCAGGGATTAGTAGAGCCCCAGTGGGAGTTGAAGTTACTCTGCACCTGCCGCATCTGCTTGCGGGCAGCCTCCTCGGCATATTTCTGCATACGAGTGTCGATGGTGGTGTAAATCTTCAGACCCTCGGTATAAAGGGCATTACGGTTGTCAAAGTATTCCTCGCACCAGTCTTTCAGATAATCGGCCACAGCTTCGCGGAAGTAGTTGGCATCGCCATCGTAGGCAGACTCCACGCTGTAATCGAGTCTGATGTCGAGCTGTTTGAGAGAGTCACATTGTTCAGCGGTCAGGTCACCATGCTGTTGCATGAGGTCCAAAACGATATTACGACGCTTCAGCGAATTCTCGGGATTGATGAGGGGATTATAATAGGTTGTAGCCTTGAGCATACCCACGAGGATGGCTGCGTTCTCAGGTGTCAGGTCCTGGGGCTTGCAGTTGAAGTAGGTCTTGCAGGCAGTTTTGATACCGAAGGCATTGGAACCAAAATCAACGGTATTGGCATATTGCGTGAGAATCTCGTTCTTGGTAAAGAAATACTCGAGCTTGTAGGCAGTAATCCACTCCTTGCTCTTCATGATAAGCATTTTCAGCCCAGGGATATTGCCCAGAAGACCCGTAGAGTATTCGCTACGAGTACGGAAGAGATTCTTAGCCAACTGCTGGGTGATGGTTGAAGCACCACGGGCGTCTTGGTGGAGGATATACTCCTTGGCGACGGCAGCAAAGGCGGTGTAGTCGATGCCGTGATGGGAGTAGAAACGCTCGTCCTCAGTATCGATGAGGGCTTTCCAAAAGACGGGGTTCACCTCTTCGTAAGTCACAGGCGTACGGTTCTCGCTGAAGAACTTTCCAATAGCTTTTCCATCAGCGCTGTAGATGATGGAGGCCTCAGCGGGACGCTTGTTCTTGATAGTGCTCATTGAGGGCGACTTACCAAAGAGCCAGAGGAAATTCACATCGACAGCGATGAGATAAAGGAAAAACAGTACAACGAGCGTCACGAGTGCTGATATCAACTTGATATACCAGGGACGACCTTTATAGAGACTCTTGTATGCAGGCCAGATGCCTGTAATCCAATTCCAAATCTTTTTCATGATGATTCAGTTATAATGTAGTCGATAATTTCTTTCTTTTGATCGGGGTGAAACCAATGTATTTGCGGATCTTTTTTATACCAGGTGAGCTGCTTGCGGGCGTAACGACGGGTGTTTCCCTTGATGCGTTCAACGGCTTCCTCGAGAGGCCAACGTCCATTAAGATACTCGAACAGTTCTTTGTAACCTACAGTATTCAAGGCATTTGACTCTCTCATCGGATAAAGCGCCTCAGCCTCTTCCAACAAGCCCTTTTGCATCATCTCATCGACACGGGCATTGATGCGGTTGTAGAGTTCTTCTCGGTCACGATTCAGCCCAATCTTCACGATGCGGAAGGGACGATCTTTCTTTTCACGCTTACGAAACGAAGTGTAGGTCTGCCCCGTCATTGTGCAAATCTCCAGAGCATGGACCACGCGTTTGGGATTCTGACGGTCTACAATCTCGTAGTATTCAGGATCGAGACGCTGCAGTTCTTCGCAGAGTTTCTGCAGTCCTTCATCCTTGAGACGCTGCTTCATTGTAGCGCGGGTCTTATCGTCGATGGTGGGAATATCGTCGATTCCATCGCAAACAGCATCGATATACATCATGCTGCCTCCCGCCATCAAAGCGTAATCGCTCGTCTTGAAAAGCGTATCGAGCAGATCTGTCACCTGACTTTCAAAGAGCGATGCACTATAATAATCCTGTAGACTCAGGGTACTTACGAAATAGTGCTTGACAGCCTGCTGATCCTCAGCTGAAGGTTTGGCCGTACCAATCGACAGTTCCTTATAGATTTGCCTAGAGTCGGCATTGATGATGGGAATGTCGAAATGCCTGGCAATGTCGAGACAGAGCTGTGATTTACCGACAGCCGTCGGCCCAGTAATAACGATGAGTGTCTTACCTCTCACCTCTATCTGATAATACCGCGCTTGGAATTCTCAATGAACGAGCAGATATATTCCACCTCCTTACAGTCGGGGAACTGCTCGCGTGCCATAGCGACGCCATCCTTCAATACACCCTGTGAATAGATGATGCGATAGGCTTCGTGGATGGCTTCAATAGTCTCGCGGGGGAAACCACGACGACGCAGGCCCACAAGGTTGACACCAGCATAACGAACAGGTTCCTTGCCAGCAATCACGAACGGTGGGATATCTTGACTAGTGCGTGTACCGCCCTGGAACATGATATAACTACCCACATGACAGAACTGGTGGAAGAGACAAGTGGCGGAGATAATGGCAAAATCATCAACTTCGACCTCACCAGCAAATTTCGTGGAATTGCCGATGATGCAGCCGTTGCCAATCACACAGTCATGAGCCACATGCATATTCTCCATCAACAGGTTGCCATTTCCCACAACGGTCTTGCCCTTTGAGGCGGTTCCGCGACTGATGGTAACATTCTCACGGATGGAGTTGTTATCACCGATTTCACAGGTCGTATCCTCGCCTTGGAACTTCAGATCCTGTGGTTTTGTGGAAATAGAGGCGCCCGGGAAGAATTCGTTATTGTTGCCAATACGGGCACCGTAATGAACTGTTACATTGTTAAGGAACTTATTGTTGTCGCCGATGACGACATTCTTGTCTATAACGCAGAAGGGACCGATGATGTTTCCATCGCCGAGCTTTGCCTCGGGGTCAACCACTGCTAAAGGATGAATCTGATTCATTTACAATTTGACAGTTTGGAAATTTAGATTTTACTTGTTTTTTACGATTTGAGCGGTAAAAGTAGCTTCTGCCACCACATGGTCGCCTACAAAAATATACCCTTTCATCGAAGAGATTCCGTGACGGACGGGTGCCAGCAGGTCGACCTTAAAGATCAGTGTATCACCAGGCACTACCTTCTGACGGAACTTCACATCATCAATCTTCATGAAATAGGTGCTCCACTGACTAGGATTCTCGAGTGTATTCAATACCAGCAGACCGCCGCACTGTGCCATCGCCTCAATCATCAGTACGCCAGGCATTACAGGCTCCTGAGGGAAGTGGCCCTGGAAGAAGGGCTCATTGGAGGTGATGTTCTTGATGCCGACGATCGTGTTAGCACCCAGCGCTGTCACTTTGTCCACCAACTGCATCGGATAGCGGTGGGGCAGGAGCTCACGGATACGGTTTACATCCATCACCGGCTCCTCGTTGGGATCATAGAAAGGCGCCTGCACCTCATGCTTACGGATTTCCTTTCGCATGAGACGTGCAAACTTGTTGTTAACCGTGTGACCAGGACGCGTGGCAATGATCCTTCCCTTGATAGGTTTGCCGATCAGCGCCATATCTCCGATAATATCAAGCAGCTTATGACGGGTACACTCATTGTCCCACTGCAGGGGCTTGTGCTGAATATAACCAAGGTCGGTGGCATCGCGATGCTCTACATGCAGCATGTCAGCCAACATGTCGAGACGCTCCTGTGTGGTCTGACGCTCATAGATGACGATGGCATTGTCGAGGTCACCGCCTTTGATAAGGTTGGCCTGTAGCAAGGGCTCAATGTCACGCACAAACACGAAAGTACGGGCACTGGCGATTTCATCAGCATATTTCGTGGAATCGTCAAGCGTGGCAAACTGCGAACTGATGAATTTCGACTCAAAAGAACACATGGCTGTGATCGAAAATTCCTCATCGGGCAAGATGGTGATGCACGAACCGGTGTTGTCGTCTTTCACCTCAATCTTCTTACGGATGACGTAATAGTCCTTGGGGGCGTTCTGTTCTTCGATGCCAATCTCACGGATCTTCTCCACATACTTGATGGCTGAACCGTCGAGGATAGGAAACTCAGGACCGTTGACCTGAATCAGACAGTTGTCGATGCCAAGGGCGTAGAGGGCTGAGAGACCATGCTCAACAGTAGAACATTTTGCGTCTCCTTTACCGAGTACCGTGCCGCGCTGGGTATCAACCACATTCTCTGCGATGGCATCAATCACAGGCTCACCTTCGAGATCGATACGCTGAATCTTGTAGCCTGTATTCTCAGGGGCAGGATTAAACGTGACGGTCAGGTTCAGACCTGTGTGCAGACCCTTGCCGAACAAGGAGAAACTGCCTTTCAATGTTTTTTGTTTCATATGCTTATTTTTTCTTTAATTCATCGAGTTCGCGCTGTAAAGCAGCTATCTGGCGGTACATCTCAGGCAACTTGGCATAGAGCGCCTTGGCCTTGAAGAATACCTTCGTATCCATAGCGGGCGAACCAATCAGCTTTTCGCCATCGCCCTTGGTATCGCTGATTACACCACATTGTGCACCAACGAAAGTTTTGTCTGCTACATGGATATGGCCAGAGAAACCTGCCTGACCGCCTACCATACACCAGCTGCCGATCTTAGTGGATCCTGCCATACCTACCTGTGCTGACATAACGGTATTCTCGCCAATCTCACAGTTATGAGCCACCTGGATGAGATTGTCGAGTTTCACACCCTTGCGGATAATGGTCTGACCCATCGTCGAACGATCGACACAGGTATTAGCACCAATCTCCACATCGTCCTCAATCACAACGATACCAATCTGAGGAATCTTATCATACCCGCTGGCATTGGGAGCAAAACCGAAGCCATCGGCACCGATGACACTACCTGCATGGATTGTCACATTTTTTCCCAATTGACAACCCTGATAGATAGTAACGTTGGGGAAAATGGTACTTTTCTCACCAATCTTCACACCTTCACCAATCACTGTATGGGGATAAATCTGGGTACCGTCACCAATCACAGCGCCGTCACCAATATAGGCAAAGGCACCAATATAACAGTCCTTACCGATGGTAGCCTTCTCAGAGATATATGCCTGTGGCTCGATACCGGTCTTGCGGGGCTTCATCGATTCGTAGATCTGCAGCAACTTAGCAACACTCTCGTAGGCGTTCTTCACGCGAATCAGCGTAGCAGCAACGGGTTGCTCCAATTCAACATCCTCGTTGATGAGCACAACGCTCGACTGTGTTTCGTAAAGATAGTGGGTGTATTTGGGGTTCGACAGGAACGAGATGGCACCGGGTTTTCCTTCTTCAATTTTGGCGAAGCTGTTGATGGCAGCATTCTCATTGCCCTCCACTCGTCCACCGATCATTTCGGCTATTTGCTTTGCTGTAAATTCCATGTTATAACGCGTTTATTATTATTTGCGCGCAAAGTTAGCAAAAATTATTCAAAACGCTGATAACAAAGGTAGTATTTTCTTATTTTTTTAGAAAGTAATTGAACATTTAGCAATTCAGAAGCCTCCGAAATATCGCGAATTTTGCCATCTTTGTAAAGAATTGCGATACTATCATCGTCCACATTATACATGTCTTTCGAGATGGTATTGACGCTCATCATGTATTGTTTAGCATCGTCAATTGAAATCTCCATTTGGGCGGAAATCTCCTTGGCGATTGTCTCGATATGGGTCTCATCGACGGGCTCTTCCGTCACTTCCACTTTGAAGATGTGACGATCGAGCATATCCGTTGCCAGCGTAGCGAGAATCTTATCATCATGGTGCTTCCACGCTTTCATGGCACTCCAGATGTCAGAATCATCGAGTTCACCGTAGTTAACGAGCGTCTCGGGATGGGTGTCAAACCAAACCTTGTCGACATCGTTGGCCAGGAAATAGAGCAGGGCAGGAGAGGCGAATACCTGCTGACCATTCCTGAGGAGATACTTGGCGCGATTCAGCATGTTGACAAGCACTTTTTCATAGGCCACACAGGTACGATGCAGATAGACTTGCCAATACATCAAACGACGGGTTGTAAGGTAGTTTTCGAGCGAATAGATACCTTTATGTTCTACTACAAGAGAATCGTCTATCACATTGAGCATCTTGATGATACGAGCAGAGCCGATGTTACCTTCCGTAACTCCTGTGTAGAAAGAATCGCGACGCAGATAATCGAGCCTGTCCATATCAAGTTGACTGGAAATCAACTGGTGTAAGAAGTTCTTGGGGTACTCACCTTTGAAGACGGAAATGGCGAGGTTTAATTGTCCGTTGAAATGGCGGTTTATCTCTTCCATCATCAGCAACGATATCTCTTCGTGGGAGATGTCGTGAATCAGTGTATCTTCCAAGACATGCGAGAAAGGTCCGTGTCCGATGTCATGCATCAAGATGGCAGCCTCGACAGCCTCTGCTTCGGAGTCAAAGATAAAATTTCCCTTCTCTTGAAGCGATCTCACCGCCTCGGTCGTCAGGTGAAAAGCACCGATGGAATGCTGAAATCTTGTGTGACGGGCACCAGGATAGACCACCGAGGCAAGTCCCAGCTGGTTAATACGGTTCAGACGCTGAAACAAGGGATGCTCTACGATGCCGTAGAGCAACCCACGCGGTATCTTGATGAATCCGAATACCGGGTCGTTGATGATCTTTGCGCTGTTCACCTTATTATATTATACCAGCCTTTTTCAGTTCCTCAGCCATCTGCTGTTGCAGTTCACGGGCCTTATTACCGGCAATCTCAGCATAGTGGTCGTCACCGCTGGCGTAGATAATGCCGCGTGAGGAATTCACCAACAGACCGCAATCCTTGGTCATTCCGTATTTACAGACCTCTTCAAGCGAGCCGCCCTGAGCACCGACACCTGGCACCAGCAGGAAATAATCGGGGGCTACCTTACGGATATCCTCGAACATCTGGCCTTGTGTAGCACCGACGACATACATCATATTCTCTGTGTTGCCCCATTCCTGACTTTTCTTTATCACCTTTTCGAACAGACGTTCGCCCTGGGCATCAGCCATCAGCTGGAAGTCGTGAGAGCCTTTATTGGAAGTCAGCGCCAGCAGAATCACCCATTTGCCCTCATAACCGAGGAAGGGTGTCACCGAGTCTTCGCCCATATAAGGCGCTACAGTCAGCGCATCCACATTATATTCCTCGAAGAAAGTACGGGCGTACATCTGCGACGTATTACCGATATCACCGCGCTTGGCATCGGCAATAATCAGGTGATGGGGATGATTCTCTTTGATATACTTGATGGTATTCTCAAACGACATCATGCCCTTCACGCCATAGGCCTCGTAGAAAGCCAGATTGGGCTTATAGGCTACGCAATAGGGAGCTGTGGCATCGATAATCGCCTTATTAAACTCAAAAATAGGATCGTGCAGATCAAAGACGCACTGGGGCATCTTTTTGGCATCGGTATCCAATCCCACACAGAGAAAACTCTGTTTCTGCTTAATCTGCTGTATTAGTTCTTTGCGTGTCATATTTATTATTTTTTTAGATAACGATAAGTCAGGTAAATAAGGACAACAAGCGCCCACCAAAGAATGAATACACCAGCATATATCCAGAAATTATTCAGTTCTCTGCCTATCCATGCGCATGGGAAAGCTCCCAATGCCCCAATGAAGTTCACGATGTAATGCCCCTTATTGGCTTCCTCCCTCATGGGTGCCCAGAACTTTTTCAATTTTTCACTCATATTACAGTTCTGTTTCTTTCATGCGTTCTGCATTTTCAGCAACGGTAAGAGCATCGATCATCGCCTGGATGTCGCCTCCAAGGAAACCCTGCAAGTCGTGGGTGGTGTATCCGATACGATGGTCCGTCACACGACCTTGTGGGAAGTTATAGGTGCGGATCTTCGCTGAGCGGTCACCCGTAGAAACAAGACTCTTTCTGCGCGAGGCAATATCGTCCATATACTTCTGATGCTCCTTATCATAGATAAAGGTATAGAGACGCGAGAGGGCACGTTCTTTGTTCTTCGGCTGATCGCGCGTTTCCGTACATTCAATGAGAATTTCCTCAGTTTCACCGGTATTTGGGTTCTTCCACATATAGCGCAGGCGGACACCAGACTCCACCTTGTTCACATTCTGGCCACCGGCACCTGACGAACGGAACGTATCCCATTTGATTTCGCCTTCGTTCACATGCACCTCGAACTTATCCGCTTCGGGCAGTACGGCAACAGTCGCTGCGGAAGTATGCATACGTCCTTGTGTCTCAGTAGCTGGTACACGCTGTACACGATGCACACCCGATTCATATTTCAGCGTACCATAGACATCGGCCCCGCTGACAGCGAAGTCGATTTCCTTATAGCCACCCACAGCACCTTCAGAGACACTGGTGATTGACAATTGCCAACCCTTTGAGTCGCAGTAGCTCTTATACATCTTAAACAGGTCACCCGCAAACAGACAGGCTTCATCGCCACCTGTTCCTGCGCGAATTTCCATCTGTACGTTCTTCGCGTCCTCAGGATCCTTGGGAATCAAGGCAATCTTGATTTCCTCCTCTAATTTGGGTTGCAGATCCTCATTCATCGCCAGTTCTTCACGCGCCATTTCCTTCATCTCAGGATCTGTCTCGTTAGCAAGGATATCCTTCGCCTCCTTGATGCCGTTCAGACAGGCGATATAACGCTTGCGGGCGTCCATAATGTCGCCAAGGTCCTTGTATTCCTTCGTTAATTTCACAAAACGATTCTGATCAGCAATCACATCGGGGTCGGTAATCAGCGTTGATACCTCCTCGAAACGCGCCTCCAGACCGTCGAGCTTTTGCAATATACTGTTATTCTCCATATTAATTATTATATTTGCCTGTTCCTTTGCAAGTTTCACAGGTATACATTCCATCGGGTGTCACTGTGACAGACGATAATCCCAAAGAGCATAATGGCGCTTCTACGCATAGACCTTAATAGTCGAACTCGCCGTATTCTGATTTGATTGTCAAACTCTTGGGTCCTTCCTCGATATGGCCTACGATCTGGGCATCGATGTTGAAGCTCTTCGAAATCTCAATCACCTTCTCTGCCACCTCAGGACGGACATAGATCTCCATGCGATGACCCATGTTGAACACCTGATACATTTCTTTCCAATCGGTGCCTGAGCACTCGTGAATGGCCTTAAACAGCGGTGGAACGGGGAACATGTTATCTTTCACCACCTTACAGTTGTCGCTGACAAAATGCAGCACCTTCGTCTGAGCGCCACCCGTACAATGCACCATTCCGTGAATCTCCGGGCGCAACTCATCAAGCAGACGCTTGATCACAGGAGCATAGGTGCGGGTAGGAGAGAGCACCAGCTGTCCTGCATCCACAGGAGAACCCTCGACTGCATCCGTCAATTTATATTTCCCGCTATACACCAGCTCATCAGGCACTGCGTGGTCGAAACTCTCAGGATATTTCTCTGCCAGATACTTGGCGAAGACATCATGACGGGCGGAGGTCAGACCATTTGAGCCCATTCCACCGTTATAATGCTTCTCATACGTGGCCTGTCCGGTACTCGAAAGTCCAACGATTACATCACCCGGACGGATATTGGCATTGTCGATGACATCGCTTCTTTTCATACGACAAGTAACGGTGGAATCGACGATAATGGTCCTTACGAGGTCGCCCACATCAGCTGTTTCACCTCCCGTGGGATAGATACCGATACCCATCTCACGGAGCTCTGCCAACAGTTCGTCGGTACCATTGATAATGGCCGAGATCACTTCACCAGGCACCAGCATCTTATTACGTCCGATAGTGCTCGAAACGAGGATGTTATCCACAGCACCCACACAGAGCAGATCGTCGGTGTTCATCACGATGGCATCCTGGGCAATACCCTTCCATACAGAAAGGTCACCCGTTTCCTTCCAGTACATATAGGCAAGACTCGACTTAGTACCTGCACCGTCGGCATGCATAATATTACAATACTCGGGATCACCACCCAGAATATCGGGAATAATCTTGCAGAAGGCCTGCGGGAAGATACCCTTGTCGATGTTCTTAATCGCGTTGTGTACGTCTTCTTTTGCGGCACTCACGCCGCGCATCATATATCTATTATCCATATTCACTATTCACTAATCACTATTCACTGTCTATCTCTCTCCGTTCCAAAACTCCCACGACGCAAATGCCTGCAACAACAGCATTTCCAGACCGTTCTTCACATCCGCTCCATATTCAGCCCCGCGACGCATGAAAAGCGTCTGGTCCGGATTATAGATTAGGTCGTAGAGAATGGTATGATAGTCCATTGCCTCGTAAGGCAGCTTTGGACATTCCTCGGTCTTGGGGAACATACCAACGGGGGTACAGTTCACGATCACATTGTATTCCTTGACCACCTCCGGAGTAATCTTATCATATTGTATCGTGCCCGGACGCTCGTAACGACTTACAAACACCGTCTCGAGTCCCAGCGATTTCAAACCGTAATTGATGGCCTTCGAGGCACCGCCTGTTCCCAGAATCAGGGCTTTCTTATGCCATTTCTTGTCGAGCATAGGCTCTATGCTCTGGGTAAACCCGATCACGTCGCTATTATAACCCATCAAGATGACCTTATTGCCTTCGTGGCTCACCTTGATGACATTCACGGCACCGATGGCTCTTGCTTCCGGACTCACACTGTCGAGGAAATCAATGACTTTCTCCTTATAGGGGATCGTGACGTTGAGTCCTTTGAGTTCTGGATTCTTTGCCAACACCTCCGGCAGTTCATCGATACTCGGAATCTCAAAGTTAATATACTTGGCATTGATACCCTCATCAGCAAACCTCTGGTTGAAGTAGCTAATGGAGAACGAATGTCCCAAGGGATAGCCAATCAGTCCGTATTTATCCATAACGCTAAAATTATTTGGTTGCGAAATACATCGTACAAATGCCGAAAGTGAGCCGTTTGAACGAGGCCTCACTGAATCCGGCTTTCTTCAAGATCTCCATCATTCGTTCACCTTGCGGAAAGGCCTCGATGGTCTTGGTGAGATAGCTGTAGGCACTGGTGTCGCGACTGATGAGTCGTCCATAGATCGGCAACACCGTGTGACTGTAAATATGGAAGAGCTGTTTCATCGGGAATTTCACGGGTGTGGTGAGCTCCACGATACTCAGATGACCTCCGGGCTTCAGCACCCGGCACATCTCCCGCAGTCCCTTATCGAGATCAGCAAAGTTACGGATACCGAAAGCTGCGGTGACGGCATCGAAACTACCGTCAGAGTAGGAGAGGGCCAGACAGTCTTCCTTGGCAAAGGAGATTACACTGTCGAGACCTCTCTGAGCCACTTTCTCCCGTCCTATCTGCATCATCCCCTCACTGATGTCGGCTCCGATGAGCTTCTCAGGGTGCAGCATTTCTGCTGCCAGGATAGCAAAGTCGCCAGTACCCGTAGCGATGTCGAGGATCGTCTGTGGCTGATGGGGCGCCAACTGCTGGATGGCCTTCTTACGCCATCCGCGGTCGATGTCCCACGACAGACGATGGTTCAGCTTGTCATAGGTAGGGGCGATGTTGTCAAACATCTGCTCCACCTGTACAGCCTTCTCCCCTCGCTGCTCATACGGCTTAATCACCTCCTGACCGTATCCCATCTACTCAACTAGTCACTAATCACTATTCACTATTCACTTTCTGTCTTTCAGCCACTCGCTCACGTTCTTCTCAATACGTGCAGCGATATCGCCTTCCTCGGTAGCCTTGTCGAATTTCTCGCCTACGATATGTTCGTAGAGCTCGATATAGCGATCCGACACGCTCTCGGCATATGCATCCGTAATCTCAGGCATCACCTGTCCGGGCTCGTTCATGAAGTTGTGCTCGATGAGCCACTGACGCACGAACTCCTTCGATAACTGCTTCTGGGGTTCACCCTTCGCCAGTTTCTCCTCATAGCCGTCAGCATAGAAATAACGGCTGGAATCGGGGGTATGGATCTCGTCGATGAGATACACCTTTCCGTCGCGTTTACCAAACTCATACTTTGTATCCACGAGAATCAGTCCACGCTTGGCAGCAATCTCCTGTCCACGGGCGAAGATCTTGCGGGTATAGTCTTCCATCACGGCATAGTCCTCAGCAGAGACGATACCCTGAGCGATGATCTCTTCCTTTGAGATATTCATGTCGTGTCCCTCGTCAGCCTTCGTTGTCGGGGTGATGATAGGCTCGGGGAAACGCTCGTTTTCCTTCATTCCATCGGGCAGTTTCACGCCACAGAGTTCCCTGCAGCCGTTCTTATACTCGCGCCAGGCAGAACCGGTGAGAATCGAGCGGATTATCATCTCTACACGGAAACCCTCACACTTCAGTCCCACCGTAACCATCGGATCGGGGGTTTCCAGCTTCCAGTTCGGACAGATGTCGGTAGTGGCATCCAGGAACTTGGCGGCTATCTGGTTCAACACCTGTCCCTTGAAGGGAATGCCCTTGGGCAGTACCACGTCGAAGGCCGAGATACGGTCTGTGGCTACCATCACCATCAGGTCGTCATTGATGTTATACACGTCACGAACCTTGCCGTGATACACACTCTTCTGTCCATCAAAATGGAAATCAGTCTTTGTTAATGCTTTCATCTTATATTTGACAATTTTACGATTTTACGATTTCACTATTCACTTCCTTGTCGAATGCTTCGTAGGCATTGACGATTCTCGTCACGAGCTTGTGGCGCACGATATCTTTTCCCGTAAGGTTCACCACACCGATGCCCTCCACATTATTTAATATGTGCAGCGCCTCGATCAATCCGCTTTTCTGAGAGTGGGGGAGGTCTATCTGCGTCATATCACCCGTGATGATCATCTTCGTGTTCCAACCCATACGGGTGAGGAACATACGGATCTGCGCGGGTGTCGTGTTCTGTGCCTCGTCGAGGATTACCACCGCATCCGAGAGCGTACGACCGCGCATAAAGGCGAGGGGAGCGATCTGGATCACGTGCTTCTCCATCATATCCTGCAACTTCACCTGGGGCAACATATCCTCCAAAGCGTCATAGAGTGGTTGCAGATAGGGGTCTATCTTGTCCTTCATATCGCCAGGCAGGAATCCCAGCTTTTCTCCAGCCTCCACAGCCGGACGCGAGAGGATGATCTTCTTCGCTGTCTTTTCCTTCAACGCCTTCACGGCAAGGGCTATCGAGAGGTAGGTCTTTCCCGTACCCGCAGGACCCACGGCAAACACCATGTCGTTCTTCTCGTAGGCCTCGATCAACCGCTGTTGGTTCTCACTGCGCGGTTTGATGGCACGTCCCGACATCGAATAGACCAACACACCATCGGGCATATCGTCCTTCACACGCTTGCCTTTCACGATATCCAGGATATCCTCATCGCTCAACGAGTTGAACCTGAGCACATGCTTCCGGAGTTTTTCTATCGCCTCCTCGAAGATGGCCATTTGCTCTTCATCACCCAACACACGAATCACATTGTCACGAGCCACGATACGCAGTTTGGGGTAAAGCGAACGTATCATCTGCAGGTGAACATTGCCCACGCCATAGAAAACAACGGGGTCGATATCCTCTAAAACAAGATGCTTCTCTATCAAATCTGTATACAAATTATATTTTGCGTGCAAAATTACTAAATTATTATGAATTATGCATTATGAATTATGAATTATTTCGTACCTTTGTAGCCAAAATGAAAAAATTAACGATTAAACTGACGAAAAAACGTTTCCTCACGGGCTTCGCTGCCGTGGTGTTACTGTTGGCTGTCATACGATGGATATTTCCATCGGTGGCTGAACCGCGTGTGATTATGCACGAAATAGCAGAAGCTGTTATGCCGTCCTCGCTCCAGACAAATGGTCGTCCGCACCGCATCCGTTCTGTGGCCAGCTACGCAGTGGCTTTCCCTGATACCAACGCCGTTCAACTGGTGGCAGCACAGCAGTGGGGAGTGACACCTGTCCGTAACCGTGAGGATGCCGAGGCCCGCAAACGCGAACTGGTCTACATCGCCTCCAATCCGTATTATCACGTCGACCCGCTGTATTCCAGCATTCCTTATCTGGTGCCGCGAGCTGCCGTTCTCTTACAGGATATCGGTCAGGCGTTCTACGATAGCCTGTATGTCAAGGGCGTACCTCTGCACAAGATGATCGTTACCAGCGTACTGCGTTCGCAGGAGGATGTGGCAAAACTCCGTCGTCGTAACGGCAATGCCACCGAGAACTCCTGTCATCTCTACGGCACCACGTTCGACATCTGTTATAACCGTTATAAGACGGTGGAAGAGCCTGATGGTCCTGCACGGCGACAAGTGCGCAACGACACCTTAAAATGGGTGCTGTCGGAAGTGTTGCGTGATATGCGTGAACAGGGGAGATGCTACATTAAATACGAAGTCAAGCAGGGCTGCTTCCACATGACCGTCAGGTGAAAATCTGTGTGATCTGTGCCATCTGTGTGACAAAAAAATTAGGCTTGCATCTAAGTGCAAGCCTTTTATCTTTGTGAGCGGAATACGGGAATCGAACCCGCCTCCCAGGCTTGGGAAGCCCGTGCACTACCGATGTGCTAATTCCGCCGATCCTGAATTCCAATCTCTTAGGAGCCGATACCCGGACTCGAACCGGGGACCTACGCATTACGAATGCGTTGCTCTACCAACTGAGCCATATCGGCAATCCTTTTTACCTTAATGAAGTACACCCGCAGGGGCTCGAACCCTGGACACCCTGATTAAGAGTCAGGTGCTCTACCAACTGAGCTACGGGTGCAAACAACTAAAACAACTAAACGATCTTTTCAAAAAGAAAGGAGGACCGCTTCCTCCTTGATTTTGTACACCCGCAGGGGCTCGAACCCTGGACACCCTGATTAAGAGTCAGGTGCTCTACCAACTGAGCTACGGGTGCATCCTTTTTTCTAAGCGGGTGCAAAGGTACTCACTTTTTTCGAACTGACCAAACTTTTTCGCGAATATTTTCTAAAAAAGTTTTTATTTATCATAATGCTGATTCTAGGATTTGCTTGCAAATTTATTATCTGTGAGATTTTATTATCTGTGAGATCTGCGAGATCTGTGTGAACTTAGAGCATATCGCGCTCTTCCAAAACTTTGAATTTTTCACGCTTATGCCTGACTTCTTCCAAATTCAGCAGAAATGACGCAGTATCCTGTACGTTCGCTTTACAACGTGCCAATGTTTTACCAATGGGACTGATCACAGCGCTGCATCCACGATAATGATTGTAGTCGTCATTTCCAACACGATTACAACCGATCAGATACGCCTGGTTCTCGATGGCTCGTGCTCGTGTCAGAATCTGCCACGCATTCTGACGACTTTCCGGCCAATTGGCTACGCAGATGATGGCATCATACGGATAGTTGTCGCTAAAACGGCTCCACATAGGAAATCGCAGATCATAGCACGTCAGGAGCAGGAATCTGAATCCTTCGTACGCAACCACAGTATGGCTATCCCCCGCAGTGTAATACTGATCCTCGTAACCGTATGAGAAAAGATGGTGTTTATCATAATATTGAAAAACCTCTTTTCTGCCATTAATAAAATAATGTCTGTTTCTGTACGTGTTGTCGATGTGAATCGCCAGACTGCCGCAAATGGCGCAACCGAATGCCTTGGCCTTCGTTTTCATCCATTCCAGCGCCACAGAAGCCTCTTCTTCCTCAGCGATGCCGAAGGGTTCCGTTGCAAAGCCCGTAGCCCACATTTCGGGCAGTACATATAGGTCAGCACCTGGAGCTTGAGCCATCAGTGCCTCTGCCCTATCGATATTCACTTCAGGTCTTCCCCACTCTATATCTGTTTGTAGAATTGTTACCTTCATACCTTATTTTATTTTATATAAAAATCCTTCGTCAGTTCCCGATACCATTCACTCCTCACATTCGGCGCATCCTCTATCAAAATATCTTTCTTAATCAATTCATTATGAGGATTTTTCCTTAATTCCATCAAGTATCGCTTAATGGGTTTTCCATAAATTGTCCGCACACCATACACCCGCGTCAGGAAGAATCCAGCAAGATGCACCTCGTTCTCCAATTGATGAAAGAAATCATTGGGGATAATCAGCGAAACTACGCCCTCGTCATTTAACAACCGCCAGGCAGCAGCCATCAGTTGCTGATAACTGAGCGATGTCGTATGTCGCGCCTGTGTCCGCAGGTTGTCCGGACAGATCAGCGCATTGTTGAAGAACGGCGGATTACACACGATGGAATCGAACTTTTCCGTTGTTTCAAACGTATTCACGTCTGCCTGCAGCACCTTTATCCTATCGGCAAACGGCGATGCTTTCACATTCTCATCGGCCTGCGAAACCGCCATTTCATCGATATCAATAGCCGTCACCCGGGCCTCCGGGAATCGCTGCGCCATCATCAGAGCCATCAGTCCCGTGCCCGTGCCGATATCCAGCACCCGTCCGTCCTTTCTGTCCATCTCCGCCCAGGCCCCGAGCAGCGTTCCGTCGGTACCCACCTTCATGGCGCATCTCTCCTGCCGCACCACAAACTGCTTGAATGTAAAGCTGTCCTTGCCCATCACCCCGTCGATTACTTTGGCGCAAAGATACAAAAAAATCGCGAAACTTGTTACAGTTTCGCGAAATTTTTACCGACAGTCAAAGAGAATCTTCCTGCGATTATCCTTCGGCCTCACCGAGATCCAATAGGTTGTGCCGCGCTTCTCCAGAATCAGCTCGTCGAAATTTACACTCTAACTTTGCAGAGTCAAAGAGATTGGTGAGTACTCGTTATGAAGATCTCCAAAAAAACTTTGACAATTCAAGGGAAGTAATTACCTTTGTCCGTATAAAAGAATGACTGACCTCCCGGAGAGGGAAACTATTGTTTTACACCAGTCCAAAGACTATCTACTGCGACAGTCCTCTCCGGGTAAGCTGCAAAGACAAAATAAGTTGCAAGGCATAAGAGCCTAATTAGAGTGTGAGTCATCACAGCTTATGGCAAGCCATTTTATAACCTTACGCCTACGAAGGCTCGGGCGCGCCATTTGTTCTGGTTGACGGTGACGTTGTCGTCCTTGAAAAGGGAGTTGTTAATCACAGTGGTGACACCCGCGAAGTAGCGGGGAGAAAAATTGTAGAGGATGGCGGCATGTTCGTTGAAGATCATGTTGACACGCATGTGCTGCGCATCCTTGCGTTCGTCATTGACAGTCATGTTGTTGCGGTTATAGACAACAACTGTTGGCAGGAGTGAAAAGTGGACGAGCCATTTCTTGCTGGGCACCCAGTTATAGCCATAGCCGCCGCCAATGCCAACGTGGCCGATGTAGATGCGGACCTCGGGAGAATTGGGGTTTCTCAGTTTCAAATCATCGGTAGTCTTGATGCTGCCACCCTGATAGCTGATGCCCGCCAGCCAGGAACCTGCCGAGCGGCGCTGGATGTAGCTCTGCGTGAAGGCAGCAGGATAAGAGAAACGACGGTGATTGAAAGTGTAATAACCGGCTATGTTCAACACTTTCAGCATTGCCTCGCCCGTCTTCAGGCGCAGGTCGCCTCTGTCGCCTACGATATCGCCCGCCAACGTTTCCGAACGCTGATAGCTGAGGTCGAGACTCAGACGGCTGCTGTAATAATTGAGGTTGAACTCATAGTCCTTATAGGCGCCGCTCATCTTGGCGGGATTGATGGCCACAGCAGCAGAGATGCCCCGGTAGGAGGCACCTATGCTCATTGTGGTCTTATGACTGGTCTTGAGATCAGCCTTCGAGTAGATATCGTTGACCGTTCCTTTCGCATGAAAGGTGTTGCCCGTCTGGTTCAGCCTGAGTTTAAGCGTCAGCTTTCCCTCAGGCCTCACCACATAGTTCGTATCGTATGGCGACCGGTAGTAGCGTGCGGTAAGCGCACTGTCTATCCTCGCCCTGCGCTGCGCATGACTCAGCTTCTGAGCGGCAGCTTCGGACATGGAGCCCACCAACAATACGGTGACAACGGTCAACAGTTTCATCATCAGCCGCCGAAGTTATCGTACATAATGCTTTCGGGTTCGACACCGAGCGAGTCGAGCATCGAAACGACAGCTGCCGACATCGGGCCGGGGCCGCACATGTAGTACTCCACATCCTCGGGAGCCTCGTGGTCCTTCAGATAGGTGTTCAGCATCACCTGATGGACGAAGCCCGGGGTGTACTTCACGCCGGCAGCATCGGCTGCGGGGTCGGGACGGTCGAGGGCCAGATGGAAGTGGAAGTTGGGATACTCCTTCTCCAGACCTAAGAAGTCCTCGAGATAGAACACCTCGTTGAGTGCGCGGGCACCATAGAAGTAGTGCATCTCGCGATCGGTGGTGTGTAGCGTCTTTGTCATGTGCATGATCTGTGCGCGCAGCGGAGCCATACCGGCACCACCACCAACCCAGATCATCTCCTTCTTCGAGTCGAAGTGTGGGTGGAAGTCGCCGTAAGGGCCAGACATGATGACCTTGTCGCCGGGCTTCAGTGAGAAGATATACGACGAGGCGATACCCGGATTGACCTCCATGAAGCCGCTCTTATCGGGCTTGAACGGCGGTGTGGCGATACGCACGGTGAGCATGAATACGTCACCCTCAGCCGGATAGTTCGCCATCGAGTAAGCACGGATGGTGGGCTCGGGGTTCTTACACTTCAGCGGGAACAGTCCGAACTTCTCCCAAGAGGGCAGATACTCGTCGCCGATGAGTGACTTATCGAAGTCCTTGTCGTAGTCGATGCAATCGAAAGCAGGGATCTTAATCTGAGCGTAAGAGCCAGGCAGGAAGTCCATGTGAGCACCTGCGGGCAACTGCACCTTGAACTCCTTGATAAACGTAGCCACGTTCTTGTTGGAGATAACGGTACACTCGTACTCCTTGACACCAAGGATGCTCTCGTCGACATGAATCTTCAGATCGCCCTTCACCTTACACTGACAACCCAAGCGCCAGCCGGCCTTGATCTCCTTACGAGAGAAGTGGGGCTTCTCAGAGTCGAGGATCTCCCCTCCCCCTTCGAGCACCTGCACCTTGCACTGTCCGCAAGAAGCCTTACCACCGCAGGCACTGGGCAGGAACACGCCGTTCTCATTAAGGGTAGCCATGAGCGATGAGCCCTGAGCAACAGAGATGGTACGGTCGCCATTAATCACGATATCAACATTACCGCTGGGGCTCAGATACTTCTTTGCCACCAACAGGATAATCACCAAGAGGAGTATCACTATCAGGAAAACTCCTATGCTATATGCAATAAACTGTGCCATACCTTCTATTAAATATTAAGTCCAGAGAAACACATCATCGCCATAGCCATGAGACCGACGGTGATAAAAACAATGCCGAGACCCTGCAAGGGCTTGGGAACGTCGCTGTACTGCATCTTCTCGCGGATGGCACCCATTGCCACGATAGCCAACGTCCAGCCGAGACCCGAGCCGAAGCCATAGACGATGGCGTCGACAATCGAGGTGATGGCCTGCGAATTCTCAGGATCCATCAGGATGCGCTGCTGCATGAAGAGCGAGGCACCCATGATGGCGCAGTTCACGGCAATCAGCGGCAGGAAGATACCCAGCGCAGCATAGAGCGAGGGCGAATA
>JAEEGF010502897.1_pt1 | contig 26070 bp, 28 predicted proteins | sample 9134171 | NCBI WGS metagenome assembly JAEEGF01 (sample SAMN16246542, study PRJNA631951) | gut metagenome | biome: gut microbiome; feature: rumen; material: AP-attached | host: Bos | place: Iran: Karaj | collected 2018-10 | reverse complement strand
ATGAGGACGACGAGCAACAAGGCGATACTTGATAATATTTTCTTCATATCTAACTTCTGGGGTTAGTAATAATCATTGTTTCTTCGGGTGTGCTTATGGTTTCAAACTGCTTGTCATTAAAGGCTTTCTAAACCCTGAAAAGACAAAAACCATTGCAAAGGTAACTAAAATATATTTAACTACAAAATATAATAAAGTTTTTTTGCTTGTTAGTACTTGTTTGCTTGCACTGCAAGAATTCTAAATTTACAGTCTGTCCATTGTTAAAGTTTTTTGTCATTTTACAGCAGGGAAATTAGTTTGCGGATAAAATCACTTTGTCACTAAAAAAAACTGTTTATGTGACAAATTGATTTTTCGGAACCTTCAACTTCATTATGTAAAATAGAAAAAACTGAAGCCAAAAACAGGTGTGAAAATGCCCGGGTTGGTAAAATATATTGTCCGAGTTGGTAAAATTCATCGTATTTGAATGAAATTTGTAAATGACTGTAACACAACAGATTACAAAATGAACAATTCAATTAAAACGTATGAAATGAACGACCAAATTGAACAATTAACAAACAATTTTGGTATGTATCTGAGAAGGCAGAAAACCAAAGACACATTATATATTACAGTGTGTCATCTTGGACAGGTTTATAAGATTGCAACAGGTGTTAATGTGGTCTGCGGAATGATACGTCCAAGACGTTGGGACAGTAGGGATGGAGAGATTAACAAAAAATTATTGACAATTCGTTTGTTGTTATCCGATTTATTGTGTAACTTTGCATCTGCCGACATTTTAACAATAAAAAATGAAATAAGAAATAAACTCAATATTGAAGATATGAACAACAGCCCGAAATCACGCACACCGAGAGCAAGCAAGGTGATAACAGAAGTATTTGAGAAAAATTATAATGAAGATATGGCAAGTTATGGGACATATCGTACACACGTAAGACGTTATATCCAATATCTTGAATATATCAAAGAGAATGACAAGAGAAATGGCGGTGACAGTTTGGACAAACTCAAATTGGAATGGATTGTTGACTTTCGTAATTGGATGAGTGATAACGGTTTGAAACCACAGACAATAAAACTAACGGTTAATTTCATTGTTAGTTTGATTAACACATACATTGCTGAAGATAGAAAGTACATGAAGTATGTGAGCAAGATAGACGGTATAAGCAATATAAAGAAAAAGGTTACTGAGAAAATAAATAAGAGCCTCAACATTGAACAGATAAACAGATTTTTCGCATATAAGCCACAAACCAAGGTTGAACAAAAGACTTATGATGTGTTTAAGTTGTTGATATTAACAGGTTTGCGCATTTCCGATTTGCAACAGATATTTAACGGTGACTATGTTGAAGGTGTCAATAATACGTTGGTAGTCAAGACAAAGAAGAAAAAGACAACTGCAAATGTCATATTGACAAAGGAAGTTAAAGAGTTGATTGAGAAATACATGGGATATAACATTGCCCACAACTTTAATGAAAATCTCAAAAACTTATTCAAAAATATACTGCCCGATGACATGATTGAATATGACGAACAGACAGGACGAACAGTAAAGCATATTGAAACACAATTATATAACGTCATAACAGCGCATTGGGGCAGACATACCATGATAACCTATAACAGAATGAAAGGTGAGGATATTGAGAAAATACGTCAACAGGTTGGTCATGCAAACGATAAAATGATAAATGATGTTTACTCTCATTTGTCTGCGAGTGATGAAAATAAACTCTTTGCAGAGAAGTACACGGAAAATCCTTTGAAGAATAAAGTAACGGTAATTGACAAATCAAAGGAATATCTCAAGGAAAATATGGACAATCTCATTGATGCCGTTGCAAAAGGCTATGGCAAAGAATATTTGGAAGTGATGGAAGAAATTGACAATATAAATGGTGACACTCTTAACTGAGTGCCACCGTGTCAAAAAATTAATTATAGCAAAGTTTTAAAAACGGAATCTCTTTGTAAAAACTCACCCGATACTCACGTACCAGGTGAGTCAAAAGTTTAGAAACTATGAATATTGTGTGAAATTTTAATTCTTTTTAATCTCATATTTTGTCATTGCATATGCGGCTGTCCATGTTACTATACTAATAAAAAGATATATTAACGGCTGCCATATAATTGACAAGAAAATACCAAACATTGTAATACTCGTTATTATAAGTATTACAAAGATGGCTAATATGTAATAGTTTGTCTGTTTCATAATTATTTCGTCATTTGGAAATGATATTCGCAAAGGCTGTGCATTCGCCTCATGTCTATTGCCTTTTTAAATTCTTCACCCTCAAAGTTTGGGGTTTCATCCTGTACAAAGTGTGTCGCTTTCGTCCATGTTTTTCTACGTTTTCCGTCAAAATTAAAAACTGTGGTATCTAAACAATCCTCACAATATGGATGACGTAGTAAGAAGATACTTTTTACATGGTTATAAATTTTCTCTTTCTGCTTTTTCTCTCTCTCGCTCATGTTTATTATTCTATGCGTTCAACACAGTGTTCCCATTTTAACCAACCACTAAGAAAAAATGTTACTTTGGTTTTCTGTTCATTGTCAATAACAATAAATTCATCATCGTTTGATAACACTGTGTTATATTGGTTAAACACTTTAACATATCGTCTAACATCCTCTATGTTCTGAAGATAATTGTTGACCAATAGTTTATCCATGAGTTCATAATCAAGATGTCCATCATTTACGTCCGTGTCAACTGAGATATAATAATCTACGGTGTAATCATCATTGAATTGTATATCAACTTTGTATCCTTCAATATTGAATTCTTCGATATCAATATCCTCAATTATTTGGTCAATTGTCTCTTCATCATATTCGTTTGCGTCAATCTCATACGTGTTTTTTTTGTACCATTCGCCTTTTTTAATTGATGTTTCAATTGCATCTTGGATTTCTCCAACTAATTCATTAAGAAGATTATTATATGCTTCTTTCTCTTCAAAGTTTTTCACACTGTTACTCATAATTTGTTTCCTTTCTTTTTTATTTAAACTTTTATTTTGTTGATTTTGAGATATTGAAAAAACTGTAAGCGACAAGCCCCACAGCACTACCCGTCGGGGTTAACCTGTTATTTTTTCTTGGTAGGTCATCCAAGGTTCTCATCGTCGTTGAGATTTACTTTTCTGTTCTCTCTTTATATATAAATATCTTAACATTTGTAAAATTAACACAAAATTTGTAAAAAACCAAACTTTTTGGTAACTTTTTTAAAACTTTAGGGAAATCCCTATAGATTAACACTTTATGTGTTCTTTACATTTGCAAAATTAATTCCCAAATCTTGAAGATGGAAGGGTTTTTTGCTGTTTTCCAATAACTTTGTACAGAAAATTGATGTTGGTCATGTCTTGTCAAATATTTCATCAAAATAGTCTTTGCCGATTGGGTTTGTTTGAAATTTGTTTTTCATCTGTCTTGGGTGTCGAATATACCACATTGCTTGTGCTAATTCTTTCTTTTCTTGTTCTGTCATGTTGTTTTGTATTTTTTTAGTTAAACATTTAGACGGCTTGCGTGTATTCATTCCACAGGTATTGTTTATTTGCCTGTGCCATTGCATACCATCTGTTAATTCCTTTGGTTATTACGTTCATCTTGTCATCGTCATAGATATTGGACATTGTAGCCAATTCGTTGTTTATCTCTTCGATTGATTGAGATAATATGTCTTTTGTCTCTGCGTTGACCATTGCCTCAAGTAATCTTACCATATACTGCTCATGGTTAAGTGTTGTGATTGTTGGTGTAATGTACTGTTTCTTCATATTTATGGTGTTTTGTTGTTTATTCAAAAAGTGGCAATTCCCTTTTATATTACTCTCTTCTTTTTTTTCTTTATTATTATTAAACGGTTTTGCCACTTTTGTAATTCTTTTCAAACCGTATGCCTCACGGAAATTTCTGTATGTTCTTGCAGATGGTGCTGTAATACCATTCTCTTCCAATTTCTTGATATTGTCTTTATCTGTGAGTGTTGAGTCGTAATACTTAAGATATTCTTCATATCGTTTATTTCTCTTGTCTGTCCTTATCTCATTGTTAATCTTACATACGGCTTGTAATGCTGTCATACCACGTTGTGCAGCCTCTGCCTTATTAATCTTATATGTACGGCGGTTATTGACGGTGTATTCGCTATTCCAAGCATACCAAGCGATATTTACACATTCTTCAATTGTTATCATATCCTCTTTCTCACTGTTGTCAATATGTCTGTATAAGTCCATCAACACACCAAACAGAAGATGTTCAAATGTTGTCATGTCTTTGTTAATCTGCTTGCGTATCAAAGCCCAAGAATATAAACATTTGCGTCTGTGTTGACCATTGGTCACTCTTATTGACTTTGCAACCTTTTTGCCGTTTCTCATCACCCATTTCCACAGATGGTTAATCTCATTGTAGTCTGTACCTTTTACTATACGGTATAACTCGCCCTCATTCCATTCAATTGGTGTTGTTTCCATCAATTCATAACTGCTTGCGTATTTCGCCCAAATATCATGTAATGAGAGAGTCTTTATATCTTCATGAAATTCTTCGTCACTCCATGTTATATTGTCAAGATTTCTTGTCTGTCGTGTAGTTGTTGTTACCTTATTATATATAAGGTCAAAATCATTGATAGAATATGTTACATCATTGTTGACAATTGTCTGTGTCTGTCCATTTGTACCCCATAACAGCTGTACATTGCTTCTTTGATGTCCATCAAGTTGTGACATTCCATTCTTGCGGACAATATCATCGTATATTGCTTGGTAATCTTCTTTGCTTGTTATAGCCTCATTTATGACATATATAAGCCTGTAACGGTAGCCCTTTTCACCATTGGAAAAAGTATTGTAAGCAATAGATGGAGTAAGTGTAAGAGTACTTATATATTCTTCCATTGTGATTGCAGAATCATCAACATCAAAAGCGACAAACGGAGTTGAAACAAATGTCTGTGATGTTCTTTCTCTGCCGTTGTTTTTGAATGTCTCTTTGCCGTAATATCCGGTGATAAGTCTGCCCTCGCTTATATGTTGTACAAGCGTATTTATATTGTCCTCAACATGATTGAAGGTAACTTTGGAATAGTCGTGTTTGTTTTGGATTTTCTGTGTGTATGGCTGTGATACACTGTAGTTCATCATATTTCCCATAATAAATAAAATAAGTCATTTATATTGTTTCCCCTCATATTTCCTTTTTTTTATCCTCTTAAAAGGGGAAATGTAAGAAGGGGCACGGTGGGAAATATGAAAAACCGTGTGACTTATCCCCTTTCTTACATATAGGTGGACAGGTCATGAAATACAAAGAAACCTGTATAAGTTTACCACCTTTATTTATAAATATCTTTATATTTGTAAAATTAACATAAAAAATGTAAAAAAACAAACATTTCTTCATGTTTTTGTCAAACTTTAGGGATTTCCCTACAGCTCAATAGGGATTTCCCTATTTTTTAACATTTTTCCGTATTTCTTTAACATTTGTTAATATTTATAATAAAGCAAAGGAATAAAGAATAAAACGGAAATATCATGAACACAGAGAACAGATTAAATTATGCTTGGCAGAAAGTGAGATTAACAATTCCAAATATGATGGCATTGTATAATGAACACCAACCAACAACACTTGATAAGTGGTCGGAAATCGTATATAATAATATAGATGTTAACCCCATTTTGGACAGTCTTGAAGAATTGGCAGAGGTATCAACGGACGATGCAAAGGAATGGCTTCAGAAACACTTAATACAAGATACATTTAATGGTGGGCAGATGCAAAATGAAGCGATAAAAATCATTGAAAGTGAGGGATATAAAGCATCAATATCAACAGAGGATGAAGATAAAAAAGGCATTGATATAACCGCCAAGAATGGTGATAAAAAGGTAAATATCCAAATAAAACCCATATCGTTTTGCAGATGTAAGTCACCAATATGTGTGAAGAAACAGGACAGACTAAAACAACAGGCAAAGGATAACAATATCTTAATAATGACATACGACCACGGTCATTTTCTCAAATCCTTAAAAAACAAATACTTACATAAAATAAATGAATTATTGGAAACGGCATGGCTTATATAGATTTACCCGAAAAGAAAAAGAAAAAGAGCGGACGAAAAAGATTGGACATTGCCAAAGCATATGCACAATACAGACCTGTAAGAATGGCTTATCTCGCAAAAAATCCCCTTTGTCAAGACTGTATAGACCCCAACATTGTTAATGAGAATGGCAAGACGGAAACGAGAATAAAAAGAGGTGAAGAGGTACACCATATCAAGCCACTCACGACCGCAAAGGACGAAAGCCAAATGTTTAAACTCGCAACCGATATGGATAATCTCAAGACCCTGTGTCATTGGCATCATCTTTACGAACATGGCAAAGTCATTGACCCACGTTTTATTTAATAAACAATTAAAAATCAAAAAGATATGAAACAGAAAATTGAAAAGATATTCGCAAAAATATTATTATTATTCATAACCCTTGGAATGTTTATAACATTAATGTCACTCCAAGCAGAATTTATAATTTACTTTATTTGTACTTTATTCATTGGCATGGGTGCATTTATAGCATTTAGTTAGATTTCATTCATAGTTGTTTTTTATTCATATTATTTAATTTAAGTTAATTTACTTGGACTGTCTGCCTGTGAAGGTGGGCAGTTTTATATATATATCAATAATCGACAAATAGAACAATATCAAAGACGAATGGTTGAATATTATAATTTGTTCTAAATTTGGGTCCCAAAAATAGAACAATTTTAAGGGTATTTGAAACACTAAAAAATGGATTTTATGCACGTTTGAGATAGGAGCGGGGTTAAACCATACTCCTTATATAAAACGACATAGCCCCCTATCTTATTAATAATCAATACTTTACATTTATTATTTGGTATTTTGTAACATCTTTGTGGATAAATAGAACAATGTGCAGACATTTGGAATAACTGTTCCGATATTGAACAATTTATTTGTTACCTTGTTTCAATTTAGAACAATTTGTGACATATAGAACAAAATAAAATGAGCAACAACTTCATTTGTCATTGCTCATTACTTATTATTGATGTGTGTCAATTAATACCAACTATTGTCTTCGACTAAAACAATTCTAAACCCTCTCGTCTTATTTCCTATTGTAACCGAAACCATCATTGATGCAGGCTTCGATGTATCTGTAATAGAAAGTTCCGAATATATTTCCTTATAGTATCTTTTGGGATTAAATGATGTTGTGCCTCCGTCAAGCACTTCATCACTCTGCGTAAATGTCCCTGTTATGGTTTTAGGAGATACACTTAGATTTACAATATTAGAGGTCGTTATACTATATGAATCCCCTAACTTTGCGAGAAATTGCATTTCAAATGGGTCACCCGATACCCAAGTTTTTGCCATATCTTTATTTGAACTATTACTTCCCCAAAAAGGTGCATCCATGGCATAAGTATCTATATTATAAAATGATGCATATATTGAATTGGGATTCATTATATCGCCTTCAATACCTCCACCACTCGGTATGTTATTAACTAATGTTGCATAACCATCTAACTTAGTGCTACTTGGTACTGTTACACCCTTTGCCTCAATGGCGGTCTTGATATCCGCTTTTGCGGTCGATATTCTTGTTATTTCTGTCTGTATAGCCATAGTTTATAATTAGATTTCTTGTAATTGATTATCGTATGAGGTTATGTCATTCTGAAGGTCTTGGATAGTTTCATTTGCCGTTTGTAAATCTTGGTAACACTCATCCCATTTGTCATGCCAAACCTCCACTTGTCCTTCAAGGTCTTCGATTTGTGATGCTTGTGTTTCGATGGTCGCATTTGCTTCTGCAAGTTCCTGTACTTTCTCGTTATATGCTTCTTGCAGTTCACTGTATGCCTGGTCACCTACACAGGTAAAAGTTTCGAAACTTCCTGTTATGTCATTTGTTGAAAATGATATCTGCGCCACGTCGGTTTTGTCTTCATTAAGAATTACCGCCAAAACATTTGATGGTAGGTTGCCGCCGTTGACATAGGTTTCATATTCCTCCACGTTCGGAAATATTTTTGATAATTCTGCCATATATATATGTATTTTAAAATAATTATTTTAAATGTAAATCTTGGTTTGGTTTCCTGCCTTTTATAGGATTGGAAATGTGAAGCCATCGGAATGAGAATTCATCTATTAACTGCCCATATGTTATTTTGTTCTGTTGGCACATATCCACAATCAAATGAAATAGTTTTTTATTTTCCTGTGGACTTCCTACTGTTATGTCTGCGGCATCACCTGTTAAGTGTTGGCTTGTCTTACTGCCTTTTACTTTATCGTTCAAGGCTTTGCATCTGTATCCGCTGTTCACTTTTATTGGCTTGCCCCACTCATTTCTTATTGGCTGAAGAATATTATTAACCAATTTAATTATATTATTCTTCACCTGTTCGGATGGAGTATTGTCTATATTATTTGCCTTTGCCGTTGGAGATTGTATAAATTCCTCCAAGGTGAAATTATCACTTATTTTCATTTTGTGACATGTTATTTATCTTATTTTCAACTTCGGTCTTAAATTCTATTAACTCGGATTTGATAAATGATTTTAAACCGAAGAAAGCCAAACCGCAGCCCATTAATGTTGCTCCTGCGCTTATTATGTCCAAGCCTATTGCAGACAACCAAAGGAATGAAATAAAGTACAAACATATTGCACTCATTATTAATAGAGTACCGTTTATAATACACATTTTCTCTCTCGCTCCTATGTTTTTCCAACTACCTATTTTTTCTGTGTTTCCCATTTTTACCGCTGTAAAATTATATACATTATTATATATATAAATAGTCTTAGATTTCAATTAATTTTACATTATTTACATCATTTCTCAAGTCATATTCCTGTGAATCAAGAAGAAACTGTTTATTTCCTGTTGCAGTTGCTGTATATTTACAGGTCGGTGAGTGATAGCCTTTTAATTGTGCATTATATATCGTCTTGGGCAATTGATAATGTCTATTGTATTGTTCAATTACTCGCTGTTCGGGACGTTTGGAAACATTATCATAAGGGTCTGTGATACTTGTTATCTGTATGCCGTTTCCGTCCGTTAAGTAATTTGGGGAAAAAGGTATTTCGTCACGGTATGAGCATAACAGAAACTCCAAATCTTCATTTGCTCGGTCGTATGCTGTTGAGTTTGTAATGGTGTATTTTATTTCTTCGGTATCTGCATCTGTTTCTGCGTCTTTTTCACCTTCCACCGTTAACAATGTCTCAAACGTCGGCACTGCATCAACAACTTGGTATTTGAAAGTTGGCTGTTTTACTTTTATTAATTTTGCAACATTAGGCAAACTAAAATTATAATATACTTCGTCATAGTCGTACGGCATGACAGTTTCCCACCAATTAAAGCCTGTTATATCCCTGTCGTTTATGTCTTTGCCCTTTATTGATATTGGCAATAGCCATATTTCACATGTCATTTCTCCGCTTAATTGGTCGGTGTTGTTTACCTCACCAATGATTATTTCCCCTTCTTCAACTTTGATGGTTTTTTCAAAGATACCCACATTATTTGCCAATTGCAACCAATCGTTCATGTATATTTTTTGCGTGTCCGTTTTGCCTGCCAATGAATTATAGAAATACAATGGTCGCATATATTGGCTTTTCTGTGTTTCATCGTAAGTTTCCCACGTTCGGTGGTTATATACTTTATCACCTACACGGAGAATATAGTATGCACACAATATACCGTAATTAAACCAGTCACCGGGGAATGTATATTCTGCAATTTGGTGTTTTTTTGCATCTTCACCATAATAATCTTCATTTGTCATGTCCTTAATAAAGTTGGTTATTGTGCGACGGTTTGTTGTTATCTGCTGCCCACGACCATCGCCAATTTGATGCAGGATATCCATTTTAAGGGTAATATAACCTTTTTTTCCCTCTGCTACCGTGTAATCTATGTAATTTCCTGTTCGGATGGCGAAAGATGGAAAAGATGGATTTTTATACACCTTTTCAATTATGGTTTGGTCTTGGTCTTTGTAACTATCCTCATTGGAATTAAGTTGGCTATATATTGCGGCATTAACACCTAATGCCCCTGTCATAAACACTAAGTTGCTTTCATTGTCTAATTTGGACGGTTGTGTATATCCTGTGGTATATGGGTAGTCTTCACCATTATATAGACTATATGACAGTGTGCCGATGTTTGCCAAATCTTTAACACTATCGTCAAAATCACATGCCATTGGGTTGGCTGCATAGTCTGGTGTTGGGTGACGTGGTAGCCAATCGCCGAAATTATAATAATCACTGTATATGCCATCCCAATGACTTTTTGTCGTTATTGCTGTTATATACTCGTCTAATGTTGTGTCTGCTTGCATTGTGTCCGTTGGCTGTAATGTAATGTCCGTAATGTTTCCGCTTGTATCCGCTGTTACACCTGTAACCCTGTGATATGTTGAATAATACTGTGTATTGTCTAACTTGTATATTTTCTCTGCTGTATAGTGTCGGCTATAATTTGCATTATCCAATAATGAGAAATCAAAATAAGGATATGGGATGGTTACACCCTCATACGGTAAAGGATAGATTTCCCCACCATCAAATATTTCTGCATCGTATGGCTCTATGTCTGCAAGTGCTGTTATTTGGCTATATGTACTGTCAATTTCTATATTTTGGTCATTGCCTCGGTAATTCTCAAGTAAGAGATTAACAGGTATGTTTGATTTTGTTATTTGTTCATCTGTATAAATATTAACCCACACAGGATTTGAATTTTGTGTAATTAATTCATTGTCGAATATATAATATGTATCATTCCAAGTGGTCATAACCAAACCTGCGGTTTTGAGGCATTCATTAATTACGTCATTAACCGTTAATGTCTTGCTTGTGTCTTCACTGTTATATACTGCATCAATTTTGAAATTCAAACGAACCAAATCAAGCACAGACGCATATATTAATATGTCATGATTTGGAATAAAACGCAACAGCACATTATACAGACTGTCGTGTAGTGCGTCTGCCGTTGGTGGTGTGTATTTTTTTTCAATTAACACACTTAACAAATCAACGCATTCAATCTGTGTTACATTATAGTTAATATATGGTTGGTTATATTGGTTTGGTGTGATATATCCACGGAATACGACAATATCATTTGTGATGTCTTCCACCAAGACGGTATTACTATTATAAACACTTGTATATAAATCACTTAGGTCTTCGGTTGTGTTTATTGTAATTGTACATGACTGTGGTTTAATATTTTGGTAGATTTCCCCACCGTTTTGTGTTATTACACAAGCAGGCTCGCCGAGAGTGATATTTATATCTTCACCCTCGGTTGGAGTTGTTAATGTTACTCTGTAATTTATTCCTGTTATGCTGTCAAATTCTCCTATGTAGTTCATATATAATGAGTTAGTTTGTTATTTTATTTTTGACATTTTACTGTCGTAGTTCTTCAGTAGTCCTACGAGTTGTTGACCTTGTATCCTAAATTCCACGTTGCCGCTTGTCGTTGTCGGTGTTGCCATCATAGGGCTGTCAAGCATTCTCCATAACCTGCTCTGTTGCATATTGTTAAGAATCATTTCGCCTTTGTTCAAACGTGCCAAATTCTTGTCACCAACATAAGAATTGCCACCGTTAAAAATACCACCATTTGCGAATTTTGGAATTGATGCAAACATGCTTGTTATGGTTGCAACTGCGGATGCTATGGCAGGGATATTTGCAGGCCATGGCACACTTGCAGCACTTGCAATTGCAGATGCGAGTGCTTCCGCTTGTTTGGCAAATACAATCATTCTTGAGACTGCAATCATTGCATCACCTGCTGCGGTGTTCTCTCCTGCCCATTCATTTATCTTACCGCCGAGAGTGTCAAAGGAATCTGCTAAAGACTGTACGGCTTTATCCTGTTCTTCCTGTTGTTCAATTTGTTTCTTGTAATTCTCGTTTATATCTTCACTTGCTTTTGTACCAATTTCTTTGATTTTTTCATCATCAACTTTCGGCAGTTCAAGCACTGTTTTTAGATTTATAGGTTTAATTTCATTGGTCATTACATTGGCGAGATTTTTTGCAGCATTCTCAACCTTTTCAAAACTCTCTTTGCCCTTGTCTCCAAGACTGCCAAAATAATTTTCCAAATCATTTATTTTGCTTTCGAGTTTGGAGATTTCGTCACCACTAACAAAGACACCCATTGCCTGTTTTGCCTTCAATTCCAAGACTTCCATTTCGGTTTTGATTGCCTCAATTTTCTGTTCGTTCATCTCAATATCAAGATTAATTTTGAGACGTTCGTTTGTATCGGATGTGGTGAGTAATTTTTTCTTTAACTCTTCAATTTTCTGTGTATATTGTCCAATTACAACATCCATTTCCTTTGCAGTTGTTTTTGCATTGGATGACCTGTTGACCTTTGGAGAATTTTGTTTAATCTCCGTTTCTCCTGTTGGCAGATTAGCAGAAAATTTATTCATTTGTTTACCATAGTATCCCATGTTCTTTGCCTGCGCCTGGATACCCTTTTCATTAAGTTTGATTTGGTCATTGTATTTTTTTAGGTTCTTAAGGTCTTCAATTGTGCCCTTTCCACCGTTTGCCAAAACTTTCTGTTGTATCTGCTCGGCTAACATTTGATTGATGGCTAAGTCATGAACATATTTGTTCATCTTTGCCTCTGCTGCCTGTAACTGCATTTTTGCTTTTATATACTTCTCAAAGTCCTTAATTCCCTGTGTTGCAAATAGTTTTTCTGCCTGTTGGAGATTTTTTACTTCCATTCCTGTGGCTTTTAGTTGTTCGGCATAAGTTTTCAAAAATGCTGTCTTTGCCTGTTCGCCTTTGGTATTTGCCCATACTGTTTGTAAGGCATTGAATTTGATTTGCGCCTGTCTTGCATCAACGGCATTTTGTTTGAGTTGGTCATTAAGTTCTTTGACAGCATCACTTTGTTCTGTGGTTGCCTCTTCACCATCACGGAGATATGTTATAAGTCCATACATTGCAGCACCTACTGCAATAATAGCAGAAGCCAAAAGGACATAAGGATTGGCATTTGCAGCCTTGTTAAACAACCACTGTGCAGCCGTTGCCGCCTTGGTTGTAACAATTCCCTTGCCTTCTGCCGCCGTTTTTGCTGTTATTGCCGCAGTCACCAAAGTTTCTTGGATTTTCTTGACCTTCAAGATAGCAATATTACTTTGGTTTATCACATTTCCCAACTCCGTGAGAGTATTACTTACAGACTGTACAGCTGTAAATGCTGCCAAAGCTGTTTGGAAATCTTTTTCATTTCCTGTGACAAGCGCATAAGTACTTGCCATTGAAGATAATGCATTATTTGAAACACCCAAGATTGAATTAAATGCATCGAGATTGCCCGTATCACTTGCGAGAGATTTAATTTCCATCTTGGTATCTGCCATGATATCCTTCAACTCTGCCGCCTTACTTTTGAGATTTACCAATTTACTTTGTAAAGCCTTGCCGTTTGCGTTGTTTCTCTCTTCATTGCTCATGCTTCGGTACTGCTCGGTGAGTTTCATAATTTCTCTCTGCATACCGAAGAATCTTTTATTAATACTCTCTGTGGCTTTTTCCACGGTAATTGAGGAATTTGCCATTTCTTCCTTGCCGTGTTCTATCTCATATATAACACCCTTGATATGGTCACGAATTTGTTCTACTGCCGGAGCAACCTGTTTGCCTATGTTATCCGCTTTAAGGTTTGCCATTTCCAAATTAATATTTTTGATAGCATCTTGGATAAAATAGAAACCTTGACCTGCATCAACATCAAATTCCAAACTCTTATCAATCTTATTGGCTGCAACATTAATTTGGTCAATACTTTTTGTTGCCTCACTGCCAAATTCTTTCATCTTGGCGGTAATGTCTCTCAACTGTTCACCCAATTCTTTAAGAGTTTGTCTTGATTCGGAAACACCTTTGGTCACTCCATCAACGTCTAAGCCTATTTTTGCGGTTAATTGGTTGCTCATTATATTATATTACATTTTTAATCTTATTATTAAGTCTTGCGTGTATCTCGTTATAATCGAGAGTGTTAATGTTTGAAATCGAACCTGTTCTATGTGGTGGATGAATACGTCCAATCCAAGGCCCTCTCCTGTCTTTTGCTGTTCGTGTAGTCCTACGGTCTGCCTCTGTGCTGCCTGTGAATATTCTAAGTGCCTGTGTCTTTCTTTGGTTACTACCCATGACAGATAATGTTATTTCATTCTTTTTCACAACGTCTTGAAGATTAAGGGTCACACCATCTTTTAACCTGTCAAATCTTGGAGTTTTCTTTCTTAGTTTTGTTGCAGCATTTGACAGTATATCCAATGAAAGTTTATTCGCCATTTCAACACCTGTTTGAATTAGACAGCCACGAATTTTGTATTTTAGTTTTGCCAATTCCGTGACCATCCATTCCTCTTCATGCTGAAGTAGTTCTTTTACACTTATGTTGTCCTGTATTTCTTGCATATTCTTAACTCCACATTTTAGCCTTTTCCTTGAGCCTCTTTATTTCCTCGTCGGTTATAGTCTTTTTGAGTTTTGGTTTACTCTTTTTCTGCTCCTTTTCCTCCTCCCATGGCAATTTGAAAAGGTCACTCATTTTCTTAACACCCTTGAAATTTGCTTTTGCCACCATATAGGCATTCAATCTTCCAATTTCCCACAGGTTACTATCTGTGTATATGAGATTATCCACGATATTATTTATTTCCCACAGTGCCAATTTGTCCATAAAGTACTCATAATCAACAACTTTAAATTGGAAAACAAATAAGCGGAGAAGGTAAGAATAAATTAATTTTACAGGCTCACCTTCTTCGCCCTGTGTATCATTTAATTTTTTTTTAATGTCTCATTTGCTTCCGCTTGCTCTCTCATCCATTCGGTAAACTCCTGTATCACAGACGGATTGTCATCTATTACGTCCAAAAAATCCTCATACTTGATTGAGTAATCTTTTGAACTGCCCAATACCACACAGAAGAAATAAGTCAATACGTCTTCCATCGTTTGAGGCTGCAACATACTCTGTCCTGTTATGTTTTCATAGATAATAAGTGACCTTACGGTTTGTTTGAGAGTAATTTCTTTGTTGTTAATTTTAATCTTCATAATTTTATGTCTATTATTTTATTATTACCTTATATATAAATAGTAATTGCCCACGAAAAAATCAATTCTCATGGGCAAAAAATAAACATAAAAAAATATGAAACAAACTAACTTGTAATTAATTATGCCTGTGCAACGGTCTTCTGCTTGATAGGGCCGACACCAGTAAACGTAGCGCTGTAGGTTGCCTTCTCTCCTGTTGCGGCAGAGAGTTCAAGCGAGGTAATGAGATACTTTGCTTCGTAGTACTTTTTGCCTACCTCATCTGTAGGAACCCAATTTTCGATGTCACCCTCTGCTACATAGTCATCACCTTCGTTTTTCTTCAAACCGAATTTCAAAGTGATTGGCTGTCCTGTAATCATAAGATTAAACAGAGTGTCGTAATCTTCACAGAAAAGATTTTCTGTTGAAATCTCATGAGTAATTTTGCCTACATCCGCAGAAGTGAAGGGCCCGTTGTCTTTCGTGTTCGTCTCAACTGTCTGAGCTGCAACGCTTAAGCTGTGGCTCGTGGCCCACGCCCATGACTTATCATTGTAGAATACCATGAGGTCATCACCCATGTATGTCTGTTTTGGTGTAAAATTAGCCATAATTTATTAATATATTAATAGATTTATTTTATTTTAGTTATTTGGAATTTCGAAATACATAATTATGTTATGAATTTTTATTCGGTGAGAATTGAAATTTATTAATTGTCCTGTTTGATAGGTATCTTCTACCTCTTCGTCATTCTCTATGTCGTAGTAATTAATATCAAATGTCTGTGCGCTAACACTTGGATTTCTCCATTGACCTGTAAACGTGAGTCTTACATTGTCACCTGCGTCTCGTATTGTTAATGATTTGTCGGTTTCATCATACGTCCAAATTGGTGCTTGTTGTGTGGTCTGTGCGAGCATAATACTATTGCTTGTCATTGCTTCACCATCCCACCATAAGAAATATGTTTGATTTGGTGATGTGTTTGTTATATTCTGTGCATTAAGTGAGTTAAATGCAACAATTGTCGGTGCATGATATTCATAATATACTGTAACATTTTCTATCGTTACACGATATACAATATCTGGTGCAATAACCGTTATATCTTCATTTGGTTGTACCTTCTGTGATAATTTGACGTGATTGATACCGTCGTATATTTCATAATCTACTTTGAGATATGCGATTGTTGCGTAACTATCGGCTGTTACACTTACATTGAAACTCGTATCAACTTGGGCATTGATTGTTGCCGTTGTTGAATGGTTTTCATCAACTCTTACCGTTGCGTTATCTGCAAAATGGATGGTTGCATAATTAATCTGTCCACCATATAAACGGTATGACATTGTATGGTCATCTGTTTTTGTCTGTGAGTAAGTGTCATGTAAGGTTGTAACCTTTTGATAATCGTTTTCCTGTGTGATTTTACCAACAGATTGAAAATTGACACTGTATGTTGCTTTTTCTCCTGTATTTGCCGAAGCCTCAAGTGACACTATAATGAATTTGCCTGTAAAGTAATCTTGATAACCATCAATTTCCCAACTTGCCAAATCGCCCTCACTTACATACTTGTCACCCTCATTTTTCTTGATGCCAAACTTTAAAGTTATTGGGGTTTTCGCCATCATTATTTCAAATAGGTCATCGAAATCTTCACAAAATAAATTCTCACTTGTAATCTCAACAGACATTTTGCCTCTCTCAACAAACGGATATCTTGGGCAATCCTTACTTTGAATCTCAAGAGTGTCTATCGAAAAAGTTAAACTGTGATTTGTTGCCCATGCCCAACTCTTACCTTCCGAGTTGAACAGCATCAAATCATTTCCATCTATTTTCTTCTTTATTGTTCCCATATTAATAAATAGTCTGTTAGTTTGTAATGTCTATCGTGAATGTGATATTTTGTATGAAAAAATTTTCTGCCCAATCTTCCGACCCGGTGATAATTTGGAAATTGCATATCCTCATGCCGTTGTATCTGCCACCTTTGCACAATAATTTCCTTGCGGTTGTCATAAGTGATACACTCTCTTCATAATCTTGTGAGTAGATATTAAGATTAATTGTCAAAGTGTCACCATTTATTCCATCTTTTGTATTACTTGATGACATGCTCGTCCGCCAATATACACAATAATTGCCCTCATTTTCCTCTGTTGCTATGACAGGAAAAACGGAGAGATTATCAATCTGTGACAGTGTTGAATATATCCACTCACCAATATGTAGTGACTCGTTAATCATTTATGATTTCACAGTTAATTTGTTTATTGTTCTGAATGCGGTTTGGTTTGACATATACAACATTATATTTTTGCCCGTCATAAACTATTCTGTCATAAGGCTTTACATCAACATGGTAGTATGTCGTGAAGATATAAATTGTATTATACACAATTTCTTGGTTGCTTTCACCTCTGCCACTGCCACCGACAATATAATCTGCCTTTGCCTTGCATTCTTCAACAATGGAAAAAACTTTTTTTTCCGCACCGTATTTGTCTTTGGTGACGGTTGGACGCAAAATCTGTATGTCTTCCGTAAGTGTTCCTGCTTGCATGATTAATCCTCCTTAACTGTTTGATAATCTGTGTAATTGGCGCACAGATAACGTAATGTTGGTAATTTATTTACAGACGCAAATGCAGTTGTCTCACGGTTTGCATACATATCTCCGATGATAAGCAGACAAGCAAATAATATTGCGGACGGAAGTTTGCCCTCCGCCGCAATAATCTCGTCAAAATCAACATTAATTGTCTTTTCCACCGCCTTTGTTGCACCATCTTCAATGATTTCCAAATAGTCATCATCTTTGGTGTAAGTTGGTGAAATGTTAAGATGCTTTTTGATTATGTCTAAGTCAATATACATTGTTTATTAATGTTAATTTAGTTTATATTTCAAATTTGCTTGCGAAAGAAATTGGAGAGTAAAATTACTCGTCAATTTCCTCAATTACAAAGTTATCACGAACTGTTGCTGCATCAACGTATGCATTGATAGTCAAGCGGATAGCACCATATTTTGGTTCTTGTTCAACTACGATGTCAATTGCGCCGAATGTACCGAGCACGATGTTTGAGAAATCACCATATATGCCGACTGCGTCACTGCCAAGGGCTGCGGTTGTGAGAGCACGTACACCATCAACTTCGCCATTCTCAAATACATTGCCATTGCCCTGTCCTTTGGTCATTGAACGGAGAGCCGCTTTCATTTTTGGAGAGAGGATGTAAACCTTCTCATTATAATCTTCCTTACCGTCTATGCTTGCTTCGGCATCAACGAGAGATGCAAAATCTGTAATCTCTTCTGCTGTCTTATTGTATCGGATACCGGCAGGTTTTTCTGTAGTACCTGCGTCGGCAGAAAGTACAGTTGCCTCAATTTTTGCACGGAGAGCATCAACAATTGTCTGTCTTACATATGCCTCAACTGCGTCACTTGTCTGAATGAGCAACTTCTTAGAAATCAAGCATGTAGCACAAAGACGTTTTGGCTGTAACTTTGCAGAGCCAAAAGTGATATTACTATCCTGTGCCTCGTCATTTTCGCCTTCCCAATAAACTGTTGCTGCATTGCCTGAAGGAAGTACAACATCGCCTGTGAGACCATCGAGGAATCTAACACCTGCGTCCGCCAAAACAGACTTATCATAGATTGCAGGGAAGATATCCCATACATCAACAGGTACAAGTTCACCTTCTGTTTCCACAGAGATTGCGTCACGGTTAGAAAGTGGGAGTGTAATCTGTCCGGTGTAGCCTACACCGCTGTTCATGAGAGCATTTGCACCACTGCGGTTTACTGCTTCACTTACATTGTCAAGTGGCTTGTTTGCCACAACTGCGTTAATCGCATTAACTAATGAGTATTTCTTCTTCATAATACTAGTACTATTACGTTTGTTTATTTTATTATCTTCTGTATTTTCTTCCTCATCTTCTGTTGAGGTTTCATTTTCTTCTTCATTGGTAGATTCTTCGGTTGTATTGTTCTGTTCTTCATTACTTTCCGTTGAATCCTCGTCATTTTCTTGACCGTCTTCATCATTGGTCAATTCTGCGTCATTTTCGTCACTGTTTTCATCTTCTATTTGTGCGGTGCGTTGTTCGTTATTGCTACTATCGCCCACGTTGTCAACAGAATCTGAAACAGTATCATCAACTGTATTAACATTTTCTTTTTCTTTCTCTTCTACCTCTGTAACCTCTTCTGTTACTTTGGTTACTGTCTCGGTTGTCGTAACTTTGACAGATTTCTTTTCTTTATTTTCTACGTCCATATTTTCACTTGAATTTTCAATTTCTGCAAATGCTTCACCCACACGGAGAGAACAACTTGAGGCATTATAGGCAGGCAGGTAGACTGGTGCGATGTCGTGTAAGTATGCTATTTTATCTACCTCATGATATACTTTGCCGTTTCTCTTTGACCATCTTTCTCCGTCTGCATTTACCATGAATGAAAAAGATGAAGATGTGATTTCGCCTCTGCGTATGTGTTCCGCTAACTCTCTGCCTTTTTCTGTATTTGGAATATCAAATGAATAGTATAAACCATCCTCTCTATTTTCAAGATGGAGGCTTCCTTTTCCTCTGTTCCACCTTGCCACTATATAGTCATCCGAATGGTTCACCCTTGCGTAAACGTCACTATTCTGTAACAGTTCATCATCAACTGCGCCACGGTGTATTATCTCCACGAATTGAAGATTATCACTCTCAACTTCATATGAAATTGCTCTACCGTACACAGTGTTACCATCACCAATTGTGTTGTTTGGTAAACCTGCACGTACTTCGAGTGTGTCCGAATTAATTATTATCTTGTTTTTCGCCATTGTCGTTGATTGTGTTATCATTTATATTGGTATAGGGTATAATATGTTTATCGCCGCCCTCGATTGGGTCAAGACTTATTTCCTCTCTCGCCTCATTGACACTTATCACACCTGTTGAGAGTAACTTGTTAAGGTAGTCTGCTTTTGCCGATGTTGAAAGTCTAAGCATTTCACCTTCATTTAATTGGATAGTTTCATGTAACTTCATACTCAATTCCTGTTCGATGAGTGTAATGTATGGCTGAAGTGTTCTCGTTAGAAATTCTTGCTGTGCCTGCTCAAGCGAATTATAAGCGCCTGCCTCACCTGTCAAAAGTTGCTGCGGAATACCAAAAAATCTTGCGATGTCCTTTACATTATATTCTCTCGCTTCAACGAGTTGTGAGTCATTTGCATTGTCCTGTTTTAATTCTTGGAATGTTAAGCCACCACTCAAGACTGCTGCACTTTTGTTTTGGAGAAAATAAGAAAAGTTTGTTTCGATTTCTCTCTGTTTCTGTGGTGAGAGATTATCGGGTGAGGATAACAAGCCTTTGAAATCTGAATCAAAATATTCACTTGCAGAATTTTCGGTTTTGCTTGCTATCTCAATAGCAGAATTTGCAAATGTCAAAATAGATTTACCATTGACTCCATCCCATGTAAAACGACGGAAATGTAACATATCATTTGGAGAAACATTAAGTATTCCCTTTTTGCCTGTTACCGTATATGTTAATTCATCTGTGAGTTCATTGTAATTAACATTGACACTTGATGTCGTAAGGAAACGCAAACGATATGGTATGCCGTTTTTTCTCTCTATATAAGTAAATGACTGTCCAAATTTGATGATTGATTGAACGGTCAATTTTAACCACTCATAACGTCCGAGATATGGAGTTATATTATCGAATAATGTTTGTGTTTCGGGAAATTCCGTCTCAATTGGTAGGCATGCAACAGAGTCACTTATTAAATCTATTGCACGAAACACAGCGGACAAATTCATTGCTGTCATCTGTTGTCTGCCGTACCTGCCAACCACAGATGAAAACAAAGGCATCTCCGTTGTTGTCACACTTGTCCCTTGTGTGCTGCCGTTTCTTGATGATATGTTATAACCAAATATATTCATATATTAATAAATAGTCTGTAAGTTTTAAAAAATCAAGAGATTATTAAAAATTTATGCAACAATTGAAAATTCGGGGGTTTGTCGCTTGTCGGCCAAGTAGCCCCCCAAGGCCTCTATACAACTAATTACGCCATCAATTTTGTTTTTTTGTCCATTGCCCTTGACAGGCTTGACATTTTGACAATAATCTTCCTTTAACGTCACATTGGAAATACACCACCTGTTTATTGGATTCTCATGAAGAATTATTTTTCCATTGCGCATCAAACGTTCAAACTCTTTGGTTGGTGCATTGAAATTTCCCAAAGTTTGAGAAAACACAGACATTTTGAAATTCTTTTCTGTCATTTCGCTTGCCCACTGTGGGGATAGATAACGGTCATAATGCACAGATTTAATAATTACACCTGCCTGTCGCATCCTCAATATATCTTCTGTGATATAACTGTAATCTGTTGCATTCCCCGGAGTAAGTTTTAAATGTCCATTTTTCACCCAAATTTCATAATAAGCATTTTGATTAACACTGTCGGTCGGCAAATAATAATCCACATAAAAATGATAATAACCATCTAACACACAGAGATATGCAACGGCGGTCAAATCGCTTACAGCCGCCAAATCCACACCAACATATACTGAATAATCCTTGAAAAATTCGTGAGGGTCAAATGGTCTTGACTGTTTTACACATATACTGTCATCAATCCACGTTTCACTTGTAGTTGTCCATATACCGAATTGACGTGACATTACATAATTTTCAAGAGCATTATTATTTTTTGCCGATAGTAATTGTTCCCTCAAAGCCTCTCTTTGCACTGTAATTCCTAAGTTGGGACAGGCTTTTATCCACATATTTTCATCTTCTGCCTCTTTCTTGCTGTCCAAACAATATATTAATGCAAATTGACTTGGGTCATCCTTAACTTCCTGTAATACCTCAATACACGTTTCTCTCATTTTATAACCGAAACTGTTTGTATCATTTCCACCCGACCCGATACAGATTGCCAAAGGTTCTAATCTCATACCTTGTGATGTTGAGAGTACTGAATAAAGATGGTCATTTGGCTGCACTTCGATTTCATCCACCACAAAGAAACTTGCATTTACACCATCGAGTCTTGAAGCATCTGCCGCCAATACCTTACACTTGGAATTTGTTATTGGCAATCTAATTTCTTGTCTTAACTGCTTGATATATTGTTCTTTGGGGTCTAATCCTTTTGCATAATTCTGTGTTTCATCGAATAGTATATGCGCTTGGTCTCTACTTGCTGCCAAGCAATAAACTTCTGCACCTTTGCCACCTCTAAGTAACTCATAAAGTGATAATGCAGCCAATAATGCTGTTTTACCGCTTTTTCTTGACACCTCAATATATGCCTTACGTGTTACTCTTCGCTTGGTCTGCTTGTCATATATTCCATATATGCCACATATCAAGAATTTTTGCCACGGCTGTAATTTGAATTTTTTTCCTGCAAATTGGTCTTTGCTTAGTTTAAGGCTTTCGATAAATTTAATAACTCCTGCAACTTTTTTTTCATTGAAATAATACCTATCATCTTCTATCATAGACAAAAAGCGACGACAAGATAACTTGACATATTGGTTTGTCGTTATCCTGCCTTCAAGCACATCTATTGCATACTGAAAATATGGTATTTTGTCTTGCATTCATTATTCGTTATCCTCGTTATTTTCCTCATCTGTTCCAAGCAAAGCACCCAATAACTCACTATCGTCTGTTGATACACTCTTTATTTTTTGGTCGGAATAAGGTGAGAGGCCAAGATGCTGAATCTCCCTAAGGATTGATGATTGGAGCTGAGTTATAGTTAGCAATAACTCGGAACGTTTGCCCGTGGTGGGGTTAATCATGCCCATTTTCTTAAGTTCTTTAACACATTGGTCATGGAGTTCTATGTTTGTACATAACATATCTATTGATATGTACCACTCCGGGCGTACTTCTCCAAATCTCTTTGTCAAATACTTTTCTATTACTTCTCGGAAATTTTTTGTTTTCTGTTTCATATCGTTTTCTTGTTTGTTTCAATAATAAATATCAAGAAAAGAGAAAAAAATCAACAAAAAACATATAAAAACGGCAAAAAATGAGTTTATTTGCCAAATTATTTGTACCTTTGTACACCGGATAAAATTTGAACAAATGGTTTGAAATAGAGTATCACAATATACACAATTATTTAATTATCAACAAGTTACGGTTTTAGTTACAAATTCATCGTATTTTACCAACTCGGACAACGTAATTAGATAGCTTTTTCGCTGTAATTTGATAGCTTTTACATCGTAAAAGCTATGCTTTTGCATTGTAATTTGATAGCTTTTACAATTCAGAAAAAATCCCATTACTGATTATCAGCGAGTTACGAACGATGAAATTTTGCCCGAATTTCAAAATAATTTCCCGTCGCTGGATTTTATCGCAAGGAAATCGAGGTTGCAAAAATCAAAGTGTAAGGAAAACGGGCCTTATTATTACAGAGTGAAAAGTGAAAAGTGAAGAGTGAAAAATTTAACGTCATTAACGTTATTTATCTGCGAATCTGAGGAATCTGCGGAATCTGTGGGAGGTAACATTATTTCTGATAGTTAAGTTGTTGAATCCTGCTATTGAGTGTCTTGATATTCTCAATAAGTGAAGTAAACGATGGTGTGTCACCATAAATCATGTGCTCGCACATAAATCTGTAATCTTCTTCCCATTGCAATGCAATTTCTCCCCTTGGAACTATGCACAGCGTAGCAGGATATAGTTCATCATAATCAAAGCCTTTAAGACCAATGAACTTGCGACGATGTTCAAGGACCGCACGATACAATCCTTCGTTAGCGATAGCCCTTTCGTCTATATGCTCCTTTGAATTCATCATCATAACAAGGTCATAAATGTGTCGCGACATCCTCTCCACACGAACATCCTCCTTACGGAATTCTTCATGAAGTAGAAACACTTTTTCAAGGAATGTCCTCTCGGGAATCACTGCATTTACCTCAAATTCTTTCTCTGCGAAAGGAGAAGCCGGATATGCAGTGTCAATCACAGACGATATTGCTTTTCTCTCAATCGGCTCAATCATAGCCCGGCCGCTAATCTCTATCTTAACGGTGTTCTTGATATATGGTGATACGTCATATAGGCTGTGGTATGTAATAGTAATGACTTCGGGGTCTGTTGTAGTAATTGGTGTTATCACTACGTCAACAGAAAACGCATCTTCACGAATGCCTTGACTCGTCAACGCCTCCTTTACGTCAAACTGCATTTTCTCTCGTACAAAAGAACATGCTGCACGGCGAAGTTTGTCGCTTATCTGTGTCTTTGACAACTCACCAATAAACCCTAAGAACTCCCGACTTATGGCAATGTCTATGTCCTCAGAAAAACGTTCTATCAGATTCCAGCACTTACTCAGGCTCGTTCCACCCTTAAAAGCGATATACTCTGAATAAGGAAGGGAATGTAAGGCTTTCAACACTTGGGTTACCCACCAGTCCTTCTCTATGCTAGATGGAGGAAGTCCTGTATTCAGGGCGACAGTATTAATGGCCTGTCGCTGGCTGTCTTCTGGTATATCTATAAATTTCATTGTCTTGTAATCAGAATTTTGCGCACCCATGCTGGTGCCAATTTTATATCATGGTTGAACTCTGCATCATTTACGTTACACAAGAACTCACTTATTTTTGCTCTTTCATTGTCTGTCATGTTCTTCTCGCCTATGGTGCGCATTGCCGCTACAATAAGCATCATCAACTCTGACTTAAAAGCGAAATTCTTTCCTGCAGACGAATGTTTGAATAGGATACCATGCCCGTTCCCAATTTTTATTCTTCGTGGAACTCCTGTGGTAAGAAATACTGCATTCATTGGAATCTGTGTTGACAATCCCAACTTGTGCAATGCGTATGCTCCCGTCGGAACAATCTTTACCCTGTCACGCTTTGCTATTGCCTGGGCTATATCCTCAATAGAAGGGTACACAACGCCTAATCCGAAGGCCTTGTCCTCCTTGGGATAATAGTATATCCCATGAGCAAGTCTCATAAGCACTCCATCCGTGTATAAACGATGGAATGTTGACTTGATAGCAGATGGGGTTCCACAGTCAGCGTAATCTTGTTGAAACACTATAGAACCACGTCCACCACCTCTCAAACGTCTTTCTATCTTGCTTTCAGTGCTTTGACCTTTTACCTGAGCCATAGTTTTTGCAACCTTTTAATGATTTATTTGGTTCAACAACAATGCAAAATTACATATAACTTGCGAAATACACAAATGTTTTTAATTTATTTAACCCAAATCTTTTATTCTCCCCCACGGGGTTCTTTGCAAGCAAAGCATCCCTTTGGGCTGAGCGGCTCTCCCCCGTGGGTGGAGGGGATTAAATTACAATTTGACTGAATTGCAAACACCAAACAAACTGCCCTCGCTTGCCTGAGGTGATTGAGAAAACGTAATCTTCTTACCCTCCCCCCACGGGGTTGCTCTCCCCCGCGAAACGGGGGAGCCAGAAGGGGGTGAAAAGACTATTGAGAAGGGAGGGGCTATATAAAAACAAGGAAACTTCCTCACAACCTCATTCAATGCCGAAATCCTGCTGTTGTTTCTCTACTTCCTCCAGTTCCTTGCGGCGCTGTTCATCAGACATGCTGCTTTGTGGTGCATCGGTACGACCTGACGACTGTTTGCTTACGCGCAGGGTGGACGACTGATAAATACCTTTACAGAGGGGCATGTCATAAGGGATGCTCTCAATATCGAGGGTGTCGGCAGCAGGAGCGTGGACGCCTTCGTAGGTTGGACGCGC
>JAEEGF010908914.1_pt1 | contig 26079 bp, 19 predicted proteins | sample 9134171 | NCBI WGS metagenome assembly JAEEGF01 (sample SAMN16246542, study PRJNA631951) | gut metagenome | biome: gut microbiome; feature: rumen; material: AP-attached | host: Bos | place: Iran: Karaj | collected 2018-10 | reverse complement strand
CCTCATAAGATTTCTTGATGTCCTCAGGTGACGTGAATTGCTTGCTTCCTCCCGCATAGTGATGCAGGGAAATATATTTGACCTTATCGGCGAGCGGCGCCGCGGAATGCTTCGCCCAGTTGTCGTTCGGATATGGCCCGGAGGAGCAAAGCTCCAGATCCGGAGTCACCCCCAACATCGCATCAGCGTGCTTCTCAGCCATCTCGGCATAGCCTTCAGGACCCTTAGGACCTTCCATATGGCCATATCCCATCTCGTTACCAAGGGACCAGAAATGAACGTTGTACGGCTCTTTGTGGCCTCTTTCTGCTCTTATTTTGCCATATTCAGTATCTTCGCCTCCGTTGCAGTACTCCACCCACTGGGCGCTTTCTTCCGGTTCACTCCAAGCGATGTTAATCGTTATCATCGGCTCGGCTCCGACCTCCCGGCAAAGGGCGACGAAGTCATCCGTGTCAATCTCGTGGAAGTCAAATCCGTGTGAATATGGTTGGCTCTCAATCTCTGTCGCTGCCTGAAGAGGTCCCCTCTGATCCACAGGAAGCAACCCGTCTTTCCAACGGTATTCCCCGGCAAAGTTGCCGCCAGGCCAGCGAAGGATCCTCGGTCCAATGGCCTTGAGGTTCGCGACCACATCACTTCTCATCCCATGGAAATTATCCTTCGGCATCATTGAGAGGGCTCCGAAAATGACCTCGGCCTTTTTCCCGAAGGTGTACCGCACGCAGCCATCCTTGTCATCAGCGGAAGTGGTCAAGTCGAACTCGCTGACCACCCAATCATCCGCAGGCTTCAATTCCAATGACTTAGTGGCATATACTCTTGCTCCGTCCCTGTCAGTGAGCTCGACTTTGAGAGTCAATGGAGACGACACTCTTGTCACTGTCCTCATCTCATAAGTCTCTCCTTTCTTTAGGGACAGGCCTTTTTGGAATATTCCCGCAACCTGCCCGTCGGTCAGATTCTGGACAGACTGGGAACGTATCTCGTTGCTCCTGTTCATGCCAGGATTGCCTATGTGTTTTGTGTAGGATAGGCTAATTTGCTGGAACAGAGTTTTTCCCCCGATTCCGGACCATTCGGCGCAGACACCCTCATTGCGGGAGGGCTTGCCTGCGAACTTGCGGTTGCGGAGCATCTGGGCGCTCAGACCGCCATTTACGGCGGCCCTTGTGTGCTCGAGATTGTGGCCGAAAACATAGGGAGACAGATCGGTGGTTTCCTTGAGGTTGATTGTCTGGGCATCCAAACTGATGGAAAACACTGCCGCTAGGGCTAGGAGAGGTAATATCTTTTTCATAACTCAAATTTAACGATAAAAGTCTTATATTTGTCTTTTGGTTAAGACGAAAAAGAAATAAAATATACAAAAATGAATCTCAAGCATTTACTCCCGGCTGCGGCATCTCTGTTTCTTGCCTGTACCGCTGTTTTCTCCCAAGACGACAGGAATCCTATAATCACCGCCTCGATGAATAACCTCGAGTATAGCCACAAATCCTCAAGCAAGGGTGCTGGCTCGGTTATCAACGAGATCGCGACCGCTGTCTTGGTGGGCCAATCTTCCAAGGAGATCGAAGGCTACCAGAGCGCTGTCCGGGCGGCCATAATCAAAGGAATGACAGAAGCTTACCGCCTGCGTGTCGTGGACGGCCTTTTGACTAAGGAAGAAGCCGAGACCCCCGGATCCATCTATGTGGACGCAACTCTGGCGAATGTCACCACAACCACCAAGAATGAGGTGGTGGAGTACGAGGAGAAGAAGAAAGACGGTGAGAAGGTCAAGAAGACCCGCACCGACGTGTATTATAGGGCGATGTTGTCCGTGACTCTCCATGTGAAGGATGCAATGAATGACGCGGTGCTTGCCAGCCCCTCTTTCAGCATCACTGAGTCCGACATGTCTTGGGTCAACTCTCCCCAGAAAGCTCTTGACAATGCCACAGCCAGGCTGGCGAGGCTCGTGACAAAGTTTTTTGATGGGATGTACCCTCTGACTTGCGAGATCATCGAGCGCGGAGACATTAAGAACGACAAGCAGAAGCAAGTTTACATTGATCTCGGATCAGCTCATGGACTGCATGAAGGGCAGACTTTCGCCATCTATACAAAGAAACTCATTGGTGGCAAAGAGGCCCGTAAGCAAGTCGCGAGGCTGAGAGTCAAGACGATAGAGGGCGATGAGGTCAGCTTCTGCAAGGTTTTGTCCGGAGGACGTGACCTCAAGGCCGCTCTTGACGAGGGTCTGGATCTGATTGTTGAAACTGATAAATAGCCGTTATGAAAATTTTGCTGATCGCCGCCGTCCTCATGTCCGGTTTCTCTTTCGGTCATAAGGACGCCCCGAAGGGTGATGAGTGGCAGTCTCCTGGCCAACTCTCTCTGAATAAAGAACTTCCCCACGCATGGTTCTTCTCTTTCCAGGATGTGGAGTCCGCCCGCAAGGTGCTTCCGGAGAACAGTTCCCTTTGGAAGAGCCTTGACGGTGACTGGAAATTCAATTGGTCTCCCGATCCGGACAGCCGGCCGGTCGGCTTTTTCAAGGCGGATTTCGATGATTCTTCCTGGGCTGACATCCCAGTCCCTTCCAATTGGAATATCGTTGGAATAGGGGAGGACGGAAGCCAGAAGTACGGGACTCCGATCTATGTCAATGTCAATGTCCCTTGGTGGAAGGAGGTGAAGCCGGGCGACTGGAAGCTTGGAGTCATGCGAGAGCCCCCGCAGAATTGGACGGTTTATAAGACTCGCAACGAGGTTGGCTCTTATCGCCGCTCTTTCGAGGTTCCGAAAGAGTGGGATGGCAAGAGGGTGTTCATCAATTTCGATGGAGTCGATTCTTTCTTCTACCTCTGGATTAACGGCAGTTATGTCGGTTTCTCAAAGAATTCCCGCAACCTGGCGCAGTTCGACATCACCAGTTATCTCCGTCCTGGAGAGAATGTGGTGGCGGTTGAGGTCTATCGTTTCTCCGATGCCGCGAACCTTGAGGCGCAGGACATGTTCCGTCTTCCCGGAATATTCCGTAGCGTGGCTCTCGAGGCAAAGCCAACGGTCTCTGTCCGTGACATAAAGGTCACACCCTCAATGACTTCCCTGAAGGTCGATGTCGCCCTTTCCCCGGTTCCTGAGCATGTCGAAGGACCGGTTGGTGAGCTTGTCGAATTACCGACCTTAACCTACCGCCTCTACGAGAACGTCCTATATTCCGACGACAACAGCCTTGTGGCCGAATTCCCCGCACAGGCCCTTTCTTGTGTCCTTGAATACCCTGACGCCAAACCATGGTCCGCCGAGGCTCCGAGACGATATACCCTTGTCGGAGAATTGAAGGACGCCGATGGAAAAACACTTGACATATTCTCGACAATAGTAGGCTTCAGGGAAGTCTGCATAAAAGATACTCCTGCCGAAGAAGATGAGTTCGGACTTGCCGGGAAGTATTTCTATCTCAATGGGAAACCGGTCAAGCTTCGTGGAGTGAACCGCCACGAGACCGAGCCTTCCATGGGGCACGCCATTACCCGTGAAGTGATGGAGGAAGACATCCGGATCATGAAGTTGGCCAACATCAACCATGTCCGCGATTCCCATTATCCCGACGCCCCTTACTGGTACTATCTCTGCGACAAATACGGCATCTACCTGATGGACGAGGCCAACATCGAGAGCCATCATTACCGCTATGGCGACGCATCCTTGTCTCATCCTATCGAGTGGAAGGACGCCCACGTGGCCAGGATGGTCGAGATGGTCTCCTCCAACTATAATCACCCCTGCATCATCATCTGGAGCATGGGCAACGAGGCCGGTCCCGGAAAGAATTTTGAATATGTCTATGCCGCCGCCAGGGAAATCGATCCGATGCGACCTATCCAGTATGAGCGTAACAACGACATTTCCGACATCGGCTGCAGCCAGTATCCCGGTGTGAAATGGGTCCAATGGGTGGCGAAAGGAATTGGCAACGTGAAATATCCCTACCATATCAATGAGTTCGCCCACTCAATGGGTAACGCTCTCGGGAACTTCGCACAGTACTGGCAGTCAATTGATTCCACCAACTTCTTTATGGGCGGCGCCATTTGGGACTGGGTGGATCAGTCTCTCTGGAACTACACTCCCGAAGGGGTCAAGTATCTCGCCTCCGGAGGTAATTTCGGAGATATTCCCAATGATGGGCAGTTCGTGATGAACGGAGTCCTTAATGGGGACCGTTCGCTGAAGCCGCAGTATTGGGAAGTGAAAAAGGTCTATCAGAACCTATATACTTCACTGATAGGCGTTTCCGATGGCAAGGCCGAGGTTTGCCTTTTCAACAGGAACTACTATGAGCCTTGCTCTTACGATGCCCGCTGGACTCTCATCGCTGATGGTGAGCCGGTCCGGAGCGGCTCATTCGATGCCGAAGGGATAGGCCCGAGGGAGAAGGTCTCGCGTACGATTGAAATCGGTGCTCTTCCTGCCGGCAAGGAGTGCTATCTCAATGTGAGCTATTCCTTGAAAGAGAGCATGCCTTGGGCAGATAAAGGACATGAGGTCTGCAAGGATCAGATGAATCTGGTCCCTGAGCTTGTCGAAGGGACTGTGGTTCGACAGGCTCACCAACCGGGTAGAAAGACCCCGAAATACTTCACCGACAAGAATTCAGGCCATCTTGTGGTGAAGGGACGCCATTTCGCCGCCGAATTCGATCCCGCCACCGGGACCCTTGACAGGCTCCGCTATCGTGGGAAGGATGTCTTCGTTCCCGGACAGGGCCCTCGCCTTAATGCTTTCAGAGCCATCGTCAATAATGACGGTTGGGCCGCCCGAGGCTGGTTTGAGAATGGGCTTCACAACCTCTTCCATTCAGCTTCCGGAATGACTGTGGAGGAGAAAGACGGTTGTGTGGAAGTGTCCTTCGATGTTCTTTCCAAGGCTCCTTTCGGATCCCATCTGGAAGGTTCCACCGCATCGGCATCATGCTCTATCGCGGATGATAAGGACAGCCTGAATGTCATCTCGTTCACTTCACATGTGACCTGGACGATCGCTCGTGACGGCAGTGTCACCTTTTGTTCAAAGATCACTTCCGACAAGCCGGAGCTTCCTCTCGGAAGGTTAGGCTATGTGATGCGTGTGCCGAAGTCGCTTTCCAAACTCACATATTACGGCCGTGGTCCGGTCGAGAACTATTCCGACCGATTCACAAACGCTTTCGTGGGAATATATTCAGATGAGGTCTCGGGGGAGGTTCAGAACTACACCAAGCCTCAGGACATGGCTAATCATGAGCAGGTTCGTTGGGTTTCCCTGACAGGTCGCCGCAATAGAGGCGTCCTATTCGAGGCCGCCCAGAACAGCCTCAAGAGTTCTGACTCTGGCCGTCCGGTGATGTCAATCAGCGCGTTACCTTATTCAGCTGTCGATCTTGTCCTGGCCGCCCACCAGAATGACCTGCCAGCACCCGGCGACACATGGCTCTGCCTTGACGCCGCTGACACCGGCCTTGGCGGCAACAGCTGCGGCCCCAGTCCCCTCCAAGAAGACCGTGTCTTCTCCGACGCCGAGTTCGGCTTCACCATCCGCAGGAAGTAAGCGTAAGTCTTAGAACTTCACCAGGGTGCTGAATTCGAGGGTGAAGGGCCTGATGTAGGATCCGCTGGTGAGATAGTTCTGATAGGGGGTGATGTCGGTGGCCAGGGAGGCCTCCCGTATTCCAGCTGAAGCCCCCGTGACATTCAGGAAGTTGACCACGTTAAGTGATAAGCTGACGTGGTCATTCCATTTGAAATCCACACCTCCGAAAGTCTCCCATCGGGGACTTAGGAATAGGGTGTTGGTGATGTTGATGTAGCGTCTGCTGTAATAGCGGGCGCTCAGCCAGAATCTCCATTTGCCAGTCTGGTAGGAAGGCTCCAGTTCGATCTCGGTGCCGCTGCTGCTGGTGATCCTCTTCCCCGAGAAATCATATTCCTCTGAATACCCGTCGCTGAAGACAGGAGTGAAGCTGTAGTTCTGGTATCTTGGAATCCTGAAAGTGAACAGGCCGTGGAAAGTGAAACCATCGAACGGGCTCAGGATCATATCGGTAGTCCATCCAAGAACCTCCATATCGTAAAGCGAGCTAACATAGACAGTCTCGTTGTAGCCTGCCGGGTAGCCTCCCGCGGCATGGGCAAGCTTGTGGGTCCACATGCCCATCTCATAACTGTTGGATCGCTTAAGGTATGTCAGAAGTGATTGGAAATCAAGCCATTTATTCTTGAAATTAACTCCTCCACGGAGGATATAGCTGGGTTGGGCTCCCTCGAAAGGAACGCTTGAGTCGCCATATTGCCCCAGATTCGGATGGCTTAAGGTGGCTATGGCGTCAATCTCAGCTCCCCAATGGGAATTGAGACTGTAATAACCTATCAATGTGGCCGCTCCATTGATGACATTCCTCTTGAAGGGAGTGAGGGTCACACCGGGGCTTTTCAAAGACCAGCCGTTGTAACGGGAGTTATTGTCCTTGCCGTCCAGATTATGGGCGGCCTTTCCACTGATCCCGCTGTACTCCGCCCGGAGGCCGTAATGAATATTGATTTTCGGATTGATTCTCCACTCATCCTGGGCGAATAAGGCGAGCCGGCTTTGGAATCCGTCCAAGTACTGCGCTCCGGTGTTGTGGACATAATACAGCTCCCTATTGTAAGTGAGGGCTTTAGGATCTTTCTTGGCCTCGTAAGCGAAATTGGAAGTCATGGATGAGGATTGGCTCCAGTTGAACCAGAAATTTGCTCCCGCGAAAGTGGTATGCTTGTTTTGGGTTTTCTTGACCCGGAAGGTCGTGAGCCACTCATTGAAGTGGTCGTCCTCGTACATGAAAAATCGGCTCTGGACGTTGCCGGAATATGGTGTACCATCTCTATAAGCATAACCGTCGCCTGCCAGGACGCTGGTGATTCCGTTGAGGTAGGTGCTTTTCTGCCTGCCGTCACTCAATCTGACACGGGAACTCAAGTCCATCTCCATTCCGTTGTCAAAGGAACGATTGTAGCATGCCGTCAGGACATGGACCGGAATGCCCAGATCCTCCGTGTAGCGTCCTGTTTTCTTATTCCCGTCTCGTATGTCGACATATTCATAGAAGGATGTCTCGGGAATATACTGGTCCCTACCGAGCCGGAAGTCACCATATGGCTTCACGCTTCCGTCTCCAACGAATATGAACGGTCCGTACTGGTCGGTCAGATCCAGATAGTTCATGAACAGATATGTCGCCTTGAATAGTCCCCGTCCATCAGGAAGTTTCTTGGATATTCCGGCTTTATAGAACCGGATCCTTTCCTGATAAGTGGTGAAATCCAGGTGGTTGGATCCCCGGTCGAAACTCTGGTAAACGTTCAAGTCGATTCCCCAGCCATTTCCGAGAGGCGAGGCGGTGTGCAGTTCAATCTCGTGACGGCCATACTGGTTGGCGGTGTATTTCGCGGCTCCTTCGGTCTTGTCCGCACCGGCTTTCGAGACAGACATCGGGAAAAAACCTGTTGTGCCGAGTTGTATGGCGGATTCGTCCAGGCGAGTCAGCTGCATAGACTCGGTAGAAAGGCCGCTTCTCCACGACCGGTATCCCGGAAAGTGATCCTTGAACATTGAGGCCGGAAGACCGTCATCCATGATATAAGTGCCCCATTCCGGGATGCCAAGAGAGATGGTTCTCGGAATAGATGCGTAGGACGCGTTCAACATCACATTCTGGTTGCTCCTGCGTTCGGAGCCAGTCTTCAAGGTGTCGGCGTCTTGAGCCGTCGCCACACTAGCGCACATGAACATGGCCAGCAGGACGGATAAGCGTTCCGCGGTCATAACAAGATGTCTATTATTTCTTTGAATGTCTTTACTTTGAATAGCTTCTTATGGTCATATTCCTCGGTGTGCTCGAGTTTCCAGAGCATCTCGGCGGGGATATGGATTCCCCAACCGCCAAGTTGAAGGACCGGCTCGATGTCGGACTTGAAAGAGTTGCCTACCATCAGCAGCCCGCTCGGCCCAATCCCCATCTCAGCGCACAAAGTGACATATTCATCTTGAGTCTTTTTTGAGACTATGTCAATGTGACTGAAGTACTTCCCGAGCCCGGAACGGTTGATTTTACGTTCTTGGTCGTGCAATTCCCCCTTTGTAAGAAGGGCTAACCTGTAACGCCCGTCCTTTTGGAGAGCCTCAAGAGTCTCCTCGACTCCGGGAAGGGGAGTGGCCGGATTGTGGAGGATATTTCTTCCACTCTCAATGATCAGCATGATCTGCTCTCCGGTTAGTTTCCCTCCGGAAAGATTGACAGCGTTCTCAATCATGGATAAGGTGTACGCCTTCGCTCCGAAGCCGTAATCCTCCATATTTTTGAACTCCACCTTGTAGAGCTCATCAGAAATGTAATCAAAGTCGCCGAAGGCAGACAGCGCCTCGGCGACTTTTCTTTCAGCCTCCCTGAATAGAGGCTCGTTCGACCAGAGAGTGTCGTCCGCGTCGAACGCCAGGACTTTTACTTCCCGCAGCATGTTTTCGCCTCTTCCCACTGGGCGCGGAGGAGGTTGACCGCCGCGGTGACAAGGGTAGCCCTGTCTCCGCCACAGCCACACTCGAAGCTAACGTACTTGTCGTAGCCGAGCTGCTGGAGAGCCTTGAAGCCTTCGACATAGTTGTCCACCTCACCGTTCTCTCCGGGCATCTTGCGATTGCCGCGGCTGGCGATATGTACATGCTGAAGGTACTCCTTACCGGCCGACATGAAAGCGCCATAGTCAGAGGTCTCCTCCTGCATGTGCCAGAAGTCACCCATGACTTTGACTCCCTCACTCTTGGAGTCGCGAGCGATAGCCGCGCCATCGGCGACAAGCCTCATGTAGAAGCATTCCCCACGGTTGAGGGGCTCAAGGATCACGGTTGTGCCGCAACTCTTGGCGAACTCACCGAGCTTGTGGAGCTCCTCGCAGAGGTAATCGCGGGTCTCCATAGTGTGGGGCATGCAAGGCTTCTGGCCGTTGAAAGCGGGAACCATGATGACACCGGTGGAGCCAAGCTCTCCGGCGGCCTCGATAATCTCGCGCATGGTCGTGTCGAACTGGTTCTTGACAGCGGGATCCTCGGCGAGGATGAAGCCGTCAAAACCAGCGCAAATGGCTGACACTTTGATGTTTCTGCCGTTAAGAGCATCCTGGATCTCCTTGACGCGGCCTTTCAGGCCACGGCCTCCGGGCTCGAAACCGACCACACCAAGATTCTCCATGAAGTCGAGCTTCTCGGCGAGGGTCTCACCGGGAGCGATACCCTCCTGGAAGGAGATATTGAGCGGAACAACCTCGCAGCAGGCGTTCTTGCCGGCTTTTGAGGAACCGGAAGCGCAACCGGGAAGAACGGAAGTCGCCGCTATCGCGGCGCTTCCGATCGCTGATGTCTTAAGGAAAGATCTTCTATCCATATTCATCATTTACCTGTTCCAGGCTTTGCCACGGTGTATTTCTTCATGTCCATCTTGCCCATCTCGAGTTTCTCAGGGAGATAGTCAAGGTCGGAGGCGCTGATGGTGTCCCATTCGATGGTCTGGCCGGTGTATGCGGCCTCGCGGCCCATAACTCCGCAGAGAGAAGACATTCCGCACTCGCTGGCCTCGTCGTGGACGGTGCCTTTACGAATATGGTTGACCCAGTCGACATGCTCGAGGACATAAGGATCCTCCTGCTTGAACTCCGCCCTCATGGCGTCATAGTCGAACTCCCAGATCTTGTTGCCCTGGAGATCGTAGATGGCGTCATCAGCTGATTTCCAATAACCCTTGGTTCCATGAACCTCCTCGCTGACGTTGTTGGAGCAACCATCAATCTGGCGGCACATGCTGTGGAGGTGGATACCGTTCTCATACTCGAAATCAACGCTGAAGAAATCATACTGGTCACCAGTGATCCTGCGCTGACGGCTTCCGAAAGCAGTGGCCTTGATGGGGTGCTTGTAGCCGAACATCCAGTTGAAGACGTCGATGTTGTGGACGTGCTGCTCGACGATATGGTCGCCGGAGAGCCACTTCCAGTTGACCCAGTCACGGATCATCCACTCCATGTCGCTCCAGCCCTTCTGGCGCTCCCTGTACCAGAGCATACCCTGGTTCCAGTAGACGTTACCACCGGTGATCTCACCGATCATGCCTTCCTGGATCTTCTTGAACGCCTCGACATAGGGACGCTGGTGGTGGCGCTGGGTTCCGCAGACAACGCTCAAACCCTTGGCGGCAGCCTGCTTGGCGGTGGCCATGATCAGGCGGTAGCCCTTGGCGTCGACAGCGATAGGTTTCTCGAGGAATGAGTGGACACCCTTCTCGGTGGCATACTGGAAATGGATGGGACGGAACACGGGAGGTGTGGCGACCACGACCATGTCCACGCCAGAGTCGATGACCTTCTTGTAGGCGTCGAAACCGACAAAGCAGTTCTCGTCGGGAACTACCTGGTTCCTCTGCTCTTTAAGCTTGTCTTTCAGGCTGTTGAGCCTGTCGGCGAAGGTGTCTCCAAGAGCGGTGACGGTAATTCCGTCAGCAGCGTCGAGAAGGTTCATGATAGCGCCGGAACCACGGCCGCCGCAGCCGATCACACCAGCCTTGAGAGGCTTGCCGTCGATAGCCTTGTCGGGAAGCTCGGGAATGTAGTACTCGTCAGGTTGCCTCAGAGGGATGTACACGGGGCCTGTCTCTTTTTTCGCGCATGAGGCGAGCAGAGCTCCGCCGCCGACCATGCCGACAACTCCTATCTTGGCGCTGGTGCCGAGAAAGGATCTTCTGTCCATTTTGTTTTCGCTCATAATATTATCAGTATTAAGTAATTAATTTGCTTTCACATCATCTGGAACGTCGCAGACCACTCTGAATCCGATACCTTTAATGTCGGAGTACCACCAAATACTCTTCGGATTCTGTGGATCGGTCTTGAGCCATTTGTCATGCTCAGTGTGGCTTCTCGTGGCGCTGCGGACACCAGCCGCGTCATCGGCGTAGCTGCCGCCTCGGACCACATGCTCTTTTCCGCTTGAGGGACCGGTCGGATCAAGAGCGCCGTCCTTGATCTTTGAATATGCGTCATCCGAATACCAGTCGGAGCAATACTCCATGACGTTACCAAGCATATTCTTGAGTCCGAACGGATTGGCTATCACTGATTTAGGTTCCTGGGTCTTCCCGGTGCTGTTGCCGGAATATACCACATAGCGAGCTATCATAGTAGTATCGGCCCCTTTCAACTTGCCCATCAGACCGCTCCCGACGAACTTCTTCGGATTACCCTCGAAGAAATATGGAGTCTCTGTCCCACCTCTGGCGGCATATTCCCACTCGGCCTCGGTAGGGAGGCGGTAGTGGCGACCTGTCTTAAGGGAGAGCCACTGGCAGAAGGTCGTGGCCGCATAATGGGTCATCGTGATAGCCGGCCGCTCGCCCATGCCCCATCCTTGGTCAGGGAATCCGAACGGAGGAGTAGGGCCGCTTACAGCGTCGACATCAGGACGGTTATTGTTGGCGTATATCTTCTCGGGAGGGGTACGACCCTCGGACATTGTCTCGTTGTAGAAAGCCCAGAACTGGTTCCAGGAGATTTCGGTCTCAGCCATGAAGAACGGAGAGACCTTGACCTTCTTCTGAGGACCCTCATCCTCTTTGTGGAAAGGCTCCTTGTCGGAACTGCCCATAATGAACTCGCCTCCGGGGACGGCTATCATCTTGATCGCCGCGGTGGTGCCAGGAACAGTCTCGGTGAAGTTCTCAAAGGAGGTAACGGTCGCTTTGGTCTCGTAAACGGGACCCTCCACGGTTTGGAACACCTTGCCTTCCAGACGTTTATGTTCGTAACCTGGCATATAATGGCCCACATTGAGATGGCAGCTGATGCAGTCCAGTCCGAGCTTTTTGGCGTTCTCCTCGTAGTGGAGATGAGCGGTGATGCCGTCGTCGGAAATACCTTCGGGGAAAAGGTTGACATGACATCTCTCGCAAGAAGAGTTATAGACAATCTTACGGGCGTGCTCAAGCTCCCTCTTGGCCTCCCAGTCAATCTCCTCCGGGTTCTTTGTCATCTTCGCCCAAAGATCCTTGACTCCGATCTTGGACTTGGTCATGTAATACCTCAAGAGACCGTCCTCTTTGGGAGGAAGGTGGCAAGCGGCGCAGTCAGTCATCGCTCCGCTGTGGCTCAAGTAGTGGGGGGATTTCTTCCAGTCCAGGTCAGCCTGCTCGTGGGTATGGCAGCTCATGCAATATTCATTGGATGTGGTCTTGTTCATCGTGGTGTCAAAAGCCGCGATAAGCAGCGCTCCTATAATGAAGCCCATCAGACCTATGATCCAGTATTTGCCTTTGCTTTCCGCCATCGGATTTGTATAATAGCCTCTAAATTTACGGATAATCTTTGAGAAAACGAAATCTATTTGAGGAACACTATTATATAGTACATCATGAGACCGCTGGCAATGAGCTTGATACCGGTGCCGAAAAAGAAGCCCAGAAGAGCCCCGACGGCCGATTTTGTGGATTCCCAACCATTCTTTCGGGAGACCAGGAACTCTGCCAGGAAGGCTCCTCCGAGAGTGCCGAGAATGATTCCCACCGGAGGCATGAACATCCCTACTATCAAACCTATGATCGCTCCCCGTCCGGCCGCCTTGCTGCCCCCGGTAATCCTGGTGAAATACGCCGGTACAACATAGTCAATAATGCAGACCACTATCGTGATGGCCAGCCAGATCAGCAGGAACTTGGTGGTCATCGGATTCCCGGCGGCATTGGTGCCGTTGCCCCAGATGTGGAGAATCAGAAGTCCGGCCCAGCTGATCGGAGGACCGGGAAGACCTGGGAGTATGCTCCCGGCGATCCCGATGATTCCGGCCAGGACGGCCAATATGATGATAACTATTGACATGACATGGCGGATTCCACGTCATCGGGCTGGATAGGAAGGCGGTTCGGGCCTGTCCTACGGGCTCCGTCGGCAGTGACCAGCACGTCGTCCTCCAGACGAATTCCGCCGAAGTCGTAGTAAGACTCAAGCTTGTCGAAATTGACAAAGCCCTTGCCTGTGCCCTCTGTTTTCCACTTCTCGATCAACGCGGGAATGAAATATATTCCAGGCTCATCGGTTATCACATTGCCGGGGACGAGTCTTCTGGCCATCCTAAGGCTTCCGAGGCCAAGCTGCTTGGCTCGGGTCTGATCCGGATCATAGCCAACCAGGTTCTCGCCGAGATCCTCCATGTCATGTACGTCCATGCCCATGTTGTGGCCCAGGCCGTGAGGCTGGAATAGTCCGGCGATTCCCTCAGCCACCATAACGTCAGGGTCACCCTTGACAAGTCCGAGAGCGCTTAAGCCCTCCAGCATCTTCCGGGCGGTCGCGAGGTGGACATCACGATAGGCGATTCCAGGTTTGGTCAGGCTGAAAGCCAACTCATTACAGTCACAGACAATCTGGTAGATCTCCCTCTGTTTCGTGGTGAATTTCCCGGAGGTCGGATAAGTTCTGGTGAAGTCGGAGGCGTAGTGCATGTTGTTCTCGGCGCCTGCGTCGATGACCATCAGTTTGCCCGGCTCGACAATCTTGTCGTGGAGATGGTTGTGGAGAGTCTCACCATGCTGAGTCAAAATGGTGGGGAAGGATACACCCCAACCTTTCTGGAGCACCAGGCCTTCCATTTTTCCGACAATATCCTGCTCGATGACACCGATTTTGATGTTGTCACGGCCGATGGAGTGCATCTCCTGTCCCAAAGCTCCGGCATCGTCAAGTTGCTCAATCTCACAAGGTTCCTTCACGAGCCTCATGGAGATCACAGCTTTGACAAGCTCCTCGGAGGCGTGTTGCCCGCCGTTCTCGGCGATCGGGGCCACTTTCCCGACACACTCCTCCGGAATCCCTACCAGGGAGGCGAGCTTCATCGTGTTGTAATATCTCGACGGAGGGAGGAAATGAATATTCCTACCGGTCGCCAAGGCCTTTGAGACAGCCACGCTCAGAGCACCGTAAGAGGCGGATTTTCCGACGCCTACCGCAGCGGCCTTTGAGGCTACGGAAGGCTGCGGCCCCATCCAGATGATGTCATCAATCTCGACATCATCGGCATAGATTGTCTCATCGCCGTTGTCCAAGTCGATTATAGCGGCGTAACGGGGCTCGTCAAGACCGAAATAGTACAGCCAGGAAGAGTCCTGCCTGAACTTATAGGCGTTGTCTTTGTACTGTGCGGCCGCCTCGACATTTCCAACGAATAGGGCTATTCCCCGCTGTCCCTCAGGCGCAGTGAGCGCCATTTTCTCAACCAATGCCCGCCTGCGGGCGATGTAGATTTCTTTTTCGAACATATCTGTGGTTTTAATTATTATCTGTCCATACAAAGATAACAATTCGGCTCGAGTATTGAAATAGTGAGGAAAATTAGTAAATTTGTGTACTATGTTAAGATTTATCTTGATTTGCGCCCTGGTGGGCGGCATCATCGGCCTGTTGTTCTCCCGTAGCGGAGAAGGAGATAGGGGATTCACAGAAGGAGCCAAGAAGGGAATCGGCTGCGGTTGCGGATGCGTGACCGTGTCTGTCCTCCTGCTCATTATCCTTTTCTTCATGATCATGGGCCTTCTGGTCATAGGATGAAAGTATCATCTTTATTTAAAAGACAAGCAATATGAAGAAGTTGATTTACTGGACCGGAGCGACAATCCTCGCGGCGCTTACGCTCATTAGTTGCTCCCCCAAGCAGAACACATTGACATCCAAGGAGAAAGCCGAAGGCTGGCAACTCCTTTTTGACGGCACAACCCTTAACGGCTGGAGGGATTATAACGGTACGGCCCTGACAGGTCCCTGGACTGTCGTGGACGGCACTATCCAAGCCGAGGGAGGTGGCGACGATGCTAATGGATATATCGTTACCGAGAAAGAATACACGAATTTCGACCTCAAGTGGGAGTGGAAGATCAGTAAGGGTGGCAACAGCGGTATGATGTATCATGTTGTCGAGAATCCTGTGCTTAGCGTTCCTTACGTGACTGGTCCCGAGTACCAGCTGATCGACGACGAGAACTTCACCGAGATGAACGACGGTTACGTCCTTGAGCCTTGGCAAAGGTGCGCCGTGGACTATGCCATGTACGTTCCGGATTTCGACAAGCGTGATCTCAAGCCTGCCGGAGAGTGGAACCAGAGCGAGATCATCTTCGACAACGGCCACGTCACATATTTGCTGAACGGCAAGGTCACAGTCGAGTTCGACGCATGGAGCGCCGACTGGTTCGCCCGTAAGGCCGCCGGCAAGTGGGCTGACTGCACCGAGTACGGCATGTCGCCGACCGGTCACATCTGCCTCCAGGACCACGGTTATCCCGCTTGGTTCAGGAATGTCAAGATCAAGGAACTTCCTGATCCCGAGCCGGTTGAGAAGGATCTCTTCAACGGCAAGGATCTTACCGGATGGATCAACTACGGCACCGAGCTTTGGTATGTCGACGATGAGGGTTGCCTGGTCTGCGAGAGCGGTCCCGACAAAGCTTACGGCTATTTCGGAACTGACCAGTATTACTACAACTTCGACCTCACCCTTGAATTCCAGCAGTTCGCTGACGGCAACTCTGGAGTATTCATCCGTTCCATCGTCCCTGAGGGCGTGAAGGTCAGCGGATGGCAGGTCGAGGTCGCTCCGCCGAACCATGACACCGGTGGAGTCTACGAGTCCTACGGCCGCGGCTGGCTGTATCAGATTCCTGACGAGAAAGAGAACATCCTTAAATACGGAGAGTGGAACACTATGCGCATCCGCCTGGAAGGCGACCACCTCCAGTCCTGGCTCAATGGTGAGCCTATGACCGACATCACCGATGAGGCGATCGGCAAGGGACGGGGCAGGATCTGTCTCCAGATCCATGACGGTGGCGGCATCAAGGTCCGTTGGCGCAACCTCCACATCAAGACGCTGTAATCATTTAAAACACAGCGCCATGACAGGAAGAACTGATATTCTGTTGAAGGAGGTCAGGGAAGTCCTCGAGTGGGACATTCTCAAGTTCTGGTCCGGTATGCAGGATCCCCGCGGCGGCTTCTATGGGAAGATCGCCGAGGGGCTTGCCGCTGACAAGGACGCCGACCGTGAGGAGCAACTTAACGCCCGCATAATCTGGGCTTTCTCCAACGCCTACAGGATATTCCACAAAAAGGAATATCTGATGCCTGCCATGAATGGTAAGGACTACTTCATCCAGCATTTCATTGATCATAAATATGGCGGAGCTTTCGTCTATGTTGATTCCTGGGGTGAGAAGAAGGACACCGACGCTCTCCTGAGCAACCAGGCCCTGGCTATCTACGCCTTGAGTGAGTTCTACGGGGCCACCAAGGATGACGAGTCCCTGAAGCAGGCAATCAATCTATACAAGATAGTCGAGAAGGAGTTTCACGATCTCAACCTTGGTGGCTACAGGGAGGTCCTTTCGAGGGACTTCACCCCTAAGGATGAGTCGAAAGTGGCCGTCTCGCATCTTTATCTGCTGGAAAGCTACTCGAACCTTTACCGGGTCTGGAAAGATCCGTCTTTACGTGGGGTGATCGCTGACCTTATCGACGTGATGGTCAGTGAGTTCTTCAATCCGACCACAGGCCATCTAGAGCCTCGTTTCGGAAAAGAGTGGAACCTGGTTCCCTCAGGATGCCTGTACGGACTTGACCTGGAGGCTTCCTGGTCGATTCTCGACGCCGCCTACGCCATCCACGACATGGATGTTATCAATCATGTGAAGGACACTTGCCTTCAGCTTTACAAGGCTGGAATGGACGGCATGTCTGGAGAAGGGTTCGTGGTCTTGAGCAAGGATGCTGATGGAGAGATTGACAATCAGATGGTTCCGTGGGTTCAGGCCGAGGCCCTGATCGCCAACCTGTGCGCCTGGAAGTATCAGAGCGTTCCGGAAGGCGCGGACTTCGCCATGCGTATCTGGGATTACATCAAGGAACATCTCAACGACTCGGTCGACACCATCGCTTTCCGCATGTTCCCGATGCACGACGCCCGCGCCTGCGTCCAAGTCATGAATATCTTCAGGTAAGGTTTAAAAACGGAAACTTACTCCGATCCTGGCATTGAATAAGTTGCGTGAATCGGTGATGGCCGAACGGATGAGCGGATCCTTTACAGGAATCGTATAAGAATACTGTGGTTCTAAGAACAAACCTATGTTCCGGACTGGTTCATATTTCAGTCCGGCTAGGATAATAGCTGAATAATAGGTGTTTCCGTCTTTTATTCTTTGCTGGGGACCAATCTGTGCGAATAAACACTTGTATGCCTCTGCACCTGCTCCCGCATAGAGGAACAGCCTGTTATTTCTGATAATCATCCAGTCCAGATGCAACGGAATCCCCAGGTAGTGGGCTTTCTGATCAGCTTTCGTGTTGTCTGAGAAGGTAATCTTTGAGAGACAATAAGAGTAGTCCAACCCGGATGTCAGGAAGAGTTTGTCTGAAAGAGGAATACCCAAAGCTATTCCTATAGTATAGGGATAGCTATGTTCATATTGTATATGATTCAATTCTATGGGTTGGGACTGATTATTTGGAATGAAAATAATTGTTTGATTCTCGTTACTATTGGCAGGGTTATTCTCGTCTTTGTCTCCAAAATGCTGACCATTGTCGGGATTGGTATTATTGATGATTGAAGGGGCATCTGACCGTAAAAATGAAGAAGAAATCAATGATTTTGACAGACTGAACATTATTGGTTTTTTTCGTGAAGATTCTTCTGCCTCAAGCCATGTCCATCTGTTTTCCTGCTCAATGATTGGGTGTCTATCAACCAATGATGAGTCTTTCTTGGCCGTATAACTCCGGGTTGTGTCAATATCTCTTTGCGTATTGTCAAATACTTCATGCTCAACAATTTGTTCTGATAACTGTATTGCTTCAGCAGGAGTGGCATTATTTCCCGCCAGTTTTATGTTGATTGATTCTGGGTTGTCACAAATCAAGGGCTCGTTTGAATCTATAGGTGACGCCTTCTCAACCTCGGCTATTTCATATGTGGGAATCTTTTCATCTTGTTTCTGTTGAGGTAAGAAAAGAAAGATAGTGGCTGCCGCGGCAGCAACAGCGATCGCGATAGAAACCGCGCTCCGAAGTTTTTTATGCCAGACGTGACGGTCTAGCATACGACTCATCTTTTCCCAATCATCTTCCGGAAGGATGAGCCTTTCGCCCTGCAGCGTTTTCTTGAATAATTCAGTCCAGTCACTCATCATTCATTATTCTTAAGATAATCGATAATCATGGCTGCTAATTCCTTTTTCGCTTTTGACAATGTCGATGACGACCCATTTTCGGATATTCCAAGTAGTGATCCGATTTCCCTATGCGAATAGCCCTCAATGCAATACATGTTGAACACGGCCCTTTTGATCGGAGATAACCGTCCAATCATCTTTCGCATCTCTTCCGCGGGGATTTCATCGTCACTTTCAAGTTCCGGTTCCGGAATTTGATTCCAAACAAGCTCACTTACTTGCAGCCGATGACGTCTAGCCCACTTTTTCTTGTCAAGGATCATATTCACGGCTATCCTGGACATCCACCGGAAAAGGGACCCCTCGCCGTCATATTTGAATGAAGAAAGATGATCATAGACTTTCAGCATCGTTTCGTGCAAGAGGTCCGCTGCCAATTGTTCGTCTACGATATATCTATTGCAAACTGAAAACAGTCTGCCGGCATATTCGTCATAAAGCAAGCGGAACGCTTCTCTCCTATCCTTCCGGAACAGTTCCAAAATCCCCTCGTCTGACGAAACTATGCTATCTTCCAATTTCAACTAGTTACTAATAATAGCTTATAAATATAGTTATAACGACAAACATGAAGAAATCCGTCAATTACCATGAAAAATGACGGATTTGATGGGGTTTGTCGTTATAAGTAATGTTAATTATATTATGATATCTTCTTGCAAATTTTTAGTACTATGAAAAAGATACTATACCCTTTGTGGATAATTACTCTTATAGCAAGTTCTTGTTCTTCTCACTATGAGATTATTACACACGTTGAATCCGACTCTCATGAAGCTATTCCAGGTGAATTGTCGACTACAGCACAAAATGAGTTGTCTTTAGCATATATTTCGAAGAGCTATTACAGTGTTTCCCCAGGTTTTGATGATTCTTCTGTAGAGATACGGGCCTCCAAGGCAGATCTCGAAGTTAAGTATGCAGAAATGAAAGATCTCATTGACATTTCCTTGCATTATGAATTCGAGCACAATAATGATGATTCCATCAGAACATTTGATCTTTTCTTGAATGATTTGAATTACAGTAAAGAGGATGGAATTATCAAATTTGATAGTGATTACGCACAAGGAATAATGACATTAGATGTATTGGAAGATAGTCTCATATATTCCGATGTCTCTGTCAAAGGGTTTATTTCACTTATTAAAGATAGATTATCATCAGGTATAACTATTTGCGGGAATGTTAAGGATCGTCCTTTTTGTATAAGGGTTGACGGACTGACTGAAAGGCAACCATCTCCGGTGGATCGCTATTCTATAATTGAGTATTTATGCTATGCGAAATATATATTTTACAACAAGTCATCGAAGATAATTAATGTGGACTTGATTTCGGATAACAAAGGCAGTTTCGAGGGTTTGGATTTTACTCTAATTCCAGGAGAATCGTATGAGAAATTGCTGATAGATTATCAGTCTGTGCTTTGTAGATCAATTTCCATTTCAGAATCAGGAAGTGAAAAGGCCGATACGGTTCTTAATTGGACTTCTCCTGACGTAGGTTTGCCATTGGGTAGAAATGAAGATTTCTTCATTTACTACAATGATAACGCGGGGTACATAGCGCCTCTATATTATCCTGTGATATCGCTGGTAATCGATGACGAGAACATAGCCCTTTTTTCTGGCAATAAAAGGCGTTTTTTGTAACTGATTAATATTAAGTAATTTGGCTTAAGGTGCATGGTAGATTTTACCATGCACCTTTTTTAATTGCTTATTACTTAGTCACTTCCAAAATACTCCCTATAGCATCTCCAGGAGGCGGGCGATGAGAAAACCGAGATAGTTTCCGACGGCATAGCCGACTACACCGACAGAGAGACCACCGGCCAGCACGGACTTGTTTTTCATCGCGGCGGCCATCATGGGAACGAAAGGAGGTGAGCAGATGTAGGCTACAGAACTGACAGTCATTGTGTCGGCGTCCACCTTCAACGGTTTCGCCGCAAGAACCTCCAGAAGGAGTGAGAAGAATATCACGAACGTCAAGTAGCCCAGCATATTCAGGCTGCCACTTATGCTGAGCGACCGCAGATCCGCCATCGAGGCCACCACGACAGAGAAGACATAGATGCAGTACATCCCGATGTCGTAGCCATGCTTACGTTTTTTGAGCGGTTTCCAGAACGAGGCCGCTATGCCGAGAGTGGTCAGACTCAGAATTAAAACTGTCATGAACGCTCCGTCTCCGGCGAGCAGGCCTAACCCAGCGGAAATGCCTATGATTAAGGCATCTACGGCCAGGAGGACGCCAGCGTCCCGGAGTCCCTGCTTTGTGAATAACCCCTTGAAAGGCTGTTCCTTTTCTTGCCCGTCAACTTCTTGATTATCAGCTCCGGCCTCGACTGGCAGCCAGCGGCGGAACAGGCGGATACCAACGGAAAGCAAGAAGGTCAGGTACAAGAAACTGATGGCCATATCAAATGAGTTCAGGAGTATAAACGTCTCCTCCGGGACATCCAGCATAACCTTGAGCGAGGCGAGGTTTATGGTTCCACCAGTGTAAACACCGGTCAGCATCCCGCCGATTTTCGCTCCGTCATCCATATTCCTCCCGAATAGGAAAGAGCCGGCAAGGACCGAAAGCGTGACGGCTGTCAAACCTAACAGGAGAGCGATCAGCTGGCTTCTTGTCTTGCTTCTTTGGAAAGTGCAGGAAAACAGCATCAGCGGTATGGCCAGGGGAACCGTGGCGCTGGACAGAACCTCTTGAATACCAGCCATTCCGGATGGGTGAAACAGATTCCCGAATATGATTCCCACGATGTAGAGGATCAGCACCGGGCCGATCTTGTCCAGCAAAGGGAAGCGCCGGCAAAGCCATAGCACGCAGGCTGGGCTGAGCAGGAAAAAGAGTATGACGAGAATGTTGCCGATCATTGTTTGCCAAATATATCAATATTTTCCGTTTTTGGTAAACTTATTTCAGGACGACCCCGAGTGGCGTTTTTCGGAAGTGGCTAAGTATTAGGTGATTAAATAAAGATGCATGGTAAAATCTACCATGCACCTTAATTTATCTTGTTTATTATTAATTAGTTAGGAAAAACGCTTTGGTTGAGGTTGATATATATGCAGCAGCGTCTCCGCAATGAATAACGAGACCTGCAACCGGTTGGCTAGTTTTCTTGATAAAACACGCCTCTCCTCTTCACTTAAATTGAGAACTTCTTTCGGATTGATGAATCCGTAATCTTTTGACAGGGAACGAATAGAACTAACATATCCTTTATAAGACTGGTCTGAGTATTCTTCCTTAAGATCATGTTCGTTCCCGATGTTTGAGTCAAAGGCTATCAACATTTTCTCATAAGAACCATAAAGACGGATTGTCTCATTGTAGTCAACTACGTTGTAGGTATTGATGATGAAATCTATCAGTTGATTGCCCTCATCCCACGAAAGCCTGATAAAGCAATTTCTCAAGATGGTATAGTTGAGAAAAGCATTGTGATTGAACATAAACTTAACTTCCTTAATACATTGTCTAAGATTGTTCGAGGCCTTTCTGATAACCAGCTTTCCCGAGAAAGGATGGTCGGATTTCGCATAGGCAAGGAAGTTCCATCTGTAACTTACAGCATTGATTGATAATTGTTTCTCGACAGGGTTATTGTACAGGTAGGCCGCTGCCTCTCTTTGCTTTTTGTCCTTTTTTTTATTAGACAGGCCATATCTCGGTTCAAAGACAGACCCTTTTGTCCCGGCGTCTTTGTTGAATTCTTTTGAGTAAGCTGTCTCAAGGTCACGCATAAAACAGGAGATCACTTTTTGTGATTTAGCCTTAATGAGCAGATGATAGTGGTTATACATGAATACGACTCCCAGAACGGTGATCTTGTACTTCTTTTTTAATTCGTAAAGTAGAGTGTAGAAAACGAGGATGTCTTTGACTGAATAAAAGATAACGGACATATTGAATCCGCGTTGATAAATGTGGGCGATTCCCCTACAGTCATATTTAATCTTCCTGGCCATAAGAAGCTTTCCATTAGTTTAGTTATAAGACAAAGATATTGATTTGACCAGTCATTTCCAAGGTTGGCAAGTGACTTTGGAAAACTAATTTCAGGACGACAGGAAGGGGCGTTTTTCGGAAGTGACTAAGTAATAGGCAATTAATTAAAGGTGCATGGCTAAATCTACCATGTACCTTAATGTATCTTATTTATTACTAATTAGTTAGGAAAAACGCTTAATTTGGCGACAGGTGGGGATTCTTTCAGATCCGTCTGGTGAGCTATGGTGTGAGTCGTAGTGTCAGGTCGATGAAGTCTTCGACGCTGAGCCGCTCTGGACGCAGGTCAAAAACCGGGTCCGCCGTCCGTCCGGCAAGCAGCGGCTTGAGAGAGTTGCGGAGGGTTTTGCGGCGTTGGCCGAAGGCGGTCTTGACGACGGTCTTGAACAGCTTTTCGTCACAGCCCAGCGAGGTCCTGGAGTTGCGTGTCAGGCGGATCACAGCTGATTGGACCTTGGGCGGCGGGTTGAAAGCGCCGGAGCCCACAGTGAACAGATATTCAATGTCATACCAGGCCTGAAGGAAGACAGAGAGGATGCCGTAGGTCTTTGTGCCAGGCTTCTCGGCGATGCGCTCGGCGACCTCTTTCTGGATCATACACACGACTTCCGGCACGAGGTCTCGGTTGTCGATGATCTTGAAGAATATCTGGGAGGAGATGTTGTAGGGGAAGTTGCCGATGATCGAGAACTGGCCAGGGAATACGTTCCCGAGATCCATCTTGAGGAAATCCCCTTCGATCAGCCCGTCCCCCAGCTCCGGAAAATGCTTCCGCAAATACACCACACTCTCTTTATCTATCTCGATTACTTTCAGATTAGTATTATCCAGGTATTGCGTTAATACGCCCATGCCGGGACCGACCTCGAGGACAGGGGAGCCATGGAGGGCACCGACAATTCTGCGGGCGATATCCTGGTCTGTCAAGAAATGCTGCCCAAGGGCTTTCTTCGCTCTAACTTCCATAACGCGAAGATAACTCATTTTCTTCTATCAAAGTTGGACATAAATCGCTAAATTTGCAGGCTTGACAGATTATTCTGAATATTAACGAAACAAAATATGTACAGAGACCACACTTGCGGCGAATTGCGCATCGCCAACGTAGGACAGAAAGTGACCCTCGCAGGATGGGTCCAAAGGAGCAGGAAACTTGGAGGAATGACCTTCATCGACCTGAGGGACCGCTATGGAATCACCCAGCTCGTAGTTGAGGCTGACGCTGATCCGGCCCTTGTCGAGACCGCCACATCCCTCGGAAGAGAATTCGTGATCCAAGTCGTCGGAGAAGTCGTTGAGCGTCAGAGCAAAAACCCCAAGATGCCCACCGGAGAAATCGAGATAAAAGTTGAGTCCATCAATATTCTCAACAAGTCTGTGACCCCTCCCTTCACCATCGAAGACGAGAGCGACGGCGGCGAGGACATCAGAGCCAAGTTCCGTTATCTGGACCTCAGGAGAAACCCTCTCCAGCAGGCCTTGGCCCTTCGCCACAGGCTCGCCCATGAGGTGAGGAACTATCTCGATTCCAAGGACTTCATGGAGATCGAGACTCCTTATCTCATCAAGTCCACTCCTGAGGGCGCCCGCGACTTCGTGGTCCCTTCAAGGATGAATCAGGGCCAGTTCTACGCCCTTCCGCAGTCTCCCCAGACCTTCAAGCAGCTCCTGATGGTCGCCGGCTATGACAGGTATTTCCAGATTGTCCGCTGCTTCAGGGACGAGGACCTGAGGGCTGACCGCCAGCCTGAGTTCACACAGATCGACTGCGAGATGAGCTTCGTCGAGCAGGAGGATGTCCTGAATATGTTCGAAGGAATGATGAGGACCCTGTTCAAGAATGTCATCAATGTGGATATTCCTGACCCGCTCCCGAGAATGAGCTGGTACGACGCCATGGACAACTACGGTTCCGACAAGCCGGATGTGCGCTTCGGAATGACCATCCATGAGATCACTGACAAGGTCAAAGGCAACGGTTTCTCCGTCCTGGATGACGCTGCCTATGTCGGCGCTATCGTCGTCCCAGGTGGAGCTGAATACACCCGCAAGCAGATCGACGAGATCACAGAGTGGGTCAAGAGGCCTCAGGTTGGAGCCAAGGGCTTGATCTACATCAAGTTGAACGCTGACGGAACTGTCAAGTCATCAATCGATAAGTTCTACACTCCCGAGCAGCTGCAGGCCATCGCCGAGGCTGTCGAAGCCAAGACCGGCGACATCGTGTTCGTCATGAGCGGTCCGGAGAAGCGCAAGGTCCAGACCATGCTGGGCGTCCTGCGTCTCGAGATGGGCGGAAGGCTCGGCCTCAGGGATCCCAAGGTGTTCGCGCCGCTCTGGATCGTGGACTTCCCGCTCCTCGAGTGGAACGATGAGGACGGCCGTTTCTACGCCATGCACCATCCTTTCACCGCCCCGAAACCGGAGCACATGGATCTCTTCTATTCCGATAAGAAAGAGGATCTCGAGAGGGTCTGCGCCAACGCCTATGACTTCGTCCTGAACGGTAATGAGCTCGGCGGCGGATCGATCAGAATCCACGACGCGGAGGTCCAGAAGAGGATGTTCGAGGTTCTCGGAATCGGTCCCGAGGAGGCTGAATATAAGTTCGGCTTCATCATTCACGCCTTCCAGTTCGGCGCTCCGCCTCACGGAGGTCTGGCCTTCGGATTCGACCGCGTCTGCACCCTCTTCGCCGGCAAGGAGTCCATCAGGGACTTCATCGCCTTCCCGAAGAACAACCAGGGCCGTGACGTTATGATCGACTCCCCGTCACAGATTGACCAGGCCCAGCTCGATGAGCTCGGCCTGGACATCAGACCAGTGCCTGAGAAGTAGCTAATCTACAGTCAGCAAAACCAATCTGACGAATAAACTCTTCATTATCTGGATCATAGCGCGTAATGGAATCCGTCCACGACGTTCCATTCACCCCTCGTGAAGTCCGGGAAACGGACCGGCATCGAATTGTTCTCCAATGAGATGCGGCTCAGTTCCTGGACCGCCGACCATTCCGCCGCATCGTAGACATCCTCGTCAAGAGGAAGTCCGTGACGCAGGCAGTAGATCAGACGGTAGTCCATGATGTAGTCCATTCCGCCGTGGCCGCCGACAGTCTTGGCTTTCTCCTCGATTGCTTTGGCGAATTCCGGCCTGTACGCGGTCAGCAGAGAATCCATAACCTCTTGAGACACATAGGTATGGCCGTTTATACCCTTGACAGAGATTCCTTCCACAGGGTATTTGTTGGCGAATCCCTCAGTTCCGGTGAGCTGGTACATCCTGGTGTAAGGGCGGTAGGCATAGACATTATGCTGCACCTCGATCAGTTTCTTCTTCTCGGTCTGGATCAGGCTGATCGTGTGGTCGCCGTCCTTGCAATAGTCCGCGTCCCTGAACTTCTTCGCGGCCACCTTGCCGTTGTAGGAAGGAGTGTCCATAGCCACGAGATAATCCATCTTGTCACCCCTGTGGATGTTCAGCACCTGGGCGATGGGTCCGAGGCCATGTGTGGGATAGTTGTCTCCCCGGTTCTCCATGTTGTAGTCCAGCCTCCAGGTCTCGCTCCTGTCCCAACCTTCTGAAAGGAAGTGAATATAAGCACCTTCCACGTGATAAACCTCCCCGAACAACCCTTGCTGGGCCATATTCAAAGCTGACATCTCGAAGAAATCGTAGCAGCAATTCTCGAGCATCATGCAGTGGCGACGGGTCCTCTCGCAGGCGTCCACAAG
>JAEEGF010582370.1_pt1 | contig 26080 bp, 25 predicted proteins | sample 9134171 | NCBI WGS metagenome assembly JAEEGF01 (sample SAMN16246542, study PRJNA631951) | gut metagenome | biome: gut microbiome; feature: rumen; material: AP-attached | host: Bos | place: Iran: Karaj | collected 2018-10 | reverse complement strand
GCCTGCGACAGCTACACGTGGCAAGGCTCTACCTACACTAGTTCTACTAATACTCCTAGCTATACTAGCACCAACGCCCAAGGATGCGACAGCGTAACCACCCTGCATCTCACCATCAACTACAGCACCTCGGCCACCCAGACCGTCACCGCCTGCGACAGCTACACATGGAACGGCAACACCTACTCTATCTCCTCTATCGACTCTATCACCTCTACCAACGCCCAAGGCTGCGACAGCGTAACCACCCTGTATCTCACCATCAACTACAGCACCTCGGCCACCCAGACCGTCACTGCCTGCGACAGCTACACATGGAACGGCACTACCTACTCTATCTCCTCTATCGACTCTATCACCTCTACCAACGCCCAAGGCTGCGACAGCGTAACCACCCTGTACCTCACCATCAACTACAGTACCCGCGACACCATCGTTGATTCCGCAACAGGCAGCTACACTTGGAACGGCAACACCTATACCGAGAGCGGCGAGTACCTCTTTGAGGGACTGACAGAGGCCGGATGCGACAGCGTCGTCGTGCTGCAATTGACCATCACCCAATTGGGCATCAACATCGCCGAGAGTGACAACATCACCCTCTACCCCAACCCGACTTCTGGCAAGCTCACCATCGTCGCCGACGATGTAGAGAAAGTGGAGGTATTTGACCAAAGTGGACGTATTGCTGCCACCTTCAAAGACACCAACGAGATAGACATCCACAATCTACCCACAGGTGCCTACACCCTCCGCATCACACTCCATAACGGCAGTGCCGTCAAGCGCGTCATCAAGCAATAAGCACCGCCATTTCATACACATCGAGGCAGACTCCAAACAAAGGTCTGCCTCGTTTTTTTTTACACCATAGCAAATATTTCAGGGCACTTGTTCGTTTATTGGGCAAATGGACAAAGCAGAATACATACATATTGCCACGAAACACCGAGAGGATTTATACCGCTTTGCTGTGCGGTACACCGCCGACGGCGACAGTGCTTTGGATGCTGTGCAGGATGCTCTCGTGGCACTATGGACACGCCACAGTGAGGTAGAGGCCGACAAGGCCAAAGGGTGGCTGATACGGGTGATTTACCGCCAGCTGGTGGACCAACACCGCCGCGAGGAACGCTTCCGCATCTTGTCACCCGAACTGGCACAGGACGAGTGGTACAACCAACACGACAACTACGAGCTGCACGACGCCATGCAGCAAGCCCTCTCACAACTGCCCGATCAGCACCGCGCCATTCTGCTGATGAAAGACCTGGAGGGCTACCAGTATCAGGAAATAGCCCAACTCACCGGACTCGACGTGCCCCAAGTCACCGGCATCCTCTACCGCGCCCGCATCAATCTGAAGAAAGCATACCTTAAGTTGAACAACATAAAACAATACGCGATATGATTAATATGGACAATTATGAGGGCTACCTGTACCTCTATCAAGAAGGCGAACTGGACAGCGCCACACGCACCGAGGTGGAGCGGTTCCTGCTGAAACATCCCGACATCCGCGAGGAGATGGAGACCTACTACGACCCCACCCTTGTGGTCACCGCCGAGCCTCCTGCCCACAAAACCCGCCGCATAGTCCCCCTGTGGCGTTGGGCCGCCGCAGCCTGTGTTGTATTTGCTTTGGGATATGGGATATGGACAACAACGTCAACCACTGTAGGAACAGGCAATGAATCATTGGTGTCTGAAAACAGACCTATACAAATACAAAACCAACCGAAGCCATCCGACACTCCTACGACAGACCAAAGCTCCCCCATCTCCTCCCCTGCTTCAGCCAATCAACGTATCCAACGGATGAATCCCTCCTTACCTCGCACAAACAAGAGTATACTAAACGGGCAACCTCAAGCGACCGATGCAGAGACCAAAGTCCCCGTCAAGGAAGCCAGTGAACCTGCATACTCAGAACCCACCATCATCTACTGCCAATTGGCCGAGGAAATCGTCCCTGTCGACAACCTAGCTAAGGAAATCATTTTTGTGGACAATTTGGCAGAGGTGAAAACGGCTACCTCCATCAACGAGATGATTATTGATTTTGCAGACAACCGCAGACAACAATTCATTAACAGCATAAAAGATGGGGTTATCACTCTTGCCCCCAAGAAAGAAAAAGGTAAGACAATTTAATCGAATAGAAACAATAAAAATAGCAATATCATGAAAAAAACAGCATTCATTGTGGCACTCATCGCCCTTTCGACAATGGCCACAGCACAGAACACCATCTACCGTCAAAACCTCAGCAAAGAGATAAATGTACTTAACGTATTCGGAGACTGCACAATCATTCTAAAGTTAGACACCTGCAACTGGATAGCCTACCAAGGCACTGAAGATGACTTGTCACAAAACTTCTTCACCGTTGCCGGCAACATCGTCCAAACCACTGCTGCAGCCAACGGCAAGACCCTCTCTGTGGGCACCTCAGCCAGTCAAACCAAAAACTCTGCCCCTCTCGTCATCGACATTAAGGACAATGCAAGAGTGATTTTTATGGGGGACACCCTACGCAAAGGACGCCACACGCGCTCCTTCTACTCCGGCACAGTAGAAAACAAGAAAAAAGGGACAAGGACTGAATGGGGCATCACCTTTTCCGACAAAACGGACAATAACAACGCCAACACTGCACGCGACTGGACCGGACTGAAGAAATACACCATCAGCGACCGTATCCATAACCAGTTCTATTTTGGCTCCAGTCTTTGGTTCACAAAAAAAGCCAATGCTCCCGATTTAACCAAAGGTCCTTTCTTTGGCAACACCAACTGGCAATTCAGCTACTCACTATACATGGACAACCATATTGCTGCCGGCATTGGCATACAATGGTCTCAAAGCCCATACACCTTCATCAAACCCAACGTGACAATCAACCGTTCAAACGGTGAACTCAATTTAGAATACCTCTCCTCCGACCTGCCCGGCACATGGAAAAGCGATATCTACACCTCCTCTATCGACTTCCCCCTCCACTTCACATTCTATCCCTATGCCAAAAAGCACACTTTCAACATGCAATTAGAACTGATACCACAACTCTACTTCGCCAGAACGCTCAACCGGACATACACGTACACCGAGAACGATGAATCCGTCAACACACGCTATTCCAAAGACATTCCCCCCCAACTATTCCAACTCAGAACGCGCTTCAGTGTCAACTTCGGTATGATTGGAGCATACGCAGAAACGGGACTCACACCCCTCTTCAAGAACCTCAACGTCCCCGACGAGAGTTCCATCACCCCTTACCACTTGGCATTCGGTGTTCGCTTAAACCTCTTTTAAAAGAGAATAAATATCCGATAAGAATAGAAGAATGTCGGAATCCGACACTCTTCTACTTTTTTAATATCTTGAAGAATTCCCACAACACGATGGCGGCGGCACAACTCACATTCAGCGAATGTTTCGTACCCTGCTGGGGTATCTCGATGCTTCCGTCGCATAGAGGCAGCAACTCCTCCTGCACTCCTTCCACCTCGTTGCCGAAAATAATGGCCACCTTCTCTCCAAGCCGTTCCGGAAGGGCATCCAGTTTCATGCTGTCGTCCACTTGCTCTATGGCATAGACTTTATATCCCTGTTCTTTCAGTTCCCGCACACAGTCAATACTCTCCTCATAATACTTCCAGGCCACGCTCTCCTCGGCGCCAAGTGCAGTCTTGTGAATGTCTCTGTGAGGCGGCGTAGAGCAGATACCGCATAGGCAGATACGCTCCACCCGGAAAGCATCCCCCGTGCGGAACACCGAGCCGATATTATTCTGGCTGCGCACATTGTCCAACACCACCGTGAGGGGCAATTTCTCAGCCTCCTTAAACTCCTGCACCGAAATGCGGTGCAACTCTTCCATTGTCAGTTTCCGTGCCATATCTCAACAACTATACGAAATGCAAAAATACAACTTTTTCACCATATAATGCCATATAATACATAAAAGTTTTACAGTGTAAAAAAAAAGTTGTATCTTTGCATCCGTAAACATCCATCATTCGCAATATTATATGCAAACAATAAACACCCTTAATCCTGCACAAATCGAAGTGCTGAACATGATGTCTTTTATCAATACCGAAAGCTCATGGCAGCATTTGAAGGAGGCTCTTGCCAAATACTTTACCCAACAATTGGAAGACGAAATTGACAGCCTTTGGGAAGATGGAACTCTAACAGAACAGAAAGTTGAAGGGTTTCGCACATTACATGAACGAACCCCTTATGACAAATAACTGAAGTTTGACAAGTGGATAAAAGGCCAAAATTGTGATTCATTGCCTTTTTAGCGTGTTTTAAAAAGTCCGAAGGACTGAAAGAGATAGGCGGGGGCGCAGCCCCCGTACTTATAGACGATAGCACAAAGCCCTGAAAGGGCGACAGATAGTTGGCATCATACGGTGTGTCACCCCTTCAGGGTTCGCTTTTTCCTACCATACGTGCAGGGGTTTGCACCCCTGTCTGTGTTCTATCGTCCCCCTTGGGGACTTTTGAGACACCCTTGTCAAGACCATGTACATCTCGAATTATATTCAAAGGTGGCTAACCGTCATCCGACAGACCCTTCTAACGAGATGCTCAGCAGTTTCTGTGCCTCGACGGCAAACTCCATGGGCAGTTTCTTCAGCACATCCTTGGCATATCCGTTCACTATCAAGCCTACCGCACTTTCGGCACTGATACCGCGCTGCTGACAATAGAAGAGCTGGTCTTCCGAAATCTTCGACGTGGTGGCCTCGTGCTCCAGAATGGCACTGCTGTTATTGGCCTTGATATAGGGCCACGTGTGCGCCCCGCACTTGTCGCCCAGCAGCAGCGAGTCGCACTGCGAGAAATTGCGGGCGTTCTCGGCGCTTCGGTTTATCTGCACCAGACCGCGATAGCTGTTCTGGCTGTGTCCTGCACTGATACCTTTCGACATAATAGTGCTATGGGTGTTCTTGCCCACATGAATCATCTTCGTGCCGGTGTCGGCCTGCTGATAGTTGTTCGTCACGGCCACGCTGTAAAACTCTGCCGTGCTGTCGTCGCCCTGCAGGATGCAGCTCGGGTACTTCCACGTCACCGCGCTACCCGTCTCCACCTGTGTCCACGAAATTTTGCTGCGCGACCCTTTGCAGATGCCGCGTTTAGTGACAAAGTTATAGATACCGCCCTTGCCCTCCTTGTCGCCCGGATACCAGTTCTGCACGGTGCTGTACTTCACCTCGGCATCCTTCAGGGCAATGATTTCCACAATGGCGGCATGCAGCTGGTTCTCGTCGCGCTGCGGAGCTGTGCAGCCCTCCATATAGCTCACATAGGCCTCTTCGTCGGCAATGATGAGCGTACGCTCAAACTGGCCCGTACCCTTTGCGTTGATACGGAAATAACTTGACAGTTCGATGGGGCATCGCACTCCCTTCGGGATGTAACAAAACGACCCGTCGCTGAATACGGCCGAATTCAGCGCTGCAAAGAAATTATCGCCGCTCGGCACTACCGAACCCAGATACTGTTTCACCAAGTCGGGATACTTCTGCACCGCCTCGCTGATGGGGCAGAACAGTATTCCTTTCTCCTCCAACACCTTCTGCGATGTGGTTTTTACCGACACCGAGTCCATGATGGCATCATAAGCCACTCCTGCCAGCTCCTTCTGCTCGCGCAGCGGGATACCCAGCTTGTCGAAGGTGGCAAGCAACTCCGGGTCCACCTCGTCGAGGCTCTTCTTCAGCTCCTTCTGCTTGGGCGCGGCATAATAGATAATATCCTGATAATCCACCTTGTCATACTTCAAGTGGCCCCAGTTGGGTTCTTCCATGGTCTGCCACTTGCGGAAAGCGTTCAAGCGGAACTCCAGCAGCCAGTCCGGCTCGTTCTTTTTCTTCGAGATGAGGCGTATCACATCTTCATTAAGGCCCTTTCCAATGGTGTCTGTCTCGATATTGGTGACAAAACCCCATTTATACTCCTCGTTTGTAACCTCCTGTATGATACTATTATTGTCTTCTGCCATAGCAATGAATCGTTTTTCTATTTAGGCTGCAAAGATACGAAAAAAAATCGTGTTAATTAGGTTATTGTTCCAGCATCACCCACACATTTACACACCGACTCAATAATGCCATTGCCAACACATCCCTGCATCAGCACATTAGCGCATTCAAAATCATGCAAAAAACCTCAATTCGCAAACAATGTCACGACGTTGTCCGACACCGAGTCTCCCACAATGGTCTCGAAATCACTCCCCTCAGCGCAGTTGGCAATCGATATGTTCACCTTCTTGAAGCCGAAAGCCATGAATATGGTTCTCAACTGCCTGATTCCGTTCTCTTCGGCCGTTTCCAACAGCTTATCTTCCATCACCAACTCCAACAACTTTGCGCGAGCCGTGTTCTTAATAATGGTTGTCTTTTCGTGCGACCAACTGCCTTTCTCGCTGAAAGTCCTAATGTCCGACGGATTAGTGATGATATCCAATACCTGTGCCGGAGGTATGGTCACATTGATGGTCGTATCGTCCACCACCTCTGTCTGCATCTTGGTCAAATCAAACCCCGCGCGCACAGTCCCTTTCACTATCAACACGATAGTCTTCTTTTTCAAAAACACAATCTCCTCGTCCGACACCATCACCTCACCGATATAGTGAGCCGTGCAGAACTCCGAAATCTGCTTCATCTCGGTGATTGTCTGGCTAAGCGACTCATAATAATCCTTCTTGGCGGTAATGCTATTATAGATACGCAAGGCTGTCAAAGCCACAAACACCAATAATACAATGGCAATTATCCTTCCCCAGCGTTTTTTCAATAAAGGCCACACTGCCGCCCACAAAGCCCCTGCACCGCCTTTCACCTTTTTCCAACAACGCTTTATCCCATTATCGGGTGGCTGTGGCTCCGAGGCCTCATCACTCGTGGCTGTGCCCGATTCCGATGTCTCAACGGCCTCATCCTCTTCCATATTTTCTACAGCCTTTGGCTCCTCCGTACCCATACACGTTTCTGTCGGCACAACGGTCTCTATCTCAGGCTCTGCCATATTCTGCTCGTTCATTTCGAAGCCCTTGTCCGAATTGTCATCATATAATTCCATGTGAATCCTCCCCATTAAACGAAATATATACATCTGTGAATCCATTGCGAAGCAACAGCATCTTCATAAACACCTCGGCATTTAGTCTGGCATCGCGCAATATCATCTCTGTCAGCTCCCTGTCCATTTTCAACTCCATCTCGCCTTTTGTCACTATCGCATCGCGTTCCTCATTCGAATATTCTGTTCTCAGCAACGAAACCTCGCTGTACAGTTGCTTCACATCGTCGGGACGGATATTGTACGACAGTATCCGGGGTTGCGGCAACTCCAACCATATCTTCTTCTTTTTGTCACGCCTGCTCTCCACAACCCTCACCTTCGTGGCATCGAATTTCTCCATGTCAATACCCGCCTTGATTACAGCCTTGAACGAGAAGAGGATCTTCCTGTCACCGAATATCCTCCACGACTCGTCATTGTTGCTTACCACTTTCTGCACCGTATACTGCACCGTGCTTAACTCGGCAGCCTGTTTCATCTTGTTCAGCCAACCGCTGCCCACATCCGTCTTGCTGCACGATACCGTCAGCAAGGTCACGACAACCATTATCGGCCATATCATCCTTTTTTTCATCTCCTGATACTCCTTTTATTCTCTGTCCGACAGGTATCTATCAACAAGTTACATATATCTCCCGCCAACGACACCCGTTCCGTCAATGCTGCAAAGATACACAATTTCCGCAAACTAACGACATTTCCTGTCATACAAGAATGTTAAAAAAAGCATTCTACTCTCGAAAAGCACCGTACAATCAAATTATTTGCGTACCTTTGTCTCATCAACTTAAATACAAAACATCATGGGTATTTTCGACAAACTACTTGGTAACAAGAATATTACCGAACAAATCAGCAAACTGGCAGGCAATGCCAACATCGCCGCTATCCTTGCCCAATTGACTGCCAACAAGGATTTCATGTCAAAGCTTTCTTCGGCAAAAGACGACAACGACATCCATCAACTTATCGCCTCCGCCACCGACGCCTTCAAAGACATGAAACTCACCGACGAGGAGAAGAAAGACCTTGTCAATCAACTCAAAAACGTGGCCTCAGGCCTCATTGGCAAGAAATAGTCCATCCTGCCCTTACGCATCGTATGATTATCTGTTGTACTTTTTGCCCGCCCTCATCGGTGTGGCAAAAGGGGGTTATTGTGTATCCCGCCTCACAATGTTGATCGAACCATGCAATCTGCTTAAAACAAAACATATGCAACACACATGAACCAACACAAACAAAACCATTCCCCCGCGTTCCGTTTTCATCGTTTCTGCCGTGCGGCCTATGCCGCTTTCAATTCCCTGCACCGGGTAGTGAACATCGGCCACCTGGCCACCTACATTGCCGACCGCCAGCTGCACAAGTCCGCAGCCATCGCCGCCCTCGGCATGCTCCTTCTCCCCTTGCAGGCCACGGCACAGACCGACGACAACCCCGACGAACGCCTTCTGCCCGCTGTCGATATCATCATCCCTGCGGACACCCTCTTCGGCTCCCCTGAGCCTGCGGCGGTACTCACCGCACAAGATTTCTCCAACACTTCCGTCCACTCCCTTGGCGACCTCGTAGCGATGTTGCCGGGTATCGACATGCGCACCCGCGGTGGCAACGATGTGCAGGGCGACCTTTCCTTAAGGGGAGGCACCTTCGACCAAATGGTTCTGCTCCTCAACGGCGTCAACTTCACCGACGCCCAAACCGGACACCACCTGCTCGACATCCCCATCGACATCGCCATGGTGCAGCGCATCGAACTCCTCTCCCCTGCCCAACTCATGGCACGGGGCATCACCGCCTTCTGCGGAGGCATCAACATCGTGGTAAGCGAAGAATACCGCGACCATCTGATGGCTGAACTCAGCGGCGGCAGCCACGGCTTCTTCAAAGCCTCGCTCCTCGGCACCAAGACACTCGGCCCTTGGGCTGTGACCCTTGCCGGTGCCTACAACCGTTCCGACGGCTACATGGCCAATACCGACTACCGCCACGGCAGCCTCTTCGTCCAAGCCACACGGCATGCTATCCGCGACGACTGGCACCTGCAGTTGGGCGGTCAAGCCAAAGCCTTTGGCAGCCAAGCCTTCTACAGCACCGCCTATCCCGACCAGTACGAGGCCACCCGCACACTCACCGCTTCGGCATTCAATGTACACCGCTGGCAAAAGACACGCCTTGAGACCTCACTCTACGGACGCCTTCATCGCGACCGTTTCGAACTCTTCCGCGACGGCTATGCCACACCCCCTGCCTGGTATAGCGGCCACAACCACCATCTCTCCTCTATTGGTGGGTTCCGCAGCCGACTGTCGCACCGTGCAGGCATCGGCGAGGCTCTGTTAGGCATGGAACTGCGCCACGAAGGCATTCGCAGCAACGTGCTGGGCAACCCCGACAACTGTCTCCTCCCACCCTACACCCACTCCGCCGCACGGCTTTCGTCCACCCTTTTCGGTGGCTACAGCGTCGCCTACAAGCATTTCAACGCCGAAGTCCTGGCATTGGGGCTCTACAACACTGCCTTCGGCCTTAATTACGGGTTCACCGCCTCCGCTGCCTACCGCCTTGCACGGCAGTTGCGCCTGCAAGCCTCCCTGTGCCGAACCTTCCGCATGCCCACTTTCACCGACCTCTACTACCAGAGCGTCAACCAAATGGCCAATCCCGACCTCAACAGCGAACACTGTCTTGCCGCTGAGCTGTCGCTACGCTACAATTCCCGCCCCCTCGTTCTGCAAGCCACGCTCTACTATCGTGACGGCCATGACATTATCGACTGGATACGCCACCCCGACGAAGAGGTGTGGCATGCCATGAACCACACTTCGGTAGGTGCTACCGGAGCCGACATTACCTTCAACTATCAATCCGCGCTGCCCCTGCATCTATCCGTAGGCGGCGGCTACTCGCACTGCCATATAGACCGCGACCCCGGGCAGATGATTTCAGGCTACGCCCTCGAATACCTGCGGCACAAAGCCAATCTCTACTTCGCCATCTCGCCCTTGCCGTCACTCCGGCTAAAGGCTGACGCGACGTACCGCTACCGCGAAGGCAAATACACCGATAGCGAAGGCCATGTTCTCACCTATGGAGGTGCCATGTTGCTCAATGCCGCTGCTGAATACACGCTCTCCCTGAGCGGCAACCGCGACAAACTGCATGGCTCGCAACTGCGAATCTTTGTCGAAGGCCACAACCTGCTCGACACCCCCTACCGCGACCACGGCGGGGTGCCGCAGCCCGGCCGCACCATCGTGGGCGGAGTGCGCCTAAGCATCAACCCCGCACAACAATAATTATCAAACCCAAAGCAGATTGAAGCACCGCCCGCACAGGTCCCAACCCGTGCGGACGGTGTTTTTTTAACATATAAAAACAACAACACAAATCATCGAATTACGGACTTATACAAATTCAACCTCCCCATTTCCAACTGCCAATATAAGAAGCTGTTTAAAATTAATTCAATGATTTTCTTAAAGCACCTGAACGGCATATTTTTTACCTTTCCTCAGTTACAATGGAACCCCATTGCGCCCTCGGAAAGGCGAAAAATCTGCTCGTTCATGTCCATAATAAAATTCATCAATCAAATTTAAACAGCTTCTAAAACAGTCGATAATTATTAACCCGCCAACCAAAATCAGTCACATCACACAAACGTGACAACTGAATTCAACGAACCACATTCGTTACATCAACGATACTTCAACGATACTTCAACGATACTTCAACGATATTTCAACGATAGTATATCGTAGAACTATCGTTATCGTATCGTTGATTTAACGATGAAACGACGAGGGTTAAACCGGGTGATGGACATCTGCACAGAGGCTGGAGGCGGACAGACTGCCTTTCGGCACAAGAGATGGAGCGACAGCACCGCGAGGCGAAAGATCCCCAGAAACAGAGATAAATATAACGCTCGTTCTATGACGGATTGACATAGAACGAGCGTTAAATATTACACTAATGCGGGAATCCCGGAATGGGGATTGATTAGCAAGAAAGCACCGATGCCACCTCTTCGAGGAAATGGCGGTCGGCGTGGTCAAAAGTGGCGAGATGCTGGCTGTCGATGTCGAGCACTGCCACGATGCCGCCCTCGTGCCACACGGGGACAACCACTTCGCTGCGTGAAGCCGCGCTACAGGCTATATGGCCGGGGAATTGTTCAACATCCGGCACCAGCAGGGTGCGGTTTTCTTTCCAGGTTGTTCCACAGACCCCTTTGCCGAAGGCGATGTGCATGCAAGCCACGGGGCCTTGGAAAGGGCCGAGCAACAATTCGTCGCCCACCACACGGTAGAAACCCGTCCACCAAAAATGGAAAGTGTCGTGCAACATGGCGGCGGTGTTGGCCATACGGGCAATGCAGTCGGTCTCGCCGTCGAGCAGAGAACGCAACTGCTTGAGCAGAAGGAGATATTTCTCGGCTTTCTGGAGGGTGGCAAGGTCGCGGGCTTGGCGGGCATAGTCGAACAATGCCACTGGCAAATGGCAATAGCCGTCGGGGTTGACATCAAGATAGTCTTGATGGTATTCTTCGGCACGGTAGAAGTTGCTGAGGGGCAGCACTTCGACCTGCAGGGGGCGGGTGTGGTGCGCGGCCTCGTGTTCCATGGCCTGACGGATAAAGGGCAGGTCGTCGGGGTCGGTGTAGTAGATGCCCGTGCGGTAGCGTGTGCCGCGGTCTTCGCCCTGTTGGTTGAGAGTAGTGGGGTCGATGGCCTTGAAATACATTTGCAGCAGGAAGGGCAAGCTGACGCGGAGCGGGTCGAAAGAGATATGCACCGTCTCGGCAAAGCCGGTGGTGTCGGTATAGACCTGCTCGTAGGTGGGGTTGTCGGTGTGGCCGTTGGCAAAGCCTACTTCGGTGGAGACAACACCTTCGATTTGTTTGAAGAAGTGCTCGGCGCCCCAGAAGCAGCCGGCTGCAAGGTAGAGTTCTTTTTCCATGGGTTTATCTGTTGTTTTGCCTGTTATTGTCGGGAGGGAGCGAGTCGTGGCCGTCGTCGGTTTTGAAATAATCGTTACACTTGGCTTCGGCCTTGGCCTTGATTTCGGGGGTAATGCTGTCGTGCAGCACTTTGACCACGTAGAGAAGAGCCAAGAGGTCGTCGGCGAAGCCGGTGCCGGGGATGAAGTCGGGGATGAGGTCGATGGGAAGGATGAAATAGCCCAGCACACCTATGATGAGGCGTTTGTGCCGGAGCGGGATGGTAGCATCGGTGAGCATATAGTAAAGCAGCAGGACATTGTAGATTACTTTACGCCCTGCCTTGGCGGCGGCGGATTTGATTTTGTCCCATAGCGAACGGTCGTCGTAGTGACGGCCATATTGTTCTATTTTGCTGGGTACGAGTGCGTTTTCGGACATGGTGCGACGGATTGGATTGCAACGACGGGGCTGCGTCCCGTTTGTTTTACCGCCAAGAATAACTGAAAAAGACGCTTTTTAGTATGTGGCGTGAAAAGAAAGTACCGCTCAGCATAAGAAGCCTACCCTTATCGCCGAATATCCACCTAACCAATAACAGCACCATTCCATTCAAAAGACAAAAAAGTTAAAAAACAAAGATAAATTTGCATGGAAGAAAGAAAAGCCATACCTTTGCAAAAGAAAGAAAGAAGAGCAGCACCCTATATCTATTTAATACAACATTCACATATACACAATAATAAATATTAATAAAAAAAATCTGAAAGCCATGAAAAAATCACTTATTCGTTTTCCGTGAAGTATATTCTGTATATCCCAACAGTACTGAAATATCCGGAGCATACGAGAAATATATAATTTCATTAACATCACAGGATAACAATGTAGCACTCTCCACATTAGGGGCGGGATGCCAAAGCAAATAAACCACAATTACCATGAAAAGTGTATTAATTAGATCTCTGTTGTTCGCAACAACATTGGGCATGGGTGCAATCCATGTGTCTGCTCAGCAGGAGATTAACTTCCCGAACCCAGACTATTTGAACTGGGAATACGATCTTTCTCACTTCGCTTTGTTGCAAGGCCTTGGCACATCTATGTCCATTCAAGATTCAGACTATGATGTTACGTATAATCAGGGTGCGATTTGTCCCTTCCTTTTTATGCAAGCCGACAGCAATACAACATTCAGGATGGAGGGGGTGGCAGCGCCCTTCACTCATGGTGTGTTGCATGACAATACGATTTATGGCGCCATGGACGTGGAGGTGTTTGTATGGAAAGCTGTGGCAGGGGATTCGAATCTACATTTGCTGAAAAGCCAGACGTTCCATTTAAGGAAAGGTCAAGAACCCGACAAAGTTCTGGTATATGAAAATGTAGCCGATGCGGTCTGGCATCAACCCGACGACCCACACAAAATATACCTTTACGAACTATACTTCGACATGCCTGTTACTGTAACAGGGCTTTTTATGGTAAGCATGAAAGCCACACCTTGTAAGCCAATGCATCTGAATCATGCCAGAATAGTAGACCACCACGAGGAATATCCTACCTGGGGCTATTTCGGTATTATAGACTACAACACAAACAGATTCGGCCACGTATCCGAACAGTCACAACTTCCAGTTAGAAGATTCCATGCCAGTCCTGTGCCGGACGTTGAGAACGACAATCTCAAAACATTTTTCCAACAGATATATTTCCCTATCGGGAAGGTGCTGCATGATGGGATAGATAATGTGACGGCGGAGAACCTCCTGCAGCTAACGCCCAACCCTGCAAGTGGGACGGTGAGAGTTCAGTCCAGCAACGGGATTAAAAGCATCACGATAACGGACATGACAGGCCGCACGATGATGAGGAAAAAATTTGACGGTGCGATGAACTGTGTCAACCTCGACATCAGCACTCTGCCTACAGGCGCCTTCGCCCTAAGTGCTACAACACCTACAGGCACCATGACCCGGAAACTGATAGTAAAATAGCACCACACGGAGTCCCCGCATCTTTGTTATATAGAAGGAGTATGCGGGGAATAATGGATTTGGTCGCAACAACGAATCCTGAAAGTATGACTATCCCTTCTTGTAGTGGGGATGGTAGGTGCTGATGGTGTCGCGCAGATATTGGCGGGTGAGATGGGTATAGATTTCGGTTGTGGCAAGGCTTTCGTGGCCTAACATCTCCTGCACAGCGCGGAGGTCGGCACCGTTCTGCACCAATTCGGTGGCGAAGCTGTGGCGCAGACTGTGGGGCGACACCTGTTTGTGAATACCTGCCTCGGCAGCAGCCTCTTTGATGAATTGGAAGACTGCCACCCTTGTCATTCGGTGTCCGCGAAGGTTGAGAAAGACATAGAGTTCCTCGCCCCGCTGGATGTTGAGTTGACTGCGGTTGTAAAGGATATAGTCCTGGACCAGACGGAGGGCGTGAGGGTTGATGGGTACCCAACGTTCTTTGTCCCCTTTGCCGATGACCTGGAGCAGTTGCTCGCTGTCGTAGATGTTGGAGAGTTTGAGATTGATCAATTCGGATACCCGCAGTCCACAGCCATAGAGAACTTCGGTCATGACGTAGTTGCGTGCTGGTCCAGGTTTGCTACAGTCGAAGGTTGCCTGCATGGCTTCGATGTCGCTGTCGGTCAACACGTCGGGAAGGTGCTTGGGACGAGTGGGCATTTCTATCCGTTCGGCAGGATTTTCGGCAATGGCATCCTCGACTACAAGCCAATGGAAGAAAGCCCTCCATCCCGACAAGACCCTGCACTGGGTGGTGGGTTCGACGTGGATGTCGGTCAGCTGGGCAGTGAGGGAACGGAGATGCTGGACAGTGATATCGGCAGGCGCAAGACCCATGGGTTCAGCCCAATGGCGCAATGTGGCAAGGTCGTGGAGATAGGCCTCGACGGTGTTGGCAGAAAAGTTCCGTTCGAGTCTCAGATACAGCTCGTATTCGTTGGTATATCGTTGCCACTCCACTGCGGGAAAGAGGTGTTGTATTAGTTTGTTTTTACTTTTAAATCAACGCTGCCGGAGAAGCCAGATGCCAAAGTCGAAGAGGTTTTCCTCTTCCACCATCTTGATGTATTTGGGGTTCTTCCCTTCAATCATCACAATTTTGCCGTCCTCGCGCTTGGCAACAGAGCCATAGGTGGCCATACGTCCCTGAATAGTGGAGGCGCGGCGAGAGAGGTAATTGGAGGGACGGGCAGGATTGCTGCGCAAGGGATGGGGGAGGCAGACGGCAAGAAGAGCGGCTTCGCGACGAGTGAGGTCTTTGGCCGAATGGTGGAAATAATGCTGTGCGGCGGCTTCGCAGCCATAGATACCATCGCCGAATTCGATGATATTCAGGTAGCACTCCATAATGCGGCGCTTGCCCCAAATCTTCTCTATGAGAGTGGTGTAGTAAGCCTCAAGTGCCTTACGCCACATTTTGCGCGAATGCGGGAGGAAGCAGTTTTTGGCGGTCTGCTGGCTTATGGTGCTGGCACCGGCTTGTTTGCCTCCACGTTTGTTTTTGAGATAGACGGTCTTCATGCGGTCGATGAAGAAGCCATGATGATACATGTAGAGACCGCCATCCTCGGAGATGGCAACCGCATTGATGAGATGGGGCGATATGTTGTCGAGGCTGACATAGTCGCGTTCAAAAACAACCGAGCGGTCGGGGTCTTTGATTTGCTCGAAGAAGCGTTGCACCATGAGGGGGGTGACCGGGGGATTGAAGACCGAGCAGAAAAGCACTTGAAAGAGGGAGAAACCCAACAACGCCAAGAGCGTCACCCAAACAGCACGCCATACTTTGCCGAAAAAGGAGAGCTGACGCCACTTTTTCAATCCTCTATGCCGCTTTGTATTGTCCTTTTTTTTCTTTCTATTTGCCATATTTATCAGAAGATACCTATTAAGCAGATTATTATAAAAAATGGCTGCAAAAGTACTATTTTTTTGTCAAATAAAGAAAAAAATGTATATTTGTATTTCAATAAATAAAAAACATTTATATATAAATACCTAAAATACAAAACAATATGGCAAAAGTAGCAATTAACGGTTTCGGCCGTATCGGAAGAATGTCTTTCCGCGCCATGCTTGACCACCCCGAGTTGGACATCGTGGCCATCAATGACCTGACAAGCGCAGACACGCTCGCTTATCTGTTCAAATATGACTCTGTACATGACAACTTCGAAGGTGAAGTGCACGCTGAAGGCGACTGCATCGTAGTAAACGGCAAAAAGGTGAAAATCTATGCCGAACGCGACCCCCAGAACCTCCCCTGGAAGGATCTTGGTGTTGACATTGTTGTCGAGTCGACCGGTCTGTTCAAGAAACGCGAACAGATGATGAAACATATCGCTGCCGGCGCAAAGAAAGTCATTCTGACTGTTCCCGCCAGCAAGGCTGAAGATGTGGATGCCACCGTTGTGATGGGTGTCAATGACAATGTGCTGACCAAAGAGATGCAACTTGTTTCGAACGCCAGCTGCACCACCAACTGCCTTGCCCCCGTTGCCAAGGTTCTGAACGACAAATTCGGTATCAAGCGCGGTTTGATGAACACCATCCACAGTTACACCAACGACCAGAAGATTCTCGACCAGCCTCACAGCGACCTGCGTCGTGCCCGTGCCGCTGCCATCTCTATCATCCCCACTTCGAGCGGTGCTGCCAAGGCTGTTGGCCTGGTAATTCCCGAAATGAAGGGCAAGCTCGATGGTTTCGCCATGCGCGTTCCTACTCCCGACGGTTCTGTGGTTGACCTCACTGCTGAGCTGAACTGCACTGTTACCAAGGAAGAGATCAATGCCGCCATTAAAGAAGCCGCAGAAGGCGCTATGAAGGGTGTGCTGCAGTATGTTGAAGACCCCATCGTCAGTGTGGACATTATCGACAACACTCACAGCTCTATTTTCGACAGTCTGCTGACCCAGGTTATGGACGGCAACTTTGTGAAGGTGGTAAGCTGGTACGACAACGAGAAGGGTTACAGCACCCGCGTTGGAGACTTGGCTGCAAAACTGGCCACTCTTCTCTAAAACAAAACATTACGAAGCAGTAATGTAGTTTTATTACAACAGAAAAGAGTTGAGGGTGACAAACCACTTTCAACTCTTTTTTATACTATTAACCGCATGCCCTTACGTCAAGGGTATAATCACTAAATAAACTAATATGCTATTAAAAGACAAAGTTGCCATCATTACAGGGGCAACCCGAGGAATAGGGCGCGCCATTGCGCTCCGCTTTGCCGAGGAAGGCTGCAACATTTCATTCTGCGGCAGGAGTCGCAATGCACAAATGGAATCGGTTGAAAAGGAGCTTGCCGCCTTGGGGGTTCAAGCCAAAGGCTATGTGGTTGACGTTGCAAATATGCAAAGCACCAAGCAATACGTTGCCGACACACTGAAAGACTTCGGACATATAGACATACTTATCAACAACGCCGGAATAACTGACGACGCTGCTATTAAACGTATGACCGAAGAGCAGTGGGACAATGTCATCAACAATGATCTTAAATCGGTATTCCTCATGACGCAGGCCGTTCAGCCAACCATGTGGAAGCAGGGATTCGGAAGCATTGTCAATATAAGTTCTGTGGTAGGAATCGGCGGAAATGTGGGCCAAGCCAATTACGCTGCTGCAAAGGCAGGCATTATAGGTTTCACCAAGACCGCAGTGAAAGAACTTGGTGCCCGCAATATCCGCATGAATGTGGTGGCACCGGGATTTATCGTCACCGAAATGACAGGTGAAATTCCTGAACAACTGAAAAATTATTGGCAGACACGCATTCCCTTGCGCCGCCCCGGAACACCTCAAGAGGTGGCAAATGCATGCCTGTATTACGCTTCGGAACTGGGAAGCTACAACACAGGCGATGTGATGCATCTTTGCGGAGGAATGGAAGATGCTTGAATTCCGCCTTTTCGCACAATCGTCGAGACGACTATTCCGCCAAGCGAGAACGGTCTCTATAGGGTTGTGGTGTATTGCAGCGATGACCTTTTTGCTTGCAACAGCCTGCACCACACAAAACAGCACTCCTGCTTCGCAGACAGACACTTTTATCGACGACTACCAACGGAGCGTAGAAGTGCCTTTGAATCCCATAAGGATTGTCAGCACTTCTCCTGCAGTCACCGAGATTATGTATGCCTTGAAAGCGGAGCAATTGTTAGTTGGGCGCACCGATTATTGTGTATACCCACCACAAGCCCAAGAGATTCCATCAATTGGAGGAATAAGCAATCTCAATGTAGAGAAGATTGTTTCGCTCAATCCAGACCTTGTAATAAGCGGGTCGATGATTCCACAGAAAAGTTCGCAACAATTGGAGCAAATGGGGATACCCATTGTATGCGTCATCGAAAAACAACGATTTGACGGATTGTATGAAAACATCTCTAAAATAGGACAGTTGGTGGGACGCACAAGCGAGGCTGACAGTCTTGTGGAACTAATGAAGACTCAATTGCAATCGCTCACCCAGCGACTGAACAACACCAACACTGTAAGGCCCAGCGTATATTATGTGGTAGGATTTGGCCCCTCGGGCAATTTCACGGCTGGAGGGAATTCTTTCATCAACGACATAATCGACATGGCCGGTGGTCGCAACATTGCTGCCGACATTACCGGTTGGAGTTATAGCCTCGAAGCACTGATGCAAGCCGACCCCGACTACATTATGATACGGCGCGAAGATTCGGCAACCTTTTGCCGAACTCAACCTTACAATCGTCTCAAGGCTGTGAAACAAGGGAACGTGATAGCACTTGAAAGCGGGACAATAGACCTCCAAGTGCCACGAAACCTGCAAGCAATCCTTTACATCAGCCAGAAACTAAAAGAAAAGGGAGGCCACTAAAAGCCTCCCTTTTTAGTATTCCTGATTCATCATTAATGTCCTACACGCAAGAAACGTATGGCACGATCCAACTGATTGTCGGTACCACTCTCCAATAAATGCTTATTGTAACGAATCTCAATATCGGGCTGAACACCTATGCCCTCCACATCGCCATGGTCGCTGTCGACCATATGGAAAGTACTGGTATAGACATAGTATGAAAAGATGTTCTTATAGGGGTCTGGGCCATTTTCAAAATACTCATTGTCTCCGAAGCAACCCGAATAGAACAGGTCATGATAAATATTGGTTGCATTGCCGGAATAGAGTCCACCAATTGCGCCATAGGTACGTTCACCGATAAATGTACCGTTTGGAAGAGCCTTTATCAACATAGTCGCCAATTCGGCGCAACTGACGGAGTGGATGTCGGCCAGCACAACAATGGGTTTGGCTTTTTTGAGATGCATGTTCTTCGGGCAATCCACCCAACTCTCAGACCAAGCGCTGTAGTCAAGACGGCCATAGCCCTCTTTCACCCGGGTGTAGCCGACCAATGTAGGCGTTTGAGCCAAAGAACCAATAAGGGGAGCCAAGTCTGCCACACTGCCGCCACCATTCCCACGCAAGTCAATGATTATGCCCACTACAGAGTCGTTGTTTGCATAGCCGGCACCTTCCATACTTATGCCCTCATGATAGCGGGGGCCATAGAAAGCCTTGGCCGGTGCCTGTGCCCTCACAGCATCGGGAACTACATTTGAGGCATACTCATAAAGCTGGTGCATCTGAACCATAAAAAAGTTAGTGAAACGGAAATAGGCTATTAACTCTCCATCGTTGGCACCTTTTATCAAACAGAAATATGAGCCTGGAATATCATAGGTGCTGTTGGGATTATACTCCAGCATAGTACCCGGGATTGCTTTTTTCCTCAGCACTTTAAGTTGGTTCGCACGCTCTACGTCAGGATCAGTGGAATGACGATAATCATTTTCCCCTGGCCTCACTGTGGCTTCACAATATCCATGGGGAATACCTTTGGGGGTGTAGAATCTGCCATAGAGATGGTGATCCAACAAGCCTTCAAACAATCCAATGTAAGCATCATTGTACTCATAGATAGTGACAGGTTTGTTCGCAGGACGGGCATCAAACTCGGCAAAAATGGGTTTATATTTCTCGTAACGTTCATCCCAATCCACCGTATCACGATCCCAGAACAAATACCCTTGATCCATCCCAGCCCATACCGCTTCGAACTGTTGCGAATAAGTCTTACAAACACGATGGTGCGGGTTGCCTTTATTCTCCAAAGGCTCTTTACGACATGAGGTCAAACTGAGTGCCACCAACATGACACCTACACCAAGATATAGTTCAATTTTTTTCATAATTATTTTATTATAAAGGTTTGAGTAAGAAAGGAATCCCTTTACTAATCAAAAACCGTTGAAATTCATGTTAGAGCCAGTAACTCAATCCTCCCTGAATGGCAAAAGCCGTGTTATATCGGGGATTCAAGTTCTGCATATAGGGCTTCTGGATATCTGTTATGCTGTAATACCATCTGATTTCAGCACCCACCTCTATCCTGTCTATTATCTTTCCACTGAGACCGGCACCCCATGTGAACCCTTTCTCTATTCTGTTGTCGCGTTTGTCGTTGAACTCCCAATCCTCGTCAACATCAAAATACCTTTCGTTAGAGAATGAATAGGTATTACCCTTTCTATGACCCCTGAGCCAATATCCGCCAAATACACCGCCGAAAGCATGGATCTGTACAACACGTCCCACACTCAACTTCAGTTCAAGCGGGACATTGACGTAGTCGTTTGTCATCGTGGTGTTCAGCGAATAGCGCAGATTGTAATACTCAAAGACATGATCCATGTGGTAATTTTTCTGTATAAGCACTGCCCCGGTGTTGATGGACAGCCACTTAAGAGGAGCATATCCAATACGGAAACCATACACACTGCCCGTTCTGAACTTGTCGAACTTCATATCCGACATATACACCATATCCACGCTATGGTAGTTGCGGTCTATACCAGCGGTGATGCCGATGCTGAAATGCCTTGTACGCGGCTCGGCAAGATTCTCCTCCTGTGCGGCAAGTACTGTCGGCACAGCGGCCAGCCACCCCAGCAACAGGCCTCGGACAACGGAGATAGGTAGACGATTGATCATTCTCATAAAACAATTGTTATGTTACAAATTATTGGTGTCCGATAAACATAATTATCTGATTGAATATCGACGTATCCATGATAAGTAAGTCCTCTATTGTTGAAATATACCATGATTACTTATATATCAGCTAATAACGAATGATATTTATGATTTTATCGGACACCAATGGTTACAAATATTTGCAGAATTAATTTCCGTTACGAAGATATTCCAGTGCACGTTCCAACTGCTTGTCGGTACCTGCTTTCAACTCTTGGGCATTGTAAGGTACCACTATATCGGGAATCACCCCCTTGCCTTCAAAGCTCTCATAGTTGAGGTCGACAAAATCAAATGTACTGGTGTAGACATAATAGGCGTAATCAGGATTGCTATAGGTGCGGCCTTCATTCGTATAAAAATTAAACAAATTGGTGTCGCCGAAACAGCCGTTATAAAAAATGTCATGGAGATTTGTGTTAGGCCAGAGCGGACCTGTTCCTCCAAAAGTGCGTTCACCCACCACCTTGCCATTAGGAATACACTTGATGATAATAGCGGTGATTTCCGAGCAGCTCACAGAATTGGCATCCACAAGCAATACGATATTCTTCTCCTGCTTTATCGGCCTTTTGGGTGGGGTCAATATAGTGGGAAGCCAAGCACTGTAATCCAATCTTCCCACACCCTCTTTCACACGTGTATAACCGATATGCAATTTTTTTTGCAGCAATGAGGCAATATACATAGCGATATTGCCGAAGTTTCCACCACGATTGCCTCTCACATCGATGATAATTCCCTTTACATCATCGCGGTTGATGAGTGCACGGTCACCTACGTTGCCCGCAGTATCGGGGTCGAAAAAGGCATATAACGGAGCCAACTCGGCCTGTGACTGTGAACTTTCGTCGAATGCAAAACCCGAGAACCGGAAATAGGCAATCTTCTCCCCCGATTCCTTGCCGGGCAGCAGGCAGCTCCATGACTGAGGTGCTTTGCTCCCCGAAACAGTGTTTTCTGTCAAGTCGCTGATTCCCGGCATACGCTTAAGAATGGAAATCTCCTGGGCGATGTCGGTCTCATAGGGTGCTTTGTGACCCGGACTGACGGCGACGGCATTCTTCAGATGCGGTTCCCACAGAATGGCTGCGAAATGATGGTCGACAAGACCTTTGAGCACATTCTCCCAAGCTGCCTTATACTCATCGAGCGTAACAGGGTTGGTAGTGCCACGGGCATCAAAGGCTTGGAAAAGCGGCAGACAGCGGTCATAGCGAGTATCCCAGTTGACGGTATCTCTTTCCCAGAACACATACGACTGGTCCACACCCTCCCAAATTGTTTGGAACTGTTCGGTATAGGATTTGCAGTTCAAATGGTTGGGGTTCTGCAGGACAGGAGCCTCTTTGCGGCAAGACACCATCATCAGTGTTGACATGGCGGCAATCGCCATGGTATTAATGATATACTTTCTTGTTTTCATAGTTAGTCAAAATGGCAGATTAATAATAGTTTTATTCTTTATCTCAAAACGAATGGCTCAAACTCAGTTGGACGGAATAGGTTGTATTATATCGCGGGCTGAGATTGCGCATATACTTCTTCTGGATGTCCGTAAGGCCATACAGGCAGCTTCCCTCGAGTCCCAGCGACCAAGCCTGCGCCTTGCCAAGGGCAAGCGTTACGCCTGCCGATACGGCAAGACCCCCGTCGAAACGGTTGTCGCGGGTTCTGTTGAATTTGACATCCTCGTCAAATTCAATAACGTCGCCACTGAAAGGGAAACTGGTGCCATAACGTGAGCTTACCAACCAATAGCCCATATAGCCACCTACTCCAGCGTGAACTTTAAACCGATTCCCGTACGAGAATACAGCCATCACCGGCACATCTACATAGCCATTGACTGTACCCGTATGAAGCATACCAGCATCTTCATTATTAATGATCACATGATTAATCATTCCATAGTCCTTCATCAGAAACAGGACTTCAGCACGCACACCCAGCCAAGGCATAAAATTGTATTGCGTATGCAAGCCAAATGACACGCCTAACATGCCTGTATAGGACATGTTATTCATGTAAACCATATTGGCACTATGGACGTTATAGTCTCCACCGAGCGATAGGCCTATATTCCAATGGTAGAAACCTGGTGCCGCGTTGGTATCCAGCACATCCTGCGCTTTTGCAACGTAAAACAGCGTCATGAAAGCAGTAACAAATAGTATTTTTTTCTTCATAAGTTATAAGAGTTTAAAATTGCACATTCATATTAGCAAAAGGTGCCACGCCTATGGCGTGGCACCAAGTGTGAGTCTTATTCAGCGTCGCTGATAAAGGGATATTTGTAATCGTAGGCGGGGTCGAAGGTCTCCTTAATGGCCTGAGGGCTGGTCCAGCGAATCAAGTTCAGATACGAACCGGCCTTGTCGTTGGTGCCGCTGGCACGGGCTCCACCGAAGGGCTGCTGTCCCACCACGGCGCCTGTGGGCTTGTCGTTATAGTAGATATTGCCCGCAGCATATTTCAGGATGTTAGCACCCTGCCGCAGAGCTTTGCGGTCGGTGGCAAAGATGGCACCCGTCAGTGCGTAAGGCGACGTCTCATTGCACAAACGCAAAGTCTCTTCGTACTTGGCATCCTCGTAAACATACACTGTGATGATGGGTCCGAAAATCTCCTCGCACATGGATTTGTATTTCGGGTCGAGGGCACGGATAACCGTGGGCTGGATAAACCATCCCTTGCTCTTGTCGCCGGTGCCGCCGAACACGATTTCGGCATCCTTGCTCTTCTTGGCATGCTCGATATAGCGCATGCAGTTGTCAAACGAAGCCTCGTCGATAACGGCGTTGACGAAGGCACTGAAATCGCGCACATCGCCCACCTTGATTTCGTCAAGCATCTTGCCGACAATCTTCTCCACCTTGGGCCACATGCTCTTGGGGACATAGGCACGCGAGGCAGCCGAACACTTCTGGCCTTGGAACTCGAAAGCTCCGCGCACAATGGCTGTAGCCACCTGCTCGGGATTGGCCGATTTGTGGACAAAGATGAAGTCTTTGCCGCCTGTCTCACCCACAATCTTGGGATAAGTGCGGTAGTTGGCAATATTGTCGCCAATCGATTTCCAGAAACTGTTGAACGTACCTGTGGAACCGGTAAAGTGGACACCCGCCAGATTGGCATCGGCAAAAGCGACCTTGCCAATCAGAGAACCACTACCAGGCAGGAAATTCACCACTCCGTCAGGCAGACCGGCTTCTTTGTAAATCTTCATCAACAGGTAGTTAGACAGCATGGCGGTGGTGCTGGGTTTCCAAATGCAAACATTGCCCATCAGCACAGGCGACAGGCAGAGATTACTGGCAATAGAGGTAAAGTTGAAGGGAGTGATGGCAAACACAAAACCTTCGAGGGGACGGTAAGTCACATAGTTCAGCGTACCCTTGTCGCTGCATGGCTGGTCGCTGTAAATCTGTGAAGCATAGTAGGCGTTGTAGCGCAGAAAATCCACCAGCTCGCATGCCGAATCGATCTCAGCCTGCATAGTGGTCTTGCCCTGCCCAAGCATCGTGGCGGCATTGATGAGCCAACGGTACTTGCCACTGATAAGTGTGGCAATCTTCAGCATCACGCTGGCACGCTCAATCCACGGGGTATTTGCCCATTCCTCATGCGCCTTCATCGAAGCGGCTATGGCGGCCTGAACCTCCTTCTCGCCTACTTTGTAGTACTTGGCAAGCACATGCTTGTTGTCAGTGGGCATCACAATCTCGCCCATCTCAGCGGTTTTCACCTCCTTGCCACCGATAATAGGGCAAATAGTGGTGGTTTTCTTGTACAGGTCTTCCAAGGCTTTACGGATCTCCTTACGCTCGGGGCTGCCGGGCTTGTAACCCAAAACTGGTTCGTTCTCAGGCTTCGGGAACGTGAAAATAGTGTTGTTCATATCACAGAAATTTTATTATTGATTTTCACAAAAAGATTTGCAAATGTACGATTTTTTTTCGATATGCAAAAAAAAATGTATCTTTGCAGTCTGAAAATAACAAAACAAATACAATACTAAAATAACATGAAAAGATTCAGTATCATTATGATGTGCCTCGCCGCCATGGCATTTGCCTCATGCAGCAGCATGGGCGGTGCCACGATGGACAGTGCAGCCAAGACACAAGGGCGCAACACGGCCAACGCCCTTATCACCCTCTATAACTCCTATAGAAACACGGGTACCGTAAGCCTTAGCAACCCCACCGACCTCACTGCCGCCCTGATGGTTGCCACAGGCTACACCAACATGCGCTCTAACAAAGACAATCCCGACTACAAAAAGGCTTTCGCTGCCGGCATGGTCTCTGCCGGCTCCGGCCTCATCACCGCCGCCAATGTCGACTACATCATCAACACCATGAACAGCCTCACGGGGCTGAACGTGAATGCCAGCACCGTGGCCAACAATGTCGGCACAGCCACAGCCCTCATCCAGTTGCTGCAAGCTTTGGGCAGCGCACCTGCCAACTAACAGCAACCCTCCTACACCAAACTACTGGCGGGACAGACAATATGCCTGTCCCGCCAGTTTATTGCCCTACCGTATGGGCACCTGTCCATCACCCATTCCACCAACAGTCTTCAGTCAGTTAAACGAGTATAATACAAAGTCACAATACCCGTTCCTATCATTCTATTACCACGCGGAGGGTGGACTGGCCTTGGGGTGAGGAAAGGGTGGCCGTGTAGACCCCTGCGGGCAGGCTGCGCATGGGCAAAGCAAAACGATGGGTATAGACTGCTGTGTGCAGCACCTCACGGCCTGCGGCATCGTGCAGCGTCAGCGTCAAACCCTGCAATGGCACTCCCGGGTCTATCACCACATCGGGCATTTCTCCCTTGCGGGTGGGATTGGGCACTATGGCGAAGTTCATCCTCGCGGAGGCAGGAGCTATGCCTATGGGC
>JAEEGF011157633.1_pt1 | contig 26081 bp, 17 predicted proteins | sample 9134171 | NCBI WGS metagenome assembly JAEEGF01 (sample SAMN16246542, study PRJNA631951) | gut metagenome | biome: gut microbiome; feature: rumen; material: AP-attached | host: Bos | place: Iran: Karaj | collected 2018-10 | reverse complement strand
GCCAGGGGTCCACCTGTCTGAGCGAAGCGAGTTTGGACCCCAGAATAAAAAGCTACAGATATCATGCCATGAATTCATAAAACGATTAACAGCGTGGAAATGATTTATATATTGCCTGCCCCAGCAAAGACTTTGGGGATGCCGGCCCGTCCAAGTGGGAAGTTTAAATTACTTACATTTTGCACAGTAGCCGTATATTTCAAGCTGGTGACCTGTGATCTCGAAATCGTCCATGTTGGCAGGGAGCATTTTGTTTAGATCTCCAAGGAAGCATGTCCTTAGAGGGAAGCGTTCTTTGCACTTAAGACAGATGGCATAATGCCTGTGCTGGGCGAGGCGCAGCTCGTACATGGCATTTTCACTGGTGACGGCAGTTGACTTAGTAAGGATACCTGCATCTTCAAAAGTCTGAAGGCACCTGTATACAGTGGAAAATGCGTAGCTGTTTCCACCTTCTTTTTTGCTAAGCTCCTCATATATCTCAGTTGCAGTCAGTGGTTTAACAGCATCTGCAAGTATATGATATATATCAAGTCTTTGCTTTGTCTTTTTGATTCCCTCTGGCCAGTTGCGTTCCATCTGACGTTCAACGGTTTCGGCATGTATTTTGCAAGACATATTCAACCTCATTAAAATAAAAAAACGCGAAGATTTATAGATCTCTTACGATTAATAACGCTACGAAGATTTATAGACCTCATATGATTAAAATATCAAGAAAACTTGTGAATCCTCTGCGATACAATTATTACAAAATAAGATCAATAAGTATTCCGAAGAATACACCTGTAACATAGAGAATTCCAGTGATATGGAGATTTCTTTTTAATTCAGGATTGACTCTGAACAGGATAAGTAGACCGATTCCGGCACCTACTAATAGTCCTGATATCATAGTTCCCATTGTTATCATTCCGCCAAGGTACAGCTCGGTTATGATTATAGAAGCAGCGCAGTTAGGGATAAGACCTATTATGCCTGCTACGATGTGTCCCAGCAGAGGATTAGCGGTAATTACTGACATAATAGCCTCTTCACCTATAAGCTCAACTATGAAATTGAGTATAAAAGTAAGAACCAGAAGATATAAGAAGATATGAACAGTATGTACAAAAGCGGATTTTAAGATGCTTCCTTCTTCCTCGTCTTCGCAGTGACAGTGTTCACGCTCGCAGAGCTCTTCTATTCTGAAATCTTCTCTTCCTTGGTGGCGGATCTTCCTTGTTTTATTGGCTGCAAAGTCCACAATGAATCCGGCTATGATTCCAACCAGAGCCTTAAGACCCAGAATGGGAAGGATAGTAGTAACAGGAACTCTCTCAGATATCATAAGAGGGAGCATTTCATCAGATGTAGAAAGGTATATTGCTATAAGCGTTCCGACTGTGATAACACGGCCTGCATATAGGTTAGAGGCAGCAGCTGAGAATCCGCACTGAGGCAGTACTCCAAGGACAGCTCCCCATAAGGGACCGGACTTTCCGGCTTTTCTTACAATATCACCGGCCTTGTCCATAGTATGCCTTTCCAGAAGCTCCATGAGAAGATATGTTATAAATAGAAACGGAAGGATCTTCACTCCGTCTATCACTGTATCTAAGATTACATCTACTAATAATTCCATTGTTAACCTCATGTCGCGAGCTAATAAAGTGACTAATGTTTCAAATCGGTGGAGCTCGCGGCACCAATTTGAGGAGGTAACTTCTAATTAACTCCCTTGAAAATAAAACATTTTCAAACTTTTCCTTTTAGTCAGAACCGGTACTTTGTTCTGGTTCTGATACAAAAAATACTGCTATATTTGCATTTGGTTTTGCAAAATATATTTTGAGCAAAGAGAATATATCATACTTTTGGCTTAAATGCAAATGATTTGCAATTAGATTTGCATAATGATTTTTTGATGATTTGTATGATCAGATTGGTGAATTGTTGTAAGTAGATTTTGTAATGTTTATATGATCGATCGGTTATGACATTTGTCTTTTACTATTATGATAGCTGCATTTTGTCCGGGGGAAGTGTCGTTTTATCGGAAAATGGTTGATGAAAATAGAATACGGTTTATAATTACATAGGTTGATTAAGTTTATAAAAAATTAATATATTAAGAAAAGAGGAATATGCTATGGGTTTAAAAATCAATGATGAGATCAAGAATATCGCCCTTGGAGCAGCGCTTCGCCCGGGTGACAATTACAAAGCGGCTGCATTCGGGACACTTAGCAGCAGTTCAGGACTTTGGGCTTTAATATTTTTTGGAGGTGCACTCGGAGGTGCAATTGCAGGTTCAGCTAATAAAAATGTTTTTGTGATACCTACTGATAACACCATGAAGATTGTACAGCTGGGAACATGGAATACAAGTAAAGTCGAGCAGGTATTCGATATACCATATGGTGAACTTACTAAAGTTAAGCATACAAAAGGTTCACTGGGCGCTCATTTTATAAAATTCAGAGTTGGTAAGGTAAAATATAGGCTTACAATGACTGAAAGAGGTGGTAAAAATCTTCCGGGACAGAAAGAAAATGCTCAGATCATATCTCAGATATTTGCCGATATTCAAAAGGCTCAGAGAGCTCAGAAAGTAAAAAAAGCATCATAAATAAAGTGACTATCAGATAAGAACAGGTGGGATCGGGCTCAAAGGCCTGATCCCACCTGTTTAACAAAAAAGCCCTCAGGTAAGACCTGAGGGTTTTAGAAGCAGGTGATGGGAATCGAACCCACCTATCCAGCTTGGAAGGCTGGTGTTCTACCAATGAACTACACCTGCGCGGCACAATGATTATTTTAGTAAAGTGTCAGGGTTATGTCAAGCACTAACTTAAATCTTTCTACAATATTATTTTCGAAATTTTTAGATAATGTAAAATTCGCACTTGGTCAGGGGCTTGTCCGATAAAATCACGCCAAGGCAGGCAGAATATAAATCTTTGCCACGTTGTTAATTGTTTTATAATTCATAAAATAATCTCAAAAAAATTCCCCAGCAAAAACTGTCATTTTATAAACGCACTAACAACAAAATGCTAATGTATTTACGATAATGACTGCTTTTTTAAAAAATAGAAACTAAGCAAAGTATAGCATTCACAAAAACCAGAATAGAAGATAAATTAAACGGGAACTAAAAAATTAAAAAGAACAAATATACTTCGATTTTGCTCTGCAAAAATGACGTTTCGTCGGAAATTAACACAAACATTTTTTTATATTTTATAATGCTTTTTGTGTTTGCAAGAAAAGCACAAAAATATGTTCTTCTAGGTCTGCCTATTCCTAAAAAGATTATTGGGGGAAGCATAGACCTATCTGCACCGCGCCTTTAAAAGGAGGATTTAGAGGCGATAGGGTCTTGGTACCTTCGTTATTGCAAAACTCATATATAAAGGCAATAACGAAGGCGCTGTCATTAATTATTACAAAGAGGTACGAAACATGAATTCTAAAATTGTAACCACACTAACTGCGGCTATAACCTGCCTTTCTATTGTCAGTGGAGGCGCCATTATCTACTATGATAAGACACATGATAAGGGCAATATAACTATTGATAGTAGAGAAGAGTTTCTGTCAGTCAATCAGGACCTTATGCCGCAGACTGCTGCTAGTATCGTGCAAGGAAGCGGAGATGGTTTTTTAGAAGCTATGTTTACAGGTAGGGAGATTCCTGATACAGATACCGACATCTTAATATGGGCCAAGTCTGATAATCCGGAATTTCAGACCGTGTTAGAGGATACCAGCCTTGATCTTAAGATCCATTACGATAAAAATAATAGCGAAGCGCTAGTCAATGCATTTATTACAGAAAATGGGTCACAGACCCTGAGTCTATATGCTGATATTGAAGGTGATACAGCAGGACTATACAGCCCTTCCATAAGCGAGTATTACTATGATCTTACCAAAGAGCAGTTTATAAATGGCTTTGAGACTACCACCGGTATCTCGCTGGCAGCAACTAGTAATGTAGAAGATGCTTCCCAAGAGCCTGCCAAGGAAAGTGCTGATCCCCAGCCTTTAGATGATGCAGCTGATGATCAAAATGCTAATACAGAAAGCTCGGCTACTAGTAGTACGGATACAAATGATTCACATACGGACAACACAAGTATAGAAGATTCCGAATTCATGAATATCTTAGATGTCATATTAACAGCCGTTACCAAGGATAATGTTACTAGTGCATATAGTGATAACCTCCATCTTGAACACGTTGATGAGACAATATCAGGTACCACCTATACTTGTCAGCCATCAGCAGATGATTTTGAGAATATGCTATATGACCTGTGTGACTATATGGATACCCACGAAAGTGCCAGAAGCTACATCCATAACATATTAGGAAATATATCTGATAAAAGCGATACTGTACTAGATATAGAGACTCTCCTTGTAAACGAAGACGGATGCCTAAAAAATAAGGCCAAGGAGATTGCTACAAACCTTTCCTGCAGTGCATTTACCTGGTCCGTAATAAGCGATAGCACCGGCATAGGAAGAGCCCTTAACCTTTCCTTTGTATGTAACGGCACCAACATAGTATTGACCTGTGAAAAAGCATCTAAGGGAGCCATGTACATGTCAGCAACTCTGGACGATTCATATATAAGCATACTAAAAACTCCCTCAGAAACCCCCGAATCCGCCACATCACTCCTAGGCCTATCCTACGGCACAACAGAAATAAGCGCCGGAGATATGTCAAGTACCACTAAAGCCCTGATAACAACCACAAGATCAGAAGATAATACCAAAGATGAGACAGTCATATCCTTCAATGCAGGAAGTCGCATAGGCAACATAGAGCTCCACATAGAATCAAAAAACTCTTCAACAGCCTCTATGCCACTCACTCCAGCAGAAATGCACATAGACATGACCTCCTCCAGCGATGAAGAAGTCATGACCGTTTTCAAAACCTACCACAACAAGATCACCTCAATCCTCCTAAGCAGCAAAATATTAGGAATAATCTTGTGATTTTACACTAAGAAATTTTCGGCTACAAGGTTCAGTATCCTGAGTTTATTTAAGAATTTACGGTTGAAAGAAGTAGCATCCCCAAAGACTTTACAGGGGCGGCCAGGGAGTATATGAATCATCACAACGCTTTTAATCGTTTTATAAATTCATGAGCGTGATAGCCGGAGCTTTTTATTCTGCCAGGGGTCCACATGTTTGAGCGAAGCGAGTTTGGACCCCAGAATAAAAAGCTCAGGATATCATGCCATGAATTATGAAACGATTAACAGCGTTGTGATGATTCATATACTCCCTGGCCGCCCCTGTAAAGTCTTTGGGGATGCTGCTTCTTTCCGATAACCTGAAAAACGCTAAATTGAGCTTGTTGACGTGCATATTAAGTTGCTTTTTTGGTGAAAATTTTATAAAATGTTTCTCTGTGTATTGTCAGGATATTATAGTAGTGTTATAGTTAATTCCTAGTAAGTACCTAGGAAAACACATAAAGGATATTTTGTAATTATTATTTGTTAAATATAGAAAGGACGTGAAACAATGTCTGAACAGAATCTTTTGCAGGTTAGTGATCTTTCAGTCTCTGTTGATGAGATGCAGATCCTGCATAAATTAAACTTAAGTGTTAATCCCGGAGAGACACATGTACTCATGGGACCTAACGGTGCCGGTAAGTCTACACTTGGTAATACCCTTATGGGCAACCCAAGCTATGTAGTAGATGAAGGCAAGATCTTTTTTGACGGACAGGATATAACAGGTCTTTCTACAGATAAGAGAGCAGCTGCAGGAATGTTCATGTCATTCCAGAATCCTCTTGAGGTTCCGGGTATCTCACTTTCAGCTTTTATAAGGAATGCCATCCACGCCCAGACAGGCAAGCCTATCAAGCTCCTTGCATACAAGAAGCTTCTCGAGTCAACTATGGAGCTTCTCAATATGGATCCTTCATATGCTGACCGTGATCTTAACGTAGGATTTTCAGGCGGTGAGAAGAAGAAGGCAGAGATCCTTCAGCTCCTTATGCTCAGCCCCCGCCTTGCAATCCTTGATGAGACTGACTCAGGACTTGATGTAGATGCTGTTCGTACAGTATCCAAGGGAATTGAAGAGTATCAGAAGAGAGAGAACGGTGCTCTTATCATCATCACTCACTCAACCAAGATCCTTGAATCACTTCATGTTGATCACACTCACGTCCTTGTAAAGGGTCAGATTGTTGCATCCGGAGACGGATCACTTGTTGATGAGATCAACGCTAACGGATTTGAGCGTTTTATTAAAGAGTGATAGTTGATTAAAAGGTGACAGTTAATATCCAAGGGCCTGGGATCATGGACCTTTTAGATATATGGTTACTATTATCTTTTGATATTAAGATAACACAGAGTCGGCAGATATAAGATCTGTCGTAGAATGAGGACTGATATGTTCGATGATATAAAGAAGTCTGTTGCTGATATCAATCAGTCAATGTACGACTTTAAAGATGTAGAAACAGATAAAGACTTTTACCGCGAAGAGGCCGGATTTACTAAAGAGATAGTTGAGAAGGTCTCTAAGGAAAAAAATGATCCGGAATGGATGAGAGAGTTTCGCTTAAAATGTCTTGATATATACAACAATATGCAGATGCCTAATTGGGGGCCTGATACCAGCGAACTCAATATGGATCTTATCTCTTCATATGTAAAATCTAAGACAGGAATGCAGGGCAACTGGGAAGATGTTCCTGATGATATCAAGAATACATTTGAAAAGCTTGGTATCCCCCAGGCAGAGAGAGAATCTCTTGCAGGTGTTGGAGCCCAGTACGACTCAGAGCTTGTATATCATAATGTCAAGGAAGAGGTTGCTGCTTCAGGCGTTGTATATACAGATTTTGAGAGCGCTCTTCACGGCGAATATGCTGATATGGTAAGAGAGCACTTCATGAAGCTCGTACCTCCTACAGATCACAAGTATGCAGCGCTTCATGGCGCAGTATGGTCTGGCGGATCATTTGTATATGTACCCAAGGGAGTCAAAGTCGAGATACCGCTTCAGTCATACTTCCGTCTTAATGCGGCTGGTGCAGGACAGTTTGAGCATACACTTATCATTGTAGATGAAGGTGCTGATCTTCATTTCATAGAGGGATGCTCTGCTCCTAAATATAATGTTGCCAATCTTCATGCAGGATGCGTTGAGCTTTTTGTAGGCAAAAATGCAAGACTTCGCTATTCTACAATTGAGAACTGGTCCAAGAACATGTACAACCTCAACACCAAGCGTGCCCTTGTAGAAGAAGGCGGCGTAATGGAATGGGTATCAGGTTCTTTTGGATCACATACTTCATACCTTTATCCTATGACAATCCTTCAGGGTGATCATTCCAGAATGGAATATACAGGTATCACTTTTGCTGGTAAAGGTCAGAATCTGGATACAGGTGCCAAGGTAGTTCATAACGGTAAGTATACCTCTTCTGTTATAAGCACCAAGTCCATCAGTAAAGACGGCGGTATCGGTACTTACAGAAGTTCAGTAACTATCAATAAAGATGCCAAGCATTCCAAGGCTGTTATCTCCTGTGATTCACTGATGCTTGATTCCAAGTCAAGATCAGATACGATCCCTGGAATGGATATTCGTACCAATGATGCAGATGTAGGACACGAAGCTAAGATTGGTCGTATAAGCGATGATGCGGTATTCTACCTCATGAGCCGCGGTATCAAGGAAGAGGATGCAAGAGCTATGATAGTATCAGGTTTTGCAGATCCTGTATCTAAGGAACTTCCGCTTGAATATGCAGTAGAGATGAACAACCTGATCAAACTTGAGATGTCCGGCAATATGTAACGCTGGTTGCATATATTAGGCATATAGATGTGAGGTAACACATGAATATAGATATGAGAGTTAATGAGCTTCCGGCCAGAACTTACCGGTGGCTTCAGTTAAATGGTGAAGATATAAATGAACAGGATATCTCCTTTTCCTCTTTTGCCATGGATATAGTCAAGGCTCCTGAAGGCGTAAGCATAGCCGAAGATGTCGATGGTAAGGAAGCTGAGAAAGTTTTTACACCTTCATATGAGCAAAGAGTTAAGGCTGATGAGAACCTTGTAGGACCTAACGGCGATACTTCAATCAATCATGCAGGTCAGATAGTAAGAACAGGTATGGGATCAGGTGTTGATGCCTTGTTAGAAAGTGCAGGCGTTAGAGCTACTGTCATTAAGGCTGCCGACAAGACTTCAGTTTCAGAGCCTGTAATGCTCCATGATCATCTTTGCAGCAGTGGAAGCGCTATAAGTCGCCAGGTTATAGTTGTTCCTGATGGTTCATCACTTACAGTTATAATGGACTATGATTCAGATGAGGATGCAAGCGGCATAGAGGCAGTCAGCACTAAGTTCTATGTAGGTAAAGGTGCTACGCTTCGCCTTGTCAAGATTCAGATGCTTGGCAAAAAGGTAAGGCATTTTGATGATCTTGGCGGCGTAGTTATGGACAATGGCCGATTTGAACTTGTTCAGATGGAGATCGGTGCTATAAAGGCATACGCCGGAGCATATGTAAGTCTTCTTGGAAGAGAAGCTGTATCTGATAACAATACAGGATTCCTTGGAACAGACGATCAGTTCTATGATTTTAACTATGTTGCTGAGCAGCGCGGCGTTAAGACAAGCTCTATGGCTACTTACAGAGGCGTGCTTGATGGAAGAGCTGTCAAGAACTGGAGAGGTTCACTTGATTTCCGTGAAGGTTCTGTAGGCGGTGAAGGTGATGAGCAGGAAGATACACTTCTTCTTTCGCCTGACGTAGTTAACAGATCCATGCCTCTTATCCTTTGCAAGGAAGAGAATGTTGACGGAAGACATGGCGCTACTATAGGCCAGCTGTCTGATGATATGCTCTTTTACATGGAAGCAAGAGGAATAGACAAAGAGACAGCCAAGAAGATAATGGTTCGTGCAAGGCTTGATTCGATAGCCCGCATGATACCTGATGAGAAGTTAAAAGATAAGGTTTCATCATATCTTGATGAGATTCTCTAAAAACGAGATATTATTGCTGCCCACTGCCATTTGGTGGTGGGCATAATTATAAAGAACTATAGAAGATCATAGTTATAAATTGGTTAAGGCAGCATCGAATTAAAGTGTAGAGTTTATAGGTTGGAGGCAATATGAAGGCAGAAGATTTCAGACAGGATTTCCCTATTTTTAAGGGAAATGACTATATATATTTTGATAACGCGGCTACATCTCAGAGACCGCAGGCAGTTATAGATGCAGTTGCAGACTTTTATCAAAAGTCCAATGCCAATCCTCTTAGAGGACTCTATGACTGGAGCGTAGATGCTACAGAGCGCTATGAACATGCAAGAAGTACAGTAGCAAAGTTTATAGGTGCCAAGGAAAGCTGCGAGATAGTATTTACCAGAAACACAACTGAATCCATGAACCTTATTGCCTACAGCTACGGGCTTAAGAATGTAGGCAAAGACGATGAGATCGTTATCTCAGTAATGGAGCACCATTCTAATATACTTCCATGGCAGATGGTATGCAGACAGACTGGTGCAAGGCTTGTATGGCTTGAGCCTGATGAAGAGGGCGTCATCACAGAAGATGAATATAAGTCCAAGATAACAGACAAGGCCAGGATCGTATCTATAGGCCATGTATCCAACGTACTTGGTGTTACCAATCCTGTCAAAGAAATAGCTGCATATGCTCATGACAAGGGTGCTGTTGTCGTAGTAGACGGAGCACAGTCTGTACCTCATATGAAAGTTGATGTTAATGAGATAGGTGCAGATTTCCTTGCATTTTCCGGCCACAAGCTTATGGCTCCGATGGGAATCGGCGTATTATATGGCAAAAAAGACCTTCTTGAAGCAATGGATCCTTTCCTTACAGGAGGAGAGATGATCGAATATGTTACAAGAGACTCTGCAACTTGGGCTGAGCTTCCTCACAAGTTTGAGGCTGGAACAGTCAATGCTGCTGATGCAGTAGGTCTTGAAGCTGCTATTAACTATATAGAGAGCGTTGGATTTGACTTTATCAAGGAACAGGAGCATAAACTTACTCGTCTTCTTATGGACGGAATGAGCGAATTGTCGTATATTAAAGTATATGGATCCAAAGATCCAAAGAAGCATTGCGGCATAGTGACATTTACAATAGATGGCGTACATCCACATGATATCTCATCTGTGTTAAATGAAGACCATGTATGCGTAAGAGCAGGTCATCACTGCGCTCAGCCGCTCATGCAGTTCTTGAAAGTAGGCTCAACGGCAAGAGCCAGCCTCTATTTCTACAATACAGAAGAAGAGGTTAAGAGATTTTTGGAAGTACTAAAAGGCGTTAGAAAGGTTATGGGTTATGGAGATTAAGCAGCTTTATCGCGAGATCGTTAATGAGCACAATTTGAATCCTGTGCACAAAGGAGTTATGGAGGCTCCGACTCTTAAACTTCGAGGAGTTAATCCTTCATGCGGAGATGATATAACACTTCAGCTTAAGATAAGTGATGATGGCATCATAGAAGATGCTATGTTTGATGGATCAGGATGCGCTATTTCACAGGCATCTGTTGATATGATGGCTGATCAGATAATTGGCACCAATAAGGATGAAGCTCTAAAGCTTGCATCTACTTTCATGGGCATGATCCGCGGAGATATAACTGATGAAAAAGAAATCGAGCAGCTTGACGAGGCAGCAGCACTTCAGGACGTATCCCACATGCCGGCACGTGTAAAATGTGCTGTTCTTGGATGGAAGACAATGCAGGAGATACTCGATCACCCTGAAAAGAACGAAATCTGATCTTGACTGTTTTGAATAAGTACAAAAGACAATAGAGAAATGGCTGATTCTAATATTACCAAAAATGCTCTGGCGACATCACTAAAAAATTTAATGAAAGAAAAACCTTTCGAGAAGATCAGTGTATCGGATATATGCGATGCCTGTGGAATGAACAGGAAGAGTTTTTATTATCATTTCAAAGACAAGTATGATCTTGTGAATTGGATCTTTCTTGTAGGTTTTCTTTCTAAGATGAATATCGATGACTATGAGACGGGATGGGATGCAGTTAAGGCTATATGCCATCATTTCTACGCCGATAGAGATTTTTATCGGGCGGCTCTGAGTATTCATGGACAGAACTCTTTTCATGACTATGTTATCGAATCCATAAGACCTATCATGTACATGTATATCAATGATATAATCGAGGATACAGATCTTAAGGACTTTTTTGTTACATTCTACTGCGATGCTTTTCTTACAGCCATCACAAGGTGGCTTTCGGAAGGCATGAAGATGAATGATGAAGAGTTTGTAGGTAAGCTTAAGATTGTAAGTGTAGGACTTGCCAAAATAGTTATACGTGATGAAGATAAATAAAATCAGCGGGAAATTCCTGCTGATTTTTTGCGTTCGAAGTTTTATGGGGTTATAATTTGAAATAAGCAACATACAGGATTGCCGGGTTAGGATGGAAGAGATGCTGGGAGGAGTATTGGGTATGGATATCAATAACATTGATGAGTATACACCTGAGTCTGTCACAAAACTTATGTCAGAAATGGTAGACCAGGTTATTATAGTAGATTCTAATACTAACAGGTACAGAAGGATCATAAGCCGCGGATTTATGGATGAATTTCTTCCGCCTAATGGTTATTATGACAAGCTTTTAGAGACACTTTATTTCCATATGAAGGACAGTGGCGATACTGTTGTAGACGGCTACAAGGTATTTTTGTCATCCTATGGTACCTATGATGATAAGTATACAAGGCGCTGCAAGATGGTTCATAATGATGAGCCTCATATCGTGCAGATGACGATATATCCGGTCAAGGGTACAGGCATATATATTTTTGTATTAAATGAACTGGATTATGAAGACTCCAGAAGCGATATGCTTGCATCTACCAAAGTCAATACCATTCAGAATACATATCTTTTTTCTATGTATATCGATCTTATAAAAAATACTACAAGTAGTATAAGTGTATCAGAAGTATCCGATGAAACCATGCATTCTCATATCCTCTATACAGACTGGAGGCTGATGATAGTCAATATGATCTGGCCCCAGGACAAGGAGAAGTTTCTTAGAAGGACAGATCCTGAGTATCTCAAAGAACACTTTGCACCCGGACAGTACTCGTCTTTTGATGTCAAGATGCAGAATCTTGAAGGTGTATATATCTGGGTCAAGCTTATATTCAGCCGTTCTCAGACTCTTAATGCGGATGATTACAGGTTCGTCTTCATGGTTCAGGATATCAATGAATCCATGACCAACATGAACACATACCTTAAGGAATTTGAAGAGAAGGCTTCTATCGATGCCCTTACAGGAGTATTTAACCATGGACGTATAGAGACTGAGATAACCAATGCTATCGAGAATGTCAAGAAGACAGGCGAAGCTTCGTCTATCATGATCCTTGATATAGATTTCTTTAAAGAAGTAAATGACAATTTCGGACATTCTGTTGGAGATAAGACTCTTAAAGTCTTCAGTAAGGTAGTAGGTGATTATCTTAAAGAAAGAGGAAGCGTTCTTGGAAGATGGGGCGGTGAAGAGTTTGTGGCAGTATGCTATAACAGTTCTATTGATAAGACAAGAGAGCTTTCAGAGAGCCTGCTTGATAGGATCGGGTCACAGCACTTTGAGAAGGTTGGCAATATTACAGCCAGTATTGGAACTACAGCTCTTAAGCTGGGCGATGATCTTACAAGTGCGTTCGAAAGGATGGACAAGGCCTTATATCAGGCCAAATCAGATGGACGTAACTGCGTAAGAGTTATTGATTAAAGACTTCTACTTGGACGGAACGGCACTCCCAAAGCCTTAACAGGATAGGAACTTTCAAAGCTTTTATAGGATCGGCATCCTCAAAGCTTTTACAGCGGAGGCGGTCCGTCCCATTGGAAAGTCTTGGTTATTGACAGGTAGACGCTTGTTTATACATTGGCATGACAGCTTTTATTATATTTATAAGACTTGTATCTTTATCTTGGCAGCCGTTTTTAAGACAAGGTTTTATAACACTGCCGTCTTTTTCAAATTCCAAGAATCCATTCTCTTCATCTAGCAGCCTCTTACTTATAAGATGGGCATCGTAGTACATATCCCATATGAAGCAAGGGAACTTTCCTTTAAGACGGATGTTCTTGACTGTTTCTCCGTGATTTTTGCATCCTTTACCAGGTATGAGGAATATCATACTTGATTGATAGTCATAATATTTCTTGAGGCTTTCTGAATTGGCATCAAGAGAGTCTACATTATCAAAATCATTATCATCATAGTAATGATATATACTGTATAGGATTTTATCATCGTGCATCTTCCTGGACATGTTACTGCTTTGAGGATCATCTGCGTTTATGGATATCATAACGTTTTTGCATTCTTTTATGGCAGATATCTGGCTTTCTGTAAGCATGGCATCATCAAGAAAGTAGAAAAAGGCACTTTCTTCATTTTCTCTAAATATATCAATGATCTTATCTGCATCCGTATTCCCACCTTTTTGAATTATGGAAAAAGAGTTGATGCCAAGGTCTCTTGCTTCGCTTATCCTTCTTTTTATAAACTCTATATTTATATTGTCTTTTGTATTTATATCGTTGGCACTGCTATTGTTATTATTAGTATTACTATCTTTTATATGATTATCTTCCAATCTGAATATCAACAACCATGGAATTGTATGTCCAAGCTCTTCAGAGCATTTTCTGAGAGTTCTAGCATCATAGGTCCAGCTGTTATAGCCTATGTTGATTCCGAGCTTTCTGATGCAGGCATGGTCTGTGTTATCGAGGAAGCTTTGCATCATCGTATAGTAGGGACTGTTATCATCAGCCAGAATTGTCTGTATGATATCTATTATGTCATCCTGGAATCGTCCGGCGGAGAACTGCCTTCCAAGATCTGCCAGTCTTCTTATACTCCTTCTGGGATCATCTGCCATATTCTCGATACCACGCTTTACGACAGTATCTATCATGAGTCTTGTTAGTTTCTTTTTGTCCATAGTAAATATATGCCTCAATAAGTGCTGATATATGACGAGCCTTTGCTTATGGTACGCCGATTTCAATGCTCCACTATATATAATACACGAATTGTTTCTGGTTAAGAATAATTAATAATAGGACAGATTCAAGGATGTGTCCCAAAATTGCTCAGACCAGGATTGTTGTCCGATGACTGATCAAGGCGCCGACCATACAATTAATATATAAAAAGGAAAAAGGAGGATAAACTATGGCTGGCGCATTGGAGAATATTTCACATGCTGCTCAAAGGCAGGCATTTAGCATTCTTATCGATCAGTTTCTAAAAAAACTAGGTAAAACTACAGACAGGCAGGCAACATATTTAAAACTTGTGGATGAAGCAGAGAAGTTCTTTGCAGATGGATTTGACAAGAAGAATATGGATGCTGTCAGGAAAGCCATTAAGGATCCTGACAATAGATGGATTAAGTTTATAAATAAGGTTGTAGATGAGACAGATCCGCATGTTGCCAAGATGACTATGCTAAACCTTGGCTATGAAGCATTCTTCAGAGGGACTAAGACTATAAGAGCTAATCGCAAGAAATATGGCTGTAACATCCCATGGCTTATTCTGTTTGATCCTACAAGTGCCTGCAATATGCATTGTCAGGGCTGCTGGTCAGGAACATATGGAGCCAAGCACAATCTGTCATTTGAGGATATGGACAAGATAGTAACTCAGGGCAAAGAGCTCGGAGTATATCTGTATATGCTTACAGGAGGCGAGCCCCTTGTTCGCAAGAAAGATATCTTAAAGCTTGCAAGAAAGCATAATGATGTAGAATTTTCAATATTTGACAACTCTACTCTTATAGATGATGAGTTCTGTAAAGAGGTTGTAAGCCTTGGCAATATAACCTTCCAGTTATCTATAGAGGGAACCCCTGATACCAACGATGCAAGACGCGGTCAAGGTCACTATGAAGCTGTTATGAAGGCAATGGATCTTTTGAAAAAATACGGCATCATATTCGGAACATCTATCTGTTATACACGTGACAATATAGAAGCTGTTACAGATGAGAAGTTCCTTCGTATGATCGCAGATAAGGGTGCAAGGTTTGGATTTTTCTTCCATTATATGCCGGTTGGTAACAATGCAGTTCCCGGGCTTATGCCCACAGTAGAGCAGCGCAGGAAGATGATAGACAAGATAAGATATATACGTTCAGATGAGTGCGACATAGGATTCTTCCCTATGGATTTCCAAAATGACGGAGAAGCTGTCGGAGGATGTATCGCAGGAGGCCGTAACTATTTCCATATCAATGCAAGCGGAGATGCAGAGCCCTGCGTATTCATTCACTTCTCCAATACCAATATTCATGACAACAGCATTCTGGAGATGCTTCAGTCTCCACTGTTCATGGCTTATCACGAGGGACAGCCTTTTAACAGAAACCACCTTCGTCCATGTCCTATGCTTGAGAATCCTCAGCTGCTGCGTCAGATGGTTGCAGAAACAGGAGCACATCAGACCAATGAAGAGTCAGAAGAGTCTGTGGAACATCTGTGTGCCAAGTGTGATGATTATGCAAGAGAGTGGGGCGAGGTAGCAGATAAGATCTGGGATTCTCAGATACATCATAGACCAAGCTATGAGAACTACACCTCCGAGAAGCGTCTGCATCCGGAGCTTGCAGCTTTCGAGCACAGTACAAAAGGGGCTTAAGCCCCTTTTTATTGTGTTCGTGCACAATTTAGAGATGAGAAACCGGATTTTTGTGTGCAGTTTTTACATATCTGAAATTTTTTAAAAAAAGTACTTGCAAAGGTCCCTGGGTTGTAGTAAAGTATCTTTTGTCGCAAGGAACTGCGGCAAACAAAATAAAAGATGCGCTGCTAGCTCAGTTGGTAGAGCACCTGACTCTTAATCAGGTTGTCCAGGGTTCGAGACCCTGGCAGCGCACGCCGAGTACTGTTTCATGAGTATATCTCGTGGGGCGGTACTTTTTTCGTATAGGTATTTTTAGATAAGAGGGACATGTTTTGATATTTGATACACACGCGCATTATGATGATCGTCAGTTTGAGAATGACAGATATAGCCTTCTTGATAGTATGAAGGAAGCTGGGATCGGAACCATAGTCAATAATGCAGCAGATCTTGAGTCTGTAGAGACATCTTTAGAACTTGCTCACAGGTATGACTTTGTATATGCCGCTGTAGGCGTTCATCCTGAGAATGCTTACGAACTTGATGACTCCAAACTTTTGTGGCTTAGAGACAAGTCCCATGATCCCAAGGCTGTTGCTATAGGAGAGATAGGCCTTGACTACCATTATCCTGACAATCCTGACAGGGATACCCAGATCAAGTGGTTTAGAGCACAGCTCCGTCTTGCTCTTGAGGAAAAGCTCCCTGTCGTGATCCATTCAAGAGATGCAGCTGCAGATACCATGGAGATCATGAAGGAAGCTGCAAGTAAAGGGATAGTCGCTGATATTCACTGCTATTCCTATAGCCCTGAGCAGGCACTTGAATATGTGAAGATGGGATTTTATATAGGCGTAGGCGGAGTTGTCACTTTCAAAAATGGCAAGAAGTTAAAGCAGACCGTTGATAAGATTCCGCTTGATAGGATCCTTCTTGAGACAGACTGCCCTTATATGGCTCCAGAACCTTTTAGAGGAAGTCGCAACTCTTCTGTCTATCTTCCTTATGTTGTGAAGGCAATAGCCGATATAAAAGGTGTCACGCCGCAGGAAGTTGTAGATATTACTGAGCAAAATGCCAGAAGATTTTATGGTATACGCAGCTGATATCTGTTATGAAAAACCTTTTCCCGGAAGCTGTCAGGCTTTGGGGGTATTATGAAAGTTGAGGAATAAGATGGCATATCTTGGAAATCCCGCAAGAACCAAGGAAATAATAAATAAATATCACTTAAGTGCCCAGAAGAAGTTCGGACAAAACTTCCTTATAGACACTTCAGTTCTTGAAGATATCGTATCAGCAGCAGGCATAACCAAGGATGATACTGTACTTGAGATAGGCCCCGGAATAGGAACTCTGACTCAGTATCTTGCAGAGGCAGCAGGCCATGTCATAGCAGTAGAGATAGATGACAAACTCCTTCCTGTTCTTGAGGATACTCTTTCTGAATATGATAATACTAAGGTTTTGAATTCAGATATCCTTGAAGTTGACATCAAGGCTCTTTCTGAGGCTGAGAATAACGGTAAGCCTTTTAAAGTTGTAGCTAACCTTCCCTACTATATTACAACTCCTATCATCATGAAGCTTCTTGAAGCTGGAAGCCCTGTAGAATCAATAACTGTAATGGTCCAGAAGGAAGTTGCTGACAGAATGCAGGAGAAGGAAGGCTCCAAAGAATACGGAGCACTCTCTATAGCTGTCCAGTACTATTCAGATCCAAGAGTTGTATGCGTAGTACCGCCATCTTCTTTTATACCGCAGCCTGGCGTAGATTCAGCTGTTATCAAGATGACACGTTATGAACAGATGCCTGTTGAAGTAGAGGACGAAGCCTTCTTTTTCCAGGTGGTCAAGGCTGCTTTTTCACAGCGTCGTAAGACCCTTGTTAATGGCCTTTCTAATAACAAGGAACTGGGCGTATCCAAGGATATGGCAGGAGATGCCCTTGAGAAAATAGGAAGATCAAGGACTGAAAGAGGAGAGAAGCTTTCACTTGAAGAATTTGGAAGGCTCTCAGATGTTCTTATAGAACTTAAAAAATAAAAAATCTGATAATTAGCCCGTTTTTTTTCAAGTATTCATTAAACTCTTAAATGAAGCTTAAAGCAAAATATGACCTTTTCGTAATAAAATATTCGCAAAAGCGCTTGTGTGTAAGTGTCAAAAGCCCGAAAATACTGTTATTTTCGGGCTTTTGTCTTTTGACAGACAGATAGAGCTATGTTAAAATTTTAAATGGGAAAATCCTTAAAAAGAGGGCTATGACTTTGGATAAGTATGAATATAAAGTTCGGGCAGAGGAGATAAAAGTCCTGATTTCTTCGGGCAAATACGGGGAAGCAGTCAAGATCGCAGATACGATTGACTGGAGACGTGTCAAGAGTACTACTATGCTCTGCACTATAAGTGACCTTTATAAGGTCAATCGCCGTTTTGAAGAAAGTAAAGAGATCCTTCTGCTCGCATATGAGCGTTATCCCAGCAGTAGAGCAATTGTATATTCGCTTTGTGAACTCTCCATTAAAATGGGAGAGTTTGTTCAGGCTGTAGAATATTATAAAGAATTCGTCCGCATCGCACCTCGCGATACAGGACGTTATATTCTCCAGTACAGACTATATGAAGCACAGGATGTGAGCCTTGAAGAGCGTATAGCAGTACTTGAGGAGTTCAAGAAGCATGATTACAGAGAGAAGTGGGCATATGAGCTTGCATATCTGTATCATCGCGTAGGTCTGACAACAGAGTGTATTGAGGAAGTCGATGAGATGTTCCTCTGGTTCGGCGTGGGCAAATTTGTTATGAAGGCCTTGGAACTCAAGGCACTTCACGAGCCGCTGTCTCAGGAGCAGCAGGCCAGATATCAGGCATATAAGAGCGGTCTTGACGGTAGTATAGACCGTGAAGCTATTTTAAAAAAGGATGAAGATCCTATAGGCACAGATGTATCGGATACAAGTCCTAATATGATGGGTAGGCAGCCCTTGTCTGGAAATCAGGAAGGCGCATATACTCAGTCTGGGCAAAGCGTATATACACAGCCTCAGCCTGGCATATATACACCGCCTCAGCAGCCTTTGAGACAGCCGTCTATGGGGCAGACGAAGTCATCTGCATATGGGCAGCCTCAGACTGGAATGTATACCCAGCAGCAGTACAGTTCATATGAGCAGCCGCAGATGGGAGCATACAGTCAGAGTCCAAGCTATATGTATGGCTCAGATATGCCGGCAGAATATGCACAGATGCAAGAGAAGCAGCCTACCAAGCCTTTTTACAATACCCCTGAAGAAAGGGATGCTGTAGAGAAGGCTGCACTTGAAGCTGGAATGCCGACCAAGGAGCAGCTTCAGGCATATTATAACGAACAGGCCGGTGCAACCGGGCAGTATCAGAAGCAGGGCTACTATCCCTCTAATGCAGATACAGGCAGTTATGCAGCTCAGGATGAATATCAGAGTACATATCAGAGCGGATATCAGAATACATATTCAGGCTATGACGATCAGCTGCAGCTTCAGAATACAGGACGCGTTAATGCATATCAGAGAGCTCCTCATGTATCTGAACCTATACCTGTTAATACGGCAAGAAGGGTAGAGGACTCTATTCCATCAGCGCCTCCAAAGCCAGTAGGTTATGATACAGTCAATCTTCAAAAGGCCATTGCAGAGAGCATGGAACAGATAATGGCCGAAGAGGAGCAGAGCAAAGCCAAGGCAACTGTACAGGAAGTATTCTATGAAGATGCTACCAAAGAGTTTGCAACTCCGGATACAGCAAGCTGGACAAGGACAGATGCTCCCCTGAACCAGAAGGAAGAGCCGGGAGTTACCATAAGACCTACAAGGAAAGTAGCAACCAGCCATTATGATGACATCCTGAAACAGGATTATGATGGCCAGATAAGCATGGTAGTTCCTGAAAATGATAAGGTCGAAGATCAGATCACAGGTCAGATCAGCATTGATGACATCATGAACCGCATCAAGCAGCAGCAAAGGGAACGTCAGGAGAAGGAAGTTGCCAAGATAGTACAGGACAAGATAAGTACAGTTATCAGCCAGTACGATGAGGACGTCAAATACGATCTCCAAAAAGAGATGGAGAAAGAAGTAAAGCGTGAACTCATGGGAGGCAATCGTCCAAAGCCTGAGAAGAATGCAGGAAGAGCACTTTTAAGCCATGCAGGCAATGTCGTAAGACCTTCTACAGCTCCTTTTGTAAAGGCAGGTGAAGAAGGTATCAGAAGAGCTAATGAAGAAAAGCTCATGGACGATGACGACATCATGGATCTTGATAATCTTCCGGATGATATTCCGGACATAGAGTCTGATGCTGATACTAATTCTGAAACTGATCCTAATGCTGATCTTGAAAATGAAAAGACAGATAGTGACTTAGTATCAGCTGCTGATGATACTAAGCCGGATGAACAATCAGATACAGAATCAGGCATAGATTCAGATACGGAATCAGACATAGATTCAGATACGGAATCAGACACAGATTCAAGAAAAGAATCAGAATCAGATTCTGATAAAGACGCAGATTCAGAAAAAGAATCAGATACAGATTCAGATAAAGATTTAGATACAGATTCAGATACCGAATCAGATAAAGATATTGAAGAAGTTGATCATGCTAAAGACCAAGATGCTTCAATAAAGTCAGAAGAGTCTGCAGACTCAGAAGATACGGATGAATCTAAAGATTCAGATATATCCGCAGATTTAGAAGAGTCCAAAGATGATGCTGATATCACAGAAGAGGCAGATCTTACAGATGATATCAAAGAGATCGGCCCTGATATAGATGCAGATAATGATTCTGAAGAAAGTGCTGATAAGGATACATATACTGATTCTGCTAAAAATAATGATTCTGATATAGAATCAAACCTTGAATTGGCAAAGGAATCAGATACAGACGAAGATATTGAAGTAGATATCGAAGAAGATAATGATCAGCATATTGAATCAGATTCGGATTTTGACAATGATTCAGATGATGAAAACACGAACCTACAGGATGATTCTAAAGATAAGGTAGGTACAAGGCGCGGCAGGATCACAGTAGTTGAAAAGGATGAATCTTCTGCACTTGAAGTTCCTGAATATACTGAAGAAGTTGTTGAGATGAGTCTTGGCGATACATTTGGCTATGAAGATTCAGACAACATAGATGAAGCGGAAGATGCAAAAGAATCCGGTAGCGAGACTCCTTCTGAAGAATCTTTTGATGAAAAAAGTTCTGATGATGAAGAGCCGGATGATGGCGATACATCTGATGCAATAGCCGCAAAATCCGGCGACAACGAAGAAGATAAGGAAGTTATCCAAGAAGAAAAAGAAGAAAAAGAAGATAAAGAAGATAAAGAGGACGAAGATAAACTAAAGTCACACGATGTAGAAGAATCAGATAACAATTCACACGGAGCCGGCTTTTCCGAAGGGGAAGCGGAGACAGAGTCGGAGGCGAAGGAATTGGATACAAGGGTACGCGTTATGACGCCTGAGGAGAAAGAGCTTTTCGGACCCTATATTCACCATCGTAAGTCCAGAAAGCAGATCATTCGGGCAATTGATTCACTCAATATGTCACCTGCAACCAACAATGCTATTGTTACAGGCGAGGAGGGAACAGGAACCATCAACCTTGCCAAGGGTCTTATTAAGTCCGTTCAGGCAGGTAATTCAGGTTTCTCAGGCAAGGTTGCCAAGATCACCGCGCAGGCTCTTAACAGGAAGAGCGTAAGCCAGGTGATAGAGAAGCTCGACTCAGGAGCTCTGATCATACAGCGCGCAGCTGATATGAAGACAGATACTGTGGATTCTCTCTACAAGGAGCTTACAGCTGACAAGCATGGTATCATAATCGTTATGGAAGACAACCACAAGGATATGGATCGCCTTCTAAAGCGTCATCCTGAGCTTTCCAAGTGCTTCAATGTAAGAGTTGATGTAGAAGCTCTTGATAACGAATCACTGGTAGCCTATGCCAAGCAGTACGCCCTTGAGCGTGAATACAAGATAGACAACTTCGGAATGCTCTCCCTTCACTCACGAATCGAAGAGATGCAGACCATCGACCATGACGTTACTATCTCAGAAGTGCGCGATATTGTGGATGAAGCTATTCGAAGTGCCGAGAAAAAGACCATCAGTCATTTCTTTGACGTAGTACTGAATAAGCGATATGATGAAGAGGATATGATCATTCTGACAGAGAAAGATTTCGAAAGAGCAGATCATAAATAGACTAATTAAATAAAGGCGGAAAGTTTTGTATGGTTAAAAAGGTATTTATCTCTGAAGCTGATGAGTATCTGTTCGGTAACGGTACTCATTATGAAATCTACGAAAAACTTGGCGCTCATCCTTCTGTGGAAAATGGCAAAAACGGTATGTTTTTTGCTGTATGGGCCCCAAACGCAGCAAGTGTTCATGTAATAGGTTCCTTTAACGGCTGGAATGAAGAAGTCCACAAAATGGAAAGACTCAAATCCGGCATCTGGCAGTTATTTATTCCCGGAGTAGGAGTAGGTGAGTTATACAAATACCTGATTACTACGCCGAGTGGTGAGAAGCTTTACAAAGCTGATCCATATGCTAATTTTGCAGAACTAAGACCGGGTACAGCATCCCGCACAACAGACCTTTCCGCTTTTACATGGTCTGATGATAAATGGACAAGTGAGATATCCAAAAAAGATCTCAACAAACAGCCAATAGCTATCTATGAATGCCATATCGGTTCCTGGATGAAGCATCCTGACGGAACCGAAGACGGCTTCTATACTTATCGTCAGTTCGCTGACCGCATAGTAGAGTACCTTAAAGAGATGAACTATAACTATATCGAGCTTATGGGTATAGCAGAGCATCCCTTTGACGGCTCATGGGGTTATCAGGTAACAGGCTATTATGCACCGACAGCCAGATATGGCGAGCCTGTAGACTTCATGTATCTTGTAAACCTTCTCCATGAGAACAATATAGGAGTTATCCTTGACTGGGTACCGGCGCATTTCTGCCCTGATGCCCATGGTCTTGCCCGTTTTGACGGCCAGTGTATCTATGAAGATCCGGACCCTCGCAAGGGAGAGCATCCTGACTGGGGTACCAAGATCTTTAATCTTGAAAAAAACGAAGTCAAGAACTTCCTCATAGCCAACGCACTTTACTGGATCCGTAAATTCCACATCGACGGAATAAGAGTAGATGCAGTAGCATCAATGCTTTATCTTGATTATGGCAAAAAAGACGGCCAGTGGGTTCCTAATAAATACGGCGGTAATGAAAACCTTGCAGCTATAGAATTCTTCAAGCACTTAAACAGCGTGATCCATGGTACATACCCGGGATTTATGACTGTAGCAGAAGAGTCTACAGCATGGCCCAAGATCACAGGTAAGCTTGATGATGACGGCCTAGGCTTTTCATTTAAATGGAACATGGGATGGATGCACGACTTCTGCGAATACATGAAGCTTGATCCATATTTCCGTAAGGGTGCTCATAACATGATGACCTTTGCCATGAGCTATAACGAGGCTGAGAACTATATCCTTCCACTGTCCCATGACGAGGTTGTACATCTTAAGTGTTCTATGCTTGAGAAGATGCCGGGCTATGAGACAGATAAGTTTGCAAATCTTAGGGCCGGATATACATTTATGTTCGGACATGCCGGCAAGAAGCTCCTCTTCATGGGTCAGGAATTTGGCCAAAAGCGTGAGTGGAGTGAGAAGAGAGAACTTGACTGGGGACTTCTTGCAGAGCCTCTTCACAGAGGGATGAAGGACTATGTTGCAGAGCTATTAAAACTCTATAACAAGTATCCTGCCCTTCACGAGATTGATAATAACTGGGGCGGCTTTGAATGGATCAATGCAGATGATTCTGACAGAAGCACCTTCAGCTTTGTCCGCAAGGCATCAGATGGCAAGGACAACCTTTTATTCGTAATGAATTTTACCCCTATGGAGTGGAAGGGATTCAAGGTAGGCGTTCCATTTGCAGGAACCTATACTCACCTTCTTGATAGTGCCGATCCAAGATTTGGCGGCATGGGAACAGGCGTTCCTGATAAGATTAAAGCGCAGCAGGGGCTTTGCGATTACAAGGATTATTCGATCACCTTTGATCTTCCACCATATGCAGCAGAAGTGTTCCTGTTCCAGGATCCCTCCAACAAAGATACTATGGTAAGATCTCAGCGCAAGGAACGTACCCTTCGTACATCCAAGTCTGAAAAGGCAGAGGAAAGTGCTGATAGTGACCCAAAAGCTTCAACTTCCAAAGCAGTTAAAAAAACGGATGAAAAAAAGATTGCTACAAAGAAGTCTGTAGATAAAAAAGCTGATGATAAAAAGGCCGATAAAAAAGAAGCCGCTACTAAGAAGGCTGATGAAAAGAAGGCTAATAAAAAAACAGAGACCAAAAAGTCAGTAGTAGAAAAACTTCTGCCTCAAAGAGTAAAGGCTAAAAAGTCAGCTACAAAAAAGACTTCTACCTCAAAGAGTAAAGACTAAAGAGCCGGTAACAGGAAAAAATATTTTCCGCAAAAAGCTCCAAAATACGAAAGTATATCATTAAATAAAAGCCAAAAATCAAATACGGTTAAGAATCTGATATAATGTGCCGAAATAAAGTGTGACTGCAAAGGATATGCAGCCGCACTTTATTTTTTTCTCCAAGCCATAACAGGATGTGCCGGCAGAGAAAGCATTTTGAGGTTTTATATGACAAATGTATCGGCACTGGGGCAGTTTATGGCATCCCCTGAAGATAACAAAACAGAAAAGAACGCGCACCTTCCGGGAAGCGATTCCTATAGACCATTTGGAGCAGGCAGTATCAAAGGCGCAGGGTATAGTAAACCCATGAGCATAGACCCTTGTCTTGATGTGGAGTTTGGATCTATAAGGCATGATACAGAAGGCTATAGCGCTAAGACAAGTGCACTTGTTAATGGCCTTGGAAGAGAAGCTGCGGATTTTGAAAGCTTCCATAATTTTGATGTAGTAATGTCTCATACAATGTCAGAAAGTGACTACTGTAAGGCAAGAGAAGACGGCTTTGATCCCAAAGACCTTGAGCCTTCTGAAGCTGTGACTATACTTGATAAGGTCAAGACAGCCCTTCTTGAGTCAGGCCAGGTCATAGACGGATTCAATGATGATCTTGACGTCGAGACTCTATCCAAGATCACAGGCAGCAGCTCTCTTGCAAGAGATATAGAAGCTTCTTTTGAGCACCATGACATCCCTCTTACCAAAGATAATATCGAAGATGTTCTTGGCGCGCTTGAAAAGGGTGCGCTTCTAAGTAGTGCGCCCAAAGATGAATCAAAAAACTTTCTTATTGATAACAATTTAGAACCTTCCATTGACAATCTCTATCTTGCAGATCACGCTGTTGGCGGACCAAGGACAGGGCACAGCTCCTACTACATGGAAGGCGGATATCTTAATAAGATTGCCCAGGATGATACATATGAAGATCTTGATGATTCTATCCTTGAAGTCATAGAAGAGGCAGGCTTTGACACGCAAGACGAAGACATTAAGGATATGGCAAGGCAGCTTCTAAAAGACGGTCTTAGACTTACAACAGATACCCTTCAAAAGAAAAAAGACCTTGAAGATCTATCATTCCCTCTTTCTAAGGAAAAGATTATAGAAGCATCAGCAGCGTCAATAGCAGATGGAAAGAAAGCGTCTGAAGGAAATCTCATAGATCCAAGAAGCCTTGTACAAAAGGCAGTAAGCCTTAAAAAGAGTCTTTATCTTGAAGAGATAAGATTCGAGATGAGCACGGAAGTTAACCTTAGACTTCTTCGAAGCGGTATAGAGATAGACACTTCCTATGTAGAGAAGTCAATGGAAGATATCAGAAATGCCCAGCTTCAGATTGCCAAAGCTCTTTTCCCAGATAGAAGTGATGCTGATAAGTTATACGATCTGTATAGAAATACTAATGAAGATATAAAGGCTGTTAAGGAGTCTCCTGCAGCTGTAGTCGGTGCGCTTACCAAGGAATTTAAGTCAGCGACTCTTGAAGACATATTCAACAGGTCATCGATTATAAAGGCTGATTATGACAAAGCCCAGAAGACCTACGAAGCTGTTGGCACCGCGGTAAGAGCAGATCTTGGTGATAGTATCAAGAAGGCTTTTAGGAATGTTGATGAGCTGTTAAAAGATATGGATCTTGAGACAAACGATGATAACAGGCGTGCAGTCCGCATTCTTTCATACAATCACACAGAAGTTACAAGGATAAGCGTAGAGACAGTCAGAAGCTGGGATTCTAAGCTTGTTGATA
>JAEEGF012063893.1_pt1 | contig 26083 bp, 22 predicted proteins | sample 9134171 | NCBI WGS metagenome assembly JAEEGF01 (sample SAMN16246542, study PRJNA631951) | gut metagenome | biome: gut microbiome; feature: rumen; material: AP-attached | host: Bos | place: Iran: Karaj | collected 2018-10 | reverse complement strand
AAAAGCCGCTAACTTATTGAAAGTCAGCGGCCAAATTTTATTAGGGTGGTCGAGGTGACAGGACTCGAACCTGCGACAGCCTGGTCCCAAACCAGGAACGCTACCAACTGCGCTACACCTCGTTTTCGTTTTGCGGGTGCAAAGGTACGAAATAAAAATGAGAAAATAAAAAAATGAAAGAATGAAATTTGCGAATTTAACATTCTTTCATTTTTTCATTCTTTCATTCCTTCATTACTTGATGATTCCCTGCTCTACGAAGATCTTCTTCAGGATAATGACTGAGCGGTCAACCTGCTCCTTCGTGTGAGTGGCCATCAAGGCATAGCGTACGAGGGTATCCTGAGGTGCGCATGCTGGCGGGATGACGGGATTGATGAATACTCCTGCCTTGAAGGCGAGCGCCGTAACGAGGAACGTCTTGATGTCGTCGCGCACGTAAAGTGGGATGATGGGGCTCTCGGTCTCGCCGATCTCGAAGCCTTCTTCGCGGAAACGCATCAGGGCGTACTTGGTCACATCCCAGAGTGCCTGTATGCGCTGGGGCTCGTTCTGGATGATGTGCAGGGCCTCCATTGCTGCGGCTGTGGCTGCAGGCGTGTTGGATGCCGAGAAGATATACGAGCGGGCATTGTGGCGCAGGAAGTTGATGGTGTCCCAGTCGGAGGCGATGAATCCACCGATGGAAGCGAGCGACTTCGAGAAGGTTCCCATAATGAGATCGACCTCGTCGGTCAGTCCGAAGTGATCGCACACACCCCTACCCTGGCGTCCGAACACACCGATGCCGTGGGCTTCGTCGACCATGATCGAGCAGTTGTACTTGTGCTTCAGCTCTACAATCTCAGGCAGCTTAGCCAGGTCGCCCTCCATCGAGAAGACGCCGTCGACCACGATGAGCTTGATGGCCTCGTAGGGCAGATTCTTCAGCACTCGCTCAAGATCCTCCATATCGTTGTGCTTGTAGTGGAGCTGCTTGGCAAACGAAAGACGACGACCGTCCACAATAGAAGCGTGGTCGCGATCGTCGCAGATGATGTAATCGTCCTTGCCACAGATAACGGCTAGCACACCCTGATTGACAGAGAATCCTGTAGAGAAGCAGAGGGCTTCATCCTTGTTGACGAATTCAGCAAGTTCCTTCTCAAGCTTCACGTGCAGGTCGAGCGTTCCGTTGAGGAATCGGCTTCCGGCACAACCAGAGCCATACTTATCGAGCGCAGCCTTAGCCGCATCGATGATACGCTGGTCGCCTGTGAGTCCCGTATAAGCATTCGAGCCGAACATCAGCACTTTGTGACCATCCATTTCAACCTCCGTGCCCTGCTTACCTTCAATGGCGCGGAAATAAGGATATACGTCAGCCTCCATGTATTTCTGTGGCTCACGATAGTTTTTGTATTTCTCTTGTAATTGTCCCATTCTGACTAATAGGTTTTCTTTTCTTTTTATTTCAGGCTGCAAAGTTACACATTTTTTATCAATTCGTGCAAGTTTTTATTAATAATTGTATGTTTTTTGTGATTTTCTTAAAAAAAACATTGCTTTTTCTGCGATTTTTTGTATTTTTGCACATGTAATGATGATGGAAAAGAAGAAAATTACATTCATACTGAACCCCATATCGGGTACGCATTCGAAGGATGAGATACCCGGACTGATAGAGAGCACTCTCGACAAGGAGCGCTTCGAATCTGAAATCATCTTCACGGAATATGCCGGGCATGCCGCCGAAATAGCCCATGACTGCGCCGAGGCTGGCGCTGACATCGTTGTGGCGGTGGGTGGCGACGGCACGGTGAACGAGGTTGCGCGATCGCTCGTTCACACGCAGACCGCCCTCGGCATCATCCCTTGCGGATCGGGTAACGGCCTGGCACGCCATCTCTGCATACCGCTCGACGTGAAAGGGGCACTGAGAATCATCAACAAGGACATGATCGAGGACTTCGACTACGGCATCATCAACGACATGCCCTTCTTCTGCACCTGCGGCGTCGGCTTCGATGCCTTCATATCGCTGAAGTTTGCCGAGGCTGGCAAGCGCGGACCGATCACTTACGTGGAGAACGTGCTGAAGGAGGGACTGAATTATAAACCAGAGACTTACGAGGTTGAGGACGAGACGGGGGCAACGAAGTACAAGGCCTTCCTGATAGCCTGTGCCAATGCTTCGCAATACGGCAACAATGCCTATATCGCCCCTGGAGCCACCATGAAGGACGGCGAGATGGACGTGATCGTGATGGAGCCCTTCGATGTGCTCGACGCGCCGCAGATTGCCGCCGACCTCTTTATGAAGACGCTGGGCAACAACTCGAAGATCAAGACCTTCCGTACGAAGCATTTGCACATACACCGTAAGGAGGAGGGTGCCATCCACTACGACGGCGACCCGATCATGACGGGCACTGACATCGACGTACACATCGAGCACAACGGCATCCGCATCGTAACCAATCCTGAGGCTATCGAGGACGAGGCGCAGCCTAACTTCCTGCTGAATGCCTTCAGCGACCTCTTTAATAATATAAATAATGTACGTGAGGACATCGAGAAGCGCGGCAAGCGGATTCAGCGGGTGAATAAGGTGCTGCTGAGGAAGCTCACGAAGTTGTAGTTTTCGAGGAGTGTGGAGTGTGGAATGAGGAATGAGGAATGTGGAATGAGGAATGTGGAATGAGGAATGTGGAACGAGGGACGAGGATATAAAAAAAAGGCTGAAGAATTTCATCTTCAGCCTTCTTTTTGCTTTCGAGAGGTGCCTAGCAGATTCGAACTGCTGTAGACGGTTTTGCAGACCGTTGACTAAGCCACTCATCCAAGGCACCGTTTCTTCAAATGCGGGTGCAAAGGTAGTCATTATTTTCGACACTGCCAAATGTTTTCGCGATTTTTTTGCTTCTTCTTGCAATTTTTCGCCAATGCACAGCCTTTGCATGCCTCATTGACATCGGTCAGAGCCCGATATACACGGAAGGCTGCATAGCTGACGGCGGCAGCAAGAACAGCCACAACAATCCACGTTTGCCACATGGCTGCCTACACTACGCCTCCTCAGAGAAGAGATCGCCGATCTCAGCGATTTCATCCTCATCAAACCATTTAGACAGGCGTCTTTTGGCCTTATCCACGATTTCAGGATCGATGCCCGTCCACACCTTCTTCAGCACATAGAGCAGCACGGCGAGGTCGTCGGTCAGTCCGGCAATGGGAATAGCATCTGGTATCACATCGAGCGGACTGATCATATAGCCCAGGGCTCCGATGATGATGGCCTTGTCGCTCTTGCTCACCTTATCGCTCTGCAATGTATAGTAAAGTATCAGCGCCGCATAGACCAGCTTGGCACCTGCTCGTTTGGCGATACGTGCAAGTTTCTCAGCAAAATCCTTCTTCGAAAACTTGCCTGAATAATTCATAAAATCGGGTAATTCCATAAGTTCATTCTTTTTGGTTAAGTATTATTTGTTTATCCTGATGATTCTGATGCCAGTGTGAGTGGGGTGCTTCTGCAGATACTGCGCCAGCGTCATGGGTTCGATGATGACCTTCTTGTGGATCATCGAGGCGTTAAGCAGGTGGAGCACATTGCCCTGCCACACAGCCAGTCCGAGGTGGGCAATATCGAGCCCTTTCTTCTTACAGGTGATGGCGATGATGTCGCCGTCGCGCACAGCCTTCTTCAGCAGGGCGCTGTTGGAGACGAGTCCTTTGGGGATATAGCGGAACTTGCCGCCTGACACCTTCTGCTCCATGCGACGGATATCGCTGAGATATTCAGGGTGCTCTCGCAGAGCCTTGTAGCTATTAGGATGCGTGCTCATATAGTCGACCTTGACCGTCTGTATGGCCTTGAACGGAGGGTTTGGTGCCTGGATCTCCTTGACAATGCCCTTGGCCGTGTTAGCCGTAATCCACTCTGTGAAGTAATGGATGCGGCTGGTGTAGCTGTCGGCCTTGCCCTCACGATAGCGCATATCCCTGAGTGCATCGAGGTAGGCTTGCCATGTGTATTGACGGCGATAGGCGCAGAGCGTCAGGGCTGTGACAGTTTCTACCAGCGTGGTACAGTCGAGCTCGCGGGTGTTGACAATGAGTCGCTCAGAGTTGAACTTCTCGAGCGTGTAGGCCACGTAGGGCACACCCAGGAACTGACGCGCAAAGAACAGTGGAACGTTGGCAGTAGCAGGCTGCTGGCGAACCTTGCTGAGCAGCTGGCAAATCTTAACACTATCGGCAGGCAGGGCACTGACAGCACCCTTACCATTACCTGTAGCCGCACCTGCATAGAGGCACATCCACCAACCTATTATTAATAACGAAAACCTCTTCAAATCTGTCATCAGAACTTGCTTAATATACGATCCATCACCCAGTTGACCGGTGTAGCCGAGACACTGGTACAGGTGCACACCGACAGGCCTTGCAGATGCTCGATGACATTCTTAATGAGCGGATACTGCACGTAAGGGGGATTGGGCACGGTGATGCTCTCATCGCCCTCGCTGGTCTGCAGGCGTATAGGATTATAATCGAACACAGAGAAGCTGACCTGCCCTTCAGTGCCAATGATCTCGATACAGTCTTCGCGGGCACTCTCGTGGGCCACGTAGCACCAAGAGCCGCTGCCAGGCAGTCCGTTCTCGAAACGGAAGCAGGCACTCACGGAATCTTCAGCCTCGTAATAGCCGCCGCGATTGGCACAGATACCTCGGGCTTCGAGGATGACGCCGAACATATCCTGCAGCAGGTCGAGCTGATGAGGAGCCATATCGTAGAAATAGCCACCTCCGGCAATGTCGGGCTGCAGCCGCCAAGCCAGTGGTGTGCCGTTCCTGACGGCCTCGGCATCGGCAGGGCGCAAAGGCTCTGTATAACGTATCTGAACATTCAGGATCTTGCCTATCCGACCGCTGTTGACGATCTCCTTCACCTTCTGGAAGTAAGGCAGGTAACGGCGGTAATAAGCCACAAAGCAGGGGATGCCCGTCTGCTCAGAGATGCGGTTGATACGGGCGCAATCCTCATAGCTTGCCGCCAGCGGTTTCTCCACATAGACGGGTTTTCCAGCCTTCATGGCCATGATGGCGTAAGTGGCATGGCTGGCTGGAGGAGTGGCCACATAGACGGCATTCACGTCAGGATCATCGATCAGCTCCTGGGCATCAGTATACCACTTACGGATGCCGTGCTCGATGGCATAGGTGCGCGCACGCTGCTCCGTACGGCTCATCACCGCCTCAACACTCGAGCCATCGACCTCGCTGAAAGCTGGTCCGCTCTTGCGTTCAGTCACGTCGCCGCAACCTATAAATCCCCACTTTAATTGCTTCATACCATAAAATTTTGGTGCAAAGATACGAAAAATCGGGGGGAGAACAAAAAGATTCATTCTTTTTTTATATCTTTGCACTCGAAAATTCAATCAGAGATGGAAAAAGAAGACAAAGACATACTCCAGAAGATACGTAGCAGCCGTGCATGTATACGTGACGGCTACCGTATGTTTACAGAGAGATTCAGGCGGATATTCCGTCATACATGGAAATGGACCATCGGCTTTGCCGTGCTATCGGCTGTAGCCTCTGCCCTACCCGTTCTCGTATCGCCGACCCTGACATTAGCTGGTTTGCTGATTGAGGTCGTGGCCGTCGTGGTGTTCTTGTGGCTGGCCAACAAGCAGCTCCATAAGCGTGGCTTCTTCGAGGCGACGCAGAAGGTGGGCTTCAAGGCATGGATGCGCCACCTTGGCATGCTGCTGTTGATCATGATCGTGTGTCTCGTCATCGTATCGATACTCATACTGTTCACCTCGTTGCCCTCAGTCATCATGATGGCTGCCAACTGGGAATCGCAGATGGGTGTAATCAACGGTGATCCTCAAGGTATGCCCGATTACGTGATGTGGCTCTCGATCGGTGCCTTCCTGATAGCGGGTTTCCTGAGAGCCTACGTGTGGTTGACCGTCCTCTGCCCGCTCTATCTGGCAAAGGTTTCCATTGCCTTACAGGAGAAAGAACGCGAAGAATTCAATCAGAAATCAATTACGAAAAATAATGAAGAAAAGGCTATTGTTTATAGATCGTGACGGAACGCTCATCGAAGAGCCTGCCGACGAGCAGATTGACAGCTTTGAGAAGTTGAAGTTCGTGAAGGGCGTATTCCGCAATCTGGCCTTCATCCGCGAAAAGCTCGACTTCGAATTTGTCATGGTGAGCAATCAAGACGGACTGGGTACAGACGCATTCCCTGAAGACACTTTCTGGCCTGTCCACAACTTCATTCTCCAGACGCTGGAGGGTGAAGGCATCACATTCGACGACATACTCATCGACCCTCACTTCCCAGAGGACAACGCGCCAACGAGGAAGCCGAATACGGGTCTGGTTGAGAAATACATGAACGATACGGAAACATACGACATTGCTAACTCATACGTTATCGGTGATCGCGAAACGGATAGAAGTTTTGCTCGAAACATCGGCTGTAAATCACTGATTCTAAGCGACGAAGGTATGTCATGGAATAAGATTACAGAACTACTCTTCGCTGGAGAGAGAATCGCTGAGGTGAGCCGTAAGACTAAGGAAACTGATATCCATATCAAGGTGAATCTTGATGGCACGGGCAAGTGCGACATCAGCACGGGATTGGGATTCTTCGATCACATGCTGGAGCAGATCGGCAAGCATGGCATGATGGATCTGACAATTCACACGAAAGGAGATCTCGAGGTCGACGAGCACCATACGATTGAGGACACAGCCATCGCCCTGGGTGAGTGCATACTGAAGGCCTTAGGCGACAAGCGCGGTATTGAACGCTATGGATACTGCCTGCCGATGGACGACTGTCTGTGCAGTGTGGCACTCGACTTTGGAGGCCGCCCGTGGCTGGTATGGGACGCAGAATTCAAACGTGAGAAAATCGGCGAAATGCCTACCGAAATGTTCTTACACTTCTTCAAGAGCCTCAGCGATGCTTCGAAGATGAATCTGAACATTAAGGCTGAAGGGCAGAACGAGCACCATAAGATAGAAGGAATCTTCAAGGCACTGGCCCGTTCGCTGAAGATGGCTGTCCGCCGTGATATCTATCATTACGAGCTACCTTCAACAAAGGGAATGCTTTAATTGGGCTAAAATTTGGTGATATCGAAAACTTTTCGTACCTTTGCAGCCCAATTTATATATAATAAGGTATAAGGATAAGAGATGATTACAGTTACAAACCTGCAAATACAGTTTGGAAAGAAGGTTCTCTACAAGGATGTGAACCTGAAGTTTACCAGTGGAAATATCTATGGCATCATCGGAGCCAACGGTGCGGGCAAGTCTACCCTGCTGCGCGCTATCAGCGGAGAGCTGGAACCCAACAAGGGATCGGTTGAGATGCAGCCAGGCGAGCGACTGAGCGTGCTCGAGCAGGACCACTTCAAATACGATGCCTTCACGGTGATGGATACCGTGCTGATGGGTCATAAGCCCATGTGGGACAATATGAAAGAGCGCGAGGCACTCTACTCGAAGCCTGAGATGACAGAGGAAGACGGCAATCGTGCCGCAGAACTCGAGATGGCCTTTGCCGAGATGAACGGCTACGAGGCAGAGAGCGAGGCAGCCCAACTGTTGCAGAACCTCGGCGTACAGGAGTCACAGCACTATAAGCAGATGTCAGACATCTCGAACAATGAGAAGGTGCGCGTGATGCTGGCAAAGGCACTCTTCGGACATCCAGACAACTTGCTGCTCGACGAGCCTACCAACGACCTCGACCTCGACACCGTGCAGTGGCTCGAGGAATATCTTTCGAATCTGGAACAATGCGTGCTGGTGGTCAGCCACGACCGTCACTTCCTCGATGCCGTCTCTACCCAGACCGTCGACATCGACTTCGGTAAGGTGACACTGTTCTCAGGTAACTACTCATTCTGGTACGAGAGTTCGCAGTTAGCTCTGCGCCAGGCTCAGAACCAGAAGCTGAAGGCCGAGGAGAAGAAGAAGCAGCTGGAAGAGTTTATCCGCCGATTCTCAGCCAATGTAGCGAAATCCAAGCAGACCACTTCACGCAAGAAGATGCTGGAGAAGTTGAACGTAGAGGAGATCACGCCCTCTACACGTAAGTATCCAGGCATCATCTTCTCAATGGAGCGCGAGCCTGGCACACAGATTCTCGAGGTTGAAGGCCTGAAGGCCGTAGATGCCGACGGAACGGTGCTCTTCGATAATGTAAGCTTCACCATCGAGAAAGGTCAGAAGACAGTCTTCCTCTCACATAATCCCAAGGCAATGACCGCTCTCTTCGAGATTATCAATGGCAACCGCGAGGCTCAGGCTGGTACCTACAAATGGGGTGTCACCATCACCACAGCTTATCTGCCACTCGACAATACAGAGTTCTTCCAGAGCGAGATGAATCTTGTGGACTGGCTCTCGCAATGGGGACCAGGCAACGAGGTAACAATGAAGTCGTTCCTCGGCCGTATGCTCTTCAAAGAGGAGGATGTGCTGAAACATGTGAATGTGCTGTCGGGAGGTGAGAAGATGCGTTGCATGATTGCACGCATGCAGTTGAAGAACGCCAACTGTCTGATTCTCGACACACCTACCAATCACCTCGACCTCGAAAGTATCCAAGCTTTCAACAACAACCTGATACAGTTCAAGGGCAATATCCTCTTTGCCTCACACGACCATGAGTTTATCAATACCGTTGCTGACCGTATCATCGAACTGACTCCAAAGGGTACCATTGACAAGCTGATGACCTATGATGACTATATCTACGACGAGGCCATCAAGGAAAAGAAAGCCGAGCTCTATGCTTAATGGCACGGAATTTGCATGAAGGTTATCAGAACTTTTAAACAACCGCTATTATGACAGAAAAAGATATCAAGATTGAAGGAGAAGAGACTGTTGATGCAGTCGACGCTGAGAACACAGAGAATGCTGAGCAGACTGAGGCCACAGGTGCTGAAAACGAGAAGTCGGCTGACAAAGAGTCAGAGGCTGAGGAGAAAGATCCGCTGGTGAAGGCTCAGGAAGAGATTGAAGAGCTGAAGGACAAGTGGCTGCGCTCAGTAGCAGAGTTTGAGAACTACCGCAAACGTACCCTGAAGGAGCGTGCAGAGCTGATTCTGAACGGTGGCGAGAAGGTGATTACAGCCATCCTGCCCATCCTCGACGATATGGAGCGTGCCATCGAGAACGGTGCCAAGACCGATGATCCAGAGGTGCTGCGTGAGGGTATGACCCTGATTCATCAGAAGTTTATGAAGACGCTCGAGGCTCAGGGTGTCAGCAAGATTGAGACAAAGGATGCCGACTTCGATACCGATGTTCACGAGGCTGTGGCCATGGTGCCTGGTATGGGCGACGACAAGAAAGGAAAGGTCATCGACTGTCTGCAGGAGGGCTATAAACTAAACGACAAAGTAATCCGCCACGCAAAGGTGGCCGTAGGACAATAAACAAGATAAAAAAGTAAAAAGGGAAATAAATAATGGCACAGAAACGTGACTACTACGAGGTGCTGGGCGTTCAGAAAAGCGCTACAGAAGATGAGATTAAGAAAGCGTATCGTAAGATAGCCATCAAGTACCACCCCGATCGCAACCCGGGTGACAAAGAGGCTGAAGAGAAGTTCAAGGAGGCGGCAGAGGCTTATAACGTGCTGCACGATCCGAAGACTCGCCAGCAATATGACCAGTTTGGTTTCGATGGCCCTGGCATGGGCGGCTTCGATTTCAGCGGCTTTGGTGGTGCCAGCATGAACATGGACGACATCTTCTCGATGTTCGGCGACATCTTCGGCGGCCACGGCTTCGGAGGTTTTGGAGGTGGTGCGCGCCGCCCTCAGCAGCACAGAGGCGGTGACCTGCGCCTGAAAGTGAAACTGACACTGGAGGAGATCAACAAGGGTGTCACCAAGAAATTCAAGGTTCGTAAGGATATCCATTGCCCGCATTGTAATGGTTCTGGTGCCGAGGCTGGCAGCGGCAAGGAGACTTGTCCTACATGTCATGGAAGTGGTGTCATCACCCATACCACTCAGAGCATCTTCGGTATGATGCAGCAACAGAGCGTTTGTCCTGTCTGCGGCGGCGAAGGTGAGGTTATCAAGAACAAATGTAAGGAGTGTGGAGGCACTGGTATACAGAAGGGCGAAGAGGTCGTTGAAATCAACATCCCTGCAGGTGTTGCCGAAGGTATGGTTGTCAATGTTCCTGGCAAAGGTAATGCCGGCAAGCATAACGGCTTGAACGGTGATATTCAGGTGTTCATTGAGGAAGAGCCGCATGACACTTTCGTTCGCGATGGCAGCGACCTTATCTATAACCTTCTGCTCGACTTCCCCACAGCAGCACTTGGCGGCGAGGTAGAGATTCCAACTATCGAGGGTACCAAGCTGAAGGTTAAGCTCGAAAACGGCACACAGCCAGGCAAGACGCTGCGACTGAGAGGCAAGGGCCTGCCTGCTGTTCAGGGTTACGGCAACGGCAAGGGTGATCTGGTGGTGAACATCAGCGTCTATGTGCCGAAAACACTCAGCCGTGAAGAGAAGCAGGCCATTGAGCAGTTCAAGGACAGCGACAACTTCAAGGGCGACAAGCAGACACGCGACTCGATCTTCCAGAGATTCAAGAATTACTTTAATTAATATATAAGGTATATGACATATTCAGAAACGTGTGAATTCCTCTATAACCAGCTGCCCATGTTTGAAAAGCAGGGGGCTATCGGCTATAAGGAGGGACTGGACAACACCATCGCCCTGGATGAGCATTTCGGCCACCCACACCGAAACTATCGCACCATTCATGTGGCTGGTACCAATGGCAAAGGATCCTGTGCTCACACGTTATCTGCCATCCTGCAGATGTGCGGCTACAAGGTAGGACTATACACCTCACCCCACCTTGTGGATTTCAGCGAGCGAATCCGTATCAACGGAGAACCCATCTCTGAAGAGTATGTCATTGACTTTGTGGAGAAAGAAAAGGCTTTCTTCCAACCGCTGTCACCCTCATTCTTTGAGATTGTCACAGCGATGGCCTTCAAGTACTTTGACGACATGAAGGTGGATATCGCTGTCATCGAAGTGGGAATGGGTGGCAGGCTTGACTGTACAAACATCATCACACCCGTACTTTCCGTCATCACTAATATCGGACTGGATCACACTCAATTCCTGGGAACCACGCTCGAACAGATTGCAATAGAGAAAGCTGGTATCATGAAGAAAGATGTTCCTGTGGTTATCGGAGAGACCACGCCTGAGACCAAAATGGTGTTCGAGGCAATGTCGACGGAAACTCACACTCCCATCGTCTTTGCAGAAGACGAGCAGGAAATCATTACTGCCATCCACACCAATCATGGCACCGAATATCGCACCAAGAACTTCGGCATCTTGACTGGTGAGCTCATGGGCTACTATCAGGAGAAGAATACCAACACCATTTTATGTGCCGTCAAGGAACTCGAGAAGTTAGGCTATCTGTATCACTGCCCTTGCAATAGGGAAAGTGCCTGCAAGAACAAGGAAGTAAGAGACGGATTCAAGAACGTATGCGGCCTGACTGGACTCAGAGGGCGCTGGCAGAAAGTGAGCGACGTTCCACTTACTATTTGTGATACGGGCCATAACGTGGAAGGTTGGGAATACCTGAGCAAACAGATCAGTGCTGTCAACTGCCATCACAAGCACATTGTCTTTGGCATGGTGGAAGATAAAGACTTCGAAGGTGTGATGAATCTATTGCCAAAGGATGCGACCTACTATTATACACAAGCCAAGAATCATCGTGCCATCTCAGGTGACGTACTGAAGATGTACGGCATGGGAATCGGACTGTCAGGTGAGAGTTTCCCTGATGTAGCAACTGCCTATAGAATAGCTCGAGATTCTGCCGATAATGGTGACTTAGTGTTCATTGGAGGTAGCAGTTATGTAGTCGCAGACTTCCTGAAAAACTGCATTTAGGCTTTTTTAATACACAGGAAACATTTTTTTCGTTGATTCCTTCGTCTATTTGGATATTTTTTTGTTACTTTGCAAAAAATTGTTTTGTAACTAAAAACATTCAATTATGGCTAATACAACAGAAACAGCGAATCTGTGTGGTCTGAAGCGGGAGAACTTCCAGACCACGATTAATGGTAAGAAAACCGACCTGTACATCCTCAAGAATCGTAAAGGTTATGAAGTTGCAATCTCTAACTACGGAGGTGCGATTTGTGCTATTATGGTACCTGACAAGGATGGCAAAGTAGCAAACGTTATTCAGGGACACGGCAGTATCCAGCAGCTTATGAGCGGCAAAGAGCCTTATTTGTCGACACTAATCGGCCGATGGGGTAACCGTATCTGCAAAGGCCAGTTCACCCTGAACGGCAAGGATTATCAGTTGGCTCTCAACGATGGTCCCAATCACTTGCATGGTGGTACAGTAGGTTTTAACGCAAAGGTATGGGATGCCCGTCAGATGGGTCCACGCTCCCTGGCTCTGCACCGTGTTTCATCTTATGGTGAGGAAGGTTTCACAGGAGAACTCGACGTGACTGTAGAGTTTACCTTCACAGACCTTAACGAACTGATCATCGAGTATCTGGCTACCACCAACAAGAAGACCATAGTCAATCTGACTCATCACGCATTCTTCAGTCTGGCTGGTACAGCAGATCCCACTCCAACCATTGAGGATCAGATCTGCGAGATCAATGCTGACTTCTATCTGCCTACCGACGACACCGCTATTCCTACAGGTGAGATTCTGAAGGTTGAAGGTACACCGTTTGACTTCCGTGCTCCAAAGACATTCGGCAAGGAGATTAACGCTGATAATGAGCAGATTAAGTTCGGACATGGCTATGACCACAACTACGTGCTGAACAAGCATGAAGAGGGTGAACTGAGCTTTGCTGCCAGAATTACCGAGCCAAAGAGCGGTCGTACACTGGAGTGCTACACAACAGAGCCTGGAATGCAGCTTTACACAGCCAACTTCGCAACAGGTTACAAGGGAGCCAACGACTGTACATTCCCATACCGCTCAGCAGTATGTCTGGAGGCTCAGCACTTCCCTGACACACCAAACCGTCCTTACTTCCCCAGCGTCGTTCTGAACCCAGGTCAGCGCTATAAGCAGAAGACGATCTATCGTTTTGGTGTTGTTGAATAATCCTCCGACTAAAAATTAGACAAGAATATGACTGAGACTAAGAACAATGGCAAGCTGATTGCCATTATCACCATGTGCTTCATCTTCGCGATGATCAGTTTTGTAACAAACATGGGTGCACCCTTTGGCAACATTTGGGGATTTGAATATCCATTTGCAAAGGCATGGGGTAATCTGATGAACTTTGCCGCCTACCTTTTTATGGGTATTCCAGCTGGTAAAATGCTGACTAAATACGGGTATAAGAAGACTGCCCTGATAGCTCTTATCGTAGGTATTGTGGGATTGGTATTCCAATATCTTTCAAGTCTGTTTGGAGCCGGCTCTTACGTTTTTTCATACAACGGCATCCCTGTAGCTCTCAATCTGGTCATCTATCTGCTGGGTGCTTTCATCTGCGGTTTCTGTGTATGTATGCTGAACACCGTAGTGAACCCTATGCTGAATCTTCTCGGAGGTGGTGGTAATAAGGGTAATCAGCTCATCCAGATTGGTGGTACTTTGAACTCACTGACTGGTACGTTGACTCCACTGTTGGCGGGTATCCTCGTAGGTACTGTAACCAAGGACACCAGCATGAGCGACGTTGCTCCATTGCTTTTCATTGGAATGGCTGTATTTGCTATCTCATTTGTCATTATCAGCCGCGTTTCAATCCCTGAGCCTACCCTTGGTAAGATTGAGCCAAAGTATGAACGCAGTCCTCTGGCTTTCCGTCACTGTGTGCTGGGCGTTATTGCCATTTTCTTCTATGTAGGTATTGAGATTGGCATCCCCATGGAGTTGAATTTCTATGTAACTGATCTTCCATTCGAGGGTGCTGCAGCTGCAGGAGGCACACTAGCCGCAGCCTACTGGCTCCTGATGATGATTGGGCGTGCATGCTCAAGTGCCATCTCTGGTAAGGTTTCTACTAAGCTGCAACTTTCGACTGTCAGTGCCGTTGCTATCATCCTTCTGATTATTGCCATCTTTATGCCAGAAAGTGTAACTATCGGGTTCAACGGAAATGATGTACCTGCTAAGGCATTCCTTATTCCCGCCTGCGGACTCTGCACCTCTATCATGTGGGGCGGTATCTTCAACCTCTCTGTAGAGGGTTTGGGCAAATATACGGAGGCAGCTTCTGGCATCTTCATGACAATGGTTGTTGGTGGTGGTATCATGCCGTTGTTCCAGGAGGCTATAGCAGAATCAGTAGGTCCGATTGCCAGCTATTGGCTTGTTATCGCCATGCTTGCCTATATCCTATTCTATGCCCTCATCGGCTGTAAGAATGTGAACAAGGATATCAAAGTAGACTAAATTTAAACCTCTAAAACATTAAGATTATGGATATTGAATTTGTAAGAAGCCGCTTCATCAAGCACTTTGATGGAAAGACTGGTAACGTATATGCTTCTCCTGGACGAATCAACCTCATTGGTGAGCATACCGATTACAATGGCGGTTTCGTATTCCCTGGTGCTGTCGATAAAGGTGTCATGGCCGAAATGCGTGCCAATGGTACTGAAGACACCGTGATGGCTTATGCCATCGACCTGAAGGATCGTGTAGACTTCAAGTTGAGTGATCCTGCAGGTCCTCGTGCCAGCTGGGCTAGATACATCTATGGTATTTCACTGGAGATGAAGAAATTGGGCGTTCCCGTTAAAGGTTTCAATATCGCCTTTGCAGGTGATGTTCCCTTGGGTGCTGGAATGTCTTCTTCAGCTGCAATGGAAAGTTGCTTTGCCTGTGGTCTGAACGATATTTTTGGTGAGAATAAGGTTTCTCAGTGGGATATGGTTCTCGCAGGTCAGGCTACCGAGCACAACTATTGTGGTGTCAACTGTGGCATCATGGACCAGTTTGCTTCTGTCTTTGGAAAGGCAGGCTGTCTGATGCGCCTTGATTGCCGCAGCCGTGAGTTCGAATATTTCCCATTCAAGCCCGATGGCTATCGTTTGGTTTTGCTCGACTCTGTCGTAAAGCACCAGTTGGCAGGCTCTCCTTATAATGACCGTCGTAATAGTTGTGAGAATGTGGTAAAACACATTCAGGCCAAACATCCAGAGGGAAAGTTTGAAACCCTGCGTGATTGCACTTGGGAACAACTTGACGAGGTTCGTGCTGAGGTTGGCGAAGAAGATTACAAGCGTGCCAAGTTTGTGCTTGGCGAGAAGGATCGAGTGCTTGCAGTCTGCGATGCTTTGAACGAAGGCGATTACGAGAAAGTCGGCGAGATGATGTACAAGACCCACGAAGGCCTGTCAAAGGACTACGAAGTATCTTGTGAGGAACTCGACTATCTGAACGACATCGCCAAGGAAAATGGTGTAACAGGTAGCCGTATCATGGGTGGCGGCTTTGGTGGTTGTACCATCAACCTCGTTCGCAATGACCTTTATAAGAAGTTCATTGAGGATGCCAAGCAGAAGTTCAATGCAAAATACGGACATGAACCAAAAGTCTATGATGTAGTCATCGGTGACGGTTCACGTAAGATTTGCTAATTCCGACTTGCTATAAACACGTCTTTTTGTGTTTATAAAAGTTAAATAAGAGCGGTAAGGTGTAAATAATACACTTTACCGCATTTTTTTTCATATTTTTATTTGTTTGTTCAAAAAATAATTGTAATTTTACACCCAAAATCGTTCAATAATAATAAAACAACTAAAAACAAGTAAAAATGAAAGTATTCAGATCAACATTGATGGGCATTGGCGTTGCAGCGCTGATGTTCTCTGCTTGTGCTGGTGGCCAGAAGGCACCACAGTTGACGGTATCGGGTCTAGACCCTGCCAAGTTTGACACAACTATTCAAGCAAAGCGTGTAAAACTTTTCACGCTAAAGAACAAAAATGGCATGGAAGTATGTATCACTAACTATGGTGGACGAATCGTTTCGCTCGTCGTTCCTGATAAGGATGGCAATCCAACGGACGTCGTACTCGGTTTTGACAACATCGCTCAGTATGCCGACACACTGAATTCACCATCAGACTATGGTTCAAGTGTGGGCCGTTATGCAAACCGCATTAAGAACGGACAGTTCATACTTGGTAATGACACCATTCAACTGAAGAAAAACGATGGTCCCAACTGTCTGCACGGAGGTGGTAACACTGGTTGGATGCATCAAGTATACGATGCTGAGCAAATCGGCGATTCTGTCCTGAAGCTGACGATTGTGGCTGCTGCAGGTGAGAATGGATTCCCAGGAAAGGTGATGGCAGTTACAACCTATAAGGTTACAAATGACAATATCCTCGACATGACATGGGAGGCTGAGACAGATAAGCAGACCATCATCAACCAGACAAACCACAACTATTACAACCTAAGTGGTGACTTTACACAACCCGCTTACGATCAAGTACTCTATGTGAATGCCGACAATTTCACTCCAAGCGATAAGCTCTACATCCCAACGGGTGAAATCAAATCAGTTGAGGGAACACCTATGGACTTCCGTACACCTCATGCCGTTGGGGACAGCATCAACTCTGATTTCGACCAGATTCAGAATGCGACAGGCTATGACCATAATTTCTGCCTGAATACTTTTAAGGATGGTAAGGGTGATGACACTCAGGTATGTGCGAGTCTCTATTCTCCGAAGTCAGGCATCTTCATGGAAATGTTTACAAACGAGCCTGGCGTACAGGTATACAGCGGCAATTTCCAGGGTGTCGGTGCTGATGCTACCATCAGCCGCAAGCATGGTATCACCTACCCCAAGCACGTGAGCATTTGTCTCGAGAGCCAGAAGTATCCCGACTCTCCTAATCATCCTGAGTGGTTACAGCCAACACTGAATCCTGACGAAAAGTACTACAGCCACGCTGCATACAAGTTCTCAATCAAATAATTACTAACATTAACATAACAAAGAAAACAATGGATTGGAATTCACATGAGTTCATTTGGCTCGATTGGACAGTTCTTGCCATCGGCCTTTGTGGAGTGATAGCAGCCGTATGGTATGCTATCTGGAAAGACAAGAAAGCCCAGCAGGGCGAGGACTCTTCTGCCTACCTATTTGGTAAAGGAGAGCCCTGGTATGTAATTGGTATGGCCATTTTTGCAGCCAACATCGGCTCCGAGCACCTTGTAGGTCTGGCTGGTACTGGTGCAAAAGACGGTGTAGGTATGGCCCACTGGGAGATGCAGGGATGGATGATCCTCATCTTGGGTTGGGTATTCGTACCATTCTATGAGCTGCTCATCAACAAGATGGGCAAGATTATCACGATGCCCGATTTCCTGAAGTTCCGCTATACTCAGCGTACGGGTTCGTGGCTCTCGATTATCACACTTGTTGCCTATGTGCTGACGAAAGTATCAGTAACGGCTTTCACAGGTGGTGTATTCTTTGAGTTCCTGCTTGGTATTCCCTTCTGGTACGGAGCCATTGGTCTGATTGCCATTACAGCTGTATTCACCGTATTCGGTGGTATGAAGGGTGTGATGACACTTAGTTCCATCCAGACACCTATTCTTATTATTGGTGCATTCATGGTTCTTTTCCTGGGTCTTAACATGTTGGGCGGAGGTAGCATCACAGAAGGTTGGACTGTCTTAATGGACAATGCCGCTTCAATGCACAATGGCGCCGGTATACACCACATGTTCCACTTTGAGCAAATGCCTACTCCTGAGGGCGGAATGGTTGCCGACCATCTGTACAATGAATATCCTGGCTATGTAGTGTTCATCGGAGCATCAATCATTGGATTCTGGTACTGGTGTACTGACCAGCATATCGTACAGCGTGTGCTCGGACAGGTGCCTGGTGAGGATAATGCAGTCGTAATGGCACGCGCCCGTCGTGGTACTATCGCTGCAGGCTTCTTCAAGATCCTACCTTGCTTCATGTTCCTGATTCCTGGCATGATTGCCATCGCTCTGAATAATATGGGAGTAGAAGGATTCTCCATGTACGATGCGACCGTTCTCGACGCTTTCATAAACAATCACATTGAAGACTCTGAACTCATTGCCAGCATCAATGCTGCTCTGGCATCTGTCGATCCTCAATTGGTACAGAATCATGGACTTCTGTCCGATCCTGCATGGCTCAGAGAGCACTATGATGAGCTTTGTCAAGTAGTTCAGACTCATCCTCACGGTGTAGAGGCTTTATTGAACACCGATGCCTCGTTTGCCGCTATGGTTAAGAACGTGCTGCCCGCTGGCGTAAAGGGTATTGTCACCATCGGCTTTGTATGTGCTCTGGTAGCATCATTGGCAGCTTTCTTCAATAGTTGTGCCACCCTGTTTACTGAGGACTTCTATAAACCCATGAAGAAGGGCATGAGCGAGGCACACTACGTATTCGTTGGCCGTATGGCTACTGTTGTCGTAGTGATTCTTGGCCTCATCTGGATGCCTGTGATGATGAGCCTCGGTTCACTCTATAGCTATCTGCAGGGAATCCAGTCATTGCTGGCTCCCGCTATGGTCGCTGTATTTACATTGGGTATGTTCTCTAAGAAGATTACACCTAAGGCTGGTGAATGGGGTCTCATCGGCGGTTTCTTCATTGGTATGTGCCGTCTGGTGACTAACGTCATCACCGATACCGGTAAGGCTACCATGGACGGTGCCTTCTGGGATGCCACTACTTGGTTCTGGCAGACTAACTGGCTCGTATTCGAGTGCTGGTTGCTCGTGTTCATCATCCTGATGATGGTGTGCGTCAGCTGCTTCACTCCCGCACCTTCCAAGGAGCAGATTGCTGCCATCACCTTTACTAGCGATTTCAAAAAATCGATTCAGGAGAGCTGGGGCGTCTTCGATGTCGTAGGTACACTCGTCGTTATTGGCCTCTGTGCCTCATTCTACTGGTACTTCTGGTAAACAATACAACAAAGAAATGACACAATTTTATAGTGAGCATTCTAAAGTCTGGCTGTCTGTTGACTGTATTATCTTCGGTTTCGATGATGGAAAGCTGAAGATATTGATTGGCAAGCGCCAAATGGATCCTGGTCGTGGTGAATGGAGCCTCTACGGAGGCTTCGTTTCCAGCGACGAGAGTGTAGATGAGGCTGCTTCTCGCACCTTATATGAACTCACGGGACTGAGGAATCTCTATATGCGTCAGGTTGGTGCTTTTGGAAAAGTCGACCGTGACCCAGGTGAGCGTGTGGTCTCTATCGCATACTATGCTCTGATCAATGTAAATGATTATGAAGACGATCTTCTGAAGGAACATGGTCTGCAATGGGTAAATATCGAAGAGATACCCCAACTCTATTCCGACCACAACGAGATGGTCAAGAGGGCACGCAAGATGATGCAGCAGAAGTTGGCTCACGAACCTGTGGGATTCCGCCTGCTTCCAGCCCTCTTCACCCTCACTCAGCTTCAGAGGCTCTATGAGGCTGTCAATGGTGCAGAACTCGACAAGCGCAATTTCCGGAAGCGCATCAAGGAGATGGATTATATCGAGAAGACTGAGCTCATCGACAAGACCAGCTCCAAACGCGGTGCTTATCTATATCGTTTCAACAAACGGGCCTATAACGAAGACCCAAATTTTAAGATTTAATTATCAATAATAAATATGTTAGAAGAACTCAAACAAAAAGTATTCAAGGCTAACCTTGATCTCGTGAAGCAGAATCTTGTTATCTTCACATGGGGCAATGTCTCTGGTATCGACCGTGAGCACGGTCTGGTTGTCATCAAGCCTTCTGGCGTCGACTATGATGTCATGAAAGCATCTGATATGGTCGTTGTCGACCTCAACACAGGTGAAGTGGTTGACGGTGAACTGAACCCATCATCAGACACTCCTACACACCTTGTATTATATAAGGCCTTCCCCAACATCCAAGGCGTGGTTCACACCCACTCTACCTATGCTACAGCATTTGCTCAGGCAGGTCGTGATATTCCCAACATCGGTACCACTCACGCCGACTACTTCTATCAGGACATTCCCTGCACCCGCGATATGACTGAGGCAGAGGTGAAGGGGAACTACGAGCTGGAAACGGGTAATGTCATCGTCGATGAGATCCTGAACATTCGCAAGATCAATCCCGATCACACCCCAGCTGTTTTGGTGAAGAATCACGGTCCGTTCTCTTGGGGTACCTCTCCAGACAACGCAGTATATAACGCCAAAGTTATGGAACAGTGCGCCAAGATGGCATTCGTTGCCTTCTCGGTTAATCCTAACCTGACGATGAATCCTCTGCTGGTTGAGAAGCACTACATGCGCAAGCACGGCCCCAACGCATATTATGGACAGAAAGGACAGAAGCATTAAAAAAACTATTAATAATAATAAACTTAAAAAACAATGAAAAAAGGATTTGAAAATTTCGAGATTTGGTGGGTAACTGGTGCACAACTTCTTTACGGAGGCGACGCAGTAGTGGCAGTTGACAGTCACTCTAAGGAGATGGTAGCTGGACTGAATGATAGCGGCAACATCCCAGTGAAGATAGTATACAAGGGCACAGCCAATAGTTCAAAGGAAGTAGAGCAGGTAATGCTTGCTGCCAACAACGATGAGAAGTGCGTAGGTATCATCACCTGGATGCATACTTTCTCACCCGCCAAGATGTGGATCAAGGGTCTGCAGCAGTTGCAGAAGCCCCTCTGCCACTTCCATACACAGTACAACGCCGAAATTCCCTGGGGCGACATCGACATGGACTTCATGAACCTGAACCAGAGTGCTCACGGCGATATCGAGTTCGGACACATCTGCACTCGCATGCGTGTAGCCCGTAAGGTGGTTTGCGGTTATTGGAAAGACGAGAAGGCTCAGAAGCAGATTGCCGTATGGGCTCGCGTAGCAGCTGGTGTTGCTGATGCTCATAACGTACGTTGTCTGATGTTCGGTATGAACATGAACAACGTAGCCGTTACCGATGGCGACCGTGTTGAGTTCGAGCAGCGTCTGGGCTACCATGTTGACTACTATCCCGTTTCTTCTCTGATGGAGTATTTTAAGCAGGTCACCGACAAGGAGGCCGACGAACTCGTTGAGGAGTACAAGAAACTCTATACCATCAAGATCGACGAGAGCGGCGAGAAGGTTTACTGGGAGAAGGTGAAGAATGCTGCCAAGGCCGAGATTGCTCTGCGCCGCGTACTGAAGGACGAGGGTGCTACTGCCTTCACCACCAACTTCGACGACCTGGGTGATGCTAACATCGACGATCCAAACTTCTGCGGATTCGATCAGATTCCAGGTCTTGCTTCACAGCGCCTGATGGAAGAGGGATATGGTTTCGGTGCAGAGGGCGACTGGAAGACTGCCTGTCTCTATCGCACACTTTGGGTTATCCAGCAGGGCATGCCAACCGGTTGCTCATTCCTTGAGGACTACACCCTCAACTTCGCTGGAGACCGCTCATCTTGCCTGCAGAGCCACATGCTCGAGGTTTGTCCGCTGATTGCTACCGACAAGCCTAAGCTCGAGGTTCACTTCCTTGGCATCGGTATTCGCAAACAGCAGACAGCCCGTCTAGTATTCACCTCTAAGACTGGTAGTGGTATCAAGGCTACCGTCGTAGATCTTGGTAACCGCTTCCGCCTGATTTCTCAGGAGGTAGAGTGCATCGAACCTAAGCCCATGCCTAAGCTCCCAGTAGCTTCTGCCCTGTGGATTCCTCAGCCCAGCTTCGAGGTTGGTGCTGCCGCTTGGATCCTGGCTGGTGGTACTCACCACAGCGCCTTCTCTTACGACATCAACGAAGAGTACTGGGAGGACTTCGCCGAGATGCTGGGCATCGAATATGTGAAGATCAATAAGCAGACGAACATTGCAGACTTCAAGCAGACCCTCCGTAACAATGAGGTATATTTCATGTTGAACAAAGCACTTAGATAACTATGACAGCAAAACAAACAATCGAAGCAGGAAAAGCCATTCTCGGTATCGAGTTTGGCTCTACCCGCATCAAGGCCGTCCTCATCGACGAGGACAATAAGCCCATCGCTCAGGGCTCACACGAGTGGGAAAACCAGTTAGTTGATGGTCTCTGGACTTACTCCACTGAGGCTATCTGGTACGGACTCCAGGACTGCTATGCAGAACTCCGCAAGGATGTTCAGGCTCAGTACGATTGCGAGATTGAAGCTCTTGCCGCCATCGGTTTCAGCGCTATGATGCACGGCTATATGGCCTTCAACAAGCAACAGGAGATCCTGGTACCTTTCCGCACCTGGCGTAACACCAATACTGGTAAGGCTACTGCAGAGCTCTCCAAACTCTTCAACTACAACATTCCTCTCCGTTGGAGCATCAGCCACCTCTATGAGGCTATTCTCGACAACGAGGAGCACGTCAGTGACATCAAGTACCTTACAACCCTCGCAGGCTATGTTCACTGGCAGGTAACTGGCCAGTTCGTACTCGGTGTAGGTGATGCTTCAGGTATGATTCCCGTGGATCCTGCTACGAAGACATACGATGCAGAAATGGTTAAAAAGTTTGACTCACTCATCGCGCCAAAGGGATTCTCATGGAAATTGCTCGACATCCTGCCCAAGTCACTCAACGCAGGCGAGAATGCTGGTTTCCTGACTCCTGAGGGTGCCAAGAAGCTCGACGTCAGCGGTCACCTGAAGGCAGGTATCCCCGTATGTCCTCCTGAGGGCGACGCTGGCACTGGCATGGTGGCTACCAATGCTGTCAAGCAGCGCACGGGTAACGTTTCTGCCGGTACATCCAGCTTCTCAATGATTGTACTCGAGAAGCCGCTGAGTAAGCCTTACGAAATGATAGATATGGTGACCACACCTGATGGTTCACTCGTTGCTATGGTTCACTGCAACAACTGTACAAGCGACATTAACGCCTGGGTAAATCTCTTTAAGGAATATCAGCAACTGCTTGATATCGATGTTAATATGAATGACCTCTACGGCAAACTCTTCAACAAGGCACTTGAAGGTGATACTGACTGTGGTGGACTGATGGCATACAACTATGTTTCTGGCGAGCCTGTCACAGGTCTGCAGGAAGGACGCCCCATGTTCGTACGTTCTGCTGGCGATAAATTCAACCTTGCCAACTTCATGCGTGCTCACCTCTATGGTGCCATCGGTGTGCTGAAGATTGGTAACGACATTCTGCTGAAAGAAGAAAAGATCAAGGTTGATCGCATCACAGGTCATGGTGGTTATTTCAAGACACCAGGTGTAGGTCAGCGCATGTTGGCGGCAGCCCTCAACAGCCCCATCTCTGTCATGGAAACAGCTGGTGAAGGTGGTGCATGGGGTATTGCCCTGCTTGCAGGTTATGCAGTGAATAATCCCGACAAACTCTCACTCGCAGATTACCTTGAGAAGGTAGTCTTCGCAGGCAACACTGGTGTATCTATCGCTCCTACAGCTGAAGACGCTGCAGGCTTCGAGAAGTATATTGAGAACTACAAGCGTTGTCTGCCTATCGAGCAGGCTGCTGTGGATAACAAGTAATTCCCATTGAGCAATTAATTATGAAAAGAGTAATATTTTCCGCAACTATCGCGCTGGCGTTTGCCACATCGGCAACAGCTGCAGGAAACGTGAAGGCAACCATCCATGCCGATAAGGCTGGCGCCAAGATCAACCGCGAGATCTATGGACAGTTCTCCGAGCACCTCGGCTCATGCATCTATGGCGGTCTCTGGGTGGGCGAAGGCTCACAGATTCCCAATATCAATGGTTACCGCAAGGATGTTTTCGACGCCCTGAAGGCTCTGAAGATTCCCGTAATGCGCTGGCCAGGCGGCTGCTTTGCCGACGACTATCACTGGATGGACGGTATCGGTCCTAAAGACCAGCGCCCCTCATTGCGTAACAACAACTGGGGTGGCACCATCGAGGACAACTCTTTCGGTACCCATGAGTTCCTGAACCTCTGCGAGATGCTGGGTTGCGAGCCCTATATCAGCGGCAACGTTGGCTCTGGCACCGTGAAAGAGATGGCCCAGTGGGTGGAATATATGACTAGCGACGGCGATACCCCAATGGCACGTCTGCGCCGTGCAAATGGCCGCGACAAGGCTTGGAAGGTGAAGTACTTCGGCATCGGTAACGAGGCTTGGGGCTGTGGTGGTAACATGACACCCGAGTACTACTCTAATGAGTACCGCAAGTTCAACACATATCTCCGCAATCAGGGCGAGAACCGTCTCTACCGCATCGCCTCTGGTGCATCAGACTATGATTACAACTGGACGAAGGTGCTCATGGAGAACATCGGACGCCAGATGAACGGTATCAGCCTGCATTATTACACCTGCTCAGGCTGGAATGGTCCTAAGGGCTCTGCCATCAATTTCGACAACGACCAGTACTACTGGGCACTGGGCAAGTGTCTTGAGATTGAGGAAGTCATCAAGAAGCACAAGGCTATCATGGACGAAAAGGATCCTGAGGGTAAGATTGGTCTGCTCGTCGATGAGTGGGGCACATGGTGGGACGAGGAGCCCGGTACCATTCCAGGTCACCTCTATCAGCAGAACGCCCTCCGCGACGCTTTCGTAGCAGCGCTCTCACTCAATGTCTTCCATAAGTACACCGACCGCGTGAAGATGGCGAACATTGCACAAGTAGTCAACGTGCTCCAGTCGATGATTCTCACCGATCAGGAAGGCACAGGCCACATGGTGCTCACACCGACCTACCACGTCTTCGAAATGTACACTCCGTTCCAGGAGGCCACCTATCTTCCACTCGACCTTGAGAGTGAGATAATGGCTGTCAGCAAAGGCTATTACAAGGAGAAGAAGGAAGCTAAGGACGAAGGCTACCGCCCCTGTCCTATGCTCTCTGCCTCAGCAGCAAAGACGACTGATGGCAGCCTCGTGCTCGCTATCACCAACGTCAGTCTCGACAAGGATCAGACCATCGACTTCAACATCGAGGGCTATTCAGCCAAGACTGTTTCTGGGCGTATCCTGACCTCTAAGAAAGCCGACGACTATAACGACTTCAATCATCCCGATGTCGTAGCGCCTAAGGCTTACAACGATGCCAAACTGAAGAAAGGCGTGCTTACCGTCATGGTGCCTGCCAAGTCTATCATCGTCTTGAACATCAAATAACATCTTAACATGGGGCTTCGGCCCCATTCTTCTATGGACGGACTGACGATTACCATCTACAAGAAGAGCAGCAAACTGCCAGCTGTGGACGAAAGTAATTTCTTCCACAGCCGGCGGTTGTTTGAGATCCTGGAGAAAACCCCCAGGCACAAACCGTACATGGTAGTCGTCACCGATGCTCAGGGCCGTATCGTCAGCCACCTGCTAGGGTTTCTGAGATACCGCACATTCATCTTCCCTCCCTTCCTTTTAGTGCATTGTCGCGTGCTGAGTGAAGGGGTCTATGCTGTGAGTAAGTATTCGAAGGAGGATCTGATGGGTGAAATGCTGGGGGCACTGATAAGAGACATCGGCCTACGCGTATTGTATATAGAGGTAAGCAACCTGAGCCAGAAGATGCTTGGTTACAAACAACTCAGGCAACAGGGTTTCTACCCCGTCCACTGGATGAGTGTTCATAACTCACTCCACAGTCACACCCCCGAAGAGCGCATCCCCGAGAAGATGCAGAAGCGCATCAACCAAGCCCACGAACGAGGTGCCAAGACGGAGATGGTAACAACGGAAGACGATTTCGTGGCTTTCTCGAAACTGATGAGAAAGCACAACATCTTCAAACCAAAGCGTTTTATTCCCGACGATGCCTTCTTCCGTGGTCTCATGGCCGATAAGGATTCCGGGCAACTGTTCGTAACGAAGTACCACGGCAAGGTCATCGGTTGCTCAGCTGTAGTCTACAGTCAGGGGGATGCCTATATGTGGTACTCCGCCTTCCGACGTAAGACCTACCACCACATGCACCCTGACATTCTCACCATCTGGGATGCCATGAAAGATGCCCACCAGA
>JAEEGF011062050.1_pt1 | contig 26093 bp, 28 predicted proteins | sample 9134171 | NCBI WGS metagenome assembly JAEEGF01 (sample SAMN16246542, study PRJNA631951) | gut metagenome | biome: gut microbiome; feature: rumen; material: AP-attached | host: Bos | place: Iran: Karaj | collected 2018-10 | reverse complement strand
GGCGACCCACAGAAGGTGAGGCAGGCAGGCGCTGAAATCGCCTGCGACTACTGCGCGCGAAAGCTCCACCGCATGGATGAAGGGAAGGGCGTTGGCGAAGGTCTTGAGAAAGCCTCCGAGCATGCCAATGTCGAACCAGATTCCCGAAAGCCAGGCCGAGAGGTTCGTCAGAAGGGCTCCGCAGATGCCGCCGACCTGCTTTTCGTTCATCACGCTTCCGCACAGAAGGCCCAGGGCCACGAAGAAAAGCGACGGGACTATGTTCATCAGAACCGCCCACACCAGGTTTATGCCGAACGGCAGGCCCAGGATCATGGCCACGAGATAGCAGATGATGCTCTGCGCAAGGCAAAGCGGAAGCACCGGAAGAAGGTAGCCCAGGATGAACTCGTGCGCCTTCAGCGGGGTGGTGTAGAGTCTTGTCAGCAGCGAGCTTCCCCTGTCGTGGGAAATCAGCTGCGCCGAGAAAAGCGTCATGAAAGACAGGCCGAAGATCGTGATTCCGGGCGTCAGGTGCGGCAGTTCGAACATGGATACCGGGATGTTCGCCTGGATCAGCGAAAGCAGAAGCAGCACGACCACGGGAAAGCCCAGGCCGAAGGCGACGGTCAGCGGATCGCGCAGGATTTCCTTCAGCGTCCTTCCTGCAAAGGCGGTCATTCTTCTCATACTGCACCTCCTTTTGAGCCCTGCTTCACAAGCTTGATGAAGGCGTTCTCGAATTTGTCCTCTCCGGTTTTCTCCTTGAGCTCCGCGGCGGTTCCTACTGCCAGCAGATGTCCGTCCTTCATGACTCCGATGCGGTCGGAAAGCTCCTCGGCTTCCTCCATGTAGTGGGTGGTGAGGATGACCGTCATGCGTGATTTGAGGCCGCGGATTATGTCCCACAGCTCGCTGCGGGCTATTACGTCCAGACCCAGCGTGGGCTCGTCCAGAAACAGGATCTTGGGGTCGCTTATCAGGGCCATGGCTATGCTCAGGCGCCTCTGCCAGCCTCCGGAGAGCTTGGAGGCCTTCTTGTCGGCAACCTGCCTGAGGCTGAAGCTGTCGATGGCGGCTGCGACCTTTGAGGCGGTTTTCTCCTTGTCGAAACCGTGCACGCCGCAGATGAGCCGGAGGTTTTCCTTCACCGACAGATTCCTGGCAACGGCGGTCTCCTGCGGGGAGACGGCTATGATTTTCTTCACGTCATCGGCCTGCGAGACTATGCTTTTTCCTCCGAGGAAGGCATCGCCCGAGGTGGGGGTTGTGATTCCGCAGAGCATCTTGATCGTGGTGGTCTTGCCCGCGCCGTTCACGCCGAGAAGGGCGAAGAGCTCTCCCTCCCGGATGTCCAGATCAAGGCCGTCGACGGCCCTGATGTCCTTGTAGTCCTTTGTGAGTTTTCTGATTTCGATGGCGTTGCTCATTTCGAATCTCCGTCTATGCCGAATCTGTGTTTCAGGCCCCGGAAGACATCGGTCAGGACCTCGGAGGCCAGGCTCTCGTCAAGGTTGAGATAGCCGGTCGCGGCCATGGATGCGATTCCGTGCACGACGGTCCACATCTCGAGGTGGAACAGCGATGCCCTTTCGCGGGTCAGGCCTGTGGTTTTCATGATCAGAGGGAGGATGTCGTCGAACGTGCTTTCCTCGACGGATTTCCTGCCGTCGCGGCGGTCGCGCATGAAGAGAAGGGAAAACAGGTTCGGCTCCTGCATGGCAAAGCGGATGTATGCCATTCCGTTGGCCTTGTAGGGCGTTTCGTATTTCCCGGACTCCAGGGTCTCCTTCACCAGGGCGTTGTAGGTCTCATAGGCGCGAAGGAGAACTCCCTGCGTCAGTTCGTCCATGTTCCGGAAATTGGAGAAGATCGGCTGCGTGGAGCACCCGAGCCTTGAGGCAAGGGCGCGTGCGTTGAGCGCGGAATACCCCTGTTTTCTCACGATTTCCGCTGCGGCGCTGATTATCGTTTCCCTGTCCGAAACCGGTTTCCTGGGCATGTCCTTCCCGTCCGATATGAAAAATAACGATTGTTATTTTATTTTTCAGAGCGGTTTCCTGTCAAGGGCATGAAAAAAGGGGAGTCAGAGCATTTCGAGCATCTGCTGCGGGTTTTCGGCTGCTTTGACTCCGCCCATGGCCTTGAGTACGGTTCCGTCCGTGTCGATCAGGTATGTGGTGCGAACCACGCCCATGGTTGTCTTGCCGTAGAGTTTCTTCTCAGCCCAGGCGCCGTAGGCCTTGATGACCTCGAGCTCCGGATCCGAGAGAAGCGTGAAGGCAAGGTTGTAGCTGTCCTTGAACTTTCTGTGGGAAGCGACGCTGTCCTTGCTCACTCCCAGGACCACGGCGTCTTTCTCGCGGAACTGCGGAAGGCGCTCGGAAAAGCCGCAGGCCTGCTTTGTGCATCCGGAGGTGTTGTCCTTCGGGTAGAAGTACAGAATGACTTTCTTTCCGGCGTAGTCGGACAGTCTGTGGATTTTTCCGTCCTGGTCGGGCAGGGTGAAATCCGGTGCCTTTGTTCCTGTTTCCAGCATGGCTTGCCTCCGTTTCAGATGGTTTCAGATATGGTTTTCGAGGACTCTGACAAATGCTTCAAGGCCCTCTCTGTCTTTTTCGGTGAAGCGGCCGAAGACGGGGCTGTCGATGTCCAGGACCCCGAAGACCTCGCCGTTTCTGTGCATGGGGACCACGATTTCGCTGTTGCTCGCGCTGTCGCAGGCTATGTGGCCGGGGAAGGCGTGCACATCGGGCACCACGAGGGTCCTGTCCTGCGCCGCGGCATTTCCGCAGACACCCTTTCCGAGCGGAATGATCGTGCAGGCGACTTTGCCCTGGAAGGGTCCCAGGACCAGCTGTCCGCTTTTCATGGTGTAGAAGCCTGCCCAGTTGATGTCGGCCAGCTTCTCGTTCAGAAGAGCGCTTGCGTTTGCGAGGTTGGTCATTGTGTAGGGAACCCCTTCCGCGAGGCTCTGCATCATGAGGCAGATTTCTTTGTAGTCGGTTTCAGGCTTCATTTGTGGAATTCTCGAAGAACTTGACTCCGATGTCGCTTCTGTACCAGGAGCCGTCGAAATTCACGAGGTCGATCGAGGCATAGGCCTTCGAGTTGGCCTCCATGATGTTCTTCTCGACTCCGACGACCGTCGCCGCTCTTCCGCCGGTGGTGTAGATTCCGTCGGCCCTGCTTTCGACCGCGCCGAAGAAAAGGTAGGTTCCGCTGTCCAGGGCGTTGAACTTGTTCTTGGGCCTGATGGCCGCAAGGCGCTCGCCCGTGACGGTGTTCTCGGGATAGCCTTCGGAGGCGATGACGACTGCGACGGCGCTGTTTCCGGTGGTCTTGAGCTCGATCGACTTGAGGGTGTTGCTCTGCATCGCCATCATCAGCTCGCAGAGGTCGTTCTTCATGATGGGGACCATGGCCTGGGTGGCCGGGTCGTTGAGCCTGACGTGGTAATCCACCAGCACCGGGCCGTTCTGGCTGACCAGGACCGAGAAGGTCAGGATTCCGCGGTAGTAGAGCTTCTCCTGCTTCAGGGCCTTGAAGGTCGGGTGGATTATGGTCCTGGCGATGGTTTCCTTGATGTCGCTTTCAAGCGGGAGCGGACAGACTGCGCCCATTCCGCCGGTGGGAACGCCGGCGCCGACATCGGTATGCTCGCGCTTGGTGTACTCGTAGCAGATGGGAAGGATGAAATAGCCTTCGTTGTCCATGAGGATGGAGATGGTGGCCTGCCTTCCGTCGATGTGGTCCTCGACGACGACGGGACCCATCTTGAGGAGGGTCTTCGCATAGTCCAGAAGGGCCTTGGTGTCGGAGGAGCTGATCATGACCCTGGAGGGGGAGAGCCCGTTGGGCTTGATGGTGAAGGTCTTTCCCTTGTTGGCGTTCAGGAAGGACGAGAGCTCCTTGGCTGTCGTGAAGATGCGGTAGTCGGGTACGGGGATGTTGTGCCTGCGCGCGAAGTCCTTGGAAAAGCTCTTGTCGCTGTCGAGCTTCAGGGCATAGCCGGGGGCGCCGAAGGTCTCGATGCCGTTCTCGTTGAGATAGTCTACGACTCCTGTCTGAAGCGGGCCTTCCGTGCCTATGAATACGAAGTCGATTCCGTTGGCCCTGCAGGCCTCCAGGACCTGCTTCTTGTCCGAAGGATCCACATCGGGAAGATTGACAGCAAAACCCGTCGTGCCCGGGTTGCTGGGAGCGACATACAGCGCTTCGATGAGCTTGCTTCTGGAGAACCACCACGCGATTGCATGGTCTTTTGCTCCTGATCCCAAAACCAGTACTTTCATACCACCTCTCCGCCGGTCATCGCCGGACAATGGAAAAGTAACATTTAATCGTCGTGAGGGTCAATTGTCGGACAGCCGCGTGCCCTAGATATGGTTCTGCGCCCAGATGTCCAGAAGCATGCCGCCGCCGATGAAAAGCGCCGCAATGAGTGCTGCCGCGAGAATGACGAATACTGCTATCCTGAACCAGAAGGGGATTTTCATGCCTGTCTCCGCATCCATTGTAGGGCTTTGCTTTTCGTTTGCAAAGCATGTCAAATGAGATATGATTGAAATGCACATACATAAACTGACAGGAGACTGCCGATGATCAGAAGAGCGGACGACAGGAAGATCGAGAAAGTCGAGCACAAATTCGATGCCGACGGATACATCACGGTGAGAAATCTCATCAACGCCCCGGAGGAGCTCAACGGCAGGGGCCGCGTGTTCTCTCACATCACCGTTGCCCCGCACTCGGGAATAGGGTACCATGTCCACAAGGGCGATACGGAAATCTACTACGTGCTTTCGGGAAAGGCCGAGTACAACGACAACGGCAGCATCACCGAGATCAAGGCCGGCGACGTCACGTTCACGCCCGACGGATACGGCCACGGGGTGGAAAACAGAGGCGACGAGCCGCTTGATATCATCGCTCTGATCATTTACGGCTGAGGGGACACATGGAAGGATTTGTTGGATTCAGGAAGAAGATGACTGACAACTGCTCGAAGATCATCGTGGGAAAGAACGATGTGATCGAGCAGATAGCAATCTGCCTCATCGCAGGCGGCCACGTTCTGCTGGAGGACCTTCCCGGAACGGGAAAGACCATGCTTCTGCGAGCTTTCGCGAAGAGCCTGGGCGGAGCATTCAGCAGGATCCAGTTCACGCCGGACATCCTGCCGTCGGACCTCACCGGAATCAGCTTCTACAACCAGAAGACGGGCGAGTTCGAGTTCAGGAAGGGACCGCTGTTTGCGAACATCGTGCTTGCGGACGAGATAAACCGCGCTGTTCCGCGCAGCCAGAGCGCGCTTCTGGAGGTAATGGAGGAGCGCCAGATCTCCGTCGACGGAAATACGTACCGGATGGACGAGCCGTACATAGTCATGGCCACGCAGAACCCGGTGGAATCCTACGGAACGTTCCCGCTTCCCGAGGCGCAGCTGGACAGGTTCTTCATGAAACTCTCGCTGGGCTTCATGACACGCGAGCAGGAAACTTCAGTTCTCAGAAGGCCCGACACCAAGGCCCTTCTGGAGGAACTGCAGCAGGTGGTGACGCCACAGGAGCTCTCGCAGCTGCAGTCCTCTTATCAGGGCGTGAAGGTCAGCGACGACATCGCCTCCTACATCATGGACATAGTTGAATACACGCGCAATTCCGACAAGCTGGCCTACGGGGTGTCCACCCGCGGAAGCCTTGCCCTCTACAGGGCGGCCCAGATCCAGGCGGCAATCAGCGGAAGGGACTTCGTAATCCCCGAGGATGTCAGGAAGGAAGCCCCGTATGTCCTGTCGCACAGGATCATGACGGTGGCCCGCAGCCACATAGACAACGGGAAATTCATCATGAACATGCTTGATGAGATACCCGTTCCGCTGGAGAACCTCTGAACGGCATGTTTGCGGTCATCTTCATCGGGGTAGTCGTATTTCTCGTCCTCTTTGAGATCTTCTCGATCCTCCGGCTTCCGCGCAGCATCCGGTTCCGCTACGAGACGGACATGGACCTCGCCGAGCCGGGAGAAATCATAACCGTGAAATTCCGCATCGGAAACACCGGAAGCCTGCCGATCTTTCTTGCCGGCCTTTCCATCCAGTTCGATGACGTCGTGAAGATCGAGGAGGACGAAGAATGGTGCCGGAAGCACATCGAGTCCGGCTTCTCCGGATTCTCGGCGCGCTTCAATCTGTCTCTTCCTCCCCACGGAGTTTACTGCGGGAAGATCAGGATATCCCTGAAGAAAAGGGGATACTACGAGCTGGGCAGGGTCTACATCGAGACTGGCGACTATCTGGGAATAAGGTCGGAGGTCCTTTCCTACGACCCGGCCCTGAAGCTCACCTGCACGGCGGATTTTTGCGAAAACGAATACGATTTCAGCGATTTCGGAGGCCTTATGGGCGATATCTCCGTGCGCCGTTTCATACATGAAGACCCGACTCTGACGGTGGGGTTCCGCGAATACACGGGTTACGAGCCCATGAAGATGGTTTCCTGGAAGCAGACGGCCAAGGCCGGGCATCTGATGGTGCGCGTCAACGATTTCACCGCCGATTCGGATATCGCAGTGCTTGTGAACATGGAAGACTCCAAACCGAAATACAAGGAGAAGGGCCTGGTTCTGGCCCGTTATGTGTGCGAACAGCTGGAGGAGCGGAAGGTCCCGTATGCCTTCCTTTCCAACGGAGATCTGTTCGAGGTGCGCAAGGGTCTGGGAAAAGCCCATCTGAAGACCGTTCTGCGCTCGATTGGCGTGGCGCGTCCGGCATGTTACCGCAGCTTCTCCGAGCTGGTGGATTCCTGCGTGTCGCACCGCGGCGGAAAAAGAAGCTACGTTCTGGTCACGCCCCGTCTGGATGATGAGGGCATGGCCGCACTCGACAGGCTGAGGATGCATTCCGATGCGGATGTATGCGTCCTGTACGAAGATGAAGAAGAATACATGGAGGTTGCTCAATGAAAGAATCCGCAGTGCTCAAGACAAGTTCGGATATCTGTTTCGTCCTGGGGCTGTTCTGCCTTTTCGCTCCGCTCGGACCGTTTCTCTGGCCGCTTCTGGCTTTAACTGCTGCCTGCCTTGCCGACGGGCTTCTGCTCTGCAGGATAAAGAACGCCGCTTTGCGCATAGCGTTGTCCCTTCTTCCCGCGCCGTGCCTCCTCATGGCGCATTCGGCCATCCAGTACATCGCCATGGGAGCAGCCCTCGTGTATTTCTTCGTTTTCATCTGGACGGGGATGCCGTCCATGAAGATCTGGACCTACCGGGGTTTCTTCACCGCATTCGTGTGCGTCGGAACGGTCTTGCTCGCTGTTGCGCTGATAGCCGGTTTCGCGGTCATCGGATCGATTGTTTTCTTCTTCCTTTTCCTGATACTGGGAGCCCTTGCCCTGCGCCTGATGCGCATGGGAGCCTCCATGTCGCTGAAGTGGAACGTGTCGAACATGGGATCCTTCGTCGTTCCCGTCCTGTTCAGCATCGCAGCCGCCGTGGTCGTCTATTTCGTCCTTCTCGGCATCGTCTGGCTCCTGGGACAGGTGATAGTTCCCTATGCGGGGAAGGCCGAGCGTCCTTCGTACACATCCGGCGTCATTTCCAAGACACCCGTTCCATTGAATCAGAGCACCTTCCAGAGTGTTGATGATTACGACAGGATCGACCAGGACGAAGGGGAACCGGCAAAGAGGAACATCGCCGATCTCATGAGGCAGTATCCTTATATCAAATACATCGTGCTGGGCGTTGCCGCCGTAATCGTGTTCATCATCGTGTACAGGCGCATGAATTCGGACAGGGACCTCAAGGAGGACGAGTTCTTCGAGGAATCGGGCAGGGAAGCCGGTGCCGCATCCGGCGGCCGCCGCAGGCGCGCGAAGAAACAGAAGGATTCCACGAACGCCCAGAAAATCAGGAAGATCTACAGGGAGTATCTGTTCTACCTTACCGGAAAGGGTGCCTCGTTCTCCTCCAATTCCACGTCGTCCGATGTCCTGGACAGTTCAAGGGCGGTTTCAGGTTCCGGATCCAACGACAGGCTCAGGGACATCTACATCAAGGCGAGGTACGGCGAAGGCGCCGACATAACCGATGAGGATGTCGCTTTTGCAAGGAAGATGCTTGAGGAAATCAGGGAATACAGGCCTGAACAGCAGTGAAAACATAATGAACATGGCCAAAAGTTGACAGCATTCTGACAGACTTTTGCAAAATGACTTTGCATAACACTTTTTTCTTGCTTTGCTGAAAAAACTGGCATAAAATTTCAAATACTTGATAAGAACATTGCAAAATGGAGGAAAGTTATGAAGAAAATTTTGACAACATTGCTCATTTCTCTGCTTGTTCTCGGTTTCTGTTTCGCCAACGGCGGATCAGAGGCTGCAGCTCCCGCCGCAGCACCGGCAGCAGAGAGTCATATTCCTACCGGCAATCCCCCGGCAGGAAAAGTCCACATTGTCTTCTGGACCAACATGTCAGGTGATTCGCAGGTCTGCACTGCAGATGCAGCAGCTGCATTCAATGCTTCACAGGACAGATATGAGGTCGAGGTCATCTACACATCCAACATTCTGACCAAGATGCTCACATCAACGGTTGAAGACAGACCGAACCTGATCCACAGCTCCGGAAACGACTCCGCTTCCTACATCGCCATGGAAGGTGCCGACAGACTCTATGTCCCCGTACAGGAGTTCATCGACTACGACAAGTACGACATGTCCAACATCGTCCACAACCTGGCGACCAACTACACCAGAGACGGCAAGTGGCAGTGCACACCTTACGGCAACACATCGACAGGTTACTTCTACAACACCGACATCCTGTCGGCACACGGAATCAACGTCGATGACCTCAAGAGCTACGAGGCGATCTACGAGGCCTGCAAGAAGCTCAAGGCCGAAGGCGTCGAGCACCCGTTCTTCTACAGAATCCACGTCGACTATCTCAACTATGCTCTCACAGCCGAGGGTATCGAGTACTTCAACAACTCCAACGGAAAGGCCGGCACACCGACTGCTGCTCTCTTCGGCGAAGGCAAGTGCCACGAGGCTACGCTGGCATTCTTCCAGTTCCTGAAGAAGATGGCCCAGGAAGACATGCTCATGGACATCCAGATCGGCAACACCGATGCAAGAAACATGTTCGGACAGGGTGAGATCGCCATCATGGGCGGATACTCCTCCGGTATCGACCCGACAATCAAGGTCACGAGAGAGGACGTCCACTTCGTCTTCAGACCGTCCCCGACAATCTTCGCAAAAACACCGTCCGCCGGCCAGAGCCCCGGAGGAGCATGTATCTTCGTCTGCGACGTCGACGATCCGTGGAAGGAGTACGGTTCCTGGGAATTCCTGAAGTTCTTCATGCAGGATGAATGGACATGCAAGTTCGCACAGGCTTCCGGTTACGTTCCCATCACGATGTCCGGTGCAAAGACTCCCGAGTACCAGGAGTACATCAAGACAAAGAACCCGAGCGCACAGGTCATCCTGGATGCAATGGATGCAACTCCGATCGGAGTCGGCTATGCACTGCTTCCGTATAGCGGAGACTACAACACGATCTTCAAGAACATCTTCACGAAGCTCGTCACGACTCCCGAGTACAGCGCAGAGCAGGCTCTTGATGACTTCATCAAGGAGTGCAAGGACATGATCGAGATGTACTTCCTCTCCAAGGGAATCGTTCTCTGATCTGATCCGTCAGACTGTTGTTCAAGACGCCGGGGGGTTCTCCGGCGTCTTTTGTTTTGATTGTTTGCGACAAACGTGGTTAAAATGCATATACGGAGGCATGTATGAGAAGAAATGCGCTTGTTCTGCTGGGTATCGCTGTCGTGCTGCTGGCCGTGTCCTGCGCCGGTACCAGGAAGACACTGTCCACCGTGGACTACTCGTCGCCGGTTTACAGCGGCGTGCGCGGGGAGAGCCCGGTCTATACGTATACGGTTCTCGACGAGAGCCTGCGCAACCCCGCCGGCGTCTATACGATTCCGTTCACGGAGAATGTGGTGGAAGTGGCAAAGGAAACCGGCACCATGCGCATCTATTTCATGTCGGGAGAGAAATACCTGAATGCTACCGGAGCAGATGCGGCCTACATGGGCGACTCGACGCTCCTCGTGTTCCCCGACGGGCAGACGATGCTCATCGACGCCGGAAGGCCGGAGTACGCTCCTGTTCTTGTCGAGAACCTCCGCAGGCTGGGAATTGAGAAACTCGACTACGTGATGCTCTCGCACATGCATGTCGACCACTACGGGTCGCTCTGGTCCGCCAACGGGGTCCTTGCCAACTTCCCCGTGGATACGTTCATCTGGAACGGCAGCTACAACACCAGCCAGAGTGCAAGGACCAGCTTCGAGGGCGTTATCCAGAGGCGCAACATAAAGCTCATGCAGGTGAAGAGGGGAGACTCCTTCAACATCGGCGACGTGCGTGTGGATATCTACAACCCCGACGGCTCGCTTGCCGGACAGCATGTGGACGAGACGCACCTGAACAACTCTTCCATAGCTACGAAGTTCACCTACGGCGATTTCAAGTCGCTCTTCTGCGGAGACCTGTATGTCCTGGGCGAGTGGAACGTCATAGAGAACGCCCCGGAAGGCGCGCTCGACGTGGACCTTGCCAAGGCCAACCACCACGGACGCGACTCCTCCACTTCTACGGAGTGGGCCGAGGCCACGAAGCCAAGGGTGGTCTTCTCCGCGACCCAGCCGATGAAAACCACTTATGCCCGCTTTTCCAAGGTCGGAGCCAGGGTCTACACCGAATACATGGACGACTACGTAAGGGTCGTCACCGACGGATACAACTGCGAGGTCACCGCATCGGCAGTCCGCTTGAATGATCCGTTTGCCGTATACAACCAGCTTGTGGAGAAGATCTGGCCCGGAACGTTCTGATTGTTATCTTACATGGGGTTCACGAGTCACACGAGGCTCACGAACGGCACGACCGTCACGAACCCCCACGAATTCTTGAGAATCCGGGATATGTAAACCTTGCATTGATGTAGCATATTTGCTACATTTGAATTGTGTACAGGGTTTATGTCCAGAACAAAGTATTGAAATCAGTCTCAAGAATGCCTGCCTTGGAACAGGCACGCTTTAGGGTTCTGATACATAAACTGGAGCAGGAAGGGCCTATTCAAAAAAGTTTTCCGAATTTCTCGGATCTCGGACAGGGAAGGTATCATTGCCACCTGTCTTACAAATGGGTGGCCTGCTGGAAATGGGAGAAGGGTTCTATCAGAATAGAGGTATATTATGCAGGTAGTAGAGAGAAAGCACCATATTGACATCACAATCAGAAGCGGAAGCGATTATGTTCTTCCCGTTCTCAGAAAGACCTATCCGGATATATGTGTCATAGACGATGATGAGGCTTTTCCGTACGAGGGTTCGGAACTGAAGGAAAAACTGGATGACAACTGGAAACAGAACCCGAATCTCAGAATCAACGCGCTCAGGTGGGCAAAGGGTATGACCCAGCAGCAGCTTGCCGAGGCAACCGGGCTGAACAGGGTTGTGATTTCCCAGCTTGAAACCGGCAAGAGGGAAATCAGTCTCTCGATTGCAAAAAAGCTTGCCCCTGCTCTCGGGTGCAATTACAAGGATCTGCTCTGAAAACAGTTGATAATTATGATTCGTGGGGGTTCGTGAGCCGATAAAAAAAGACTGCCGCGCAAACGGCAGTCTTTCATGTATATCGAAAATGAAGAACTTACATGTTCTTTACGGTCTCGAGGCACTCCTTGAAGACTCTGAGCATGTTGTAGCAGTCCTGGGGATAGATCTCGCCCATGTTGGCTACCTGGATCATGTTCTGCTTTGCATAGTCGGCCTTTCCGATGTAGAAGGTGTATCCTCTGTCCTGCATCTCCTTGAGGAAGATCTTTGCATCGACGGGAAGGAATACGGAAGTGACTGTGCTGGACATGTGGTCTTTCTTCTCGTCGAGGAGGAATCTCAGACCCATTTCCTTCAGACCCTTTCTGATGATTGCCGCGCACTCTTCGTATCTTGCGATTCTCTTTGCAAGTCCGCCTTCCTCATCGATGTTCGTAAGAGCCTGGTTGAGGGCCCAGAAGAGGTTGACGTTCGGGGTGTTCGGTGTCTGGTGTGTGTCTCTTGCGGAAACATAGTGCTTGTAGAGGTTCAGATAGACGTTCCTGCACTGTGCGCCGGTGAGCTGCTCGAGCTCGTCTCTCTTTGCGATCACATAGGCCGATCCGGGGAATGCGCCGAGGCACTTGCCGCCGACCGATGTTGCGAAGGAGATGTTGTTCTTTACGACATCGATGTTCTGTCCGGCTGCTGCGGAGACCGTGTCGGTGTAGAGCTTTCTGCCGTACTTGGCGCAGAGCTGTCCGACTTCGTAGACCTTGTTGATCATGCCGGTGGATGTCTCATGGAAGACCATGGCGACGATCTTTGCCTCGGGATGGGCCTTCATCTGGGCCTCGATGACCTTCTCGTCGAATGCGGTTGCCCACGGGAACGATACGTCTACATAGGGAATCTTGTACTTGTCGAGGATTTCCTGGAGTCTTTCGCCGAAGAGACCGTTGCGGAGGAGCATGACGCTCTCGCCTTCCTTGACGATAGAGGAGAGAACTGTCTCGTTTGCCGATGTTCCGGATCCGGAAACGATAACTGCATAGTATGACTCGTCGGCGTTGAAGAGCTTGATGATCTTCTTCTGCGTGTCGACGAACATATCTTCGAATTCCTTGCTTCTGTGGCAGATGTCATAGTGGAGAAGGGCGTTGCGGACATTGGCCTTTACCAGAACAGGACCCGGTGAAAACAATTTGGGTGCACTCATTTGTACAATCCTCCATATAATTCGTACTTCTTTATATTAAAGTACTCAAGCATCGTCATTATATGCCCGCCGTTTTGTAATGTCAATGTTAAGTTGACAGCATTGACCAGTTTGAAAGTGATCGTTTGACGAGGTTGTGACCGATATGAAATGATTAAGAGATTGTCAATATTTGACTATATCTTGTTGACATCCGGCTTTTTTTCCCCGTAGAATATTGACACGAAGTTATAACAAAAGCGTCAGGAGGTGTGGGCGGTATGAAGATGCAGAGAATTCAGGAGATGAAGAAGCTGTTCATCAGCAAGCAAAGCATCACCAACAAGGAACTCTGCGATACGTTCGGCATCTCCATAGAGACGGTCAGAAGGGACCTCAGCTATCTCGAGTCGGAGGGTTTCATCCGCAAGGTATACGGCGGAGCTGCCCTTGCCGAGTTCTCACAGTCGGTAATTGCAGTGGACGAATGGGACATCCGCATGAAGACCAACTCCATGTCCAAGCTGCGCATTGCTGAGAAGGCCGTTGAACTGATCCCGGACGGAAGCACCATCTTCCTGGACGCCGGAACATCTGTATACGAGGTATCCACCTTCCTGGCTTCCAGGACCAACATCACGGTCCTGACAAACTCCATAAGAATTGCCGAAGTGCTGGGAATGAACCCCAAAATCATGGTTTATTTCATCGGCGGGGTCATCAAGGCGGACACTCTGGCCTCGGTCGGAATCTTCGCCTCGGAGTTCCTCTCCAACTTCTACCACATCGATTACGCCGTCATATCCTGCGACGGATTCGTTCCGAATCTGGGTACCACGGAGCAGTCTCTGGAGCTCTCGATTCTGAAGAAACAGCTCATCTCCAAGACCGGGAAGATCATTCTCGCAGTGGACCATTCGAAGATCGGGGCTCCCGGAAACTGCCTGTGCTGCCCGATTGACAAGATTGATACCGTCGTAACCGACGAGGGGACCTCCCAGGAGGTCATCGAATCCCTGAAGAAGAGCAACATCAATGTTGTCGTCGCAGGAAGCATCAAGTAGGAAATCAGGGTAGAAAGCTCAAATGCAGACCGGAAAACGACTCAATGCGAAATCAGAAATGACAAGATTGATAATTTTAATGACCAATGTTATCATAATATTTGCATTTATCCGCTGACCGGATGATGTAAGGAGAACAATCAGTGAACAACATGAGAATCGCAGTTCTGGGCGGAGGAAACGGAGCCCATACAATGGCTGGAGATCTCGCCCTCAGAGGGTACAGAGTCAGAATGTTCGAACAGTCGAGATTCATCGGAAAACTCGGCGTCCTCAAGGAAACGCTTACGATCCACTGCACGGGAACAGTCTCGGGCGATGCGAAGATAGAAATGCTTACCGACAACATCGAGGAGGCCATCGAGGGCGCAAAGTACATCGCCGTGGTCACTCCTTCGTTTGCCCATGAAGCGGTAGCCGAGCAGCTCAAGGGAAAGATCAAGCCCGGTCAGGTCATTCTCATCTACCCCGGCGGATTCGGAGCCCTGGTCTTCAAGAAAATCCTCGGCGACGAGTGCCCGCTGATTGTCCAGACAAACAATCTGCCTTACGATACACGCCTCAACGGTCCCGCATCGATCTTCTGCTCAGGAAAGAGCCCCGTCAACGTGGCGCTTTTCCCGGCGGACGCCCCGCGCGACGTTCTTGAGGACATCAAGGACATCTCCCCGTATGAGAGAGTCTACGAGGATGTTCTGGAGTGCGACCTTTCGCTGGTCAACCCGTCCGTACACTCCGGTCCGTGCCTCATCAACATGGGCGCCATCGAGCAGCAGGATCTTCGCGGCAAGTTCTGCATGTACGAGCATTTCACCTTCGGCGCAGCCAAGATCGACAAGGCCATCGACGACGAGAGAAAGGCCGTCGGAGCCGCTTTCGGCTACAAGCTCAGACCGCTCGAGGATTTCGTCGAGCCGCGCGGAGAGCTCACCTGGCAGGATATCTACATGAAGATGCACGGCGAGCCGTCGCTTACTCCGATCACCGGACCTGACAGCATCTGGAACAGATATCTTACCGAGGACTGCCCGAACGGACTGGTTCCCTGGAGCGAACTGGGAAAGATCGGCGGCGTGCAGACTCCCGTCATGGACAGCGTGATCAGCGTCTACAGCGTCGTTCACGAGAGACCCTGGAGGGAAATCGGACTGAAGGCCGACAGGCTCGGACTCGACGGAATGACCGTTGCACAGATCAAGAAGTACCTGAGGACCGGAAAGAAATAATAAAGAATGAAATACGCTTTCGGAATAGACATCGGAACAACGGGAATCAAGGCTGCACTTGTAGATTCGGACGGAAGGGCTCTTGCCTATGAATCCGCCGAGCAGAAGCAGTTCTTCCCCAGGCCGGGCTGGTGCGAACAGGATCCGGACGAGATCCTGCGCCTCAGCCTGGAGGTTTTTTCAAGGCTTCTTGAGAAGACCGGCCTCAAGCCTTCCGACATCGCATGCATCGGCCTTGACCATCAGGGAGAGTCATGTCTTGTCTGGGAGAAGGCCACCGGCCGTCCGGTCTATCCCGTAATCACCTGGCAGGACCGCCGCATGGCAGCTGTCTCGGATGAATTCGGAAAGGAGCACGGCGAGCGCATCAGAGAGCTCACCGGACTCCGCTCCGATTCCTATTACAGCGCATGGAAGATCCGCTGGATCCTGGACAACATCCCCGACGGACAGAAGAGGGCGCAGTCCGGAGAACTTCTGGCCGGAACCCTCAACACCTGGCTTTTCTGGAACTACAGCGGAAGAAAGGCCTTTGTCACGGATGAAAGCAGCTCCGATGTGATGATGCTCTGCGACCCGAGGCAGACGGGGTGGAACCCCTGGCTTCTGGAGAAGATGGACATCCCGCGCATCATGCTTCCGGAGATCGTCCCGTGCAACAGCGTCCTTGCCGAAACCGATCCCGCTCTTTTCGGAGCGCGGATTCCGGTTACATGTTCGCTTGCAGACTGCTCGGCAGGCATAGTCGCCTCCGGAGCGGTCTCGGAAGGGGACCTTACCGTCACCTACGGGACGGGCAGTTTCCTCCATCTCATCACAGGAGGCCGCTTCGTGGTTCCCACGGAAGGCCTTACCGCTGCCTGCAGCTTTGCAATGAAGAGCCGCAAGGCATACCAGCTCAACGGAATCTGCTATACCGCGGGATCTGCGGTCAAATGGCTGAAAAACGGCCTGGGTCTCATTCAGAGCGCATCCGAAACGGAGGCTCTGGCAAGGTCGGTCGACAACAGCGGCGGAGTGCACTTCGTTCCCGCTCTCAACGGTCTTGCAACCCCGTTCTGGGACCAAGGCGCGCGCGGAGCCTTCATCGGGCTTACCGCCGCCTCCACCAAGGCCCATCTGGTCAGGGCCGTCCTTGAAAGCTGTGCCCTGCAGGTGGCCAACTGCAGCAGGATAATGAAGAAGGTCAGCGGAACGGAGATTTCGCGCATCAACGCCATGGGAGGAATGACCGTGAATTCCTTCCTCATGCAGCTTCAGGCAGACCTCTGCGGCATGGAAGTCACGCTTCCCGCGCAGACCGAACCTTGTTACGGGGCAGCCTGCATGGCCTTCACGGGAATAACCGGCGATTTCAGAATAGAAGACCTCAGGACGATGAATCCTCCGGTCAGAACATACAAGCCGGCTATGGACCGCGCCGAAAGCGACCGGCTCATAGACGGTTGGGCGGATGCAGTAAAAAGAACTTTGAACTGCCATCCTGACAGAGTATAGTGTTAAAAAAGGAGAATGCATATGGAGAGATATGAATTCAGGTATCTGTCGCAGGAAGACATCCTTTCTCTGAACCTTTCATATTCGGAGGTAATCGATGCCGTTGAAAAAGGCATGTCGGAGTTCGGGCGCGGAACGTGCCAGCTTCCGGTCAAGATCCACTCCAATCCCAGACCGCTCACATACATCAATGCCATGCCCGCCTACATCGGCGGAGACCAGGACATCACGGGGCTGAAGTGGGTTGCGGGATTCCCCGAAAACCGCAAGAAGGGCCTTCCCGTTACATGGGGCATCATGGTGTTGAACGATGTCGAAACCGGCGGAGTCACGGCCATCATGGATGCACGCTGGATTACTGCAATCCGCACTGCCGCCGTAGCCGCAGTCACCGCAAAGTACTGCAAGGTGAAGGACACTCACTCCATGACGATCATCGGAGCGGGAGAGCAGGGCAGATGGAACGCCAGACTCATCAAGATGGTCGTTCCCGAGCTGAAGAAAATCTACATCCACGACCTGTACGACACAGCTGTCGATGCCTACCTTGCCAAGATGCAGCCGCTCATGCCGGAGATTGAATTCATACCCATCCGCAATATGGAACAGCGCCAGCAGGCAATAGACGATTCCCAGATTCTGCTTTCCGCAACCCAGAGAAGCGCCAAGCCCATCATCTACTGCGAGAACCTTCACAAGGGCATGCTCGGACTTCCGCTTGAAAGCACCGCCTGGGACGGAAAGACCTATACACAGATGGCAGACCGCTTCATCTGCGACGACTGGAACCTGGTCAAGTCTTATCTGGACGACGGCAAGTACACCGACGGCCTGGACAAGTTCGTGAACAACCACCAGATACTGGGCAAGGTCATCAACGGCGATGCCTGCGGAAGGGCGAATGAAGAAGAGTTCGTCATTGCATCCAGCCACGGAATCGCAATCAGCGACGTGGCAGTAGGCAACATGATTCTGAAGAAAGCAGAGGAAAAAAACGTCGGAACCATGCTTCCTCTTCTGCAGGAAGTCGATATTCTCAGATAAGACAGGGTGACTGTTTCCAAAGGGAGAAAACGGAGGCACAGCATGAAACAGAAGCTTTTCGTCCTTTCCATGGACGCCATGGTAGAAGAGGACATCGAGTACCTGAAGACGAGACCCAATTTCAAGAGGCTCATGGAGCACGGCTGCCAGATCAAGAAGGTCCAGACCGTCTATCCCAGCATCACCTATCCGGCCCATGCCAGCATGATAACCGGATGCAGGCCGGCGAAGCACGGAGTCTACAACAACACCAAGTTCCCCACGGACAAGACCTGGCCCGACTGGTATATAGACACTTCCGAAATCTTCAAGGTCGAGGATCTTTTCGCCGCCGCCAAGAGGGCCGGCTGCACGACAGGAGCAGTCTACTGGCCGATCATGGGAAACAATCCCAACATCGACTACAACATCAACGAGTTTTTCTTCTATGACCCGGCAGATAGCGGGAGCAGGGAGGCCCGGCTCAACGCATTCAGGAGAATGGGCGCGAGCGAGGACACAATCAAGGCCGTCGAGGACAACTACGACAGGCTTCCGTCAGAGTACAAGCACAGGGTCGGACCCCTGCGTCTGAACCATACATTCGACCATTTCATCAACGGCTGCGTCTGCTCGCTTATCCGCCGCTACCAGCCCGATGTCCTGGTTGCGCACAACTGCCTGATGGATTCGCTTCGCCACCGCAACGGAATCTTCAACGATTTCGTGACATGGGGCCTGGACATGGCCGACTACTGGTTCGGCGAAATCGCCGACGCAATGTATGACGCCGGCGTGCTCGAAGACACGAACTTCGTCATCGTCTCGGACCACGGACAGATGGATTTCTCGCGCCGCCTGAAGATGAACGTCCTGTTCGCCAGGAAGGGCTGGCTCACCGTCGGTCCGAACGGCAAGCCCTCCAAGGACTCCAAGGTCGTTTCGCAGTCCAACGGAATGTCCGATTCCGTCTATGTCAGGGACAAGAGCCTTCTCAAGGAGGTGCACGAGTATCTTCTGAGCCTCTCGAAGGAAGGTGTCTGGGGCTTCTCCGATGTCTTCACCACGGCAGAGGTGGAAAAGCTCTACGGCTGGAGCGGTCCGTTCGACTTCGTCGTCGAGACAGACGGCTACACCACGTTCAGCGACGACTGCAGGGAGCCGATGATCGCGGGAATAGACCTTTCGGACTACAGGCTCGGCAATGCCACGCACGGTTACAGGCCCGAGAAGGGCCCACAGCCGGTGTTCGTGGCAAGAGGCCCTGCCTTCAAGAAGGATCTGGTTATCCCGTTCGCATACACAATCGACGAGGCTCCCACGTTCGCACATATACTCGGCGACAGCCTTCCGCATGCAGAAGGCAGGGTTCTGACGGAGATTCTTGCCTGAGGTTTGAATGAAAGTATTCGTTGTCAGACACGGCCAAAGCCAGCATAATCTGGAAAACACTGCGTCCGGATGGAGTACTTCACCGCTTTCAGAACTGGGTCATTCTCAGGCCTGTGCGCTTGCGCCCGTCTTTGAAGGGATGAAGTTCGACAGGGTTTTCAGCAGCGATCTTCTGCGTGCAATACAGACTGCAGGCCATATTCTTCCGGACTGTGAGCCCGAACTCAGCGAAAAACTGCGTGAGATTTCGGTCGGAAGCACCGGCGGCATCTACAGGCCGTTGCTTGCCGAAAAATACGGCGAGCTATATACCTCTTCGGTTGCCCGCCATGACTTCACTCCGTTCGGAGGCGAGAACGACGACATGGTCTACGAGAGGGTCAGCTCCTTCATGAAGTTCCTGGAAACCCTGGAAAGCTGTGAGAACGTTGCGGTGTTCGGACACTCCGGAACGGTACATGCAATGGTGAACTATGTCCTGAAGACAAGGTTCGAGATCAAATGCCTGCGCACAACCAACTGTTCGGTCACCGTTTTTTCTTTCAGCAGCGGACAATGGAAACTGGAGAAGTACTGTTGGACACAGTCCCTGACGTAAAGGAATCATCCATGCTTGCAAGTTCAAGTTCGGTAACGCTTATCAGAAGACACGGAAATGAAGAGACGTTCCGCATGTTCCGCGACTGCGGACTCGATGCCATCGATTATCCCGTAGACGGTGGAACTCCGGACCTGGAGGCTCTGAAGCGGGCCAGCGTCTACCGCCTTTCGGAGGACGAGGTCGTCGCGAAGTTCAGGGCAGTCAGGGAGATCGCCGACCGCTACGGGATCAAAGTGGGGCAGACCCATGCGATCTTCGGCGAGTTCGAGCCTTCGGATACCGGGGATTTCGTCGACATCACGATCAAGGACATCCTTGCCACCAACGTGCTGGGTTCGCGCTATACGGTAGTGCACCCGATCATCATGCCGGGAAGGATAGGGGATGCACGCAGGGACGAGAATTTCGAGTACAACCTCAAGTTCTTCAGGCGCCTCGTTCCCGCACTTGAGAAGTGGAACGTCAAATGCGCCATCGAGAATCTTTTCAAGGGAGATGAAAACGGTGTGCGCAGGGCCTCCGAATGCTCGGATCCGCAGGAAACCCTGGATTACATCGGCGAGCTGGGAAGCGATCTGTTCTGCTCCTGCGCCGACACGGGTCATTTCGCCATTTCCGAAAAGGACACCGGAATCTCCGTGGGCGATGCGATCAGGCAGCTGGGAAAGACGCTGGAGGTTCTCCACGTCCAGGAAAACGACGGCATAAACGACCTGCATGTCGTTCCCTATACGCTGCGGAACGTCATGGACTGGGAGGATATCATCGCGGCGCTGCGCGAGATCGGATACACCGGCACGATGAACTTCGAGGTCATGCCGTTCGTAAAGCAGTTTCCCGACGATATTTCGCAGGTCGCGGTTGCCCACATCGGAAATGTGGCGCGTTATTTCGCAAAGAGAGTAGGTGACTGAGTTTAAATCAGATTATGCTTAATTTCCCGTCGGGGCCGATTGCGCATCCGGCGGGTTTTATTTTGAGCCTTGCGGCCATCTCCCGGCCCAGGGTGTTGCGGGCCGTGTGCTCGGGCCTGTGGCCGTCGCTGCTGAGGATGATCTTCAGGCCTGCATCGCGCGCCATGGAGAAGAACTCGTCGGTGCTGTAGGGGCATCTGGGTCCCTCCGGGGCGTTGACGACGGGTTTGTGCAGACCGGCTTCGTTGATTTCAAGGGGGATTCCCAGCGAGGCTGCGCACTGGATGATGTCCTTCGCGGCGGCCCTGGCGTTTTCATCCCAGGGATGGTACGAGGCGCGGAAAAGGTCGGCGTGGCAGCCGAAGAGAAAGAGGCCCGACTCAAGGGCGGCGCAGTACTTCGCCGCGTAGGCGGACAGGTATTTCGTGAAGTCCTTCGACTGCGAAACGAAGCGCATGCCGCGCTCTTCGTGGTCGAAGTAAAGGTGGACCGAGCAAATCAGGTAATCGAACCCGTATTTTCCCAGAAGCTCCTCGCGGTAGAAGTCTGCAAGAACGGATTCGAAGTCGCACTCGGCGCCCAGAAAGACATGCAGCTGTGTTTTCTTTTCCGCTTCCCTGACCTCCTTCACGTAGGAGGGGAGGTCTTTCATTTTCATGTTGCATGAAATAGGGTCTCCCGGAACAGGTGCGTGTTCCGTGAAACCCAGGACTTCAAGGCCTGCCTCTGCGGCGCTGCGGACGCAGTCATCCACAGACCCTGTCGCATGGTCGCAGAAGCAGGTATGCGTGTGAAGATTTATCTTCTCACTCTTGAATGAGGTCATTTGCTGTGGTCTTCTCTGTCAGCGGTTGTCTGTCCAGACGGACGGAACTCCTGCGCCGAGCCAGTCGGCATCGGACTCGCCTACGTTGTTCTTGTAGTCGATGTTTGCTTCCGTAAGGGGTGCTGCGATTTCCGCGCCCGTGTCGTCGAGAACCTTGGCGCCGCTGTTGATTGTCAGGACCGATCCCGTTCTCATGTAGAAGGTCTGTCTTCCTGCAGCCGGCTGGACCGTGACGCCCTTGCCGATTGTGGTGAAGCCCTGCTTCTCGAGATAGATTCCGTAGGTTGCCCATGCGCCGATGTTCACGTTTGCGTTCTCGTCGAAGCTGAGGGTGGAGCATTGTGCGGAATAGACTCCGAACTTGCCCTTGAACTCGCAGTTGCCCTTGACCAGGACGGTGCCGTAGCTGTGGGCGACGAAGCCTGCCGAAGCTCCTTCCTCAAGCGTGACGGCCTTGACGTTCTCGACGATTCCGCTGGAACCCTGGAAGACGAGTCCTCTGTACTGTCCTCCGATGAAGTTGCTGTCGATGACTTCCATGGTGCTGTAGCCGCAGAGCATGCCGGTTGCGGTGATGTTGCGCACTATGACTCTCTTCGCCCAGACGGGATCGGAGTCGTCGTACTTTGCGGGAACATGGGCCAGAGCCTGGTCCTTGAGACCGTTTGTTCCCTCGTAGTTTACGTTGACGCTGTATCTGTTGTTCGCAGCCTGTCCGAGAATGGTTCCGTTCTGGAGGATGAAGCTGTCACCGGTGAGGTTGAAGGCATTCTTGGGTACTTCAGAGATCGTGTGTCCTCCGAGATCGATTGTCAGGCCTGTTGCGTTGGGCATGAAATTGAGTTCGGCATTGAATTTCGTGATGTCCCAGACGATATCGTTCTCAAGAAGGATGGTATCCTTTTCCGGATCTGCCTGTGCAGCGGCGAATGCTGCGGTGAACTCGTCGAAAGTCGTTACATGGATTGCCGTGTCCTTGGGTGCTTTTGTAGCGCAAGATGCCAGGACGAGGCAGAGCGCTGCAGCGAGGATTGCGAAACAGATTTTCTTCATTTGTTTACTCCTTAATTGGTGTTTTTGCGGGTTTGCTTCCCTGAAAAAACGATAAGTCATGTTTTTATCCATGTCAACAAATAAGAAAAAAAGAGGGTAAAACGAGATAAATATTGTCAAAAAACGGTCATTTTTCGGCGTTTTAAAGTAAACATTATCATTTTTTCCTCAAAATCGGCAAATTGCAATTGAAAACACAAAATCCATGGTTTATCATTTCCAGCATGGGAGGAATCATGATGAAAAAACTGTCGGTTTCCGTATGTATATTCTTCATAATCATGCTGCTGGTCTCCTGTGCCGGAACCAGGGGTCTTTCGCCTACAAGCGACCCTTCTTCGGCTGTATACAGCGGGGCAAGGGGTGATTCTCCAGTCTATACCTACACGGTCCTGGACAGGGAACTCCAGAACGCAGCCGGACAGGTCAGCGTCCCCTGGCGTGAGAACGCCGCGGAGATGGCTGTGAAGACCGGAACCATCAGATTCTATTTCATGAGCGGAGAGAAGCAGAACTACTCGACGAACGCCGGAACCAAGTTCGGCGATTCCTGCCTGATTGCGTTCCCCGACGGAACAATCATGCTCATCGACGCCGGAATGCCCAATTACGCGCCCGTCCTCAAGGCCAACCTCGAGGCTCTGGGAGTCAAGAAGATAGACTACGCCGTGCTGTCCCATTTCCATGACGACCATTACGGCGCCTACTGGAGCGGCGACGACGCCATCCTCTACAACTTCGAGATCGGCACCTTCATCTGGAACGGAGCATACAACACCTCCGACAATGCCAAGGCCAATTTCCAGCGCGCGATCAAGGCCAACGGAATAGAGACACGCATACTGAAGGCCGGTGACAAGATGACCATAGGCGACTGCACGATCGAGCTCTTCAACCCGAACAACTCGGATGAGATCAACGGACAGCAGCTCATCGAAGCGACGCTGAACAATTCCTCGCTGCTGATGAAGATCTCCTACGGTGAGTTCGACGCGCTCTTCGGAGGAGACATCTACGTGGAGCAGGAGATGAAGCTCATTTCCATGTATCCCGAGGGAACGTTCGATGTGGAGATGGTCAAGACGAACCACCACGGAACCACGGCATCCAGCTGCAAGGAGTGGATCGCCGCCACGACGCCCAGGGTCGCCGTCGCCTCGTCCGGCAACCCGCTCGATTCAACGGTTTACGGCTGGTTCTCCAAAGTCGGCGCCCGCGTGTTCGGCGATGCCGTGGACGGATATGTCCGCGTGGTTTCCGACGGATACAACTGCGAGGTCACGACCGGCAGGGCGAGAACCACTGGCATGTATGACAATTTTGACAGGATTTCCGAACAGGTTTATCCGTCAAAATAAGCAGAAAACTATGAAAAGGGGGAAAGAAACAGATGAAAGCTGCAAATGCCGTAGTTGTCCGCAAGCCGCTGAAGAAAAAACGCTTCACGCCGCTTCCGTACATTCTTCTGATTCCGACTACTGTTTTCCTGATACTCTTCACTTTTTATCCGCTGGTGAACTGCATAAGGCTCACGTTCTATGCAACGGACTCCATCGGAAGGCCGGGTGCGTTCGTCGGACTGAGAATCTGGAAGAAGGTTCTCACCTCGGATGAATTCCACCGCTCGATCAAGAACACGCTCAAATATGCCAGCTGCATAGGAATAGGGACGTTCAGCCTTGCCATGCTCCTTGCCTTCATGTGCACCAGGAGCGTGAAGGGCTCGAAGGTCTACCAGACGATGTTCGCGCTGCCCATAGCGCTTGCCTCCGCGCCGGTTGCCGCAATCTTCACGTACATCTTCAGCAAATACGGAATCTTCAACGCAATCATCGGCGGGTCGACCATCTGGATGGCCGGAAAGACGCTTTTCGGAACGGTCGTCTTCATAGTCATCTGGGCCAACTGCGGATCGAGTTTCATCTATCTGCTGGTAGGTTTCAGAAACGTCCCGATCGAGCTTCTCGAATGCGCCGACCTGGACGGAGCCAAGCCGTTCACGAAGTTCTTCAAGATCTATCTGCCCATAGCCTCTCCGCAGGTCTTCTTCGTAATCTTCCTGAACATCCTTTCGGCCTTCAAGTCGTTCGAAATGATCAGGATCCTGGTCGGAACGGAGGACTCGGAGCTGTCGGTTCTGATCGTCAAGCTTTACAACTACGCATTTGTCCGTGAAAGATACGAAACCGGATGTGTCTACGCACTGATTCTTTCACTCGTCATCTTCCTGGTATCCAGAATCCAGTTCATCGTCGAGAAAAAGGTGGTATTCTATCAATGAGCAAGCTTGTAATCAAACATAGAACAAAAGAGAAAATCGGCGTTGCGGTGAAGATTCTCATCGGACTTCTGTTCGTGAGCCCCATCTTCATCGGACTGGTATTCAGTTTCGTCCCGGACGAGGAGCTGTACGCGCTTCCCACCTTCAAGACCGTCGTGGACAACTTCACGGTCAACAACTACATCAAGGTATTCAAGACCCTGCCGATCCTGTCCTACATCAAGACGTCGCTGGTCATGTGCGCGATAGTAATCGTCGTGCAGATCACGATCTCGTCGCTTTCGGCCTACGCGTTCGCATTCTTCAAATTCCCATTGAAGAACCTGCTGTTCACGCTGGTCCTGATAGCAATGATGGTTCCCGGACAGGTCGTCACCATCACGAACTTCCTTACCGTCAGGCGGATGGGACTTCTGAACACGTATCTGGGACTCACCATAGTCTCATTCGCGGCAGGAAGGTCTCTGTTCATGTTCCGCCAGAGCTACATGTCCCTTCCTTATGAGATGAAGGAAGCCGCCACGGTCGACGGCTGCTCGGACCTCAGGTATCTGTTCCAGTTCGCCATCCCGCTTTCACTTCCTTCGATCTCATCCATCGCGATCATGATCTTCATCGGCGAGTTCAACGCCTACCTCTGGCCGCTGCTGGTTTCCAGAAAGCCCCAGATGTACACCATCCAGATCGGAATGGCCCAGATGATCGGAAGCGACGCCATTCCGAACTACGGAAGAATGATGGCCGTCGCCATGCTCTCCCTGGTCATCCCGATCGTGGTCTTCCTCATAGGCGAGGACTACCTGATCGCCGGAATGACGAGAGGCGCAGTCAAGGGCTGATTACCTTTTGTAACCTTTTACAGGCGGGTTTTGTTTTGGAAGTGAAAACAAAGCCCGCTTTTGTTTTCGCATAGGAGATTGAAAAATGAAGAAATTTATCATAATCGCACTTCTTGCCGCTGTGGCATGTACCTCTGTTTTCGCATCCGACGGCCTTTGGCTCGGTTTCTCGCAGAGCTGGTTCGACACCAGCCTGATTGCCGATTACCAGTGGAAACATTTCGGCGTCGAAGGCTCCGTGGGTCTTCCCCTTGTCCAGGGCATTGCCGGAACGATCGACTACATCGCCAGCGGCGGAAAGGACGATGAGGGAAATCCGAAGGACTACAACATCCTCGAGATGTTCCTTCTGCCCAGCATGATGGTCAACGGCTACTGGAAGGCCATTGACGGCGATGTCTTCGACCTCAGGCTCGGCCTTCAGGGCGATGCCATGAGCATCATGAGAAAGGATGCCTTCACCGTCGTGGGACTTGCCGGAATCTCGATCGGACTGGACTTCCAGTTCAACGAGAAGTTCTCCATGAACCTCTCCTGATCCGCCCCTCTTGCTCTTCTTCTTCAGCCCAGCAGCGAG
>JAEEGF010203087.1_pt1 | contig 26094 bp, 16 predicted proteins | sample 9134171 | NCBI WGS metagenome assembly JAEEGF01 (sample SAMN16246542, study PRJNA631951) | gut metagenome | biome: gut microbiome; feature: rumen; material: AP-attached | host: Bos | place: Iran: Karaj | collected 2018-10 | reverse complement strand
ATTCTGCAGGATTCATAAATCCATATATAGGATCATTCCATCTTGCAAGGACTTCAACTCCAGCCAGCCTTCCTGACAATGTTCTCATTATAGGTTGAAGCCAGGCCTGAATATTGCCATTTGCTATCGCGTTATCAAGTTCGTTTATGATATATCTTTTTCTACGGATCTTAAGTCCCAGTTCATCATCATAGAAACGAACATTCTGAGAATATACGCCTTTAATGGCGTCCATGGCATCTTTGGCTCTGTCACAGGCATTCATGACACTTTCATGAACATCTTCAAGCCTATATATTCCGGCATCGAACATGATCTCCCTAAAAGTGTACATCTCATGAAGTGCTCTTTGAACTTCTTCGATGCCTCTGAGCGCTTCATCCTCAAAGCACATAACAACGAAATGATCTGCAAGAAAATGACCACAGGATCTTCCATAGAAAACTTCTTTTATTATAGTTCCAAAGCTCTTTAATACTTCATCGCCTTGTTCAAATCCAAACTCTTCATTGATACCCTTAAAATCTCTGATGTCTATATATATAAAGACTATATTTCTAGAATCATGCTTTCTGACTTCTCCCAGTATGGTTTTAGAGATCCTTCTAAAAGATGAGATGCTAAGAAGACCGGTCAAAGGATCAGTCTCACTGCTTTTGTACATCCTGGTATATAAATCATAATCAAAATTGTTCCTATCTGTAACGCATTTAATATCAGGCATTATAGCTCCTTCAAGGAATTCTAAATCCGTTTAATTCATATTTGATTTCGAACAAGCTCGAATCGAAATGACTTTTGACCCTTACGTCATACAAATGCTGATATACGTAATTGAAGTCCATGGCTAAGTAATTGCCATGATCAAATACAGAAATACTCTATATCTACTTATATCGGTTTTTAAATTTTTTCCTTGAGATAAGCTGATATTATTTCTGCAGATTTTGCATGACTAATGGCGCCGGGATGTTGTCTTGAACCAAATCCTTCACCTTCAGTATCCGGAAGCGCCAGATAGGATGCTTTGGTATCTTTCGTCTCATCTACATATTCATTTACAGCTTCTTCAAGATACTGTCCAAGACCATATCCTATCATCCCGTATACCCAGACAAGCTGGGCATCCGGATTATCTTTTCTTAGCGTTTTGAGAAAAGATATAACACTTTTTTTGATAACATCTATATCACTATCTCTATAGCTTCCGTCATCATTTAGTGTCTTCTTATAAACTGCAGACGTCTCAGGATCTATATATTCCGGGCTTCTAAAAGCGCCTTCATCATTGGTTCCCAAGTTAATAACTACAGCGTCCGCTTTCCAGGTATTAAAGTCATGATCTGATACGCCCCTTTGACACCTATCGCTTTCATATACAAGAGGAAGTGTACTATATATATTATTGTCCCAGCCGCAGGAAACTCCCCATCCGCTCTGTGATATAAGCCTGTACTCAGCATTAAGGTTATGTGCTGTCTTAACACCATAATGATTGACGGTGCTAAAATAAGGGCTTATCCAGTCCATAGCATCATGGGCTCCAATAAGACCTTCGCCGCTTGTAATACTGTCTCCGACAAATTCGATCCTGTACTTATAATCCGAAGTCTTCGATATCTCGCCGTCATATAACAAAGAATTTAGTACGACAAAAGAGTCAGGATCATCAGGCATTGCCTGCGTCTCTTTTATAATTCTGATGTTGTGGCTTGTTGAAGGATCAAGTCCTTTGAGAATTATGACTTTGTTTGTACCTTCCTGAACCGGCATATGCATGATCCAGGCACCGTCCATAATAAGGCTTATCCACGGCTGATAGACAGAATCTCCTCCTGTTATCTTGATTCCAAGCTCTAAACCTCTAAATATAAATTCGACGCCGCTTCCTGACCAGATAAGATCAAGCCCTGTATCTGTTACAGGGGTCCTTCCAAGTATCCTTACATTTTCCCAGTTTTCATTTGCTACCATAAGTTCCTCCCGAGTTTAAATCATGTCACTTCCCACTAGGACGATGCAGTATCACCAAGTGGGAAGTTTTAATATATTACATATATTATGACCGCACTAACATAAATGGTCATTTTTGCTAAGTACAAAGGATTATTAGTAATAGTATCTTAAACATCATGATGATATTATAAATGAAGCGGGTACAGCATACAAAGACTAATTGCATTCAGGGGGAGCATTAACATGATAATATCGTTAAATGGCAGCTTTAACTGCTCTTTTGAAGGAACAGATATTCCTTCATCCAATCTGTCTGTTCCGGGGACAATTCAGGCATCAAAAATAGCGCCGCATACACAAGAACATGATACAGGTAATCTTACAGATGAGCATGAATACAGCGGCGTAGTAATGCTAAGCAGGCAGATGACTATACCACAAGGATATGATTCATATATTCTTAGTATAGAAAGAAGCCGTATCACCAAGCTCTATATAGACGGACAGCCTGTAGGAAGGCGCGACTCTCTTATAGCACCTCACGTATATGACATCACTTCATATATCACAAGAGAAGATACCCTCATACAGATAGAAATAGATAACAAGAACTATCCATGCCCAGGCGGGCACCTGACATCCAAAGATACTCAGACCAACTGGAGCGGTATCCTTGGAGATGTGTATATTAAGTGCACCAATAAGGCACATATCGTATCTGCAAGCGTAAAAGCAGACTATTACAGGAAGTCAGTATATCTTACCATAGGTGTAGCTAAAAACTGCCCTTCTGATAAGGTTAATATCAAAGTCCGCACTTCTTTATGTAAGCTTCTGGACAAGTATCTAAATAAGGACGCTGATCCATCTGAATTTAAGAAGTTCAGAGATGATATAAGCATTGCCGCCAAGGGAACTGATTATGATATATTAAAAAAATATCTTGAGATAACAGAAGATATTCTTAAACCTCAGGAATTTACAGAGTCTTCCAGCATTGATTCTAAATCTTTTGGCCATGCAGATACTAAGTATATAAATGCCAAATATGCAAATACCAGCTATATAAAAACTGATTCAGATAATAACAATGATAGTATTTCTGATAATTACTCTGGTAATACCCATGATGGTATTTCTGATAATTGCTCAGATACTAACATATGTTCTTTTACCTATGAGCTTGACCTTACTGCTTCAGATAAGGGTGTATTTGAATGGGATACATTCACTCCTTACCTGTATGTTTTTGATATAGATCTATGCGATGAAAGCGGATCTGTCCTTGACAGCACCAAAGCTGTATGCGGACTTAGAAATTTGAGAGCAGATGGCAATGATCTTCTGTTAAACAACCGTCCTATTTTTCTAAGAGGAAGACACTGCGGTCTTCTCTTTCCTATGACAGGTTTTGCTCCTATGAACGCATGTGGATGGCTATATGACATGATGATATCAAGAAGATGGGGAATCAATCATTACAGATTCCATTCATGTACACCGCCTGATGCTGCCTTTCTTGCTGCCGATCTTCTTGGAATCGTAATACAGAGTGAGATGGAGATATGGGGTTCCTGGCTCATGGAAGATGAAGAGGGATATGATGCTACAATGCAGCAGTACCTTACTATGGAAGGATATCGCATGATATCTTTATTTGCGTCCCACCCTTCTTTTTGCATGTTTGGATGTGGCAACGAACTTTGGGGTAATCCCAAGGCTCTTGGTAAGCTCCTTGCAGGATTTAAGATGATCAATCCAGACCTTCTGTATACTCAGGGCTCCAATACATTCCAGTTCTCACCCAACATCCAGCCGGAAGATGACTTCTTTGTAGGAGTACGCTTCTCCACAGACAGGCTCATACGAGGTTCCTATGCCTTGTGCGACGGGCCTTCTGGACATATCCAGACTATGCCTCCAAGAGCAGACTATACTTATGATGCCAATATAAGACCTGATCTTATCACGGAACAAAATAATATAAACAATGAAACTGGTATTTTAGAATCAGACAGTACTAAGGCAGATAGATCCAGATCTAATGACCCAGAACCTTCCATTTCAGAATCTGATATTTCAGAACCTGCATCTACAACCACCATCCAGTTTGGTACTACTGTCAAGGAAGTTGCTCTTACATCAAAGGAGGAACTGATCCCTCACATACCTGTCATCTCCCATGAAACAGGTCAGTTCGAGACCTATCCTGACTACGATGAGATAGATCACTACACAGGAGTTCTCAAAGCCTACAATATCGCCGCTCTCAAAGATAATGCCATTAGGATGGGGCTTTTTTCAAATGCCGGGAAGTTTTTCAAAAATTCCGGAGCACTTGCTATGCAATGTTATAAGCATGAGATGGAGGACGCACTTGCATCAAGATACCTTGCTGGAACCCAGCTTCTGGATCTTCAGGACTATGCGGGACAGGGAACAGCCCTTATAGGAATCCTTAATTCTCTTATGGAAAATAAAGGTCTTATATCCCCTGAAAAGTTCAGACAGTCATGGGACGATATCGTTGTGATGGCAAGGTTTAGAAGCTATATCCATACCCCCGGTGAAAGCTTCACCTTTGAGCCGATGATAGCCTATTATGATAAGAACATACATCCTGATATGATGCTCAAAGTATTACTCATCTCCTGTTCTAATGAAAGCGAAACAAATACTAAGACTATTGATAATACTACTTCTGACAGTGCTATCGTTAACAATACTATCAATAATAGTACTATTATTAACAACACTATTATCGACAGTTCTATTCTTGACAGCACAATTATTGACAGTAGTATTGTTGAGATTCCGCATATTGATTCACAGGGAAGGATCACACTTCCGGAAGTCACATTGAACTTCCCTGAAAGCTCTACTCCTGAAAGATATGAACTCAAACTATATCTTATAGATAGCTCAAGTTGTAGTAATAGTAATAATATACTTGCTACTAATACATATACGCTCTATTCATATCCAAAGATACCGGAAAACGTCATATCATCTGCTGCCACAGATTTTGCAGATGACCCATATGTTACAACCAGCACCGCAGCAGCTATCAACAAGGTACAAGAAGGTCACAATGTCCTTCTATATATAAAGGATAAGGAAAATACCAATTCAATTGCCGGTACATACTGCACTGACTTTTGGTGCTATCCTATGTTCAAGAGTATCTCAGAGAGCATGAATAAGCCCGTAGCTGTAGGAACACTTGGCCTGTCCATAGATGATGCAAGCCCTGCCCTTAAAAACTTTAACACACGTACCTACTCTGAGCCTAACTGGTATGAGATCGTGACAGCGTCAAGATCTACTATTCTTGATGATACAAGCATAGAACCTATAGTCGCTACTATAGACAATGCCAGCAGAAGTCACCGCCTAGGACTATTATACGAGATACAAATAGAAGGCACAGGCTCTTATATACTCGTCTGCACCTCCGATATTCCAAGGCTTATAACTTCTAATGTTAAGGAAGCATATGCCCTTCATAAAAGCTTATTAAGTTATGTAAAGGACACTTCCAAGCATGAAAATACCAATAAGATAACGTCCGAAATGTTTAATAGATTATTTACAGTAAGCTAAGATTTTTAGCATGCTGACTCATTCAGATTTGATCAAATACGAATGAGTCAGTACACTTACTTTATACCAATAACACAAACTACCCACTTGTACTGACCTGCATTCACAAAATCTTTACAGGGGGCAGGCAGTATATAAATCATTGCCACACTTTTTAATCGTTTTTTTAAATTCATGAGCGTGATAGATGGAGTTTTTTATTCTTCTTGGGGTCCACCTGTCTGAGCGCAGCGAGTTTGGACCCCAGAATAAAAAGCTCCAGATATCATGCCATGAATTATAAAGCGATTAACAGTGTGTCAATGATTTATATACTGCCTGCCCCCTGTAAAGACTTTGTGAATGCAGGTCCGTACAAGTGGGTAGTTTGAGTTAATAAGTATTAATATTTGGGATTTACCGGCTTTGACATAAATAGTTCAGGACAATAGCCGCTTTCTTTTACTTTGTCATAAGCTTGTTTAAGCTTAGCTTCATCATCGAAGATTCCAAATACTGTAGGGCCGCTTCCTGTCATAATGGATCTGACCGCGCCGCCATCTTCCATAAGTGCTTCGATCTTGCCTATAATGTCATATTTGCTCTTAGTAACAGGTTCAAGTACATTGGAAAGTCGCTGGCATACGCCGCCAAGATCGCCACTTCCTATAGCATCGCACATTCCGTCTATGTCCGGATGGAATTCTATCTCTTTGCTGTCAAGCTCTGTATATACCCAACCGGTTGATACGTTAATATCCGGCTTACCTACAAGGATGTAGCAATCGGGCATATCAGGAAGAGCTGTAAGAACTTCTCCGATACCTTCAGAGAGCATGGTCCCTCCCATGATGCAATATGGAATATCTGCGCCCAGCTTTACAGCCATCTCGCACATCTCTTCCTTGGTAATAGGAAGATCAAAAAGTTCCTTCATACCATAGAAAGCTGCTGCCCCGTCTGTACTTCCGCCAGCCATTCCAGCTGCAACAGGGATTCTTTTTTCAAGGTGTACATCCACGCCTTCCTTGATATCATACTTCTCCATCAAAAGGGCACATACCTTATAGATAAGATTGTGCTCATCTGTTGGGATTGTGTCTTTATTAGCTGTAAGTCTTATTTTGCCAAGGTCGTTTTTTTCAAACGTAAGTGTGTCGTAGATATCAACATTCTGCATTATCATGCGGACAATATGATATCCATCCTCTCTTCTTCCTGTAACATCAAGACCTAAATTTATCTTTGCATATGCTTTTCTTGTGATCATATTTCCTCACTTTCACTTAGTATTATCCACCTTAACTGTCTGCTTGATTACTGCAGTATCCTCGAAGGCTCTACAGTAGTACATAAACCCCGTAGGACAGAATAATAATACTTCTTTCAACCTCAATTCTAACACAAATATCGCAGTTCGGCTTCCATGCCTGAATTTTTCCTCAAAAGCTATAAAGTTTTAGTCTTTTGCATCCGATAACAAGAATGTAGGAGTATAACCTTTTTTGGCAGTATTATGTTCTATGCTGGAAGAGCATATGTCAAAGAGGATAGATGTATTATCTAAAATACGCACTCGTAATGCACAGGCAGGTGCAATGAGTTCGTGGAAAGGAGTCCAATTATGAGTGTAGAATCAATTAACAGTGTATCTTCTATTAACACCGGCAACTATCAAGCGCCCCCCGTTGCATCTAAAAAGGAGACTGCAGAGGAAGTAAAATCTTCTTCTGAAAACAGCGGCGTAGTATATGAAAAATCAGATAGTGCCAAAGTCGATGATTCCAAGAAGACCTACAAACCCAACACCGCTCTTGTTCAGCAGTTAAAGGCTGATCAGGAAGCTCAGAAGCAGAATCTCATCAATATTGTCAACAAGATGATGAGTAAACAGACCGGAGCTTATGCAACTTCTGTATTTGGAAGTGATTCTGATGATATCTGGAAGTTCCTTGCAAAGGGTGACTTCACAGTTGATCCAGAGACCAAGGCACAGGCTCAGGCTGATATCGCAGAAGGTGGTTATTGGAGCGTAGAAGAGACTTCCAAGAGAATCCTTGACTTTGCAACAGCTATCACCGGTGGCGATCCTTCTAAGCTTGAAAATATGCGTGATGCATTCCTTAAGGGATACAAACAGGCTGAAGAAACCTGGGGCGGCAAACTCCCCGAGATCTCCCAGAAGACCTATGACGCAGTACTAAAAGGCTTTGATGAAAAAGCCAAAGAATACGGCCTCGAAAACTGGAAGCCGGTATCTGAACAGGCATAATTGAATATTATTAAAGGCGTTTCGTGGTTATGCTACGAAACGCCTTTTTAGTCTATCTAAACAGATAGCCGTACTTCCTTCTTGTCTGCGATATTATTTCGAAAACTCTTTCTTTTTCCTCTTCGCTATAATTAGAAGCCTTTTGAAGAACACTCTCTATATCATGACCTGAATAGTTAATTTTTATTCCATTTCCATATAGCTTCTCAGAAATTTGCATCTGCTCTTCAAAAGAATCGCATATAGTTTTAGGCTTTGCTCTTTCAATCAATTCAAATACATCTCTTCCCAACGGGTAATCCATACTTGTATCTGACAAAAGAGCTCCACCGTTATCAAATATTGGACATAGGCGAAATTGTCTCTTATCATTCATCAGTACTGCAATATTATGGGTATGCCTGTCCTCATTTAAGAACAGCGCATCGACTGTAAGAAGTTTATTCATATACACGCCAAAGCCTGTGATTCCGGTAATTCTTTCCGTTTGATCAACAAGAAGTTTGAGTCTCTCAGTATGATCAGCTGTAGAATAAATCATCCTGTTTAATGAATTTCCATAGGTCTGGGTAAATAACCTTTCTAATGTAACCAGCTTCCACCTGTTGGTAAAATCAATACTTTTACAGCCTTTGTACTGAACTTTGTTATACTCAATCATCTCATAGTCATACTCTGCAAACTCTTCATTTCCAAGAGATGACTTTTTCAAAAGAGCTGATATAACACACTCTGCAAGACCCTCATAGCCCATATTATCTGCCTTATACCAAATTCCATCTCTCTCAAATTTGAGCTGATTTCCTTTAGAAGACTTTCTGTCTGCAGTTCGTATATCTTTTTCAAATAGTTCTATCATATGTTATCTCTCTATTCTGATCCAAAAATCATCATCAGCCATTCGTCCCATTGTCTTTTCAATTATCATTATGGGATCATAAAAAGGTATATCCAGTTTCTTAAGTTCGAGTTTTAGTTTATCCCTTGTTTCAGGAAAGCACCTGGATTTTATAAACTCCTCGTAGTCTTCAAATGTAGGCTCCGTATTTACACCAAAAGCTCTATATATAGGATTTGAAATATAGTTATGTATAGCAATCTTTCTTTCCATTTCGTCCACATCAATAATGGTGCAAACAAACTCGTGATACATGTACCACAATCTAAACTTGTATTTTCTCTCAGGGATTCTAAGTTTGTCGGGAAGGTCCAGATTCTTAATAAGAATTTCAGCCAGCACTGTTATAGGTCCTGTTATCTCTTCATCAGAATATTCCCATCTTTCAACAGTTCTCTTGGAAACATGAGCAAACTCTGCAAACTCTTTCTGAGTCATGCCAAGAGCGCCCCTTAAGAGCTTTATTTCTTTTGCTGAAATATGGTCTGGAATAACGAATTTATCCATTGTAAATCCCTCCTTAAAATAATTAAATCACATTTATGTCGGTAAAACAATCGTTTTTAACCGTCATAAATGTGATTTTTATTATTCATACTTATACATTTGTTGAATTCATTCTGTAATATTATTCCCAGATTCGCGCTTGCTTTTCTTACACCTCAAAATTTTAAAAAGTCACATTTTTGTCGGTGATTTAATAGATTTTTACCGACAATAATGTGACTTTATATACAAATACTATACGCTCAAATAACTACAACGCTATCATTCATGCACCGCGCCAATGATCTCGTTTATATCATCAACCTTCTGTTCCTGCATGTACTTATTAATTCCGTCTACAACCTTCTGGGTAGAATATGGATCATGGAAGTTCATCATACCAACAGCAACGCCTGTAGCTCCTGCCAGCATGAACTCTATTGCATCCTCACCTGTTGCGATTCCGCCCATTCCAATGATCGGGATCTTAACAGCCTGAGCGCAGCTGTACACCATACGAACAGCAACCGGCTTGATCGCAGGACCTGAAAGGCCTCCTGTCTTATTGGCAAGAACGAATTTTCTTTTGTTAATATCGATCTTCATTCCTGTGATCGTATTGATAAGTGATATTGCATCAGCACCGGCACTCTCTGCTGCCCTTGCCATCTCTGCTATATCCGTAACATTAGGAGACAGCTTCATTATAACAGGCTGCTTAGCATGCTTTTTGATCTCAGAAGTAATATGGTAAAGGGCATCCGGACGAGTTCCAAATGCAATTCCGCCTTCCTTAACATTAGGGCAGGATACATTGATTTCAAGCATATCAACCTTCTGATCAGAAAGTCTGTCAACAACGTTTAAGTACTCTTCTTCAGAATGTCCGCAGACATTTACGATGATCCTTGTATCGTATTTCTGAAGGAAAGGAAGATCTCTTTCTATGAAAACATCTATTCCCGGATTCTGAAGACCTATTGCATTAAGCATTCCGCTTGCAGTCTCTGCAACTCTTGGAACAGGATTGCCAGGCCATGGCTTATCAGCAACGCCTTTAGTTACAACTGCTCCCAGCTTATTAAGATCTACAAATTCTCCGTACTCCTGGCCGGATCCAAAGGTTCCTGATGCGACCATTACCGGATTTTTGAATTCTACACCTGCGATATTTATCTTAGTATTCACATTATCTCCTATTTCATGCTCTGCATGACTTCTAATAACAATAGTCTTTATGATTATATGCCTATATATACCTTGACCTTACATAGGTAGTATATAGATATTTATATCTATATACTGATATCATTATTTTTACATGAATTAACCAATATCAGATATCTACATCCTCTGCATCAAATACAGGTCCATCTGTACAGATCCTTGCGTTATTGACATGTGAATGTGCATCTACATCTCTTGTCTTTACAACGCATCCAAGGCAGGCTCCAACGCCGCATGCCATCCTCTCTTCAAGTGACAGGTATGCCTTCATGTTATGCTCTTCGGCATACTTTTTGATACCTCTTAGCATAGGCATAGGTCCGCAGGTATAGATCACATCACCTTCTATATTCTGCTCATTAAGTGCATCTATTACAGTACCATGTGTACCAAGACTTCCGTCATCTGTAGCTATATACAGCTCAGCATATTTTCTGAATTCATCAGCAAGGAAAGTCTGATCATTCCTGTATCCCATGACTATCTTGACAGCTTTGGGGCGCTTATTGTCAGGAAGCTGAGAAAGCCTTTTTGCCATCTCCAGAAGTGGAGGAACACCTATTCCGCCGCCCATAAGGATCGCAGTCTTACCTGCAGCTTCTTCCATGGGATAGCCATTGCCAAGAGGTCCCAGTACATCCACCTGATCACCCTCAGATAGTTTTGAAAAAAGATCTGTTCCCTTGCCCACAACTCTGTAAACGAGCCTTAATTCATTTTTTCCCTTATCTACACCGCAGATACTGATAGGACGAGGAAGAAGAGATGACTTATCATCTGTATAAACTCCGACGAACTGACCGGGAACTGCATCCTCTGTAATCTCTGTTTCAAGTCTTAGATCATATATCCCATCAGCAAGGATCTTCTGAGATATAACTTTTGCACTTACTTTCTTCTTTGCCATAAATAACCTCATGTCGCGAGTGAAATGAGCGACTATTGATTCAAATTGGTGGAGCTCGCGACACCAATTTGGGTTTGAAAATGGAACATTTTCAAACTTACCTACCTTTAGACTGTTATATATTTAGGCTCTATAAAGCCTTGTCTTGCAACAAAATGATCTTAAAATATATAACATATGTTATTGCATAAGTCACTACCTGTAATACTTTTTTTGCATGATAGTACCGATTACTGCTTATAACTACTTTTTATACGTTATCAGATAGATCACTACTTTTTATGCTTTATATACAATCCTGCCACTTGCTATAGTATACTTTATAACTCCCGGCATTGTCTCTCCTATAAATGGAGAATTTGAAGCTTTTGAAGCAAACTTGTCCGGAACAACCCACTTTTCATTTTTATCAAATATCATAAGATCCGCCGGTACTCCCTCTTTTACAGCTCCTCCAGGAAGTTCGTATAGCTTTGCCGTCGCTGTGCTCATACGATCAAGAAGCTCTCTTATCGTCAGATATCCCGGCTCCACAAGTTCTCTAAGTCCTAAGGAAAAAGCTGTTTCAAGCCCTATAATACCACTTGGAGCATCCTTAAAATCTCTGTCCTTTTCTTCCTTACTATGAGGAGCATGATCTGTTGCGATCATATCTATAGTCCCATCTTGAAGTCCCTTGATTATAGCAAATCTGTCATCTTCTTTTCTAAGAGGAGGATTCATCTTGGCTAGGGTTCCATGCTCTTTTACTGCTTCATCTGTAAGAGTAAAGTGATGAGGAGTAGCCTCTGCGTGGATATTAGCTCCATTTTTCCTTGCCTGTCTTATAAGTTCGACTGCCTCTTTAGTACTGATATGCTGTATTGTAAGCGCGCATCCAGTCTCTGCAGCAATCCTTATATCTCTTTCGACCATAGAGATTTCTGCCATGCGATCAGATCCTGTAAGTCCAAGGCCTTCTGCCGCGCTTCCGGAATTTACTCCATTTTCTTTTATATACTTGGGATTTTCTTCGTGAAGACTTATCACTTTATTAAGCCTTGCTGCATTTTCACATGCAGTCTTCATAAGGCTTTCTTCGATTACAGGTTTTCCATCATCTGTAAATAGAACTGCCCCTGCCTTTATAAGCGCAGGCATATCAGTAAGCTCTCGCCCTTCCATACCCATAGTCACGTTGCCACATACGTAGGTATGGATTCCTGTTGTAGCACCTTTTTCAAGAGCATATTTAAGAGTTTCTATATTGTCCATATGAGGGATAGTATTGCCCATCATGATGACACTTGTATATCCGCCCTTTGCTGCAGCACTAGCTCCTGTTATTATATCTTCTTTGTAAGTCTGGCCGGGATCTCTAAAGTGTACATGCCCATCTATAAGACCTGCTGTCACTATAAGTCCGTCTGCATCAATAACCTGAAGACCAGAAGCTGTGTCATTACTGCCTTCTATACCACTACATTCAGCGATATCACATTCATTGATACTACTTTCATTGGCAGCATCGCTTATCTTAGATATAATGCCATCGTCGCTGATAAGGATATCAGCTTTACCTTCCCTGCCGGATTCAGGGTCTATCACATATCCGTTTTTTATTAATAGCATCGTGCTCTCCCTTATACCTTTGTATCTTTATGCTAATAATCTCTTCGTGAGAAAAGAATTGAATCCTTTACCTTTTAAAACCAAGGTATTATCATCGTCCCAAAAGGATTTGACCTACAATATACATCTAAATTATAATAAATCTGCATCTGTGGTTTTGTCCAATATATATTGCAAAACCACTTAATTATTACTAATTTAAACTCGCAGCACAAGGAGCACAAAATGATAAGATTCATTCTTACTGCAATATTTTTACTTGTATTTTTTATAGTATCAATTCCGCTCTATATCATCGAACTTATAATAGGTCTTATCAATAAAGATCTATCAAGAAGAAGTTCACTTGCTATCGTATCCTGGGCATTTAGAGTTGTTGCTTTTCTATCCGGTGTCAAGCTCACTGTTAAGGGTGAAGAGAATGTTCCCAAGGACGAAGCTGTTCTGTATATCGGTAACCACTTAAGCTACTTCGACGTAGTGCTTACCTATTGCAGAGTTCCAAGACCTACAGGCTATATAGCCAAGAAGGAATTCTTAAAGGTTCCATTCCTGTCATGGTGGATGCTCTTCCTCGACTGCCTCTTCATGGATAGAAGCGATGTCAAGCAGAGCGCTCAGATCATCTTCTCAGCAATTGATAAGATCAAAAGCGGCATCTCCATCTGCATATATCCGGAAGGCACAAGAAACAAGGACGAAGTTACAATTCAGGAATTCCACAAGGGAAGCTTCAAACCAGCTCAGCGTACCGACTGCCCTATCGTTCCTATGGTTGTAACTCATACGCGCGACATATTTGAAAATCACCTTCCATTTCTTAAATCTTCACATGTTGTTCTTGAATACCTTCCACCTGTTCGTTTCAGCGAGCTATCCAAGGAAGACCAGAAGCAGGTTCATGAATATTTCAGGAACATGATGCAGGAAGCTTATACCAGAAATCTTAACGAGAACTAAAAAATAAGGACATCGCTTTTACAGGCGGTGTCCTTTTAAATAGCTAGCAGCTAGCTCTACATTATCGCACTAAGGAGTATCAGAAATTCGGCATCCAGGATGGGATCGTACAGGATCCCTGTTTTGGTGCCGTTTTCTTTGTAGGTATATTCTGTGGTATCTGTAGCCAGATTGGCACCGGATGGACCTCTTCCCAGGAGAAAATGTGCATGGTTTTCTATTATCTCAACATACTCCTGACTGTATATTATATGGTTGGTCACTGTAAGGCAACGCATATTGCGAAGGATCGTCGTGATATCATCATAACTTCCTGTAGATATCATATAATCTGATTTCTTGGATGCAACACTTATGGTCTCAGCCTCGCCTATCAGCGCTCCCATTATCTTAGAACACACATCCCTGTTAACAGGCTGAGTAGTCTTAAGATAGCATATGCCTCCCATGAAGATGCAGTCCTTCATGATAAAATCCGATTCGAAGGAACTCCCCTTAAAATATGTCGAAAGACAATTCTCATAAGTCTTGTCCCCCGTCAATCTGTAAAGCTGCGCAGCTGCAAGAAACGAAGCATCATAACTTCCCAAAGCTCCCATTGAAGAAGCTGCTTCATAAGCCTTCTTGGAAGCATCAAGACACTTTTTTGAAAAATCAGGGTCGATATCCCCATATACATAACTGCACCAGCCAAGGGTTGCTGCAAAGCTGATAGTAGCCTGAGGCGTAACATCTGTTACTATAACCTGGGCCATAGACAGGTTCTGTCCTGCCTTTGCATTGGTCAGGGCAGATGCATATACTCCTCCTGTACTCTTATCCTGCATCTTCAAAAGCCAGTCAGCCTCATATCTTATCTCATCAAGGATATCCGGAACATCATCCCCGCTTTCAGGAATCCCGCAGTCTTTAGTAAATACCTCAGGATTCATCTCATACGAAAGCAGAAGGTTATCTATTATAAGGCATCCCGTCTCAACGTCTCTGTCCGCATTAGAATCAAGGTGCCATCCGCCTGTTATATCAAGGGTTTTAGAACTGTCACTTTTATAAGTTGCAAGATCAGAGTGGCATATACCTCTGGCATCGTCACCTGCGTATTCCTGCGTCAGCGCAACACCGCACCTGTTAAGGTAGTACTGCCTCAGCGCACTTTCATACAGCATGTCATATACACCATCTCCTATGGAAAAAGAGCAGGAGTCCCCCAGTCCTTCTGCGTAGATATAATAGTCACCATCTGTCTGATAGTCTGTAAACGTGCCGCTTCCAATGCATTCGCCTGTATCACCGGCCTTATCCAAAGACCATGTGATTGAAGCTGTAAAAACGGCAGCATCATCCGCTACTTTTCTGATCTCAAATGTTGATGGAAGCTTAGAAGTATCTAAATCTTTGTTTATAAAAAGAACTGTCTTGGAAGCTCCCGTTCTATAGCCGTTTTGATCGGTCAGAATTTTAGGAGATATGCTCTCAAGAGCTATAGCCGTAGAAAGGGCCGGATCCGGCATAGTAAGCGAATCCTCTTGTATAGTATCTGTGATGGGATTGATAGAAGGCGCAGATTCTGCACACCCTGAAACGAGTAAAACACAGGTCAATAGCAAAGTACTGGTAGCTCTTATCTTATGTGATAGCATAACGAAAGAAGTCCCCCAATTTCAGTAGATTGATATATAGAAATACATAAAGTCATAATGCCGGCCGTATAGAGCCTGACATTATGACTTTAAAACCTATGATGTTACTTATATTATATTACTGTCTGTTGAAATTGATAAGACATCCATCAAGAATGATCTGTCTTTCATGATCTGTAAGATCACCAAGAGTCATAGTAAACTCTTTGGTCTGGTCACCACTTACAGCTACCGCTTTGATAGTATCAGCCTTGTCCTCAACTTCTTTTCTTATATCAGGAAGGAAGATATAATCAAGGTTCTTAAATGGAAGGTCGCCCTTCTCGATTATAAGCGGAAGCATACCCCAGTTAATGAGGTTGGAACGATAACGCTTAGTAGCATATTCATTGGCTACATTAGCCCATCCTCCAAGAACCTTCTGGCAGGAAGCTGCCTGCTCACGGGCTGATCCATCGCCTGGCTTAACTGCAAAAATAGTTGAACCAAATCCTACGCTTTCAACATCTATTTTGACATCTGCACCGGACTTGTTGATAGTCTCTACAACATTTTCAAGTTCCGGCACTGCCTTGAATGGATCATCTCCTGCAACAAGAGCTGTCTCAGCTTTCTGGATCTCCTTGGCACGACCTACATACTCAGGATCTTTTCTTGAAAGAGTAAACTCTGCAAGTCCCTGAGGATTTGATCTGTAAGATGATGTCTCACCGGAAGGTATAAGTTCATCAGTTGTTGTAACAGGATCATGGATCTCAGATACAACCTTAAGTACAAGATCCTTTGGAAGTGCCTCCATCTTAGGCCAGTCCTTGATGTTAGGTCCGAACTGGATCTGAGCATCCGGATCAGCAATACCTTTTGAATCAAATACTCTGTTCTTATAAATATTGGCATCAAAGTGATATGTATACTGATTGTATTCTCCATCAAACTCAGTTGCAGGTGTAAGGAAGCCCTTATTGGCAGCTGTCGCTGCGATAGATCTTGCATCCATAAGTGCAACTGAAGATATCTGTCCGTTCTGAACCTTGGAACCTTCTCTGTTAGGGAAGTTACGTGTTGAGTGACGGATAGAGAATGCATTGTTAGCAGGTGTATCTCCTGCGCCAAAGCATGGTCCGCAGAAAGCTGTCTTAAGGACTGTTCCTGTCTCAAGGAGTGAAGCTGCAACACCGTTTTTGAGAAGTTCCATATAAATAGGTGTAGATGCAGGATATACAGACATAGTGAACTTATCAGCTCCTATGTAGCGTCCCTTCATGATATCAGCTGCAGCGCAGATATTCTCAAATCCGCCGCCTGCGCAGCCTGCGATGATACCCTGATCTACAAGGAACTTGCCATCTACTATCTTGTCCTTAAGTGAGTACTCTATCTTATCTCCAAATGAAACCTTGGCTCTTTCTTCTGTCTCATGGAGCATCTGCTCAAGGTTTGCATTAACAAAATCGATCTCGTAAGCCATTGAAGGATGGAAAGGCATAGCGATCATAGGTCTTATAGTGCTTAAATCAACCTTAACTACGCCGTCATAATATGCTACGTCACAAGGTGTGAGCTTCTTATAATCTTCTTTTCTTCCATGGATATCATAGAAATTCTCGATCTCTTCATCTGTCTGCCAGATTGATGAAAGACATGTTGTCTCTGTTGTCATAACATCAACGCCGATACGGAAGTCAGCAGAAAGGCCTTCTACGCCAGGTCCTACGAACTCCATAACCTTGTTCTTAACATAGCCTGACTTGAATACTTCTCCGATGATAGCAAGAGCTACATCCTGAGGTCCAACGCCCTTTACAGGCTCTCCTGTCATATAGATAGCTATAACGCCAGGCATCTTGATATCGTAAGTCTGGCTCAGGAGCTGCTTAACAAGCTCAGGTCCGCCTTCACCCATAGCCATGGTTCCAAGCGCACCATAACGAGTATGTGAATCAGATCCAAGGATCATACCGCCGCCTGTAGCAAGGACTTCTCTTGCAAACTGGTGAATAACAGCCTGATGAGGTGGAACGTACATTCCGCCGTATTTCTTGGCTGCTGTAAGACCGAACATGTGGTCGTCTTCATTGATAGTTCCGCCTACTGCACAAAGTGAGTTATGGCAGTTTGTAAGAACATAAGGAATCGGGAACTTTGTAAGTCCTGATGCCCTTGCTGTCTGTATGATTCCAACATATGTAATATCGTGGGATGTAAGTTTGTCGAACTTTATCTGAAGATTCTCCATATTGCCCGAAGTATTGTGGGCTTTGAGAATACTGTAAGCGATAGTTCCTTTTCTGGCTTCCTCTTTGTCCGGAGTCTTACCTGTTTTTGCTGCGACTTCAGAAAGAGCCTGCGCACCATCTTCAATAAGATCTGTACCATTTACAAGATATGCGCCGTTTTTAGTAGTAGTGATCATCTGAACCTCCTGCCATGCAATGATGTCGGGATAAAAAGGTGATATGCCCCAACAGGTTAACATCTTAACAACAATTATACTTGCGCGATATACGTGTATACAATCTCGCTTTTATAAATATACAATCATATGACTTTATAATCAAGTTGCGAAATTAATGTAAAAAATAAGGCCCCTTACAGCAAGGTTATAACTGTAAGGGGTCGACATATCTTTTACTATAATAATTTAATCAAAATCGTTGCTGCCATCTCGCTTCTGTTTCTTTGAGAACATCATGTTTGTCACTTATTTCAAACCTTGATCTTATCCAGATGCCATATATCTTTTACATACTCTTCAATAGTTCTGTCAGATGAGAACTTACCGCAGCATGCTGTCTGAAGCATAGCCATCTTAGCCCATCCAGCCTTGTTTTCATAGGCTTTACGAACTCTTGCCTGGGCATCAGCATATGAGTGGAAATCCTTCAGGATAAAATACGTATCTGCCTTGCTTGTATCCTTTGTATTAAGAAGAGAATTCCAAAGCGGTCTGAAAAGCTCTTTATCTTTACTGAAGGTTCCGTCGATGAGGCGATCCACGGTTTTCTTGATCACAGCATCTTTATTATAGATACTCATAGGATCGTAATCATTTTTTCTCTCATGCTCAATAACTTCATCAGAAGAAAGACCAAAGATAAATGCATTTTCTTTGCCAACTTCGCCTACGATCTCAACGTTAGCACCGTCCATAGTACCGATAGTAACAGCGCCATTAAGCATCATCTTCATGTTACCTGTTCCTGATGCCTCTCTACTTGCTGTTGAGATCTGCTCGGATACATCTGCTGCCGCAAAGATAAGCTCAGCATTCGATACCCTGTAATCTTCTATGAATACAACCTTTATACGGCCATCTACATCAGGATCATTATTAACAACATCTGCTACAGAATTAATAAGCTTAATGGTAAGTTTTGCTATCCTATAACCTGCTGCTGCCTTTGCTCCAAAGATGAAGGTCTGCTTTGGCATATCGAACTTCGGATCTGTCTTGATCTTATCGTAAAGGTATATTACATGAAGTATATTAAGTAGCTGACGCTTATACTCATGGAGTCTCTTTACCTGACAGTCATAAATAGAATCAGGATCGATCTGAATACCATTGTGCTGCAGAATATACCTTGCAAGACGCTCCTTGTTCTTTTTCTTGATCGCCATGAATTCCTTCTGGGCTTTAGCAGTATCGGCTGACTTCTTAAGACCGCTAAGAACTGTAAGGTCTGTAATCCAGCCGTCGCCAACCTTCTTGGTACACCAGTTTGCAAGAAGAGGATTTGCATGCATAAGGAATCTTCTCTGAGTGATACCATTAGTCTTGTTATTGAACTTCTCAGGCATCATCTCATAGAAATCCTTTAATTCTCTCTTTTCAAGGATCTCAGTATGAAGCTTTGCAACACCGTTAACTGAATGGCTTCCTACGATAGCAAGGTGAGCCATTCGTACCTGGTTATCATAAAGGATAGCCATCTTACGGATCTTTTCATCAATACTTACCTTCGGATCGTTTGAGTATCTGTTTACTATTTCTATATTAAATCTTCTATTGATTTCCTCAACGATCTGATATATACGAGGAAGAAGTCTCTGGAAAAGATCCTGAGGCCACTTCTCAAGAGCTTCAGCCATGATAGTATGGTTAGTATAACAGCATGTCTTAGTTGTTATATCCCATGCTTCATCCCACTCAAGATAATAATCATCCATTAAAACTCTCATGAGTTCTGCTACTGCAACTGTCGGATGTGTATCATTTAATTGGAATACGTTCTTTTCATAGAACTTTCTTATATCATCATGATGTCTTAAGTACTTCTGAACTGCAGTCTGAACTGATGCAGAGATAAAGAAGTACTGCTGTTTAAGTCTAAGCTCTTTGCCCGCGATATGATTATCATTAGGATAAAGAACTTCGCAGATCTGCTTTGCAAGATTCTCCTGCTCAACAGCCTTCTGATAGTCACCCTTGTCAAAAGAATCAAGATGGAAATCACTGACAGGCTCAGCATCCCAGATACGAAGAGTATCAACAACATCGTTACCATATCCAAGAACAGGAAGGTCGTAAGGGATTGCTTTTACAGCCTGATAATCTTCCTGCTTGAACATAGTCCTTCCGTTCTCGTCCTGATACATCTTTACATATCCGCCGAACTTGATCTCCTTGGCATATTCCTGACGGCGAAGCTCAAACGGATTACCGTTAGCAAGCCAGTCATCCGGCTTTTCCACCTGATATCCATCATGTATCTCCTGACGGAACATACCGTATTTATAACGGATTCCGCATCCGTAAGCCACATAATTAAGTGATGCAAGTGAATCAAGAAAGCATGCTGCAAGTCTTCCCAGACCGCCATTACCAAGAGCAGGGTCCGGTTCCTGATCTTCGATCAGGTTAAGATCTACGCCAAGCTCATCCATAACTTCACCAACACCTTCATAAGCACGAAGGTTAATAAGGTTATTACCAAAAGCTCTTCCCATCAGGAATTCCATGGACATATAGTACACGATCTTGGGATCCTGTTCTTCAAGAGCCTTCTGCGTATCCATCCAGTAATCGATTATCTGGTCTTTGATCGCAAGGCTGGCCGCCTGATATATCTGTTGGGGAGTTGCTTCTTCTAAAGTTCTGCGATAGAGAGTTTTGATATTGTATAAGACACTACGTTTAAATAATTCCTTGTCAAAAGCTGACCTGGACTTAGTTTTAGCCATACGTATACCTCCGGGATATAAAAATATGAATAAATACTAAAAGTAATGTTTTTGGGAAAAATTTATATATATTGTACTTCATTTTTGGTAAAAATGGCAAATGTTTGTATGAAGGTTGTCGCTCAGGAATGTGGCAAATATGATCATAAGCCTCATGTGAAAATAACCTTGAGTTTTCTAAGGATCTTATCCGCTATCGTGAACACGCTGTACTAACGCTCCTAAGATCCTAAGAAAACTCAAGAGCATTTTCAAAATCGGCTTATGATCATATTTGCCACATTCCTGATTCTACTTTCATGCTTACAAAGGCACATATCAAAAAATATATCGGTTGTATTAATATATTATATTAGCTATTGAGAGCCAAAAAAGCAGCGAGGTTACCTCGCTTTTCTCCCGTTGTTCTGTGAGAAAAGATATAGTCAGGATTACAGTGAGAGCAGATATCTGTAATTGATATATTTTCAGAGTTAACCCCTGCCTCTATAAGCGTTCTCCTTATCGCCTCCCATAGATTAAGCTGATATTTACTGCCTGCTTTTTTATATAGAATAACAGGAGTTTCTTCTCTGTTTCTTTTGATAATTGAAGATGTATTTTCTACCTTTTCAATAGAATTATTATTATAAATTTCCAAAGGATTATCGCTATTTCTATTTTCAAAATCTGAGATATATTCCGGTATATCTTCAATTTCAAACTCTTCGATAAACTTTTCAGCTACGTCACTACTCACTTCATAGCAGTCCACGCATATAGATGGTCCTATAGCACAGATAAGATCTGATGGATCAGTTCCGAATTCCCTTGTCATGGCTTCAACAGTTCTTGCACCAATCCTTCCTACAGTACCTTTCCAGCCTGAATGAGACAGGCCTATAGCTTTATGAACCGGATCTACGAAATAGATCGGAGGGCAGTCTGCATGGAAGGTTGTGAGTATGATTCCGGGTTCGTTTGTGATCATTCCGTCAACATCTACATAATTTCTGCCTTTGCATACACCTTTCCCCATATCATCTTTTGTTATACGCATAACATTGGTTGTATGGGTTTGAAATGTTGTAACAAAATGCTCAAGAGTCCTTCCATATCCCAGTATCTGAGCCATTCTTCTATAGTTCTCTTCTACGTCTTCTTTTACATCGCCTCTGGTGAAGCTAAAGTTAGTGGCACTATAATAACCTTTTGATGCGCCGCCTATTCTAGTGCTAAAAGAATGGCTTACAATTCCTGTAGCATCAAGCGCGGGGAAAGTAAGATACTCCATTCCGTTTTCATGTATATGCTGTTTCATTATGGGCTCTTGCCCTTTTCTAACTATTTTTTCCATATATATTACTCCTATCACACTATTAAAACACATATTCGCAGTATCTCAAAATCTTCGATACTCTTTATTTCTATTCGTTATTCTATTAATCGCCTCATCAAAAAAGCAATCATATGCAAGACAATAACAACCATTGAGAAGCGAACCCTTGATAAATACTGTATATTCGACATAACAATAGCAAAACTATATATGGGAGGACAATATGAAAATACGAAAATTATTATCTTCAGTTCTTGTAGTAGCGCTTCTTACGGGGTGTCAGGGCGCATCTACATCAAGCCCCGATAGCAATACAGCATCATCTGATGTAATTGCTTCAGATTCTGGAACAGGCACTAGTACATCAACTGAAGCTGGAACTGACGCTTCTACACCTACAGCTTCAAACACTGATGCATCCGTATCTGATACTACAGACCTTACAGGCGAAGTTGTACCGCTCAAGGATCTGTGCACAGATTATTTCAGTATCGGAGTTGGAATAAACGGAAGTACTCTTGAAAACCAGACACTAGGCATTCCTGAATACATGGAGATGTGCAAGACTCACTTTAACAGCTGCACCATGACTAATCTTATGAAGAGTTGCTATATCCTTGATCAGTTCGGTTCTCAGGATAATCTTAAAAATGGTAATGAAGAGCCCGCTCTTAACTTTGCATCCATCGATCCTACCCTTGAATGGTGCAAAGAAAACGGCATGAAGATGAGAGGTCACACTCTTGTATGGCACACTCAGGCTCCCGGCTGGTTCTTTAGAGAAGGTTATACAGATGACGGTGAATATGTTAATAAAGATACAATGCTTCTTAGAATGGAAAGCTATATAAAGCAGCTTGTAACCCATTGTCAGGACGAATATCCCGGAGTTATCTATTGCTGGGATGTTGTAAATGAAGCTGTAGAACCTGACGCTTACGATCCTGACAGCTATTTCATGTGCAGAACCATGTGCGGACAGGATCCAAACCCATGGTACGATACTATCGGTGAAGATTATGTAGAGATGGCATTCACCTATGCAAGAAAATATGTAACAGATGGTGCTAAACTCTTCTACAACGACTACAATACCTACCAGTCTCCTAAGACTCAGGCCATCTATGATCTGTGCAGTCATCTCAAGGAAAAAGGTCTTATCGATGGCATCGGAATGCAGGGCTACTGGGGCATTGACTATCCAAACGATACTATGATCAAAGCTGCTATCACCAAGTTTGCTGAGCTCGATCTTGAGATTCAGGTAACAGAGCTTTCTATCGGTGTTGAAGAAGAAACAGACGAGCAGTTTGAAAAGCAGGCAAAGAGATACGGTGAAGTATTCAAGCTCCTTATGGATATGGATACACAGTCAGGCGGACCTGCCAATATCACTAACGTAACCCTCTTTGGTCTTGTAGATCACTACAGAGAAGGCGATACTACTAACACTCGTATCTTCAACAAAGACTATGAACCAAAACCGGCTTACTTCGCGATCAAGGAAACAATGGAAAGCTATCAATAATCTGTAAATAATTCAAGGGGCTTTTAAAGCCCCTTGTTTTTAGTAAACAATATTTTCACTTCCTGTAGTATATTCTAGGACGATCGGATCCTGAGTATAGGTCATCTTTTCATCAGAATAAGCTATCCCAAGGATCGTGAATTTCTTATCCTTGTCTTCTTCAGCCATCTTAACTTCCAGCTTATGCTTAGCTACTTCCTGTGAATCATAAACAACTTCTATATAACTGTTATTCCAGGCATCAAACTTATTTCCATCAAGGGTAGCCACAAGCTCGCCATCTACATAAATTTCTGCTTTCCCGTATTCATCACTGATTGATTTTTTATAATCAAATAGAATATTCTTGCAGGTAACTTCTAATACAAATGGCTCATTACTACCTCCATCATGCGACCAGTTATAAGGAAATGTAACTTCGCCGTTTCTGACGAGGGCATGAACCTGAGTATCAGTCAACGAGAAGCTTCCTGCTTTAACCTTGGCTCCATTTGAATTCTTACTACTTACAAGCTTCATATCAATGAAATCAGGTGAATAGAAATATGTTCCAGGTACAGGAGCTATAGACCTTGTTGCAGTTCCTGCTGTGACCGCATCATCAACTTCATTCACAAGATTCATCAGTATATCAGCCATTATCTTGTGACCAAGAGCTGTCGGATGATAATCATCACTAAAGTATAATTCGTTATTAAGATCCCCTGATTCAAAAGCTGCTGCAGTACCGTCCTTAGCGCTTACCATAGGTGTTCCGTACAGATCCCCAACCGGTTTGTAGAGATCTTCAAGATTCCATCTGGACTTAAATACAGCAAACATCTGTACTACTGCAGTCTCATCATCTTTTTCCAGAATCTGTCTTATAAGGCTTTCATATGCGCGTCCGCATGTAGGATCCTCCTGGTCATTGACCGAAAACTCAACGACTACAAGATCAGGAGTCTTGGAGCACTTTTTGGTAACGTCCCTGTCATATCTTAGGGCTCCGATAGCAGAGCATGTCCCGCCTACTCCGGCATTGACATATTCTATCTTGGCTTTAGGATATTTCTCTGTCAGAGAAGCTATAAACTGATCGCCATAAGACTGTGCAGGATCCAGGACTCCGCCGCCCTCTGTTACAGAGCCGCCTATAAATGCTATAGTGACTTTTTTGCCCTTCTGAAGTTTTCTTATGAAGTTTTCAAATCTTCCATTGGTACCTGTCGAAAGAAGTCCTGACTTAATAGCCTCCTGGTACCACTCTTGTTCGTATAAAATAGCATCAGACGATGCAGTAGCCGTTTCATACATAGGCACCGAGCCAGCTGCATTGCCATTATCCGCTGCAAATCTGGCATCTGCTTTTTGTGCGTTAAAGCCTGCCATACATACCATGTTAAGTGCCAGTAACAACCCTATTGTTCTTTTATTCATTTGCCATGCCTTCCATTATCTTGTTTTCATAAATCTAAAGATTTTTCATCCTCATGCCATATATGTTTTCATCTACGTAATCTCCTTAAAGTCTATATCGTACAATTCTTTAAATTTATAAAGAATCATCAACTATACCTGTTCAGTAAGCTACAAACCCTGCATCCTGGAAGCGGAGGTAATATGATATGGTCTTAAATATCATCGAAGGAATACTGATCCTTTGGCTTATCTTTGCGATCATAATGAAGAATAAAATATACTATGAGGATCTAAGATACTGGCTTGGATTCCCTGCTATCATAGACATTCTGATCCTTACTATTGTATGTACCAATGGCTCTTTGCACTCTTATTTAGGACTGGCAACATGCCTGTGTGCAGCAATTTACCCGTTCCTTGTAGTTTTAATCCTTAGGAAAAAAAGGATGGGCTCTGGCGTAAGGATCATTCCAAGACTGGTAAATATTGCAGAAGTCCTTATTGCTTCGGCAACCGGGATTTTAGCCTGCACTGCAATCTGGTATCTCCTTTTGCTGGCAAGTAAACTCCTGGAGTTATTATTCCTGCCTTTTGGACTTATATTTCACGGGTTAATCAACTTTTGTGTATGGGTTTTTTCTACTTTTTTAGAGATATACCCAATCAAGAAAGAAAACCAAGATGTTACTAAAAGCAAGTTTGACGATATAGCAGATAAATATAAGGATGAACCCACCTATAACCCCCAATCAGACAGTACCTATCCCCTGGCAGAAACATTGGCCCACGTCCTTGTTATTGTCTTAGTTTTAGCGCTAATCTGCATTATTTGTTATTTGATATACACCATAGTAAAAAATTCCCGAATGACCACTGCCATTACAGGCCCTGACTATGATGAAACTGAAAGCGAAGGCTTTTCTTTTAGAAAGGGCAAGAAAAAAAGCCGCGCAAGAATCGGCAATAATAATGACAAAATCAGAAAAATATACCGGGAATATCTGTTCTTTATGCAATTAAACGGCGTTAAGATTGCTGATGAAACTACCTCGGAAGATGTTCTGAAAGCATGTTCTGAAACATTTGACAGCCCGGAATCTGCTAAGTTGCGAGCTCTTTACATT
>JAEEGF011027159.1_pt1 | contig 26096 bp, 22 predicted proteins | sample 9134171 | NCBI WGS metagenome assembly JAEEGF01 (sample SAMN16246542, study PRJNA631951) | gut metagenome | biome: gut microbiome; feature: rumen; material: AP-attached | host: Bos | place: Iran: Karaj | collected 2018-10 | reverse complement strand
AATGCTGACAGGTACGTTGACGCCGCGTGAGCGCACCACCTTGCTGCCGTCAATGGTAGGGTTCTGCTCAGTACTGTAGCAGATGCCCACCGCCCTTTCATGCACGCTGCGTCCATAGGCAGTCATGGTGATGGTGGCATCATACTCTGTGAATGCAGACACTACAGGAGTTTCAAGTGTTGTATCCTCAGGTGGTGTAAAATCGTCGCTACATGCAGCCAGTACGAGACCGGCTGCCGTGTAGCAAAATATCTTTGATAATTTCTTCATATTTTTATTGTTTATGAGATTATAACAGCTTTAGCTTAATGAGCCTTAGCGAATAATTATGCATTATGCATTGTGAATTATGCATTATTCAAATGTCAGGTGACAATGGTCAACAGAGAAGTGGAAATAGAAATCATTAGAATCTGTAACGGTATTAAGGTCTATATAATTCTGTATATATGTCTTACCGTCGTTACCTACCATTTCACACTTGACGTCAGCCTTACCATTACCCTTGTTTGTAACATGTACGGTAACGACAGCCTCTTCCATAGCAGCCAACCATGTTTCCCAATTTCTGCCTTCCTCCATTTCCTTGGTTACGTGGGCATCTTGTTGATCTGCACCGAAGCCAGAACCCCAGCACCAGTTGTCGGCACGCAGAACGCCATACTCGTAATCTCCTTCAGAATTGGTGAGTACGACCAAGAAGTTCTGGTAGTTACCACCGCCGCCGCTATAGTTCTTGAAGCGCGTCACGTATGTCTTGCCTACAGGAACCTTTATCTTCGTTGAATGTGCCGCGAAGAAGTCTGTTGAGTTATCGTCTGCACCTACAGCATCGTCAAACTCAATATGGCTATGGTCAATAGAGAAGCGGACATAGAAGTCGTCAGGGTTTGTTACGGTGTTCAAGCCTTTGTACTCCTGTGTATATGTCTTACTATCGTTACCTACCATTACATACTTGACGTCAGCTGTTCCGTCGCCGGTATTGGTGACATATACCGTTACCTTTGCGCCATCCATAGCAGCCAACCAAGTTTCCCAATTTCTGCCATCTTCTATAACCTTGGTTACGTGGGCATCTTGTTCATCTGCAGTGAAGCCAGAACCCCAGCACCAGTTATCTGCACGAAGTACGCCATATTCGTAATTAGAAGAATTGGTGAGTACTGCCATGAAGTTCTGGTAGTTACCTTCACCAGCGGTGTAGTTGGTGAATGTAGTTACGTATGTCTCACCTGGAGCCACCTTTATCTTCTCTGAGCTTTCACTGAAGAATTCACTACTGTTGTTCATAGCACCTACGCATGTGCACAACTTATCAACCACACTGAATGTAGCAGTAGCAGTGATAGGAGAGCAATATTCACCCTTGAAGGTCTTGTTGTAAATTGCAACAAGAGTCTTAGAACCGAGAGTTGTAGCATCAGGTACAATCTGGAAATTCAGCTCATCTGCCGTAACAGTCTTTGTTACGCCTTCCTCAAACTCCACTGTTGCAGTGATGCTGCTGAGATAGTCTGTACCTTGCAGGACCTTAGCAGGAACTTTGAGCGTCATGCTTACAGGATCCTTATCCTCTGCCGATGTGCAGCCACCGATAGGCTCTATGTTGGTAGCGAGGAAGTCTATGTAAGAACCCTCTGCCACGAAGTAGCAACGCATAGGTTGCTCTGCCGCTTCTGCAGTAGGCCATGGACCTGCCTGGGTGAAGGTCTTAGTGACACTGCCGTTGTCCATGCTCACAGAAATTGCTCCGTCGGTACGGTCAACTATGAGCGTAACCTTGCCGCCAAGCCTGTCGATACCCTCATCTGTATCAGTATTAAATGTCAACGTACTCGTTACGTTGTTACGGTTTACATAGTCACCCCACTCTGAGTTTCCGCTTGGCTGATGGTCATAACGTATGGCACCATACTCTGAATAGGCAGCATCACCACGATCTGCATCTGATGACATTATGAGCACAAAGTTCTTATATGTGTTTGGAGCCTTAGGGTTGATGTTGAGATTAAACTGAACACACCATTTTTCTCCTGCCGGCACCACGTAGTATTTTGAGAATGCCGACCACCAAGGAGAACTATAGTCGGTATTACCTACGGTATATACATCCTCCATCATGCCTTCAAGCTCCTGCTCGTCACTTGAACCGCCGCCCATGCCTGCAAGCCAATCAGGCGCAAGCACATTATACAACTCGCTGCCCTCGCAACCCGTAAGGGTAAGCATGGTAAGTGCACCAAGGCATGCAGTTGCTATTTTTCTTATATATTTCATATATGTTCTTTTTAAAATTTATAATTATAAGACCTACCCTACTCTTGTTTTCTTTTTTGCTTTCGTCTGAAACATACCCTCCCTCACAGGGAGGGCAGGGGTGGGTCGTTTATTTAATTATGAATTATCACTTCACCACTGGATGAACTTTCCAACCCTTTCCGAAGAAGTATGCAGAGTTGTCAGAGTTTCTGTTGGCAGAGTTGCCACGCAGGTTAGGATTATCGTTAAGATAGTTCTGGTAGATTGGGAAATACTCATGACCAGGCTGGAACTTGTCGAAAGTAGAGCTTACACCTTCTTCTCCATATACTAGAACATCCTTCAAGTGCTTTCTGTTTACTTTTGATGCTTCCTTTGCTGCATCAGCCTCTGACATACCAGCTGCCACTGCTGCGTCTTTCGCTGTAGCATATTCGCTCGCATGTAGATTGAAAACACCATGCTCCTTGAGCTGCTGCAGACGACCTTCATCATAGAAGAATCCCCAGCGTATGAGGTCGAAGCCACGGCCTGTCTCACAACCGAACTCCTTAGGACGCTCTACGTTGGCAATCTGTTCGAAGAGGGCATCAGCGTCAGCGAAGTCTGCCAGCTGGAGGTCTGCAAGGTTTGCACGTGAACGTACCTTGTTAATCCAGTCGATAGCCTGCTGTGTAGGGCCGTTCACCTCGTTCTCACACTCGGCAGCACGGAGCAGTACGTCAGAATAACGCATAAGGCGAAGGTTGATACCACATCTCAGACCTACTACGATAGAGTTATACAAGCCTGTACGGAAGTTAGTCCACTTTGCTGGAGGCAAACCACCGTTTACGGCATTTGTAACCACAGCCTTCTCAGGGTCTGACGGTGCATCCTCCTGATAGCACTTGTTGCCATACTCAAAGCCCTCCCAATCGGTCTCATAAGTACCGATAGTCCAGTAAAGGCGTGGGTCGAGCTTGCCATTCTTAGTCTTCTCACTCTTGAAGAGATTATACAACCAAGGTGATGCAGAGAGATCCTGCCAACTACCGAGATGCTCAGGGCCGAAGTTTGACTCTACGGCATGTCCCTGTGTAGCATCCTTGTTAATGTTTACTGGTGTCCATTCGTCAACGGTACCCTGTGTGCCATAGTCAAGGAACTGCACCTCGAAGAGGCTCTCAGCGTTGTTCTCGTATGCAGAACCCTCACGGAAGTTGTCACCGTAGTTTGCCATGAGCTTGTATGTACCATACTTCTGGTTGCCACCGTCAGAGGTGCTGAGTATGTCCTTCAGCACTTCAAGTGCCTCTGCATATTTATGGCGCTGCATCAGAGTGCGTGCATAGTAGCCTGCAGCAGAACCACAAGTAGCGCGTCCCTTTGCCCATTCGCCACCTTCGTCACGCTTTGGCAGCAATGTCATAGCCTCCTTGAAGTCAGCCTCAGCCTGGTCAAGCACGCGGTCATACTGTGCAGTGCCGTCAGCATCGCCCTGGCTCCAGTTATAGACATAGAGCTTGTCCATTGTCTCATAGTCGGCATAGTTTGTCGTTAAAGGAGGATTCTGATAGTAGTTGGCGAGTGTATAGAATGACAACGCACGTGTAAAGAGAGCCTGTCCCTTGATACGCTTCATGGTCTCTGAAAGTGCATTGTTGTCACTGCCACACTTGGAGATTACGAAGTTGCTGGCATTGATAACATAGTTCCAGTCACGCCATATCCACATGCAGACTACATCGTCTTGGCTGGAAGCATTGAGGTTGTCGGCACCGAGGTGTCCCCATGACTGGGCCACGTTCCATACCTCGTCGCCACGACACATATCCAATGTATATCCTACACGGGCAAAAGTACCCTCCATACGTATATGGTGGTAGCAAGCCGTTACTGCTTCGTTAAGTTCATCGGCTGTACTGCCGAAGGTGCCCGATGTCGGTTGGTTTGGGTTCTGCAACTCCAGCTTGTCGTTGCAGGCTGTCAGGGCTCCCATGCCCAACATTAGGGCTAATGAATATTTATATAGTTTCATATTTGTTTTCTATTTATAGAGTTATGGAGTTTAGGAATCAAGAATTTTAGAAGTTAAGGAGTCAAGACATTACGTTTTGTCATTCATACCATTTGTCTTAACTACTGATTAGTTAACTACTGGTTACTTAATTACCTAACTACTGACTACTTGATTTAGAATGAGAAGCTGACACCAGTCATGAAGCTTCGTGCGCTTGGATAAGAGCAGAAGTTGTAACCAGGTGTGAATGTACCAGGAGCGAAGTCCACGTTGTAGCCTTTATACTTTGTGATAGTACAGAGGTTCTGTACAGAAGCATATACGCGTGCACTTGAGATAACGCCCTTGAACCACTTGTTAGGGAAGTTGTAACCAATCTCGATATTGGCAATCTTCCAATAGTTAGCATTCTGCATCTTGCGATCGCTGAAATAGTCGTTCCATCCCTGACCATCGGCTGTGATGTATGTGCGAGGCACGTCAGAGAGGTATGTGCCGTCAGCAGAGAAGCGGTTTGCGTCAAGCATAGCCACGTCCTTGTTGTCGTAGCCGTAGCAAGAGTTGAGTGCATTGTAGATGTCATCAGCAACCTTGAAGCCCAATGCACCATATGTAGATACGCTGAGGTCGAAACCTTTGTACTCCACGCGTGCGCTAAGTCCGAAGTTCACGTTTGGCATACCACTGCCGAGCACTTCGCGGTCGTCAGAAGTAATCTGTCCGTCACCGTTCAGGTCCTCATAGTAGCAGTCACCCACCTGTGCACCAGTCTGGAAGGCTGTTGCTCCGTGCTCTATTGCATAACTGTTGAGTTCGTTGAGCTGCTCCTGTGTGCGGATGATGCCCTTGTAACGATAGCCGTAGAACTGACCTACCTCCTGGCCAACGTATGTGATATAGTCGCCATCGATACGTGATGTATTGCCACCGAGAGAGGTAACCTTATTCTTCTGTGTGCTGAGGTTAGCAGATACCTGCCACTTCAATGGGTGGTCGAAGTTACGGTATGTAGCAGAGAACTCGAAACCGCTGTTCTCCATAGATGCAGCGTTCATAGTAACAGTCTCATTGCGGAAACCAGCTGAAGATGGTACTGGTACGGCATACAGCAGGTCGGTTGACTTGTTCTTGTAATACTCAGCAGTGAACTCAAACCTGTTGCGGAACATGGCGAGGTCAATACCGAAGTTGGTAGATGACTTTCTCTCCCATGCAAGGTTTGTCTCTACGAAGTCCTCAATACATGAACCGTTCACTACGGTGTTACCGAAGCTATAGGTCATATAGCCAGACCTGTAGGTTGTGTAGAACATATAGTTACCGATGTTCTCATTACCGAGCTCACCATAGCTGAAGCGCAGCTTGAGCATATTAATAAGGTTGTCGTCAACAGGGAAGAACTTTTCCTTGTCAAGACGCCAGCCAAGAGAGATAGAAGGGAATGTCTCCCAACGGATGTTCTTCGAAAGGCGTGAGCTACCATCGCGACGTACTACTGCAGAGAGCAGGTACTTTCCGTCATAGTCGTAGTTCAGACGACCGATGAACGATGCAATAGAGTGCTTAGCCTCGTATGAAGTAGCCTCACGTGAGCCTGCATTTCCAATCTGCAGATAGTAAGGCTCTGGGAAGTTCTTGCCGATAGCATCAAGACGATGCTCGTTCTCTTCCTCATAAGTGATACCACCGAGCAGGTTGACATGATGCAGACCGAATGTTCCGTCGTATGTCAGCGTGTTCTCAGCAAGGAAGTCAGCGTATGTACGCTTAACCTCTGTAAGGTTCTCGTTCACCTTGTCGAAGTACACACGGTTACTCTGTATCCATGCACCTATCCATGTATTGTCATAGGCGTGTGTCTTGCTATATGAAAGGTTGAGCTTGTAGTTCAACTTATGGTTCTTGTTCTCCAAGCCTACCATCTTCAGCAGGTCAACGTCTGTTGAACAAGTTGCAAGAATACGGTCAACCGTAGTCTTACGTGTCAGCTGATTGTTTACGAGCAATGGGTTAGATGCTGCTATGTCACCGTGTATGTCATTATAATATACGCCATAGCCGAAAGCATCGTACTTATAGTTCTTAGCGGCAGGAACTCTGTCGTCAAGATACCATGTACTCTCGTCATAAGCCTTGATTGTTGGCTGCATGATAGAGGTACGTTTAAGTATGTTTACCACGCCACCATACATACCCTCGATGTAGGTATCACCGTTGCCGATACCTATACCATCCTGGTTAGAGTAAGAATAAACGAGAGAAGGACGGATGGTGATGAACTTGGTATCTACTGAAAGGTTTACACGTGCAGTGAAACGCTTGTAGTTAGGACCTGCACCCTCAAGCGTACCGTTCTGCTTGAAGTAGTCAAGACCTACGTTGTAAGTGCTGTGTGCACCACCACCGCTGATGTTGACGTTGTGGTTCTGGCGTGTACCACCCTTGAACACCTCGTCGAACCAGTCAGTGTTAGTATTGTCCATGAAGCGATATGTGCCGGTTTCTGCATTGAGGCTGTAGCCACCAGGCAGAGGAGTGTTAGAGTTGGCACAAGCCTGACCAAGATACTGACTGTACTGGTCGGAATTCATAACGTCATACACACCACTTCGTATAGCGTCCCAACCGAAGTAGCCCTTATAGTCAATCTTTACAGGCTGTTCCTTTTTACCACTCTTAGTGGTGATGATGATCACACCGTTAGCCGCACGAGAACCATAGATGGCAGCAGCAGATGCGTCCTTCAACACCTGGATGGTCTCAATGTCGTTAGGAGAGAAGTCACGGATGGTAGTACCCATAGGCACACCGTCGATGACGTAGAGAGGCGCAGTACCGTTGAACGTACCGAGACCACGGATGCGTACTGAAGGGTCGGCACCAGGCTGGCCGTCACTGGTGATCTGCACACCGGCAACCTTACCCTCAAGCATGCTTGAGATATTTGAATTGGAAACTCTCTTCAGTTCGTCAGCATTGACTACAGCCACAGAACCTGTCAGGTCGGCTTTCTTCTGTGTACCGTAACCCACTACGACTACCTGCTCAAGAAGTTGGTTTTCTGGTTCAAGTTCGATTGTTCCCAGTGTGGCGCGGCTGCGCACTGCCACTTCGCGGTCTTTGTAGCCCACGTAGCTGATTACAAGTGTGGCACCCGGAGAAACATCGAGCTTGAAGTTACCGTCAAAATCGGTAACAGCTCCATCCTGAGAGCCCTTGACTTTTACGGCGACACCTATAAGGGGCTCGCCGTTCTGATCCACAACCTGACCACCTGTCTTGATGGTCTGCGACTGCTCTACCGCGACGCGTGCAGAAACAGGCACGATATGCCCTCCTACTGCTCCCGTCAACAGCATCATAGAAAAAACTAATTCTTTCCGCATTGTTTGTAGGTTTGTTAGTAATAAATTTGTTAGCAAGTATTATTTTTTATACATAATCACTTTTCATGATAGAATTTTGCATCTTCTCCGAAACAAAATCGCAACAAAATTAAACAATTTAATTTAATTTCGGCATCTTTTTTACATAAAAAATGTGAAAAAAACCCAATATTTTTTCAAATATGCCTATATGCAATCTGTAGTTTACAATTATTCAAAAAAAATGTAACTTTTGTAATACAGACACTATTTGTCGATATAAAAGACAAGAAAAAGGGATTTTCTTTTGCACTTCAACCGTTTTTTCGTAACTTTGCCTTACTATATAATGTGTATAGACAATATATTCATCGATTCTATTACACATTCAAACTGTTTTAGCGAAACAAAAGAACAAACATGAAGATAAAACTTATCATAGGTTCGGTAGTAGTTGTACTGGTGCTGTCAATGATGTTTCTTGGTCCGCGAGACGAACTGACACTGAGCAACTATTTGATGCATTGCGTAATGCCCGCAATGGTAGTGACCGTTTTCTGGATCAACTATCTGTGGCTGATGCCCCGGTACGCCATGCAGGGCAGCAAGCGCAAGGTCGTTGTGTACAACATTATCATAATAATATGCTGCTGCACATTCCTCACATACTGGCACAACATAGAGTTCAAATACTCCCATCGGAACACCCGTCAGGATACGAAGGAGAAAAAAATGGACAGGCCACCGTTTGAGGAACACCGATTTGGTGACAGGCTTTTCGAAGGCAAAGAACAAGCCATGAGACATCATCCCGAGCATAAACGCGGAGTTTTTCCCGGACCACCGCCCGACATGCGCCATGAAAAACGCATGAACCACATAAGCATATTGTCAGCACTGCGAGACAGCATCAATTTTGCATTCGCAATCTTCGTAGCATACTCCATGCGCTCCCAGCAACACATTGGAAGGCTGAGACAGAAACGACAAGAGGCTGAGGTGGCGCGGCGCGATGCCGAACTGCGCAGTCTGCGCAACCAGATAAGCCCGCATTTCCTGCTCAACACGCTCAACAACATCTATGCCCTTGCCGCCATAGATGCGGAACGCACACAGGGGGCGGTGATGCAGCTGTCAAAGATGCTGCGTCACATGCTCTACGACAATCAGACGGAAATGGTTACCCTGCGCTCTGAAGCTGACTTCATACGTTCCTATATAGACCTGATGCGCCTGCGACTGGCTTCAAACGTAAAAGTGGAAGCGGAGTTCAACATTGACGAGAATGCCAACACACTCGTAGCACCCCTTTTGTTCATCTCACTCGTGGAAAACGCTTTCAAGCACGGAGTGTCAAGTACAGAGCCGTGCATAATAAAGATAGAACTGACAGAAATCAACGGCGACATAATCTGCAACATCACAAACTCGAACCACCCCAAGCAGTCCAACGACCACAGCGGACACGGTGTGGGACTCTCACTGGTGCAGCAACGCCTTGACATGGTATATCCAAACCGCTACACATGGACAAAAGGCGTAGGCAATGACGGACTATACCATTCAGTGATACAGTTGCGCACAGCATAAAACAAACAGAAAATGGATTATCTTGATCAAATATTGTCAAGCAACACCTTTGCAAGCATCTGCATGGTGCTTGGAGTAGCCTTTTACCTCTATATAGCCTATGGCATATACAGGCATTTCAGACACCCCAAGACTGTGGAACCCAAAGGCGGCTTGCCCAGCCTGATGCAGTTGGAAGATCTTTACGGCACACCATCTGACATCATAGTGCTCAACGCCACCAGGTATAATCAGACCGACAGCGTAATACTGGCTTACGACGATGCCGGCTTCTTCATCGTCAACGGCGAGAAGATCCCTATGTCTGAAGTCACCGATGTAACATTCAACAATAGCAGCATCCCATGGGAATCTCCGAAATACCAGATACTGATACAGACCACTATGGAAACAACGAATCTGATACGCCTTTCCGTTGGTTACGACAGCGAATGGGCAAAGAATGTCACCATACAGATACGCTCACATCTGAAAAAATAATTAACGACAGTTCGATGAAATTATATTAATGACATTAATGGTATATATTAATGGCTTTAACGATAAAAACTATTTCGTCGAGTTCACGTTAGTTATGAAAATTCAACATTGGAATGAAGATGCAGATTCAACAAGCAAGCGCAAATTAAAGCAGAAGTTTTGTACAGTATATACAAATAGATAAATATAAGACAACACAGACAACAATGACAACTTCTGTATGAAAGAAGTGATGTGTGAGAAAAGTTGTCCCAGTTGTCCTAAGTTGTCTTCAAAAAGAATGTAAGACAGCACAGATAATCTCACACTCTTTTCTCATTTATTATAACATTTAGTTAGAAATCCCCAAAAATCTGAATCAGAATACTTGGGCTTTGCCCAGAAATATTTCTTCTATAAGATTTTGTTTAGATTTTTAAAAGATTTCTTGCGAAGCAATCATTTCAAGTGTCTGTCCAAGGAGAAATTTGTGAACAAATGACGCATGTTTTTTCGTACTTAACTGCCATTTCCTTGCGATAGAAATCACGAAAGTCTGTTTCGCTCTCAAATATCGCAAGCATTTGAATTCGACGTAAGACGTTATCATATAGCATCTTACGCCAAATTTTGTTTTTATCCTGTTCCCCTCCTATTGTAAAAGCATAGCTATTACATTGTAATATGATAGCTTTTACCATGTAAAGGCATTCATTTTACCATACAAAAGCGCGCAGATTAATGCACAATTCATAATGCACAATGCACAATTATTGCGTATAGCACACACTTTTTGTTCTATTGAGCACAATCATGAATTATGCATTATGAATTGTTAATTAAATTAACATCTCTTTCGCACTTTTCAACCATGCGTCATTTGTTCACAAATCATGCGTTGAAATTTTGGTAACTCAGAACGAAACCTACTCTGTAATGCTCAAGAACTGCTCAATGTTGTCTGGAGTGATTACCTCATACGAGGCATCGGGGTATGCTGTAGTAAAGGAAACTGGACAGCGTGTTTTGCCTTTTTTAGCATTCCACTTGAACTCAAACGCACGCAGCTTGCCATTTTCTTCCTCCAGATAGTCGATCTCTTTTTGCTGTTGCGTACGCCAAAACCATGTTAATGCAAAACTGTTATGGTATGCAAGTTGTTTCATTCTCTCTGCAATACAGAAATTTTCCCATAATGCACCGGCATCAGTCCTTGACTCTATCTGAGACAGATTTCCTATCACTGCATTTCTGATGCCCAAATCCCAGAAATAAATTTTGCGACTGTTCTTCAGTTCGTTGCGAAGATTTCGGCTATAACTTCCAAGACGGAATATGATGTATGATTTCTCCAATACATCTACATAACGTTCTACAGTCTTGGAATCAAGACCGACAAGAGCTCCCACTTCGTTGTAGCTTACCTGATTGCCTATCTGGTATGCCAAGGCTTGTAGCAAACGCACCATTTTGTCTGGTTTGTTAATTCCGTCAAGAGACAGGATATCACGATACAGATAGCTTTCTGACAACTCCTTTAGTACGGCATGCTCTGCCCCTGCATTTGTGACCACTTCTGGATAATATCCATATATCATTCGGTGAGGTATAAGACGCAATTCATCAAGGAGATTACCATGGCGTGACATCTCATTGAACGTAAGTGGATACATTCTGAATTCTCGCTTACGGCCAGTTAGCGGCTCATTGATTTTGTTTGCCAAACTGAAAGAGCTGCTGCCAGTTGCCACTACCTGTACGCCAGGCACTTGGTCTGTAATCAATTTCAGACGTAAGCCAATATCAGGTATTCGTTGTGCTTCATCAATGACTACAAAACGACTGTCACCCAGTATTGCACGCATACGTGCAGAAGTAATCTGTTGAAACAGATTCTGTATGTCGGGGTCATCGCCATTCATCCACATCACATCATTACGTGCACCAAGCAGTGTATTCAGCAACGTGGATTTGCCTACCTGACGTGCCCCCATTATTATAATGGCCTTTTGTGTCCCAAGCAGTTCCTCTATCTGCTTTTCTATTGTCCTTTGTATCATTGTCGAATGTTTTATTTGGGAACAAAGTTACATAAAATATTCGTAAAATCCAAAAAACTTATAAGATTTTTGGAATTGATTCCGAAAATCTTATAACAATTTCGGAATTAATTCCAAAATTCTTAATATTTTCAGTGCCTACGAGGATTTATTGGTCTTCTTTTATCGTGATTTCCCAATAGCCACTGTCATGGTTAGTATATAGTAAATTACAACTCATAAAAATAAATTTAATGCCAAACCAAGGCACATTCTTTACTGTAACTCTATTGAGGAAATCTTTAAGGCATTTATATAGAATTTGACCCGGAATTATGAAGTGGGTGTATCAAAAGTCTAACCTGAATAATTCATGGAATTAAAATCATTCTCTACGAGGCACCATAAATTCTTGCGCTCCGTAGGTGCTCAGGCGCTTCGCGGAGTCCCATAAAAGCCATAAATTATTTCATAAATTTAATTTATGGAAAAATTAATGACAATTCAGGAGAATTAATGGTACGCCGTAGGCAAAGATAAATTTCCGTGAATTATGTAGGCTAAGGACCATTGGTACACCCTCTTCAGGAATTATACTAACATGCCGGCCCTGAATTCACCGAAAAACACATTCTGAGAGAAATAAAAAAAGGGTTTTGCTACTTATTATTTGGTAGTGTGGAAAATTCTTTGTACTTTTGCAGAATATAAATAGAATTTTGCAAGCTACGCTTGCTGGGGAACAAAAGGGAGTTAAGAGAATTATAGGGTAGTTAAGAGACAAATGCATTAGACTATTGAACAGGTTAAGGCAATATTCCTTAGCTCCTTCGACTTATCTTAACTCGTGGAAGATGAGCAAGATATAAACTTGTAAAATTAAAGAAATAATTACTTGAGAGCTTCACAGAAAGCCCTCTCCATTATCGTTTGTAAAAAATAACATATACCGATGGGTTGCATACTACATATTGAAACAAGCACAAACGTGTGTAGCGTTGCCTTGAGCAAAGACGGTTTCCTACTCCACGAGCATGAAGACCATGGTGACGGAAAAGGAAGCAATGCCGCAGAGCGCTTAGGCGGATTTGTGGACGAGGCACTGGGAAAACTGGATGAGTCACAGATAAAACTCGACGCCGTAAGCGTGAGCAGCGGACCGGGCTCGTACACGGGACTGCGCATAGGGGTGTCGATGGCCAAAGGCGTATGCTACGGACGAGATGCCAAGCTCATCAGCGTGCCTACACTCGAACTGCTCTGCGTGCCGATATTGCTGAGCGACAGAATAAGATGCCAGTCGTACAGCGACGGTGAATGGAGCAACCAAACCGCCGAACTCGCCGACGATGCACTGCTCTGCCCCATGATTGACGCACGGCGCATGGAGGTATTTGCCGCCGTATATGACAAAGCACTGCAGGCGGTGCGGGCGCCACAGGCTGACATCGTGGATGCTGAGACATACAGAGAGTTTCTGGAAAACAGAGTGGTATATTTCTTTGGCAACGGCGCCAAGAAATGCATGGAAGTGATAAACCATCCCAACGCACGATACATCGACGGCATTGAGCCACTGGCGAAATACATGCTGCCGCTGGCAGACAAACGATACAACAAAGGACAGACAGAGGACGTAGCATATTTCGTGCCTCAGTACATGAAGGAGTATCAGGCAAAGAAGCAGAAAGACCTGCTTCACCCCTCTGGCAATTAAGTGGCATCAGGAGGAGTCAAGGAGACTCAAAGGACAAACGTATAAGACTAATGAATAGAAGAACGTAATGTCCCTATCACTCCATTATCACTCCCCTATCACTCCATAAAAAACAAATAGACATGCAATTAGACGGACTAGACTATAACACCGGGCGCGAGAAGCTGCGCCTGAAGGCATACGGACGCAACATACAGCAGTTGGTGGAATCATGCATGAGCCTGCCGACCAAGCGCGAGCGACAGCTTTGCGCTGAGGAGATAATATCCATCATGCGCCGCACCATTCCCAGCACACAGAACCAGAAAGACCGCATGCCAGTGTTGTGGTACCACCTGGCACTGATGAGCGACTTCAAACTCGACATCGACTATCCAGTAGAGATAGTGCGCGAGGACAAGATGGCCACGGCGCCCGACCGCATAGAATACACCAACAAACGACGTATGCCGATAAGGCACTACGGCCGCCTGCTGTTTGAAATGTTCCAGCAGTTGAAGGAAATGCCGGAAGGACCGGCACGCGACAGACTGGTGCAGGTTACGGCTGGACAGATGTACCGCAGTCTGGTGATGTGGGGAATGGCCACCGCCGACAAGGAGAAGGTGGCGTCAGACCTTGCCCGCTTTACCGACGGGGCAATACAGATTGACCCCAAGGACCTGCGCTTCGAGGTAGCAAACGGAAGCAACAAGCGTAAGAAGAAAAAGAAGTAAAACAATTCTCCATACTATGGAATCATTTATAATAGAGGGTGGCCACACCCTTAAAGGAGAGATAACACCGCAGGGAGCGAAGAACGAAGCCCTTGAGGTAATATGTGCCACGCTGCTGACAAGTGAGGCAGTGACCATCAGCAACATACCCGACATCCTCGACGTCAACAACCTCATACAGTTGTTGCGCGACATCGGCGTGAAGGTAAGCCAGACAGAGAAAGGCACATTCACCTTCCAGGCTGATGCCCTGGACCTTGACTACCTTTCAAGCGACGACTTTGTGAACAAGTGCGCCGCCCTTCGCGGTTCAGTGCTGATGATAGGCCCGTTGCTCGGACGTTTCGGCAAGGCTACCGTGGCAAAGCCCGGCGGCGACAAGATCGGCCGCAGAAGGCTCGACACCCATTTCCTGGGATTTCACAAACTCGGAGCGGTATATAACCGCATATCGGGACGCGACGTATATGAACTGAAAGCCGACAGGCTGAAAGGGTGCTACATGCTGCTCGACGAGGCTTCGGTCACCGGCACCGCCAACATAGTCATGGCGGCAGTGCTCGCCGAGGGCACCACAACGATATACAACGCTGCCTGCGAGCCCTACATACAGCAGTTGTGCCACATGCTCAACCGCATGGGAGCGAAGATATCAGGAATAGGCAGCAACCTGCTTACCATCGAGGGCGTTGACAACCTGCACGGCACTGACCACCGCCTGCTGCCCGACATGATTGAGGTGGGTTCATTCATCGCCATGGCTGCCATGGTGGGCGACGGCATACGCATCAAGGATGTGTCGATACAGAACCTTGGCATCATACCCGACTCTTTCCGCCGTCTTGGCGTACAGATAATAGAAGACGGCGACGACCTCTTCATTCCGCGTCACACACACTATCAGATAGACTCCTTCATCGACGGTACCATCATGACACTGAGCGATGCACCGTGGCCGGGACTGACGCCCGACCTGCTGAGCGTGCTGCTCGTAGTAGCCACACAGGCACAGGGTTCGGTGCTCATACATCAGAAGATGTTTGAAAGCCGCCTGTTCTTCGTCGACAAACTCATCGACATGGGTGCACAGATAATACTGTGCGACCCGCACCGCGCCGTCGTCGTAGGTCACGACCACAAGATACGCCTGCGTGCAGGACGCATGTCGAGTCCCGACATCCGCGCTGGCATCGCACTGCTCATAGCAGCACTGTCGGCAGAAGGCACGTCGCAAATCAACAACATTGCACAGATAGACCGCGGCTATGAGAACATCGAAGGACGTCTGAATGCACTGGGAGCGAAGATAAGAAGAAAATGATAAAACGCGAAGACGTATATAAAATAGGTAAGCTGGGCAAGACCCACGGCATCAAGGGCGAGATAAGCATGCAGGTTGACGACGACGTTTTCGACCGTGCAGAGGCAGACTACCTCGTACTTGAGCTTGACGGAATACTTGTGCCATTCTTCATGGAGGAGTACCGCTTCAAAACCGACGAGACGGCACTCATAAAGTTTGAAGGCATAGACACTCAGGAGCGTGCCCGCGAACTGACCGGCACGGAAGTGTTCTTCCCCCGCGAACTGGCGGAGAGCGATGACAGCGATGAATTGTCATACGCACAGCTCGTGGGCTACACGGTCATAGACCATGCCACCGGCAGGGAAGTAGGCAAGATAGACAGCATAGACAACCAGACGATCAACATTATGTTTGAACTGACCGACGGCACGCTCATCCCTGCATCTGAGGAACTCATAGAAGACATCGACACCGATCGGCAAACCATAACCCTGCACATAGTCGAAGGACTTATTTAACACACATTCTATATCAGGAAGCCAACACCATTACATTAGTAACGCATTGACTACGTAATGGAAATTGAAAATTATAATCAAGAGATGAAAGTATCCATCATCATCCCCATATACAATGTTGAGAAATATATAGAGGGATGTATCGCTTCAGTTGCCAACCAGACATATAAAGACTATGAGATAATAGCTGTCAACGATGGTTGCACTGATTCAAGCATGGAAGTGCTCAAGGCATGCACTGAGAAATACAATCTCAAGGACAAAATACGCATCATCAACCACGACAGCAACAGAGGACCCTCTGCTGCAAGAAACGCCGGCATAAAGAACAGCAGCGCCGAATACCTGTATTTCCTCGACAGTGACGACATGATAACTCCCGACTGCATTGAAAAGCTGGTAGGGCAAGCAGTGCAAAACGGTGTGTGCGTCGATATGGTTGTAGGCGGCTACAGGGTTGACGACCCCAGGGGCACCCACCTCTATGTATGCGAATTAGCAAAGATAGAAAAAAGCCTGCTGAACCGCAAGGAATTCATCAGGGCATACTGCAAAGACATCATATACCCGATGGCGGTCAACAAACTTACAAGACGTGATTTCGTACTCAAGCACGGAGTGTATTTCGAAGAGGGACTGCTGCATGAGGACCTTATGTGGAGTTTTCAGGCGATGCTCCATATCAACAAAATAGGGATAGTAAACGAAGACACTTACATCTATTGCATAAGAGAAAACTCGATACAGACATCTCCGGGGTTCATGAAGCATTTCGAGGCATACTGCTACATAATAGGCAAGATGGCCGACATCATATTCAGCAGTCCGCTAAGGAGAAACAGACATGTTTATAACTTTCTGGAAACAGAGAAGCAGAGATATGCCATTCAATGCATCCGCAGCGGCAACGCACACTTGGTGCGCAAGCTATATGACGTAATACGCAGACATCCACATTACAATAAGAGAGAAGCCATGATGCGCTTCGGATGGCTGTCATACATGCGGAAACGCATACGCGAGAGAGACGAGCACTACAGCCTTCCATTCGAAGAAGGACTGCAGATGTTCATAAACATATCTGCTTCACATCTCAAATAACAGTGGGGACTTTTCACACTCCCCGCCACAATACGACAAACAGGTAACTCAAAAATGTCACTCAAAGATAGTACAATAGTCATAGCTCTTTTAGCCCGAGACTGCGCCACTGCACTGAAAGCAAACATCCAAAGCGTAGAACTGCTGGGCAGCATGTTTAAGGAATACCATGTCATGGTATATGAAAACAACAGCGTGGACGGTACTAAGGAAGTGCTTGCAGATTGGCAGAGGCAGAACAGCAATGTCACGGCAATCATGGAAGACCTGACGGAAGAAAAAAGCACTGAACGCCTTCCATATCCGGACAAAAGCACCTGCCGCATACAGAAGATGGTTCACTGCCGCAACCGCATACTGGAGGAAACGCGAAAAAGGTTTGAACCGGACTTGTTCTGCCTTATCGACATAGACATAGAGCGGTTTGATGCCTACTCGATAGTCAACGCTATAGAAAACGCTCCCGCAGACTGGGGAGGAATCTTTGCCAACGGAGCATATTACGCACGCTATTCCACCCATGAGCAACCACACTATCTGCAATACGACACCTACGCCTATGTTGACCAGGGCGTTGACCCAATGAAGTCAAAAGACTGGATAACAAAACGCGACTACCATCTCGTCACAGCAAGCAGGATGACATGGAAACTGCGCCATCATCCATACGTTCCCTGTCAATCAGCATTTGGAGGCATTGGCGTGTATCGGTGGGACATAATAAAAGAACAGAACTATGCCACCATACAGACTCCCGAACTGAAACCCGTCAAGGCGGCCCTGTGCGAGCATGTGCCATTCAACACAGCCATTACGAAGAAAGGCTATGCCAATTACATAGCGCGAGACATGAAGGTGGTTTACGGAACCGAACCAGCGAAGGAGAAAAAAGGCATCAACCGCTGGCAAAACCACTACAGGGCATTGTACTATTTCCATGCAAGGCCACGAAAAGCCATAAAGACACTGTGGCACATAGTCAAGGAACGGCTCGGCATGTACCCCTATGCCAAGTGACATTTATATACCACAAGCCACTAAGATCAAACATCCTGACGACACAGTCAGACAAATAAAAATTCTGAAGACATGAATATCCTGATAGACTGCCTCTCACTGGTACGAAAAAACGGTGCTGCCGAATATCTGCGCAGGATAATAGACGAACTGCTGAAGCGCACCGAGACAAGAAGCGACGTCACCCTCTACGGAGTTTACGATGCCGTCGAGGGCATAGCCTATGATGACGCGCAGCCAGAATGCATGGAAGGCAGAGGAATAAAGATGGTGGATGTATCTAATACCAATCTCGTAGAACTGACTGAGAGATACAGCATAGACACCTTCTTTATAGGATGTGTGCAGGTGGCAGAGAACTATAAAGAACTGAAAGACTTGAAATGCAAGGTCATAGTTGTGGTACACGACCTGGCATTCGAAGAAACACATCGTGAGGACATCGACATCTACCACAGAGCACAAAACAAATCTACTGCCAGTCTCATCAATTGGTTGCTGCTGCACAAGAAGAAAAGTCGCACACACAGCTGGTATATCGTTAATACCGTAAAACTCCTTTCCAACAATCCAAAGGCAGAAATAGTTGCTGTATCTAACTATACAAAAAACTCTATCCTGTATGCTTATGACGTACAGGAAGACAGAATACACGTATGGTACAGTCCGGAGCGCATATACATAGATGCCGACAACGAGCCAGAGAACCTAGAGTTGGCTTCACTATGCAGCAGCGGCAAGCAGTTTATGCTGTTGCTCGGCACCCAGCACCCTCTGAAGAACACGAGGAAAGCCGTTCATGCTTTTCAGAAATTTGCAGAGCGACACCCCGAATACTATCTTGTCACCACAGGCAAGATGCTCCCACAGCAGTTTCCTAACCACATACCGCTGCCATTCCTCAGCGACAACGACCTGCAGCAGGCTTACCGCCACTGCTGTGCACTGATATACCCCACCCTCTTCGAAGGTTTCGGTTATCCTCCCGTTGAGGTGATGCGATACGGCAAACCTGTGTTAGCATCCAACATCGGTCCCGTAAGAGAGGTGCTTGCCGATGCTCCCTTATATTTCTCTCCATTGTACGAAACAGATATATATCAGGCACTGAGTCTCTTTGCCATATCCGACTACAGTACACTGCAAAAGGCAAGCACCGACAGATACAAGGAGATAAGCGCCCGTCAGCAGTCAGACCTCGAAGCACTTCTCCGTTCCATCCTGTCATATGAATGAGAATGAATATCTCCCTCTCTCTATTTTCACTTTCTCTCTATACTTACGCTTAGCTTATTTTTCAGGCTAAGCAGAAACTCGTCTGCAACCAACCGCCAGTGCGCCATGCTCGGCACGTCATAGTTGCTCCACGCCGAACCGAAATAATAAGTATATGGCTCACCTCGGTATGTATGCACTACACCAAGGGCATGGTTCTTACTGCCTTTGTAAACTATGGTCTCATCCACTCCACTGGGATAGACTGTGCCTACATATATCTGCGACTGGTGAACAGCCGGATTGTCTGTAGGATCGGCATACAGTACATAGTCTTTACCAAGTATCACATTGTCCTCGCTGTGCAGCACCACACCCGAAGCCAGCGACATCGTTTCCACGATGCCGTCGTACCACACCGTCATCCTATTGAAATGCGAACCTTTGTCCAGCGACACTAAGCGGTGTTCCGTGATACCTTCTGCCGTAGTTCCATAGGTAAGTTCGGCAGTGAAACGCAGCGGTCCATTGTCCAGTATCTTACATTCTTTATAACAATATGGAAACAGCAGGCTGCCTTCTTTCATCAGTGCAGGAGCACCACATCCCAGACTGGCGCCAACGGCATAGCAGTCCATTCCATAGCCGTGATCCAAATGAAAAGAGTGGTTCATAAACACACTGTCGCCTTCTGCCTTTTGACCTGCCTTTCTCAACGAGTCACCCTGCTGCCATCCCAACATATGAAGGCGATAGCGCTCTTCTGCCACAAGGACAGGTGTATTCTTCACCCACACGTCGGTACCATACGATTTCTCACCGGTGCGCTGCAGTGCAGGTCCATACATGCGGTATATACCACGGTCATTCTCCCATGTGAGGTCATCCAACCGATTGTGATACACCTTGCCTGACACTCTGGACTCGAAGGTGCCCCCCTGCCCTGCCCGAACGGTATATGTTGCCTTTCCATTAGGTTGCATAGACACAGCCAAAAGAAGTTTACCGTCATAGCTTTTCTGACAGACAATCTCCTGGCCTATGGCATTCTTGACCACCAACGGTGTTTGAGTGTCAACACCGAGCAGACGGCATATAGTCTGCAAATCAGCCTCAACGACCTCATGACGCTGCATATCACTCGGATTGGTAATGATGAGCGACACTGTTTGTGCGCCAGCCTTTATTGAAAAAGCGATAACCGACAATGCGGTCAGTATGATGCAAAATATACTTTTCATACGATGATAATAATATCCGTTATTCTCTGTGAGATACAATAAAATACCCAGGTGTTTTACGGGGTAATGTTATGCTATAGGTAACACATAATCAACAAACAAGTGCAAAATTACGAAAAAAAATCAGAAAAAGCACTTGTTTGTCCCAACTTTTTTTGTAACTTTGTAGTTTGTATGAAGAAACAACAGATATGCATACTTGGCAGCACTGGTTCCATCGGCACACAGGCGCTGGAGGTGATTGCCGAGCACAGCGACAGATTTGAGGCCTACTGCCTTACTGCCAACAACAAGGTGGAACTGCTTGCCGAACAGGCACGTAAGTACAAGCCGGCGGCAGTGGTGATAGCCAATGAAGATAAGTATGACACGCTCGTCGGTCTGCTTGACGACTGCCCCGACATTAAGGTGTATGCCGGTGCAAAGGCTTTGTGCGACATCGTGCAGGCTGAGCCCATCGACATGGTGCTTACGGCTATGGTGGGTTTCGCCGGACTGGCACCAACCATCGAGGCCATCAAGGCACGCAAGAAGATATGCCTTGCCAACAAGGAGACGCTGGTGGTGGCTGGCGAGCTGATTTGCGAACTGGCGCAGCAGTACCATGCGCCGATACTTCCCGTTGACTCAGAGCACTCTGCCATTTTCCAGAGCATCGTGGGCGAGGGAAGCAACGAGGTGGAAAAGATTCTGCTCACTGCAAGCGGCGGTCCGTTCCGCCTGAAGTCTCTCGATGAGATGCGCACCATGACTGCTGCCGATGCACTGAAGCATCCCACATGGGACATGGGTGCGAAGATTACAATCGACTCGGCATCGATGATGAACAAGGGCTTTGAGGTAATCGAGGCCAAATGGCTCTTCGGTGTGGATGCCGACAAGATACAGGTGTTGGTACACCCGCAGTCTATCGTACACAGTGCGGTGCAGTTCCGCGACGGTGCGGTGAAGGCACAGCTTGGCGTGCCCGACATGCGACTGCCCATACAGTATGCCTTCACATATCCCGACCGTTTGCCGATGAGTGGCGAAAGACTCGATTTCTTCAAGCATAGCCTTGAGTTCTTCGAACCCGACCTGAAGAAGTTCAAGTGCCTGGCATTGGCTTTCGAGGCCATCAAGCGAGGCGGCAATGCCTGCTGTGTGGTCAACGCTGCCAACGAGATCGTCAACCTTGCCTTCCGCCAGGGACAGATAGGTTTCCTTGACATGGGCGACATCATAGAGCGCACACTCGACAAGGCCACTGTCATAAAGAAGCCTACATACGAAGACTATATCAATTCTGACGCAGAGGCAAGGAAACTCGCTTCTCAACTAATAGGATAAATCATAATTCTTAACTCTTAACTTTTAATTCTTGTGGAAGTATTTCTCATCAGAACATTACAATTTATTCTTGCAATAACAATCCTCGTGGCACTGCACGAGGGCGGACATTTCTTTTTTTCAAAGCTCTTTGGCGTAAGGGTCAATAAGTTCTACATCTTCTTTGACTGGAAATTCTCTCTTTTCTCCACCAAGTTTAACTGGTGGCGCAAGTTGCGTGGCAAGGTTGACGAAAACGGTAAGGTCATTCCCGCCAAGAAGAAAGAAGACGGTTCATACGAATATGAAGGCACAGAGTATGGTCTCGGCTGGATTCCACTCGGCGGCTACTGCCAGATAGAAGGCATGATTGACGAGACACAGCACGACGTGGAGAAACTCAAGCAACCGGCCAAGCCGTGGGAGTTCCGTGGCAAGCCTTGCTGGCAGCGCCTGCTTATCATGATAGGCGGTGTGCTTGTCAATTTCTTGTTGGCACTCGTCATCTACTGCGGCGTATTCTTCGCATGGGGCGAGGACTACTATGCACTCAAGGATATGCCTTACGGCATGAAGTTTAACGAGCAGGCTTTGGCACTCGGATTCCGCGACGGCGACAAGCTCATCGGCACCGAAGAAGGCGACTTCCGTGAGTTTAACGCAAACATGTTGCGCTCACTCACCACTGCCAAGGAAGCAACAGTGCTGCGCGACGGCAAGCAGGTGAAGATTCAGCTGCCGGGCAACCTCTCCCTGCTCGAGATGCTGAAGTCAGAGCCGGTGTTCTGTCGTCCGTTCGTACCTGCAGAGATAGACTCTATCATTCCAAACACTGCAGCAGCGAAGAGCGACATGAAGAAAGGCGACCGCATCATTGCACTCGGCACGAAGCCCATAGACTCATGGAACGCCTTCACCTACGAGAGCGGGCGCATGGCCGACGCACTGAGCGACTGCAAGACGAAAGCCGACTCACTGAAGGTCCTGACCACCGTGGTGACATATATAAGTAAGGAGAAGGGCGACACTGCCACCGCCGCCGTAGTGTTCGACAACGAGGCACACCTCGGCGTGGGTATGACCACCGTGGCAAACTACATGAAGCCGACACACATCAGCTATAACCTGCTGACCTGCATACCTGCCGGCATAGGCTATGCGCTGGACATGCTGGGCGGTTATGTCAGCGACCTGAAGTATGTGTTCACGTCAGAAGGAGCCAAGCAACTCGGCGGTTTCGGAGCCATCGGCAGCATGTTCCCACCGGTATGGGACTGGCACATATTCTGGATGATGACGGCATTCCTGAGCATCATCCTTGCCTTCATGAACATCCTGCCTATCCCCGCACTCGACGGCGGTCACGTGATGTTCCTGCTCTATGAGATGATTTTCCGCCGCAAGCCCGGCGACAAGTTCATGGTATATGCCGAATACGTAGGCATGGGCATCCTGCTCCTGCTGATGGTAGTGGCAAACCTCAACGACGTACTCCGCTTCTTCGGAATCATGCATTAAGAAGCAAGAAACGACATCAGGCATACGATTAATCCCCCGCTGATTACCAGTGGGGGATTAGTAGTTGTATCAAACTGTTTATACGTTTTCCGAATACAAAGATAATACTTTTTCCTCAATTAAGTAATGTCTTCTGCTGCCATTGCTGGGGCATCCTCTGGTGTGTCGTATCGTTTGGGGCTGCGGTCTTGAAGGAAGATCTTGTTGAGGGTGTAGGTGAGGGATTCTAAGGTCCTTTCACGGACTTTCGGCTTCAGTTCACATTCCCAGATTACGATGCTGTGCCATCCCATTGAGGCGAGTTGTTGCTTTACAGCTTTGTCCCTCTCTTGGTTCCTCCGTATCTTCGCCACCCAGAAATCCCGATTAGTCTTCGGAATCTTACAACACTCGCTATTCACTATTAACTTTTCACCATTCACTTGTGGCAACGCCACGTTGTGGCCGTGCCAGAAACAGCCGTTCACAAAGATGCATGTTCTGTACTTGAGCATCACAATGTCTGGTTTTCCCGGCAGTCTCGGGTGGTTCAACCTGTATCTGTAGCCACGTCCCCACAACCATTTGCGCACGACCATCTCAGGCTTGGTGTCCTTGCTGTGGATGGCCGCCATGTTTGCATGCCGCTGTTGTGTGGTTATGGTGTCGCTCATATTTTTATTTATTCTTCCCTTTCTTACTTATTGCTTTGATGCTGTCAAGATAAGCCTGTTCTACAGGAGAGATTGAATTTACTTGCCATTTGCGGTACTCAGTCTCTGCTTTTTTCATAGCCTCATCATGACTTACCTTTCCAGCATCAAGAAGAAGTTGTTCTCCTGTGGATGACAGGATGTTGTCAAGTTGACTAACATAATCATCCATATACATTGGATTATGGCGTAGAGCTTGGATTTCAGCGAAATCAAAATATCCAGAAACAATGTTGTTTAGAATCTTTAGTTCATCTGGTGTAAGGTAGTTTTTTGCAATCTTAGCCTCTCGCAGTGTTGGCCAATCACCTTTGAAATTACTCATACCCATGAAATCCTTCTCTGCATCAGCCCTTTCAAAAATAACCTCAGCAGCCGTATGTCCATGAGCTGCAAAATGCAGTTTGTTTTGAACGATTTTGAAAAACTCAATAGACAGATCGCTCTTGGGGTTATAATCTACGGCTGTGGCATACAGATCAAGAACCTGGCGATACATAACCTTTTCGCTTGAACGAATGTCGCGAATTCGGTCAAGAAGTTCTTTCCAATAGTTACCGCCTCCAAGTTGTTTCAGACGTTCGTCATCCATGGTAAAACCTTTGATTATATATTCCTTCAAGCGCTCTGTCGCCCATTTGCGGAAGTGGGTTGCAACTTTGCTGCGGACACGATAACCAAGGGATATAATCATGTCAAGATTGTAGTATGGCAACTCTCTTTCTACCATTCGAGAGCCTTCTTGACGAACCTGTCGGAATTTCCGACAGGTTGCAGACACTTCTAGTTCTCCCTCTTCATAAATATGTTTAATATGCTCAACAACGTTGGTACGTGATGTCTGATATAAATCGCACAATTGTTGTTGAGTAAGCCAAACAGTTTCGTTTTCAAGCTTAACGTCAATGCGAGTGTTGCCATCTTCGCTTTGGTATATTATGATGGGATTATTCTGTTCTAACATTATATAATTCTCTTATTGATTATTGTAATAACTATTTAAGCATCTCTACTACCTTTATATCAGCAGGCAACCATTTCACGCTGTCCAAATCCTTTGTTTTGAGCCATCGTGCAGCTTCATGCTCGTTCAGGTGTAGCGACTCTGATTGCAGCGAACATAGGTAGCAGTGCATTGTCAAGTGAAACTTTGGATAGTCATATTCTACAGTGCAAAGAAAATCATCCACACTGATATCCGTTGATAGTTCCTCACGTATCTCCCTTTTCAGGGCCTCCTCCGGTGTCTCTCCCGGTTCCATCTTTCCCCCGGGAAACTCCCACCAGTCCTTCCACTCACCGTATCCCCGTTGGGTGGCAAAAATCTTATCATCTTTGCGGATAACCGCTGCTACTACTTCTATTGTCTTCATCGCTTATGCTGCACTTAAGTGAATGACCACATCGAGGTTATACATCATCACCTCACCAGACCATTTGTCCGAAGGTATCCTAATTTTTTTGTAAGCATCGGACAAATGGAGTTCACCGCTTTCTTCTATCTGTGACAGATGACAGCTAATGTTCTGTTGGGTCACCCCAAATAACTCTGCCATTCTCTGTTGTGAAAGCCTGAAAGTCATAGCCCATCACTCGCGCCAACTTGCGTGAGTTCCACCATTCCTTGCCATCGGCATCAACCTCTCTCAACTGCTCGAAAGGAGATTGGAGTTCGGGGATGTTGTTAGAATTTAGCTCCATATATTCTTTTAACGTTTTTACCCATTTTTATATTTCGTGAGTCCGTAAATCCGTAATACTTTCAGCCTTCAGACCTCAGCCATTAGCCTTCTATATATCAACTGTCCCCATGGCATATGCTATTGTAAAGAGCCAGTCCTTTTACCGTCAGCAGGTATTTCTGGCGAGGGTGACGGGGCGAATCAGGATAAAGCATACGGACATAGCCCTCGTTCATAGAAGGATTAAGAGAGTAGTCAAGGAAGTTTTCCCTATCTTTCAAGCCAATCCTCTCCATCATCACTTTGACGGAGAGTTGCTCTTCACCCAAAGCCTTCACTAATCTAATA